>Ga0066710_100000169_pt1 | contig 32666 bp, 29 predicted proteins | sample GraSoiAngelo_159_FD_79666 | JGI IMG/M metagenome (GOLD analysis project Ga0066710, IMG submission 79666) | Grasslands soil microbial communities from the Angelo Coastal Reserve, California, USA - 14_1009_16_40cm | ecosystem: Environmental > Terrestrial > Soil > Grasslands | place: USA... | reverse complement strand
GCGCTCGCGCACCAGCCCGAACGCGGCGGCGTCCCAGAACGCCGTGGCACCGCCGTTGCCGAGCGCCACCTCGTAGCCGTCGGGCGCCGCGAACAGCTCCTTCAGGCCCACGCGGATCTCGGCCACGAGCGCCCGCACCGGCGGCTGGCGATGCGAGGTGCCCATCAGCGATGCCCCGGTCGACGCGAGGTTTGCGAGCGCCTCGCGGCGCACGCGCGAAGGGCCGCTGCCGAACCGCCCGTCGGCGGGCCTCAGGTCAGCTGGGATGACCAGTCGCTGCGCTGCTTGCTGGGGACTCGGCGTCATGTGGGGCTCCTCGCTGGTGGACCACGAAGCGGTGTCGGAGGGTGCCCAGGCGCGCGGCTGTGCTGCTCGCCGCTTCCCGGTGGTTGACTCCACCTCAGCGCCAGTCGCGACGAGGAGGCCGAGTTTAGCGAACGACCCCTCACCCGACCGACGGCCGCGCCCAAGCCTGCCAGACCGCGCGACGCTCGCCCGCGTGACTCGTCCAGCCTCGCGGCAGTCGCGCCGCAGCCACGCCCGCAGGGACCTCGGGCGTGAGCAGGCAGTACTCGGGCGCGGGCCCGAGGCCCAGGCAGCGCCGCCAGAGCCCGGCCGCCTCGCGGTCCATGCCGTCGGCGAGCAGATCGGCGAGCGTCGGCGGCCGGTGGCCCTGCGCGGCGGCCACCCACACGCCCACGCGGGCCTGCTGCAGTCGCGGATGGCCCTCGCCGAGCCGGTACACCGCGCCGATGGTGTGCCTGGCCATCGCCGCCACGGCCTCATGACGGCTCACGTGCCCGCGCGCGACCGCCGCCTCCTCGAGCACGCCGAGCGCCGACCAGCTGTCGACCAGATACCAGTCCTCATAGCCCGGCTCCGCGGCGCCGGACCGCCACGGCATCTCCTCGACGCGATATGCGATCGAGCCGCGAAAGCCGCTCGGGGGCACGCGCGCGAGCGAGCGGTGGAAGAGCTCGAGCGCGCGCTCGTATGCGGCGGGCTCTACCCGCTCGGCGGCACGGTGCCAGGCGATGTAGGCGAGCACGCTATTCGTGCTGCGGCCCGCGCCGCAGTCGCAACCGCAGCCAGCGCGAGCCGAACGCGTGCGAGACGACGAGCACGGTGGTCGGCGCCAGCACCCCCGCGGGCCAGAAGCGCCCCTCTCCGGTCGCGGCCCAGATCGCAGTTAGAGCGCCGTTGATGCTCACGTAGGCGCCCGCGTGATAGGGCAGCAGCTCGCGCTGGAAGCGGTAGAAGCGCCGCGCCACGCGGCCTCCATGCGAGAGCGGCAGATCGGCGAGCAGCAGTCGCAACTTGCCGCGAGAAGCGGCCCGGTAGGCCTGCTCCACCCGGCGCTCGAGCTCCTCGCGATCGAGCCGCCCGGCCGCGTAGTGGGAACGCAGCGCCTGCACCGTCTGCTCGCGCTCGGCGTCGGAGGCGCGCACGTCGCGGCGCGGCGCGCGCCAGGGCGCGGGCGGGCCCGTCGCAGCCAGCCAGGAGGAATGTCTGCTCACGGCGCTTAGGATAAGCGGGCTCAGCCGCACGCGGAGGGTGAGCCGCGGAGCCTAGAACGCGGGCTTGATCCAGTCCATGTGCGAGCGCAGCTCCCCCCCCACGCGCTCGAGCTGGGTGTCTGCCTGCTCGGCGCGCATGCGCTTGAAGCTCTCCTGCCCGGCGCGGTTCTCGGCGATCCACTCGCGCGCGAAGTCGCCGGACTGGATCTCGGCCAGGATCTGGCGCATGGCCGCGCGCGTCTGCTCGGTGATCACTCGTTTGCCGCGCGTGTAATCGCCGTACTCGGCCGTGTTGGAGATCGAGCTGCGCATGCCGGCGAGCCCCTTCTCGTACATCAGGTCGGCGATCAGCTTGAGCTCGTGCAGGCACTCGAAGTAGGCCATGTCGGGGTCATAGCCGGCGTCCACCAGCGTCTCGAAGCCGGCCTGCACGAGCTCGGAGGCGCCGCCGCATAGGACCGCCTGCTCGCCGAACAGGTCGGTCTCGGTCTCGTCCTTGAACGTCGTCTCGATCACGCCGCCGCGCGTGCAGCCGATCCCCTTGGCGTAGGCGAGCGCGAGCTCGCGGGCGTCGCCGGTGGCATCCTGCGCGACCGCGATCAGGCCGGGTACGCCACTGCCCTCGAGGAACTGACGCCGCACGAGATGACCGGGCCCCTTGGGGGCGATCATGCCGACATCGATGCCCGCCGGGGGCGTGACCTCGCCGTAGTGGATCGAGAAGCCGTGCCCGAACAGCAGCAGGTTGCCCTCGGCTACGCCGTCGCGCACCTCGCCCTCCCACACCTGGCGGTGCAGCTCGTCCGGGACGAGCATCATCACGACCTCGCCGCGGCTCGCGGCCTCGACCACGGGCAGCACCTCGAGCCCCTGAGCGCGCGCCTGAGCGACCGAGGCGGAGTCCTCGCGCAGGCCCACCACGACCTCGAGGCCCGAGTCCTTCAGGTTCAGCGCGTGCGCGTGGCCCTGGGAGCCGTAGCCGATGATCGCCACGGTCTTGCCGTCGAGCGCGTGCAGGTTGGCGTCGTCGTCGTAGATCATCCGACCGCGCAGGCTACCCGACCGGCGTCAGCTAAAGCTTGCCGCGCGCGAGCTTGCCCGAGCGCGTGCGCGGCAGCGGGCTGACGCTCACGAGCACCTGGCGCGGGACCTTGTAGGCGGCGAGCAGGCGCGCGCAGTGGGCACGCAGGGACTCGCCGTCGGGCGCGCGCCCGGGGCGCGGCACAACGATCGCGGTGACCGCCTGCCCCCAAGCCGCATCCGAGCGGCCGACGACCGCGGCCTCGAGCACGTCCGGATGGGTCTCGAGCACCGCCTCCACCTCCGCCGGGGCGACGTTCTCGCCGCCGCTGATGATCGTGTCAGCCGCTCGGCCGCTCACGTGCAGCCTGCCGTGCTGATCGAGGAAGCCGACGTCACCCGTGTGCAGCCAGCCGTCGCGTCGGCGCGCCCGCGGCGCGACGGTGGGGCCGGCGACCAGGATCTCGCCCGAGCGATCGGGCCGTGGCTGGTCGACGGCGATGCGCGCGCGCACGCAGAACAACGGCGGGCCCGGGACCGGACCTTCGCGCGCCAGCGAGCGCCGCGGCGTGGTGGTGACCTGCGAGCAAGCCTCGGTGAGCCCGTACGTCAGGCCGACCGGGACGCCGGCGGCGTGCGCGCGCTCGAGCAGCGCCGCCGGCACCGGACCTCCGCCGGTCAGCGCACAGCGCAGGCGCGCGGGCCGGCGCAGGCCGGCGTCGAGCAGGCGCGCCAGCGTCGTGGGCACGAGGCTGACCACGGTGATCTCGTGCTCGCGCAGGGCGTGCAACACGCGATCGGTCTCGAAGCGCTCGTGCTGAACCGCGGTGGTCGCGTAGATCGCCGAGCGCAGCAGGATCGACAGCCCCGCGACGTGTGAGACCGGCAGCGCGCACAGCCAGCGCTCACGCGGGTCGAGGTCGAGCGCGACGGCCGAGCCGAGCGCGCTCCACAGGAAGTTGCCGTACGTCAGCTCGACCGGCCGCGGCGATGAGCTCGTGCCGGAGGTGTGCAGCACGACCGCGGTGGCGTCCAGATCGTGGGCGCCGCGCCCGCTCGCTCGCGCTCGCCGGGCAAGCCCGCCGCGCGAGGGGGCCGCGACGCGGCCCAGCGGCTCATCGACGAGCACCGTCGCGCCGCAAGCGACGTGCGCGCGCTCGCGCGCGGTCAGGCGCACATCGACCGGCACGGCGACCGCGCCGAGCAGCAGGCAGGCGTGCAGCGCCTGGGCAAACGCGAGCCCGCCGGGTAGCGCGATCGCCACCCGCTCCCCCGCGCGCGCGCCGCGGCCGGCGAGCTCATCGGCGCCGGCGCGTGCGGCCGCCAGCAACTCCGCGTAGGACCAGCTCCCGGCGGGTGTTTGCACCGCGGCGCGCCCCGGCCGCGCGGCCGCCGCGCGGGCAAGCCAACCCTCCACCACCATGGCCACAGGCTAGCCTTGCAGGCCATGCCCACCAGCTGGATCGCGGCGCCGGCCGCCGCCGGGGAGCGCTACGCGGACATCCGCTACGAGAAGTCCGCGCCACCCGAGCAGGGGATCGCCAAGATCACGATCGCCCGACCGGAGGTGAGAAACGCGTTCCGACCGCGCACCGTGATCGAGATCTCGCGAGCGCTGGAGGACGCGCGCGAGGACACGGCGATCGGGGCGATCGTGCTGACGGGCGAGGGCCCGGAGGCGTTCTGCGCGGGCGGCGACCAGCGCGTGCGCGGCGACTCCGGCTACCTCGACGAGGACCAGACCGGTCCGGCGGCGGTGGGGCGCTTCCACGTGACCGACCTGCACGTGCAGATCCGCCGCCTGCCCAAGCCGGTCGTGGCGATGGTGGCCGGCTACGCGATCGGGGGCGGGCACGTGCTGCATCTCGTGTGCGACCTCACGATCGCCGCCGACAACGCCCGCTTCGGTCAGGTGGGCCCGCGCGTGGGCTCGTTCGACGGCGGCTTCGGCGCCGGATTGCTGGCCAGCCTGGTGGGCCCGAAGAAGGCCAAGGAGATCTGGTTTCTGTGCCGCCAGTACTCCGCCCAGGAGGCGCTGCAGATGGGGCTCGTGAACGCGGTCGTGCCGCTGGAGCGCCTTGAGCAGGAGACGGTGGGCTGGTGCCGCGAGATGCTCGCGCTGTCGCCGTTTGCGCTGCGCATGCTGAAGGCGTCGTTCAACGCCGCCGAGGATGGGCTGGCGGGCATCCAGCAGCTCGCGCACGACGCGAACCTGCTGTTCTATGGCAGCGAGGAGGCCCAGGAGGGCCGCGACGCCTACAGGGAGAAGCGAGCCCCGGACTTCTCCCGCTTTCCGCGGCGCCCCTAGCCGGTGCGGACAGCGCGCATCTGGGTGATGGCGGCGCGCGTGCGCACGCTGCCGGCCGCGGTGGCGCCGGTCTTGGTGGGTACCTCTCTGGCGCTCGGCGCGGGCACCTTTCACCCGCTGGCGTTCGTCGCGGCGCTGTTGGGGGCGATCTTCATCCAGGTCGGCACGAACCTCTCCAACGACTACTCCGACGCGCGCCGCGGCGCCGACACCGAGGACCGGCTCGGCCCGGTTCGGGTGACCGCCGGCGGGCTCGTGCCGCCGAGCCAGGTGCTGCTTGCGACGTACGCGACGTTTGGCCTGGCGGTGGCCTGCGGCGCGTACCTGGTCGCGGTCGCGGGGCCGGAGCTGCTCGCCGTCGGCGCGGCGTCGATCCTCGCCGGGGTGCTGTACACGGGCGGCCCGCGGCCGTACGGGTATGAGGGCCTGGGCGAGGTGTTCGTGTTCCTGTTCTTCGGCATCGTCGCCGTCGCTGGCTCCTACTTCGTGCAGGTGCAGGCGCTGCCGTGGCAGGCGTTCGTGTGCGCGGTGCCCGTCGGCCTGCTGGCGAGCGCGATCCTGGTCGTCAACAACGTGCGCGACATCGACACCGACCGGCGTGCCGGCAAGCGCACCCTGGCCGTGCGCCTGGGGCGGCGGCGCACGCGCGTCCTGTACGGGCTGCTGCTCGCCGGAGCCTTCCTCGCCGCGCCGCTGCCGTGGGCCCTCGGCTCGATGAGCGCTTGGCTCTTGCTCACCTGGCTGGTGCTGCCGCTGGCGGCGCGCGTGCTGCACGTGGTGCGCACGCGCAGCGACGGTCCGGCGCTCAATCGCGCGCTCGCGCGCACCGGCCTGCTGCAGCTGGCCTTCTGCCTGCTCTACGCGGCGGGAATCATCGCGAGCGGCGGGGTCACAGCGTGAGGCTGAGCGTCGAGCGGCGCTCGCTGCGGCTGGCGCAGCCGCTGCGAAGCTCATACGGGTCTGTCGGCGAGCGCGAGCTGCTGGCGGTCTCGATCACCGACGATGCGGGCGCAAGCGGGCACGGGGAGGCGGCGCCCCTGCCGGCTTATGACGGCGTCAGCCTGGAGCGGGTCGCGCGCGCGCTCGAGCGCTATCGCCGCGTGCTGGCGGGCAGCGGCAAGCTGGCGGACGCGCAGGTGATCCAGGCATGCCGCGACGCCGATGCGCTGCCCGCCGCGCTGGCGGCGATCGACCTCGCCCTGTGGGATCGCGCGGGGCGCCTGCGCGGAATGCCCGTGGCCGCGCTGCTCCACCACAGCCCGGCGAGCGAGGTTCCGGTCAACGCGACGATCGCCGCGCTCGACCGCGCCGCGGCCGCCGAGCAGGCGGCGGCGGCCGTGCGCGAGGGGTTCGATTGCGTCAAGCTCAAGGTGGGGATCGAGGGCGACGCCGCTCGCGTGGCCGCGGTGCGGGCCGCCGCCGGAGCGGGCGTGGCGCTGCGCGTGGACGCCAACGGAGCGTGGAACGTGGAGCAGGCGGTGGCCGCGATTGAGACGCTTGCCCCCGCTGGCCTCGAGCTGGTGGAGGAGCCGGTGCACGGCCTGGCGCACATCCGGGAGCTGAAAGAGCGGGTGGCGGTCAGGCTCGCGATCGACGAGACGGCCGCCCAGAGCGGCGCGCTCGGAGCCGGGGCGGCGGACGCGGTGTGCCTGAAGATCTCCCGCTGTGGTGGCATCTCCGGGCTGCTCGCCGCCGCCGCCGTTGTGCGCGCGTCGGGCGCCGAGCTGTATGTCGCCTCGACGCTCGACGGCCCGATCGGGACGGCAGCCGCGCTACACGCGGCGGCCGCGCTCGCGGCCGAGGGTCCCCTCCCCCACTGCGGGCTGGCGACGTTGCGGCTGTTCACGGGCATCGAGAACCAGCTGCCCGCGCGCGGGGGAAGGATCGCCGTCCCCTCGGCGCCGGGCCTCGGGGTGGACCCGCTCTAGCGCCCGCGCCACCGCCGCGGGGTTCTCGAGCGGCAGCCTGTGCCCGCCCGCCAGGAGCAGCAGCTGGGCGTGCGGCAGCAGCCGCACCATGCGCCGGCCGAGCGCATGGTACTTGCGATCTCGATCGCCCACGAGCACGGCCGCCGGCATCGCCAGCTCGCCGAGCCGGCGCCACAGCGGGCGCATCTCGCCGGCGCCCACCCCGCGCAGCGCCGCCGCGAGCGCCTCGGGGCGGTTGCGGCGCTGATCCTCCCGCACCAGCTCGCCCACGTGCGGCGGATCGCCGGCGAACAGCGGCTGCATGCGCCAGCGCTCGATGAACTGCTCGAAGGGAGCGCTCCGGAGCTGCTTCACGAGCGCCCCGTCGGAGCGCCTGCGCTCGGCGCGCTCGGCCTCGTCCTCGATGCCGGCGCTGCACGCGATCAGCACCAGCGCCGTCACCCGTTGCGGCGCCGCGAGCGCGACGTGCAGCGCGATGCGCCCGCCCAGCGAGTAGCCGCACAAGACGAACCGCCCGGGCGCCTCGGCGAGCACGCCGGCCACACAGCGGGCGAATGTGATCGGGCGCGCGGCGGCCTCGCGGCCGTGCCCGGGCAGATCGAGCGCCAGCGGCCGGTAGCGTTCAGGGTCAAGCCGCGCCGCCACGCCGTCCCACGTGCGGTGCGTGCCGCCAAATCCGTGCAACAGGACGACCGTCTCCCGCACAGCGCCATCGTATTCGCGTGAGCTCAGCCACCGACACCTACGTGCTGCTGCGCGCGTTCGTCGAGGAGCTTGCACGCTGCGGCATGCGCGCCGCGTGCACCTCGCCCGGGTCGCGCTGCGCACCGCTCGTGCTGTCGCTCACGCACGAGCCGCGGTTGCGCTGCTACTCGCACGTCGATGAGCGCAGCTCGGGCTTCTTCGCGCTGGGGCTGGCCAAGGCTTCGGGGCTGCCGGTGGCGGTGGCCTGCACCTCGGGCACGGCCGCCGCCGAGCTGCTGCCGGCGGCGATCGAGGCGCAGCAGGCACGCGTGCCGCTGCTGCTGCTCAGCGCCGACCGGCCGCCGGAGCTGCGCGAGGTGGGCGCCGGGCAGACGATCGACCAGCTGAAGCTGCTCGGCGGCGCCGCCAAGTGGTTCTTCGAGGTCGGCGTGCACGACGCAGCGCCCGAGCGGTTGCGCTGGATGCGCGCGCTCGCCTGCCGCGCTTACTGGACAGCGCTCGAGGGCCGCCCCGGAATGGTGCACCTCAACTTCCCGCTGCGCGAGCCGCTGACGCCCGACGGCGAGCTGCCGCCGGACGGGAGCGCCCGCCCCGAACGGGCGCCGTACGTCAGGCGCGAACCCAGCAGGCTGAGCGCACCGGGGTCGATGGCCCGGCTGTACGAGCTGGCGCGCGCGGCCAAGCGCGGGCTGGTCGTGGCCGGACGCGACGAGCGCGGCGGGCCGCCTCCGATCGGGCCAGCCGACCCACGCTCGGTGGGCGAGGCCGCGGCGGCCTTCGGCGCGGCCGCCGGCTGGCCCGTGCTCGCCGACCCGCTGTCTGGAGCGCGCCGCGGCGGGGCGGCGATCGCCCACTACGACCTCATGTTGCGCGAGCCGGCGCTGGCACGAAGCCTGCGCCCGGACCTCGTCGTCCGCGTCGGCGATCTCCCCACCTCCAAGCCGCTGCGCGGGTGGCTCGCGAGTCTGGCCGACGTGCGCCAGGTGGCGCTCGATCCCGAGGCGGCGTGGCAGGATCCCGCGAGCGTGGTGAGCGACTCGCTGGCGCTCGATCCCGCCTTTGCGCTGTCGCAGCTGAGCACGGGCGAGCAGCGAGCCGAGCCGGACTGGCTGGCGTCCTGGCGCAGCGCCGACGCGCGGGCCGCGAGCGCGATCCTGGCCGTGATCGGTCCGACGCGCCTGTCGGAGCCGGCGGTCGCTGCCGAGCTCGGCGTGCTGCTGCCAGACGCGGCTACGCTGTTCGTCGCTTCCTCGATGCCCGTCCGCGACATCGAGTCCTTCTGGCCGATCCGCGCCGACCCGCCGCGAGTGCTGTGCAACCGCGGCGCCAACGGCATCGACGGCACCGTCTCGGCCGCGTTCGGCGTCGCCGCGCACGGACCCGGACCCGTGCTGCTGTTGACCGGGGACGTCGCCCTGGCGCACGACATCGGCGGGCTGCTGGCTGCGCGGCGCCTGGAACTCGCGCTGACGATCGTGCTGCTCGACAACGGCGGCGGCGCGATCTTCGACTTCCTTCCCATCGCGCGCGCGCAGCTGGCGCGTGCCGGCGATCGCTACACGGAGCACATCGCTACCCCGACCGGCTTGGACTTCGCCCGCGCCGCCGCGCTGTACGGGTTGGGCCACGAGCGCGTGAGTGATCTGGCGGGCTTTCGCGCGGCGCTGGAGCGGGCGCTGGCGGGCCATGGCTCGAGCATCATCGAGGTCCCCGGCGACCGAGCGGCCAACCGCGAGCTGCACGAGCGCGTGTGGGATGCGGTGTCAGCGGCGCTCAGCCCGCCAGCAGCGGAAGCAGCGCCGCGAGCTTGACCTCGGTCTCGGCGAGCTCGGCGGCCGGTACGGAGTCGCGCACGATGCCGTTGCCTGCGTAGCAGCGCGCGAGCTCCCCACGCAGCAGCGCGCAGCGCAGCGCCACGCAGAATTCGCCGTCGCCGGTCGCGTCGGTCCAGCCGAGGGGGCCCGCATACCAGCCGCGATCGAGCCCCTCGAGCGCCGGGATCAGGGGCGCGGCCGCGGCCAGCGGCTCGCCGCCCACGGCGGGAGTGGGATGCATTACCTCGGCCAGCTCCAGCACGTCCATGGGTGCGGCCAGCTGCGCGCGGATCGGCGTGGCCAGATGCTGGATGTTGGCGATCCGCACGACCATCGGCTCCGGCGCGGAGGCGACCCACACGGCGTGCGGCCGCAGATTGCGCTCGATCCGCCGCGCGACGATTGCGTGCTCCTCGCGGTGGCTTGGGTCGCGCAGCAGCTGCTCGCCCAGGTGCGCGTCGACGGCCGGGTCGGCGCTTCTCCGGGTCGAGCCCGCGAGCGCGAGTGTGCTCACGCGCTGGCCCTCGCGTCGTACGAGCAGCTCCGGGCTGGCACCGATCAGCGCCGCGTCGCCGCGCCCGACGGCGAACACGAAGCACGAGGGGAACTCCTGGCGCAGGACACCGAGCACCGCGGCCGGGTCATGGGGGCGCGGCGCGTGGACGTGGACTTCGCGCGCCAGCACGATCTTCTCCATGCGCCCGCCGCGGATCAGCTCGACCGCGCGCGCGACGGCCGCCTCGTAGTGCTCGGGGGGCATCGCGCCGGCTAGGAGGAAACGCCCGGCGGGAGCCGGGTCGAGCAGCGGCAGCGGGCGCATCTGCAGCTGCTCGACGCGTGCGTGCGCGCGCGCGAGGAGATCCTCGGGGGTGGCATCGGGGCAGGCGAGCGTCGCCAGCGTGAGGCGCACGGCGGGCTTTCCAGCCCGCTGGAAGCGCGACAGCGTCACCTCGGGCACCACCAGCGAGGCGGGCGCGAAGCCCGCCCAATGCGGCGAACGGCCGCCGTCATCGGCGAACGCGAAGCCGCCAACGGCGATGGGCCCGTCTCCGGGGAGGGTGCTCGCCCCATCGCCCACGGCGGCGGCTGACAGCTCCCGCCAGCGCTGCGCGAGCGTCGCGAAGCGGCCAGGGCCGGCCGTCTCCAGCACGAGCGCCTCGCCGAGCCCGGCCAGCGCCGCGCGCGCGCGGTCGGGTTGCTCGAACGCGAACCAGGCCTCGCCCGGCCGGCGCGAGCAGCACGCCACCGCCGTCGGATCGACATCGGCCGCGAGCGGCAGCGAGCAGGTGGCCAGCGTGCGCGCCCCGCTGCGCCTGGCGCGGCGCACCGCGAGCGAAACCTGCGCCGCCAGCCGCTCGCGCTGCTCGGCGGCCAGGGCGAACGACGCGCGCCCGGAGGTGACGCGCACCGGCTAGGTCTCGCCGCGACCCCGCGAGATCGCGATCTCGCCCGTGCGCATCATCTCGATCAGGCCGAAGGGCCGCACCATCGCCTCGAACGCCGCGATCTTGTCCGTCGTGCCGGTGATCTCGATGATCACCGCGCGCTTGCTCACGTCGACGACCTTGCCGCGAAAGATCTCGGCGATCTGCATCAGCTCGCCGCGCTGCACGCCATCGGCGGAGACCTTGAACAGCGCCAGCTCGCGGGCGACCGTGTCGGCCGGCTCCAGGTCGCGGATCTTGAGCACGTTGATCAGCTTGTGCAGCTGCTTGGTCACCTGATCGATCGGGTGCAGCGCGCCGTCGACCGTGAGCGTCACCCGCGAGACCTGCTCGTCCTCGGTCGGGCCGACGGTGAGCGTGTCGATGTTGAATCCGCGCCTGGCGAACAGGCCCGCGATGCGCGTGAGCACGCCGGTCTTGTTTTCCACGAGGATCGAGAGCACGTGCTTGCGGCCGGTGCGCAGGCTGGCGGCGGCCTCGAGCTCCTCCAGGCTGAGCGGCTGCTTGGTGGCGGGCTCCCCCATCAGCCGACCATCTCGCGCGCGGGCTGGCCGGCCGGGATCATCGGGTAGGTGTTCTCCTCGCGCGTCACCCTCACATCGACGACCACTGGGCCCTCGGTGGCGATCGCGCGCTTGAAGTCCTCGACCAGCGTGCGCTTGTCCTCGAAGCGCATGCCTGTCGCGCCATGGGCCTCGGCGAGCTTGACGAAGTCGGGGAAGCGGCCCATGTCGACGGCGCTGTAGCGCCTATCCCAGAACAGCTCCTGCCACTGGCGGACCATGCCGAGATAGCCGTTGTTCATGATGAACACCTTGATCGGGATGTCGTTCTCCGAGCAGGTGGCGAGCTCCTGCGCGTTCATCTGCACCGAGCCGTCACCCGCCACGCAGCACACGAGCTGATCGGGGCAGCCAACGGCCGCGCCCATCGCCGCGGGCAGGCCGAAGCCCATCGTGCCGAGCCCGCCCGAGTTGACCCAGCGCCGCGGCTTGGGGAAGTGGTAGTACTGCGCGGTCCACATCTGGTGCTGGCCCACGTCGCTGGTCACGATCGCCTCGCCGCCGGTCGCCTCGTACAGCGCCTGGATCATGTACTGGGGCTTGATCTCCGAGTCGGCGCTGTCCTCGTAGGTGAGCGGGTACTTGCTGCGCCAGCCCTCGATCCGGCTCCACCAGGCATCCAGCCGCGTCGGGTCGGCGGCGATCGCGCGGTACTCGATCAGCAGCTTGGCCAGCACGTGCTTGGCGTCGCCCACGATCGGGATGTGCGCGGGGACGTTCTTGGATATCTCGGCCGGATCGACGTCGATGTGGATGAACTTCGCTCGCGGCGCGAACTCCGACAGCTTGCCGGTGATGCGATCGTCAAAGCGCGCGCCGACTGCGCAGATCAGGTCGGCCTCGTCCATCGCGTAGTTCGCGGCCCGCGTGCCGTGCATGCCCAGCATGCCCAGCCACTGCGGATGGGGAGCGGCGAACGCTCCGAGCCCCATCAGCGTGCAGGTGATCGGAAAGCGGTCGCTTGTGACGAACTCGGTCAGCTCCTGCGACGCGTTGGCGTTCACCACGCCGCCGCCCGCGTAGATCACCGGGCGCTGCGAAGACGCGAGCGCCTTGGCGGCCTGGCGGATCTGCTTCTGGTTGCCCTCCACGCGCGGCTGGTAGCCGGGCAGGCGAACATCGGTGACGGGCTCATACTGGATCTCCGCGCGCGACAGGTCCTGCGGGATGTCCACCAGCACCGGCCCCGGGCGCCCGGTGCGCGCGAGGTGGAAGGCCTCGTGGATCGCCCGCGGGATTTCGGGTGGGCTCTGGATCATGAACGAGTGCTTGACCACGGGCATCGAAATGCCGATCGTGTCGGCCTCCTGGAAGCCGTCGGTGCCGAGCAGCTCGGTGCGCACCTGGCCGGTCAGGAACACGACCGGCACGGAATCCATCATCGCGTCGCAGATCGGCGTCACCAGGTTCGTCGCACCGGGCCCGCTGGTGGCAAACGCGACCCCGACCTTGCCGGTCGCCTTGGCGTAGCCCTCGGCCGCGTGTCCCCCGCCGGCCTCGTGCCGGACGAGGATGTGGCGGATGCCGCCGCTGACGATCGCGTCGTAGGTCGGGAGGTTGGCGCCGCCCGGCAGCCCGAAGACGACCTCCACGCCCTCCGCCTTAAGGCATTCCATCACGGCGTCGACCGCGCGCATGGCGCAGCTCCTCCTTGTCCGAGGCTCGAAAAAACCCAGTGTACCAGCGGGTTTTGGGCCGCCGAGGCGTCGGGGAGCCGTCAGGACGCGCCCAAACCGACGCCAATCGCCAGCGCGACCAACCCGGCGACGGTGATGTAGAACAGCGACAGACGCGCGGCCACCTTGAAGAATCGCCAGCGTACCCAAGCGATCGCGAACAGCTCGATCGTCACGACCACCCCCGCCACCGCGAGCGCGGTGTGAACGTTGCTGATCACGAACGGCAACGTGTGAAAGATCCCTCCCAAGACGGTCATCCCGCCCGTGATCCCACCCCTGACGACTGCGGAGCCGCGACCCGTCTGTTCGCCCGTGTCCGAGAGCGCCTCCGACCAGCCCATACTCCAGCCGGCACCCAGCGCCACCGACAGCCCCACGATCAACGCCGTGTGTGAGCTCGAGACGATCGCCGCGGCGAAGATCGGCGCCAAGGAAGAGATGGTGCCGTCGATCATGCCCACCAGCGCCGGCTGAACGACGCGCAGCACGAATTCCCGCTCGTCGTGGAAGCCCGCGCGGTGGATCGCGCGCGCTATCAGCGAGTGATCGCCGCGCGATGCTGTGTTGGCCTGCGTGTGCATGTCGTGCAGGACAGCGTAGGCGACGAATCGGCTTAGGGCCGCCAAACTCGGCTTAGGGCACCCTTATCGTGCAAGCCCGCCGCGCGGCGCTCCCAGAGGGGCGCGCGCTCAGGAGCGAGCGGGCGTGCGCTCGAACGTTTCGGGCGCGACGGCGACGTCGGGGAAGTCGAGCTCGGCGCCGCAGCGGGTGCAGACGGCGTCATAGATCTTCGTCACCCGGCCGCAGCTCGGGCATTGCCGGCGCAGCTCCTGGTTGTCGAATCGATACGCGAGCGCCGCGATCAGGCCGAACACCGGCACGGCGGCCGAGATCAGGAACCACAGCATGAACGAGCTGCCCTTGATGCGACCCACGATCCCGCCGGAGATGCCGAAGCAGATGGCGATGATCACGTACGCCATCGCGCGGCGTCGGCTAGAAGAGAACGCGATAGGCCCAGACGACCGCGATGATCGCGATGATCGCGATGATCGGGAAGAACAGGGCCGCGACGATGCCGATGACGATCTTCAGCAGGATCCAGGCTGCCACAACCAGGATCAGAGCCGCCAGCACGGTCCGGCCGAACGATCTGCTCGAGGATTCCTCCATTGCAGCCATAAGCTTAGACGGAAATGGCCCGGACGGGGAATCCGATCCCCGTCCGGGCCATCGCTCGCCGCCGCCGCCCGAGGAGGCCGCGGCGCGAGATCTGAGGAGGGTCAGATGCGACCGCCCGCCCCGGGCCCGCGGCCGGAGGGGACAGTCGCGGGCTGCACTGCGGGGGGGACGGCGGCGCGCGGCCCGACGCTGGTCAGTTGGTAGCGACGGATCGATGGCCGCCCTCCGTTTGCGTCCGGCCGCGCCTCGGGCAGCAGCAGGAACCGGCGCGGGGTCCAGACGCTTGGGGTGAGGCGGGGCGATCGCATGTCATGCATGCTCGCGTGGCGATCGCGCGGCGGCATTGGCCGGCAGTCCAAAATTCATGCCCCTGGGCGCTCCATCCGTCAGATGCCCAGCTGTTCGCGCACCAGCCGGCGCACCTCGCCGCCATCGGCGCGGCCCTTGGTTTCGCGCATGACCGTGCCGATGATCGGCCCGATCGCCTTTTCGTTGCCCGCCCGCACGCGCTCGGCGGCATCGGCGTTGGCGTCCAGAGCCGCCGCGACGACCGCCGCGAGCTCCTCGCCGCCGTCCAGCGCGGCGAGCCCCTCCCGCTCGATGATCGCGGCCGGATCCTCGCCGCCTTCGGTCACCAGCTTGTCGAGCACCTGCCTGGCAGCTCCCACGCTCACCCGCTTGGCCGAGACGAGCCCGACCAGCGCTGCCAGCGCGGCGGCCGTGACGCGCGAGCTCGCCGGGTCCGCGCCCTCGTCCAGGCGCCCCGCGAGCTCGCCGCTGACCCAGTTGGCGAGCGCTTGCGGCGGCGGCTCGGGCTCGGCGCCCGCGGCGAGAGCCGCCTCGAGATAGTCGCCGAGCTCGGCCCGGAACGCGAGCAGCTGCGCGCTCTCGCGGCTCAGCCCGAGCTGGCGCTGGAAGCGCTCGGCTCGCGCGGCCGGCAGCTCCGGCAGCTCGGCGCGAGCGCGCGCGAGCATGCGCTCGTCGATCGCCACCGGGATCAGGTCGGGCTCGGGGAAGTAGCGGTAGTCGTGCGCCTCCTCCTTGGAGCGCAGCGACGTCAGCCGGTCGCTGGTGGGGTCGTAGTGGAGCGTCTCCTGCACGACCTCTCCGCCGCGCTGCAGCACCTCTACCTGGCGCGCGATCTCGGCCCGGATGCCGCGTTCGAGATAGCGGAACGAGTTCATGTTCTTCAGCTCGGCCTTGGTGCCCAGCTCGCGCGCGCCGGCCGGACGCACCGAGACGTTCGCGTCGCAGCGCAGCGAGCCCTCCTCCATGTTCACGTCGCTGACCCCGAGCTGGCGCAGCGTGGTGCGCAGCAGCTTGAGCCACTCGCTGCACTGCTCGGGCGAGCGCAGGTCGGGCTCGGTCACGATCTCCGCCAGCGGCGTCCCGCCGCGGTTGAAGTCGACGACGCTGGCGTCCGAGCCGTGGATGCGCCCGCTGGCGCCGACGTGGATCAGCTTGGCCGCGTCCTCCTCCAGGTGCACACGATGGATGCGCACGTCGCCCAGCCGCCCGCCGCGACACAGGGGCTCCTCGTACTGGGAGATCTGATAGCCCTTGGGCAGGTCGGGATAGAAGTAGTTCTTGCGGTGGAAGATCGAGCGGGGCGCCAGCTCGGACCCCAGCGCGAGCCCGATCATCAGGCCGAAGTGAACCGCGCGCGCGTTGGCCACCGGCAGGCTACCCGGCAGGCCGAGACAGACCGCGCACGTGTGCGTGTTGGGCCGCTCGCCGAACGACAGCTCACAACCACAGAACATCTTCGTGGCGGTCGCCAGCTGCACGTGGATCTCCAGGCCGATGACCGGCTCCCATGCCGCGGGGACGGCTCCGTCGGAAGCGCCTTTGGCGCCAGCGTCGGCGTTCTCAGACACGCGCCGCTCGCGGGTCGAATTCGATCGCCTGCTCGAGCGCGTGGGCAGCGTCGAGCAGGCGGCTGTCGCTCAGCGCGGGGCCCGCGAGCTGCAGGCCGACGGGCAGGCCGTCGCTCAGCCCGCAGGGGATCGAGATCGCCGGTATGCCGGCCAGCGACATCGGCACGGTGCAGTAGTCGCTGAGGTACATCGACAGGGGATCTGAGGTGCGCTCGCCGAGCTTGAATGCCACCGTCGGCGAGGTGGGAGACACGATGTAGTCGACGCTTTGAAAGGCAGCTGCGAAGTCCTCGGCGATCTTCGTGCGCACGCGCTGCGCGCGGCCGTAGTAGGCCTCGTAATAACCGGATGAGAGCGCGTATGTTCCGAGCATGATCCGCCGCTTGACCTCCGGCCCGAAGCCGTCGTGGCGCGTGCGCGTGTACATCGCCAGCAGGTCATCGGCCTCGGCCCGCAGCCCGTAGCGAACCCCGTCGAATCGGGCGAGGTTGGACGAGGCCTCGGCGGGCGCCAGCACGTAGTAGGCGGCCAGCGCGTGCGGCGCGTGCGGCAGCCGCACCTCCGCGACATCGGCGCCCAGGCCCTCGGCGAGCGAGAGCGTGCTGCGGCAGCACTCGAGCACGCCGGCTTCGATTCCCTCTCCGGCCAGCTCCTCGGGAACGCCCAGCCGCAGCCCGTCCAGCCGCCGCGCGCTGGGTGGCTCGACGCTCGCCGAGTGCAGCGAGGTCGCGTCGCAGGCGTCGCGCCCGGACATGTGACGCAGCATCAGCGCGGCGTCGGAGACGTCGCGCGTGAGCGGTCCCGCCTGGTCCAGCGAGGACGCGAACGCGATCATCCCGTAGCGCGAGACCGTGCCGTAGGTCGGTTTCATCCCCACGATCCCGCACAGCGCCGCCGGCTGGCGGATCGAGCCGCCGGTGTCGGTGCCGAGCGCCCAGGGCGCCAGGCCGGCGGCCACCGCGGCCGCGCTGCCGCCCGAGGAGCCGCCGGGCACGCGCGCGCGATCCCACGGGTTGAGCACCGGCCCGAAGGCGGAGTTCTCGTTCGATGAGCCCATCGCGAACTCGTCCTGGTTGGTCTTCGCCAACAGGCAGGCGCCGGCCTCGCGCAGGCGCGACACCGAGCTGGCCGTGTAGGGCGGCCGGTAGCCCTCCAGTATGCGCGATCCCGCCTGGCTCGGGACGCCCTCAACGCAGAAGAGATCCTTGATCGCGATCGGCACGCCGTGGAGCGGCGCCGGGGGCGCCTCGGCCGGCACCTCGTCGGCCACCCAGGTGAAGCAGTTCAGCCCCTCGATCCCAGCGTCCCGGTCGGCGGCCGCGCGCACCCGGTAGGTCTCGAACAGCTCCCGCGCGGACAGCTCGCCGCTGTCCACCGCGGCCGCGGCCGCGCTCGCCGACAGCTCGAGGATGTCGCCTGCGCTCATGCCTGCGGGCTGGGGACGAGAAACCCGTCCGCGCTTACCGCTGGCGCCTGTGCGAGCGCGACCTCTCGCGGCAGGCAGGGCCGCGGCTCGTCCGGCCGCAGCGCGCCGGTGACATCAACGACGTGCGAGGTCGGAGCGACGCCGGTGAGGTCGAGTTGGCGGATCGTGGCGATGTGATCGAGCACCGTGGAGAGCTCCCGCGCCATCGGCTCGAGCTCCTCCTCGCTCAGCTCCAGACGCGCCAAACGCGCCACGGCAAGCACCTCCGAGCGCTCGATCATGGCGCCGATTGTATTGGCCGCCGCGCGCGACGCCCGGACGACACCGGCCGTGAGCCCTGCTCGCGCGGGCCGCCTCGTGCGCCCGCGGTCGCGCGTGTCCGGTGCCGAGGCTCGCGGGCTATGGCCGCGGCCGCGGATCGGGCGCGATCGGCTCATACCTCGACGGGCGTTCATCGCGCAGCGCCTGCCACGCGCCCGCGAGCACGGCGGTGGCTCCCGCCAGCGCTAGCCACACGCCGACACACGCCGAGGTGGTGTGCTCGGGCCGCTCGAACGCCCTCACCACGGCAGCGACCAGCGCCAGCAGCCCCAGCCACACGCACCACACGCCGAGCGCGACGGGCACCGCCACGGTCCGCTCCGAGAGCGTGCTGAGGACGAGCGCGACGGCGGCGCTCGCGGCCGCCAGCAGGAGCACGACGCCGGGCCCGAACGTGTCCCACGCGTCGAGCTTCACGCCCGGGCCTTCGTACCAGCGCTCGAACAGGGACACGACGATGCAAGCGGCGCCGGCCGCGGCGAGCAGCTCCCCCGCCCGCAGCCACCTGAGGCTCGCGCGGCGCGCCGCGCGGCGCCCGCCTCGTGCACCCGCGCGCGCCATCGCCCGCTACACCCGCACCCGCGCTTGCGCCACGGCGGCGTCCAGGGTGTTGCGCAGCAGCAGGGCGATCGTCATCGGGCCGACGCCGCCCGGAACGGGCGTGATGGCCGAGGCGACCTCGATCGCCTGATCGAAGTCGACGTCGCCCACGAGCCCGCTGGCGTTCCCGGCCTGCTCGGGTGTGAGCCGGCTCATGCCCACGTCGATCACCACCGCGCCGGGCTTGATGAAGTCCCGGCCGATCAAGCGCGCACGCCCGACGGCCGCGATCAGCACGTCGGCCCGTGCGCACACGGCCCGCAGGTCACGCGTGCGCGAGTGGCATGCGGTGACCGTCGCGTTGGCGCCCAGCAGCAGCGCGGCCATCGGCTTGCCGAACAGGTTCGAGCGGCCGACCACGACCGCCTCGGCCCCCTCCAGCGCCACGTTGGCGGCGGCCAGCAACTCCATCACGCCGAGCGGCGTACACGGGCGCAGGCCGGGGCGCCCGAGCGCGAGCAGGCCCGCGTTTAGCGGTGTCAGCCCGTCGACGTCCTTGCGCGGGTCGATGATCGCGGTCAGCGCCGTGCCGTCGAGCTGGCCCGGAAGCGGCAGCTGCAGCAGGATGCCGCTGACGCTCTCGTCGGCGTTGAGCCCCTCCAGCTCGCTCGCCACCTCCTCCGCCGACGCGTCCGCCGGCAGGCGCCTGTCGAAGGGCACGATGCCGACCTCCGCGCAGGCGCGCTGCTTGGCGCGCACATACACCTCCGAGCCCGCGTCATTGCCGACCAGCACCGTGGCCAGCCCGGGCGCCGAACCCGTGCGAGCGCTGAACTCGCGCACCTCGGCGGCCACTTCGCCTCGGACCCGCACGGCGATCGCCTTCCCGTCGATGATCGTGGCGCCCATCTCGCCCAGATCGTAGGCCTAAGGGCGGCTGACGGGGGCGTGCTCGATCATCAGCTTGCGCTCGGAGCCGTCGCCAGCAAAGCGCACGACGATCACGCCGCCGGGCTCGACGGCGGTGACCACTCCCTCGCCGAAGGCGGCGTGCACGATGTCCTCGCCGAGGCGAAAGCGGATCGCGGCCGGCACCTGGCCGGCGCGTGAGGATGTCCATTTCGCGGCCGCAGCGCTGAGCGCTCCGCTCGCGCTGAGCCCATCCCCCGAGCGCAGGCCCGGCCGCCACGCGGACGCCTGCGCGAGCCCGGGCCGGGCAGCCTGCGCCTCATCGAGCAGCTCGGCGGGGATCTCATCGAGAAAGCGGCTGCGCAGCCCATACGCTTGGGCGCCGAACACGGCGCGGCGAAGCGCATGGGTGAGGTACAGCTCGTGCATCGCGCGCGTCACGCCCACGTAGAAGAGGCGGCGCTCCTCCTCCAGCCCGCCTTCATCGAGCGCGCGCGAGTGCGGGAACACGCCGTCCTCGCAGCCGACGATGAACACGACCGGATACTCGAGGCCCTTGGCGTTGTGCAACGTCATCAGCGTCACTAGGCCCTCGTCGTCGCTGCGGGAGTCGGCGTCCGACAGCAGCGCGATCTCCTGCAGGAAGGATCCGAGCGTGTCCGCGTCCGGGGACGCGGCGGCGTCGAACTCGCGCCCGACCTCGATCAGCTGCTCGAGATTCTCGGCCCGCCCCTGCGCCTCGATCGTTCCCTCCGCCTGCAGCGCCTGCAGATAGCCGGTCTGGGCGAGCACGGCCTCGATCAGGTCCGCAACGGGCACCGGGCGCGCACCCGGCTCGGCCGCGGCACCGCCGGGCTCGCCCTCGCCGGGAGAGCCGGCGAGCGCGCGCAGGTCGGTCATGGTCTGCATGAAGCGGCGCAGCGCTTTGGTCGCTGGGCTGCCGAGACCCGGAACCTGCTCGGGCGCGGCGGCCGCGTGCCAGACGGAGATCTCCTGGGCGGATGCGTGGGCGATGATTCGCGCGAGCGACGTCTGGCCGATGCCGCGGCGGGGCGAGTTGGCGACGCGGGTGAAGCTCACGACGTCGAAGGGATTGGTGAGCAGCGACAGGTAGGCGATCGCGTCCTTGATCTCGGCGCGCTCATAGAACTTGGCGCCGCCGATCACCTGATAGGCAATCTCGCGCCGCACGAGCGTGTCCTCGATCACCCGCGACATCGCGTTCGTGCGGTACAGCACGGCGAGGTCGGTGCGCGCCGCCCCCTCGTCGAGGAGCCGCTCGATTTCCCCGACGACGAAACGCGCCTCGGCGTGCTCGTCCTCGAGCGAGCGCATGTGGATCTGGGCGCCGTCGCCGAGCTCGCTCCACAGCCGCTTGGCGATGCCGCCGCGGTTGTTGGCGATCACCGCGTTGGCCGCGCGCAGGATCGTTTGCGTGGAGCGGTAGTTCTGCTCCAGCTTGACCACGCGAGCGTCCGGGAAATCCTGCTGGAAGTCCAGGATGTTGCGGACCTCGGCCCCGCGGAAGCTGTAGATCGACTGTGAATCGTCGCCCACCACCGCCAGGTTGCGGTGCCCGGGAAGGCTTGTTCGCGCGCCCCTCGCGGGATCGGCGCGGCCGCCACCGACGAGCAGCTGAAGCAGCCTGTATTGCGCGTAGTTGGTGTCCTGGTACTCGTCGACGAGCACGTGCCGGAAGGCCGAGGTGTAGCGCTCGCGGACCTCCGGGAAGAGCTCGAGCAGATTCACGGTCCTGAACAGCAGGTCGTCGAAGTCCATCGCGTTCATGCGATGTAGATCGCGCTCGTACAGGTCGTACACGTCAGCGACCATCTCCTCGAAGGGCGAGCGCTCCTCGCCGCGGCAGTCGCCTGGTGCAGACAGGCGGTTCTTCAGAGCTGAGATGCGCGCATGGATCGTGGCGGGCGTGTAGCGCTTGAGGTCGACGCCGACGGCATCGGCACAGCGCTTGGTGAGCCTGCGTGCGTCTGCCTGGTCATAGATCGTGAACTGCCGCGTGTATCCGAGCCGCTCTGCCTCCGCGCGCAGGATCCGCGCGCAGGCCGCGTGGAAGGTCATCAGCCACATGCCGCGGGTACTCCTGCCAAGCAGCCGCTGCACCCGTCCGCCCATCTCCTGGGCCGCCTTGTTGGTGAACGTGATCGCGAGGATCTCGCCCGCCTGGGCCTGGTCGGTATAGATCAGGAACGCGATCCGGTGCGTGAGCACGCGCGTCTTGCCGCTGCCGGCGCCCGCGAGGATCAGCAGCGGCCCCTCGCCGTGGGTGACGGCCTCACGCTGGGGCTCGTTGAGGTCCTCGAGCAGCTCCTGCAGGTGTTCGGCGTGGGGATTGACCGCCATTTGCTCAGCATAGAAGTGGGGTCGGCTGGCCGTGCGCCGCGCAGCGAGTCGCGGCCGGCAGCTTCTCAACCGCTCTTGGCCCGGCGCGCGGGCACTCGGCAGGCGCGCGCGCTCGTGCGTCTCAGCCGCCGGCCGGGTTGGGACCCCTCGAGGGTCGCAGCCGCCGCACCTCGGCGACCGGCGCGTCGTGCTCGTGCGAGAGCTCGGCGATGCTCCTCTCCAGGGCGCTGATGCGGCTCGCGAGACCCTCGATCGCCTCCGCGATCGGGTCGGGCAGGTGTATCCAGTCGGCGTCCGGACCCTCGACGCGCCGCCCGTCCACGCGCACGGGGTGCCCGGGATTGCCGACGACGGTCGAGTTGGGCGGCACGTCGGTGATCACCACGCTGTTGGCTCCGATCTTCGCGCCGTGACCAACAGTGATCGGGCCCAGCAGCTTCGCGCCCGATCCGATCGTGACGTTGTCCTGAACCGTCGGGTGGCGCTTGCCGGTGGCAAACCCGGTACCCCCGAGCGTGACCCCTTGGTAGATGGTCACGTTGTCGCCGATGTCGGCGGTCTCGCCGATCACGACGCCGGCGCCGTGGTCGATGAAAAGCCCCTGCCCTATGCGAGCCGCGGGATGGATCTCGATGCCCGTGACGGCGCGCGCGAGCATCGAGATGGAACGCGGCAGCAACGGGATGCCGGCGCCGGCGAGCGCGTGGGCGACGCGGTGCGCGAGCAGTGCGTGGATGCCCGGCCACGTCGCCAGGATCTCGACTTGGCCTACATCGCGAGCGGCTGGATCGCGGTCGCGGGCGGCGCGCACGTCACGGCGCAGCTCGAGCGCGACCCGCGTCAGTGAATCCAGGCCGAGCATGGCAACAGCCTAGCGGCCCGTTCGCGGCCCGCCCGAGGGGCGCGGCCTGCTCAGGGGGCGAAGAAAGCCTGCGATATGTAGCGCTCGCCGGAGTCGGGCATGATCACCACGATTCGCTGGCCGCCCGACTCGGGACGCGCCGCGATCTGCAGCGATGCCCACAGCGCGGCGCCGCAGGAGATGCCGGCGAGCAGGCCCACCCGGCGAGCGCAGCTCCAGGCGGTCTGGATGGCGTCCTCGTCGGACACGGTCACGACCTCATCGAGCAGCTCGCGATTGAGCACCGGCGGGATGAACCCCGCACCGATGCCCTGGATGCGATGCGGACCGGGCTCGCCTCCTGACAGGACGGCCGAGGCGCGTGGCTCGACGGCGACGATCCGCAGCTGCGGGTTGCGCGCGCGCAGGTACTCGCCCACGCCGGTGATCGTGCCGCCCGTGCCGACGCCAGCCACGAGCGCATCCACGCGGCCCTCCAGCGCCTGCTCGATCTCCGGACCGGTACGCCGCCGGTGCGCCTCGGGGTTGGCGGGGTTGGAGAACTGATCCGGCAGAAACACATCGTCAGAGCGCGCCATCGCCTGCGCCGCCTCGACCGCCTCGGCCATGCCGCCGAGCGACTCGGTGACGTCGACGCGAGCGCCGTACAGGCGCAGCAGGCTCTCGCGCTCGCGGCTCATTCCCTGCGGCAGCGTGAGCACCAGGTCGTATCCCTTGGCCGCGCAGACGAATGCGAGCGCGATCCCCGTGTTGCCGCTCGTGGCCTCGACTATCGTCGTGCGCCCCGGCTCGATCCTGCCTTCCGCCTCGGCCGCCTCGATCATCGCCACGCCGATGCGGTCCTTGACGCTTCCTCCCGGATTGAACGACTCGAGCTTGGCGAACAGCTTCACGTCGTTGTCGGCGGCCGCCGTACCCTCGAGCATCTGCGGCAGTTCCACCATCGGCGTGCCACCGACAAGCTCGGAAATGTTGATCGGGATTCGTGCCACAGCGAAGCGACAATATTGCAGCCGCTTCAGCGCGTACTCTTGCCGCGTTCTGTCGGCGCCGCTAGAAGCCGAACACGACTCCGGCCACGAGCCTCCACACCACTCGGCTGGGCCGTTCTGCCAGGCGGGACACATATGCCTTCACAGGAACACCTTCCTCGGTGTACTGGCAGCCGAGCTATCTCACACCGCGTGAGACCCCTGGCTTTGCGTCCCCGGCTCGCGCTGGGTTTGCCCTTGCAGTCTCTGTTTGCATCCGGCTTATCGGTTGCTTGCGGCAGGAGCTGGAGCGACCCTAGGCGCAAGCCGACAAAAAAGCGCCGCGTTTTAGATGTGGTACATCGTCGCGCCCGCGTCGCGGCGCTCGCGCTCGACCACGTCGGCGATCGTGATGTGCGCCAGCACCTCGCGGGTCGCCTCGGCGGCGTCGGCAAACACGCCCTGGGCGTCGCGGCCGAGCGGGCCATCCAACAGCTCGACGACCTCGAGCACGGTCACGCTCGCCGGCTGGCGCGCGAAGCGGTAGCCCCCCTTGACGCCGCGCTGGGAGCTGATGATCCCGGCGCGCCGCAGCACCGCGAACAGCTGCTCGAGGAACTGCACCGGCACGTCCCGGCGGCGGGCCAGTTCGCCGATCGGCACCGGCTCAGAGCCGCCGCTGCGCGCGAGCTCGGCGAGCGCGAGAACGGCGTAGGGCGACTTACTGGTGATCGAGATCATCGCGCGGTGCGGCGCGGCGGCGCCGGAGGACGCGATGGTAATGCGCTACAGCCAGCCGCGCTCGGAGGCGATCAGCACGGCCTGGGCGCGGTCGACGGCACCGAGCTTGCCGTAGATGTTGTGCAGGTGCGTGCGCACCGTGCTCGTGGAGAGCGTGAGCTCGTGGGCGATCTGCTTGTAGACCTTGCCCTCGGCGAGCCGTTGCAGGACGCCGAGCTCGCGTGCGGACAGCGGGCACGGATCGACGTGGCGCCTGCGCTGGACGGGCCCGCTCGGCAGCTCGTACATCACTCGCCTGAGCTCCTCGGGGCCGAGCCCCACCGTGCGCGCGCTGCGCAGCAGCTCGCTCGGCGACACGGGCGCGCCCTGTTCGTAGTGCGCGAGCATGTCGGCCAGGCGGATGAAGGCGGCCTCGCCCTCGACCTCCGGGTTGTGGTGGCGCTCGATCGTCGTGGCGATGGTCGCCGGCAGACCCCAGCGGCGCACGAGCACGCCCCCGACGAGCGCATGGTCGACGCCGAGCTCGCGGCGCTCCCGATGGACCCGGTCCTCGGGAGTCTTGGCGCCGCGGTGCACCTGGGCCGGGTAGCCGGGATAGGCGAACAGCAGCACGAGCTTGCCGACGTCGTGCAGCAGGCTGGTGACCGTGAGCCGGTCGCGGTGCTCATAGCCCACTTCGCCGGCCACGCGGTCAGCCGCATGCTGCGTGGCCAGCGCGTGCAGGCGGAAGCGCTCGGGTGCCCCCTCCCAGACGCCGGAGCGCTCGAAGAAGTCAAACGTGCGCACGCGCGCCGCCAGCGCGTGCACGGTCTTGGGCGTGAGCAGATCGACTGCACCGACCACCGTGTCGACGCGGCCGCGGCCGGCCTGGGCCTGGTTTGCCATGCGCAGCACGGCGATGATCAGCGCCACGTCGGACTCCACCGCACCGACCACGTCGGCGGTGGCGACGTGGTCCTTGGAGATGACCGTAAGCAGGCGGTCGCGCGACTCCGCGAGCGCCGGAAACGCCTCGAGCGCTTCGAAGGCCATCGTCAGGCGACGACCGTGCCCCTCGTTCTGATGGCGCTCGGCCGTGGGAGCGCTGGTGGCGGCGCGGCGTGAGCCGTCCGCCCCGCGGCGCTCGGCGGGCGCCGTTGGCTTCTGCTTTGGCTTTTGCGTTGAAGCGGTTGCCGGCATTCGTCGCGTCCCCACTCGGGAGCGCCGACCTCGCGCCGGTCACTCCACGTAGCCTCCTATCGGCAGCCCATGCCAAACGGTTGAGCGCGGGCAGCCGTCAGCCGGCGCCCAGCGCCGCGTCGATGCGCCGCAGCGTCTCCTCGCGGCCGAGCAGCGCGACGCTCTCGAAGATGCCCGGCGAGACGGTGGTGCCCGAGATCGCTACACGCAGCGGCTGGTAGACCTCGCCCGGCTTCAGCCCGCGGCGCTCGGCGATCGCCTGCAGGGCCGCTCCCACGGACTCCTCGTCGAAGCCCTCGGCGCCTGCCAGCGCCTGGCGCACATCCGCGAGCGTCGCGCGCCCCGCCTCGCCCAGCCAGCGCTCGCGCGCTTTGGGGTCATCGCGCAAGCCATCCAGCAGGGCCCCCGCCAGCGGCCAGAACTCGGCGAGCGTGTGGATCTTCTCCTGGCTGATCTCCACCGCGCGCTGCAAACGCTCATCCCCGGCCGCCTCGGGGTGGCCGCTGTTGCGCAGGAAGGAGGCCAGGCGGGCACCCAGCTGGTCCGCCGGCTGCGCCCTTATGTAGACGCCGTTGAGCCATCGCAGCTTGACCTCGTCGAAGCGCGCGGGATTGCGGCTGACCTGCTCGAGCTCAAAGCGCGCCACGAGCTCCTCGGTGGAGAGCACGGTGCTGTCATCCCCGCTGCCCCAGCCCAGCAGCGCGAGGTAGTTGCGCACCGCCTCCGGCAGGTATCCCGCCTCGCGCAGCTCCGCAAGCGAGGCGGCGCCGTGGCGCTTGGACAGCTTGCGGCCGTCGGGGCCATGCAGCAGCGGCAGGTGCGCGTAAAGCGGCGGCTGCGCCCGCCCGCCGAGGCCTGCCGCGAGCGCGGCTTCCAGCACCAGCAGCTGCTTGGGCGTGTTGGAGAGGTGGTCCTCGCCGCGCACCACGTGCGTGATGCGGGCGTCCAGGTCGTCGATCGAGACCGCGAAGTTGTAGAGCACCGAGCCGTCCGCGCGCGCGATCACGGGGTCGTCGAGATGCAGGTGCTCGAAGCGGGTCTCGCCGCGGATCAGGTCGTGCACGACCGTCGCGCCCTCCTCGGGGACGCGCAGGCGCACCGCTCCGCCCGTCTCCGGCTCGCCCCGGAAGCCGCGCTCGGCTCCGTGGCGGCGCTTGTAGGCCTTCACGTCCTCGGCGGTGGCGTTGCTGTGGTAGGCGTGGCCCGAGTCCAGCAGCGCCTGGAGCGCCTCCTGGTGGCGGCCGCTGCGCTCGCTCTGAAAGATCGGCCCCTCGTCCCAGTCGAGCTCCAGCCAGCGCAGGGAATCGATGATCTGGGCGACGTTCTCGGGGCTCGAGCGGTCGCGATCGGTGTCCTCGATGCGCAGCACGAGCTCTCCTCGCTCGTGGCGCGCGAGCAGCCAGTTGAACAGTGCCGTCCTCGCCCCGCCGATGTGCAGCGCGCCGGTCGGCGAGGGGGCGAAGCGCACCCTCATCGTGTTCGCCCATTCATGCGTCAGCACACAGGCGTCGTGGGCGTGTGTTCTGGCGTGTCAGAGCCAAATCTGGCACGCAGCGGCCCTCACGGCTAACGCTCATAATCGGCTCGCATGCTAATTGGCGCGCACGTCTCGCCCGCGGGCGGGCTGGCGAGAGCGATCGAACGCGGCGTCGAGCGCGGCTGTCGCGCGATCCAGATCTTCAACCAGTCCCCGCGCATGTGGAGACCGTCCACGTACCGCGAGGCCGACGTTGAGGCCTTCCGCCGCGCGATGGCTGACAGCCCGGTCGACGCGGTGCTGATCCACACCGTTTACCTGCTGAACTGCGCCAGCGAGGACGCCGAGATCCGCGCGAAATCGCTGGCCTCGCTCGTGCACTCGCTGCGAGCCGGCCAGGCGCTCGGCGCGCGCGGCGTGGTCCTGCACGCCGGCTCGGCCAAGCGGGGGGACGCGGCCCACGCGATCAGGCGCGCGGGAGAGACGATTCGCCGCGCACTGGCCGAAAGCGAGAGGTGCCAGCTGCACCTGGAGAACACCGCCGGCGCCGGCGGCACGCTCGGGCGCACGCTGGAGGAGCTGGCCGAGCTGCTTGCCGCGGCCGGCGGGAGCCGGCGGCTGCGAGTGTGCCTCGATTCGTGTCACCTGCTCGCCTCCGGCTATGACATTCGCACGCCCGCCGGGATGGACGCGCTGGTGCGCGAGATCGCGGCGAGGGTCGGATTGGAGCGGATCGGCTCGCTGCATCTCAACGACTCGCAGGCGCCGCTTGGCTCCAACCGCGACCGCCACGCCAACATCGGGCAGGGGCAGCTGGGCCAGCGGGGATGCGCCGCCTTCCTTGGCACGCCTGCCCTGCAGCAGCTGCCCTGCGTGCTCGAGACACCCGGCGAGAAACGCGGCGGGGCCAAGCGCGAGGAAGTCCAGCTCGCCGTTCGGCTGCACGAGCGTGGTGTGGCAGCGCGCAGGCGCGCGAGCGCGCGGGCGGCTGCGGCGAGCGCCTCAGCCGGCCGCGGCGGATACAAACGGCGCTAGCGCGTGTTCGAGCTCGGAGCGCAGCGTGGCGGTGTGCTGCACCCTGTAGGCGGCGCCAAACCTGAGCGTGCGCGTGCCCGCGCTCGTGTGCACGTCGAGCAGCACCTCGGCGGACCCGGGACAGTCCTCGATCGCGGCCTTCAGCTCCTCGATCGCGCCATCTCCGATGCGGCCGGCATCGACGCGCAGGTGAAGCGGCCGCGCGAGGGCGATCGCGGCCTGACTCTGCGCCCGCGCCTGTGCCCGCGCCCGCGCGATCTCCTCCGCTGAGGGCGCGAACCGCTCGACGGTCTGGGCCACCAGGCAGGTCTTGCCCGCTTCCTTGTGATCAACGCGCCCCTTCACCAGCACCACCTCATCGACGGCCAGCGCCGCCTCGTGCTCGGCGAGCGCGCCACCGAACACCAGCACCTCGACCGCGCCCGACAGGTCGTCTAGCGTGGCGAACATCATCGGATCGCCGTTGCGGGTACGAATCCGCTTGGCCTCCACGATGATGCCGCCGACGGTCACGCACTCCTTGTCGCGTCGCGCCGGCAGGGCGCTCAGCGGACAATCCACCCGCGCCCGAAGAGTCTCGCGCAGGGGCTTGAGCGGGTGGGCCGAGACGAACAGCCCGATCGCTTCCTTCTCGGCCGCCAGCAGCTGCGCCTGGTCGAACTCCTCCGGCGGGACCGGCGGGTGCACCGGGCGCGAGATCCCGCCGCCGCCAGCCGCGCCAGCCACCGCGAGCCCGTGCTCATCTCCCTCGCGCGCGCGCTCGCCGTCCGCGGCGTCGCCCGCCGGCTCCAGATCGAAGATCGAGCCCTGGCCGATGAGCGCGTCCTGCTGGGCCTTCTGCCCGGCCCCCTGGGCCTGCTCGAGGACCGCGAGCATGCCCTTGCGGCTCGCGCCGGTGGAGCCGAACGCCCCGCACTTGATCAGCGCCTCGATCGCCTTCTTGTTGACGGCGCGGGCATCCACTCGTTCGCAGAAATCCCACAGCGAGGTGAACTTGCGCTCGGCGCGCGCCTGCTTGATCGCCTCGACCGCCTGATGCCCGACGCCCTTCACCGCGTCGAGACCGAAGCGGATGTTGCCCGCCGCGCCCGGCGCATCGGGCGAGCGCTCGCCGGATGCGGCCGCCTCGACGGCGAAGGCGTGATCGGAGGTGTTGACGTCCGGCGGCAGGATCTCGATCCCCATCTCCTCGCAGCGCGCGACGAAGAACGGAACCTTGTCCTTCGTGGACATCACCGATGAGATCAGCGCGGCCATGTACTCGGCCGGATAGTTCGCCTTCAGCCACGCCGTGCGATAGGAGATCAGCGCATAGCAGGCGGCGTGCGACTTGTTGAACGAGTAGTCGGCCGATCGCTCGTTCGTCTGCCACAGCATCTCGATCACGTCCTCACGCGTGCCCGAGGCGCGACAGCCGGCGATGAACTCCGGCTTGAGCGCGGCCATCGCCGCGCGTTTCTTCTTGCCGATCGCCTTGCGCAGGTCGTCGGCCTTGGCGCTGGAGAAGCCGGCGAGCTCCTTGGCGATCTGCATCGCCTGCTCCTGGTAGAGGATCACGCCCTTGGAAGGCGCGAGGATCGGCCGCAGGCGCTCGTCCGAGTAGGAGATCGTGTTGGGATCGTGCTTGCCCTTGGCATACACCGGTATCTGGTCCATCGCCCCCGGCCGGTACAGCGCCCCGAGCGCGATGAGGTCGTTGAACTCATCGGGGCGCACCTTCTTGAGCGCCTCGCGCATGCCCTCTGACTCGAACTGGAACACGCCGGTCGAGTCGCCGCGGGAGAGCATCTGATACGTGCGCGCGTCGTCCAGCGGCAGCGTGGTCATGTCCGGACGCTCTCCGGTGGAGCGCTCGATGATGTCCAGCGCGTCCTCGATCACGTCGAGGTTGCGCAGGCCCAGCAGGTCCATCTTGAGCATGCCGATTTGCTCGATCGGCTGCATCGAGAACTGGGTCACCGTGCGAAAGCTGCGCTCGCCGGACTCGTTTGTGCCGGCGTCGGCGAGCTGCAAGGGGACGATGTCGGTGAGCGGCCGGTCCGCGATCACCACACCCGCGGCGTGGATCGAGGAGTTGCGCACGATGCCCTCGAGCCCGCGCGCCACGTCGATGATCTGGCGCGCGGTCGGATCCTCGTCGCAGGCCTGGCGCAGCGGCTCGCCACCCTTCAGGCAGTCCTCGAAAGACGGCGCCCGGCCCATGATCGGATCCGGGATCAGCTTCGCCAGGCGGTCGCCGATGGCGTAATCCAAGCCCAGCACGCGCGCCGCGTCGCGCGTCGCCGCACGCGGGAACATCTTGCCGAACGTGACGATCTGCGCCACGCAATCGCGACCGTACTTCTCGATCACGTAGCGCAGCACCCGCTCGCGGCCGCGCACCGAGAAGTCGATGTCGATGTCCGGCATCGACACGCGCTCGGGGTTCAGGAAGCGCTCGAACAGCAGCCCATAGCGCAGCGGGTCGACGTCGGTGATGGCCAGGCAGTAGGCGACGATCGAGCCGGCGGCCGAGCCACGACCGGGCCCCACCGCGATGCCGTTCTCCTTGGCGAACTTGACGAAGTCCCACACGATCAAAAAGTAGGCGTTGAAGCCCATGCGGTCGATCACTTCCAGCTCCATCTCCATCCGCTGCGCGGCTGCCGCCGGAGCCGGGTCGCCGTAGCGCAGGCGCAGCCCCTCCTTCACGCGCGCGCGCAGGTAGTCGCGCTCGGAGCTTCCGTCGGGTGTCTGGAAGTTGGGGATCAGCTGCTTGCCAAGCTCGTGCTGCACCGAGCAGCGCTCGGCGATCTCCAGCGTGCTCGCGAGCGCCTCGGGCCACTCGGCGAAGGCGCTTGCCATCTCCTCGCAGTCACGCAGGTAGAACTGGTTGCTTTCGAATGTCAGCTTGGGCGCCGCGAGCGTGCTCTTGGTCTGCACGCACAGCAGCGCCGTGTGATGGTCGTAGTCCTCGCGCCGCAGGTAGTGCACGTCTCCGGTGCCCACCAGGCTGCCGCCGAGCTCGCGGGCGATGCGCACGATGCCCTCGTTGCACTTCTCCTGCGCCGCCAGCCCGTTCTTCTGCAGCTCGAAGTACACGTTCTCGCGGCCGAACACCTCCTGCAGCTCCTGCGCGTGCGCGCGCGCGTCCTGCTCGCGCTCCTCGAGCAAGCGCTGGCAGAAGCGGGAGGCCAGGCAGCCCGTGAGCGCGATCACGCCTTGTGCGTGGCGCTCCATCAGGCCCAGGTCCACGTTCGGCTTGCCGCGCTGCAGGCCCTGCAGAAAGCCGGCCGAGGACAGCTTTACGAGATTGCGATAGCCCTCGTCGTCACTGGCCAGCAGGGTCAGGTGGTTGCGCTCTGTCCTGTCCTGCGCCGGCGCCGCGTGGTCGTCGACGAAGTAGACCTCACAGCCGATGATCGGCTTGACGCCCTGCTTGCGGCAGGCGTTGTACAGCTCCACCGCGCCGTTCATCACTCCGTGATCGGTCAGACCGAGCGCCGGCTGGCCGAACTGCGCGGCGCGGGCGGCGAGATCCTCGATCTTGCAGGCGCCGTCGAGCAGCGAGTACTCGGAGTGCACGTGCAGATGGGCGCAGGGGTCTGATCTCACCGTTTCAAGGATGTTAGGTGTCGCGGCGGCGGCCGATCAGCGCCGGCGTCGCTGTTTGCGGGCCATGCGCACGCGTCCGATCAGCGACATGCTGTGCTTGTGTCGCGGCGCTCCCGGCCAGACCGGCGGAGCGGCGGCGGCGCTCTCGGCCACGCGCGCGCGCAGGCGCTCGACGGCCGCCGCGAGCGCGTCGACCATCTCGCCGTTGCGCGCACCGGCCACGACGGCGCCGGTGGGGAGATCGGCGCCCCGCCGCTCCCCCTCGCCAGGGCCGCGCTCGCGCGCGCTCGGCGCCTCCCGGGCCCGCGTGCCGGTCAGCTGCGGCATCGCGGGCCGTGCCGCGACCGGAGGTGCCCCCGCGGCGGCACGCATTGCGGCCGGCTCCTGCGCCCGCTCCGCCCCCGTCCCGGCACCGGGATCTTCGACGGCGACCTCCCTCAGCCGCTTGCCCGCTGCCTTCAGTTCCGCGACGAGGGCTTCCAGCTTGCGATGACCGGAGCGCACGCGCTCGAGCTCGCGCTCGGCACGCTCGCGCGCCGCGCGCTCTGAGTCGAGCTCCCGCTCGGCCGCGGCCGAGCGGCGCTCGAGCTCGGCGAGGCGAACCTGGAGCTCTGCTTCCGCGCGCTGCAGTGCCGTACGCTCGGCCGCCAGGGTCTGTTCGGCCTCGGCGAGCTCGCGGCGCAGTTGGTCCAGGCGTCCGGCGAGCATGCCCGCTTCACTCTCGCTGTCGCTCAGGCGCCGCCGCAGCCGCTCCAGATCCGCGCCGCTCTCGCGTTCGATCGCGGCCACCCGGTCTTCGGCTTCCAAGCGCTGCCGGCGCTCGGCGAACTCGCTCTGCCTCAGCAGCCGCAGCTCGTGCTCGATCGCGCCGGCCGGTGGCGGCTGCTCGCTGGTCGGCGCGCGCTCGCGCGCCCCGCCGGGGCCGCCGAACGAGGTGCGCTCGGCCTCGATCAGCGCACCCATTCGCGCGCGCTCCTCGTCGGCCTCGCGCAGGCGCTGCTGCAGGCTCGCGACATGCGCCTGCAGCGTGCGCACCGTCGCCTCGGCGGCCTCCGCGCGGCGCTCGATCATCTGCTCCCCGGATCCCGCCGCGCGACGCGCGCGGCGCTCGGCCAGCAGATCGCTCTCGCCGCGGCGAGCCGCGCCCTCGGGACCGGAGGCGCCCGCTGGCCGCTCGGGGCCCAACCCCCCGCCCGGTGTCTCGCTGCCCTC
>Ga0066710_100000168_pt1 | contig 32702 bp, 26 predicted proteins | sample GraSoiAngelo_159_FD_79666 | JGI IMG/M metagenome (GOLD analysis project Ga0066710, IMG submission 79666) | Grasslands soil microbial communities from the Angelo Coastal Reserve, California, USA - 14_1009_16_40cm | ecosystem: Environmental > Terrestrial > Soil > Grasslands | place: USA... | reverse complement strand
CCGGCTGCGGTCGTAGTCCGCGAGCGCACAGTGCTCGAAGAACTGACGACGCCTGGCGATCCCGGCGAAGGCCGAGCCGACTCCACCTGTGCCAACGACGGCGATTCGCACAGGGCGGTTTCTACCTGACCGCGCGGTCAGTGCGCTACGCTCGTGCCGATTCAAGGCCGATCGGAGAGCGGAGGTCGTCGTGAGCGTGTCAGTCGTACAGGGCAAGAACTTCATCGGGGGCGAGTGGAGCGAGTCGTCGAACGGCGAGACGATGGAGGTGCTGAATCCGGCGACGGGCGAGGTGATCGCCGAGGTGGCGCGGAGCACCGCTGACGACGTCGAGCGCGCTGTCGACGCCGCGCGGAAGGCGTGGGTGGAGTGGCAGAACAAGACGCCGAAGGACCGGATGGAACTGCTGAACGCGCTCGCCGACGTCATCGAGGAGAACGCCGACGAGCTGATCGAGCTCGAGTCGCTCAACGTCGGCAAGCCGCTGTGGGTCGCGCGCGACGAGCCGGCGGTGATGGTGGACAACCTGCGCTTCTTCGCCGGTGCCGCGCGCATGCTGGAAGGAAAGGCCGCCGCCGAGTATGTCGAGGGCTACACCTCGCTGATCCGCCGCGAGCCGCTCGGCATCGTCGCCGGCATCACGCCGTGGAACTACCCGTTGATGATGGTCGTATGGAAGATGGGCCCCGCGCTGGCGGCGGGGAACGTCCAGATCATCAAGCCGGCGGAGCAGACGCCCCTGACGACGCTCCGCTTCGCGCAGCTCGCGCAGGAGGTGATCCCGCTTGGCGTGTTGCAGGTCGTGACCGGCGACGGCGTCCCTGTGGGCGACACGCTCGTCAAGCATCCGGACATCCGGCTCGTCTCGCTCACCGGCGACGTCTCGACGGGCAAGCTGATCGCGCGCAACGCGTCCGACACGCTCAAGCGCGTGCACCTCGAGCTCGGCGGCAAGGCGCCGATGGTCGTGCTCGACGACGCCGAACCGGCGGCAGTCGCCGAGGCCGTCAAGCTCGGCGGCTACTTCAACTCGGGCCAGGACTGCACGGCGTCGTCACGCATCCTCGTCAACGAGCGGATCTACGACGACGTGCTCTCGGAGACGGTGAGCGTCGTCGAGGCGATGAAGGTCGGTGACCCGGCGCTCGGCGAGGAGATCGAGATGGGCCCGGTCATCTCCGCCGACCAGCAGGCGCGCGTCCTCGGCTTTCTCGAGCGCGCGGTGGACGCGAAGGCGACCATCGTCACGGGCGGTGGATCGCTCGGCGACCGCGGCTTCTTCGTCAAGCCGACGATCGTCACGGACGTCGCCCAGGATGCGGAGATCGTCCAGAACGAGGTGTTCGGCCCGGTGGTCACGATCCAGCCTTTCGGTTCCGACGACGACGCGATCGCGATGGCCAACGACGTGCGCTACGGGCTCGCGGCCTCGGTGTTCTCGCAGAACGTCGGGCGCGCGATGAAGGTGGCGGCGAAGCTCGACTTCGGCTGTGTCTGGATCAACGAGCACCTCTATCCGCTGACCTCCGAGATGCCGCACGGTGGGTTCAAGGAGTCGGGGTACGGCAAAGATCTCTCGCTGTATTCGATGGAGGAGTACACGCGGGTGAAGCACGTGGTCGTAAAACTCGCGTAGCCGCTGGTGCTTTGGCGGCCTTCGGGCCGCCAAAGCACTATTGACGCGATGCGTCGAGACTGGTAGGAAGAGCCTCGCATTGCGAGGCGTACAGGGCTTTCGTCGGGAGAATGCGCAGCGCCGCCGCGGCGCGGTGGTGAAGCCGCGCAGGATCGACGCGGTGGACAAGGGCATCATCGAGGCGCTGCAGCGGAACGGCCGCGAGCCGTTTCGCCGCATCGCCGACAAGCTCGGCGTGTCGGAGGCAACCGTGCGCGCCAGGTACGCGCGACTCTGCGACGACCACATCCTGCAGGTCACCGGGGTGACGAACCCGCTCGGTCTCGGCTTCGAGTCGCAGGCGATGATCGGGGTGCGGACCTCGGGCCCGCCCGATCCCGTCGCCGACGAGATCGCGCGGTGGGACGAGGCCGACTACGTCGTCGTCACCGCCGGCCAGTTCGACATCCTCGTCGAGATCGTCTGCGGCGACCGCCGCGATCTCCTCGGCATCACGAACCGCATCAGAGCCCTCGACGGCGTCGCGTCCACCGAGACGTTCCTCTACCTCGAGCTCTGGAAGCAGCTCTACGACTGGGGCGCGAACGAGCTCGACGGAGATGGCGTGACCGATGTCGCCGCGAACGCAATAGCCGGCCGAGAGGTGGGGGTCTGATGCCATCGACTGCACCGGACGTCCGGCTCGAGGAGGTCGTCAAGCGCTTCGACGACGTCGTCGCCGTCGACGGCATCTCGCTCGAGATTCCGCGCGGCAGCTTCTTCGCGCTGCTCGGGCCGTCGGGCTGCGGCAAGACGACGACGCTGCGGATGATCGGCGGCTTCGAGCAGCCAACATCAGGTCGCATCTTCCTCGGGGACAACGAGGTCGAGGGCCTGCCTCCGTACAGGCGGGACGTCAACACCGTCTTCCAGAGCTACGCGCTCTTCCCGCACCTCAACATCTTCGAGAACGTCGCGTTCGGGCTGCGGCGGCGGGGTGTCGACAAGCAGGAGACGAAGACCCGCGTCGCCGAGGCGCTCGAGCTCGTCGACCTCACTGGTCGGGAGCGCCGCAAGCCGACGCAGCTCTCAGGGGGTCAGCAGCAGCGCGTTGCGCTCGCCCGCGCGCTCGTCAATCGCCCGCGGGTGCTGTTGCTCGACGAGCCGCTCGGCGCACTCGATCTCAAGCTGCGCAAGCAGATGCAGCTGGAGCTGAAGCGAATCCAGCACGAGGTCGGCATCACCTTCGTCCACGTCACACACGACCAGGAAGAGGCCATGACGATGGCCGACGCGATCGCCGTCATGAACGCCGGGCGCATCGATCAGCTGGGCACGCCGTCCGAGCTCTACGAGCGGCCGCAGACGGCGTTCGTGGCCGGCTTCCTGGGCAAGTCGAACCTGCTCCAGGGTACGGTCGAGGCAGGCGGCGTCCGTCTCGGCGACGGGACGCTCGTGCACGTGGAGACAGGTTCGCGAACGGGCGGCGTGGCGATCGGCGTCCGGCCAGAGAAGATCCGGTTCGGCGTAAACGGCGTCAACGGCGGCAACAGTCTGGCCGGCACCGTCCGCGAAGTCGCCTACATCGGCGTCGCGTCCGAGGTCGTCGTGGACACCGCCGCGGGCGGCATCACCGTGTTTCACCAGAACGCCGAGGCCGGGACCTCGGCCCCGTCACTCGGCAGCGAGGTGACCCTCAGCTGGAGTCCGGAGACGACCTTCGTCGTCGACAACGATTACGAGGAGGAGCTGGAATGAACGGTCGGCTTACGCGTCGCGATCTGCTCAAGCGTGGTGCTGCTGGGGGTGCGCTGCTCTCGGTACCGGGTTTGTTCGGCGCCTCCGACGCGCTTGCAGCAGCGCTGGGAACTGCCGGCGGCCAGACGCTCACGATCTCGAACTGGCCGTATTACATCGACGTGAACGAGAAGACCAAGAAGCGGCCGTCGATAGAGCAGTTCCAGAAGAAGATGGGCATCAAGGTCAAGTACATCGAGGACATCAACGACAACGCCACCTTCTTCGGGAAGATCCAGGGTGCGCTCTCCCGCGGGCAGAGCACGGGCCGGGACATCATCGTGATGACCGACAACTCGCCCTACCCGGCGCTGCTCGTCCAGAAGGGGTGGCTCGAGAAGCTGGACAAGAGCGTCCTGCCGAACATCAAGAATCTGCAGAACAACCAGAGGCATCCCAGCTGGGACCCGAACCGCGAGTACAGCCTGCCGTGGCAATCGGGCATGACGGGTATCGGCTACAACGCCAAGCTGACGAAGCCGGTGACGACCATGCACCAGCTACTGACGGACAAGAAGCTGCACGGCAAGGTCACTCTGCTGAACGACGCCGAGGACACGCTCGGTCTGATCATGCTCGAGAACGGCGACGACCCCAACAAGGTCACCGACGCGTCCTTCAACCGGGCGCTCAAGATGGTCCAGACGGCCGTCAAGTCCGGGCAGGTTCGCCAGTTCACCGGCAACGACTACGGCCCTCTGCTGGCAAAGGGCGACATCATCGCCGCCACCGCCTGGTCTGGCGACATCGTGCAGTTGCAGCCTGACAACAAGAGCCTTCGCTGGCAGCTGCCGAAGGCGGGTGGGATCGTCTGGACCGACAACATGCTCATCCCGAAGCGCGGCAACGCCCACCTGGCGTCGATCTTCATGAACTTCGTATACGACCCGAAGATCGCTGCGGAGATCGAGCTTGGCATCAGCTACGTCTGCCCGGTCAAAGGCGCAGACAAGGTGCTGCTCAAGTCCAACCCGGAGATCGCGAAGAACCCGCTCATCTTCCCGTCTGCCGTCACGCTCGCGAGGCTCCACCAGAACGACCCGAAGGCACTGTTCAACGTCGACTACAAGACGAAGTGGCAGAAATTGCTCGGCGCCTGATAGCGCCGAGCAATTTCTAACGAGGGCCATGGGCGTCCTGCACCGCAACCGCTGGCTGACGCCGTACCTCCTGCTCGCACCCGGCCTCGTATGGCTGGGCATCTTCTTCGTCGCCCCGCTCGGCTTCCTCGCCTACCAGTCGCTCGAGCAGGGCGACATCTTCGGGATCGGCTACAAGTTCACCTGGGCCTGGCACAACTTCTGGGACTCGATCTCGACCTATCACCCGCAGTTGATCAGGTCGTTCGAGTACGCCGGGATCGCCACCGTGCTCGCCCTCCTGCTCAGCTATCCGCTGGCGTACTGGATCGCGTTCCGCGGCGGCCGCTGGAAGAACCTGCTCCTGCTGTTCATCATCGCGCCGTTCTTCGTCACGTACCTGATCAGGACGCTCGCGTGGGAAACGATCCTCTCCGACCAGGGAGTCGTAGTCCGGGTGATCAGGAATCTGCACCTGCTCGGCGTGCTCGGCGACGGCGGCCACGTTCTGGCCAGCCCGACCGCGGTCGTCGCCGGCATCACCTACAACTTCCTCCCCTTCATGGCCCTGCCGCTCTACGTCTCGCTGGAGCAGATCGACCACGGCCTGATCGAGGCGGCGGGTGATCTCTACGCCAGCAAGCTGCACGCGTTCCTGCGTGTGACGCTGCCGCTGTCGCTGCCCGGCGTCATCGCCGGGACGCTGCTGACCTTCATCCCCGCCGCCGGAGACTTCATCAACGCGCAGCTGCTCGGCACCCCGCGGCAGTACATGATCGGCAACGTCATCCAGTCGCGGTTCCTGGAGATCACCGACTACCCGACCGCGGCGGCGCTGTCCTTCATCCTGATGGCGCTGATCCTCGTCGCCATCTTCGTGTACGCCCGGATCATCGGGACGGAGAAGCTGACCGGATGAGCGTCGCCGCGGAGAGGCTGTCCATGAGCGGCCCGGGGCCCGGAACGCTCACCCGCGTCGTCAGAGTTGCGCGGCGCCAGGTGCTGACCGTGTACTCGCTGCTGGCGTTCGCCTACCTGCTCGTCCCGATCGCGATCGTGATCCTGTTCTCGTTCAACCACCCGGCCGGGCGCTTCAACTACACCTGGCAGGGGTTCACCTTGAACAACTGGAAGAACTGGGACGGCGTCCCCGGGATGCGGAGCGCGATCGAGCTCTCGCTCGAGATCGCGGCGCTCTCGAGCTTCTGCGCGACCGCCATCGGCACGCTGATCGCACTGGCGCTCGTCCGCTACGGCTTCCGCGGTCGCGGCGCGACCAACCTCCTCATCTTCCTGCCGATGTCGTCGCCGGAGATCGTGCTCGGCGCATCGTTGCTGACGCTCTTCCTCAGCATGAGCAGCATTTTCCCGCTCGGCTTCGGGACGATCTTCATCGCACACGTGATGTTCTGCATCAGCTACGTGGTCGTCACGGTGAAGGCGCGACTGATCGGCTTCGACCGCCACCTCGAGGAGGCGGCGATGGATCTCGGCGCCAACGAGTTCGTCACCTTCGCGAAGGTGACCCTGCCGCTGATAGCTCCGGCCATCCTCGCCGGGCTTCTGCTCTCGTTCGCCCTTTCCATCGACGACTTCGTGATCACGAACTTCGTCGCCGGCTCGAAGGTGACGTTCCCGTTGTTCGTCTGGGGAGCCGCGCGCGTCGGAGCGCCGCCGCAGGTGAACGTGATCGGCACCGCCATCTTCGTCATCGCAGTCGCCGCCATGCTCGGCAACGTCCTCGTCCAGATGCGACGCTCGAAAGGAGCCAATTGACCACCGCCGTCGACCTGCAGCAGTCGGCCAAGGATCACCTGTGGATGCACTTCACCCGCATGGGCGGGTACCGCGACGGCGACGTGCCGATCATCGTCCGCGGTGACGGGTGCTACCTCGAGGACGTCAACGGCAAGCGCTACCTCGACGCGCTCGCAGGGCTCTTCTCCGTCAACATCGGTTACGGCTTCGGCGAGGAGATCGGCCAGGCGGCGCTCGAGCAGATGCGCGAGCTGCCGTTCTACACCAACTGGTCTTACGCGCACCCGCGTGCGATCGAGCTCGCCACCGAGGTGGCGTCTCTCGCGCCGGGCGACCTGAACCGCGTCTTCTTCTGCTCCGGCGGCTCGGAAGCCGTCGAGTCCGCCTGGAAGCTCGCCCGGCAGTACTACGTGGCGCGCGGTGAGAAGCGGCTGCGGGCAGTTTCGGCCGAGCCCGAGACGTATCACGACGCGATCGTCGGCTCCGTGCGCCCGCCCAGGCGCACCAAGGCGATCGCCCGGCAGGTCGCGTACCACGGCACCACGCTCGGGGCGTTGTCCCTGAACGGCGTGTCGGCCATCCGGACGCCGTTCGAGCCGCTCGTTCCCGAGGTGCGGCACGTTCGCAACACGAACAGCTACCACCGCCCTCCCGGGGAGACGGAGGAGGAGTTCACGCGGTTCCTGCTCGACGATCTCGAGCAGGCGATCGTCGCCATGGGGCCGGAGACGGTGTGCCTCGTGCACATGGAGCCGGTGCAGAACGCCGGCGGCTGCTTCACCCCGCCGAGCGGCTACTGGGCCGGGGTGCGAGAGCTCTGCGACCGCTACGACATCCTGCTGTCGGCCGACGAGGTGATCACCGGCTTCGGCCGGATCGGCTACTGGTTCGGCTCGGAGCGCTACGACATCCGGCCCGACATCATCACCAGCGCCAAAGGGCTGTCCTCGTCGTACGCCGCGATCGGGGCCGTCATCGCCACGGAGCGCGTGATGGAGCCGTTCCTCGATTCGGGCAGCTCCATGTACACGCACGGCATCACCTTCGGCGGGCACCCGGTGATGTGCGCGATCGCGCTCAAGAACATCGAGATCATGAAGCGTGAGGGCATCGTCGAGCACGTGCGGGAGGAGCAGGACGTGTTCCGCGGCAAGCTGGAGACGCTTCTCGACCTGCCGATCGTCGGCGACGTCCGCGGGACCGGGTTCTTCTACGCGATCGAGGTCGTCAAGAACAAGGAGACGCGCGAGACCTTCTCCGACGAGGAGTGCGAGACGCTCCTGCGCGGGTTCCTGTCGCCGGCGCTCTTCGATGCCGGGCTCATCTGCCGGACCGACGACCGCGGCGATCCGGTGATCCAGATCTCGCCGCCGCTCGTCGCAGGCGAGCAGGAAATGAACGAGATCGTCGGTATCCTCGGCGCCGTGCTGCAGGAGGCCTGGACGAAGGTCGTCTAGGCGCAGAGTCGCAGGGGCCCGATCAGGGCGTCGTCAGGGTAGTTCCGGATTGCGGCCGCCGTCTCCCATGAGCATGCTCTTCGCGTGGACATGCTCGAAGGTTGCGTTGTGGAGAAGGTACGGTTACCCCCACCACGCGTCCTTGTGCAGACGGGCATGCTAGGGCTCGACCAGACGAGGACGCGCGTGCGCCTCACTTTCGCCTAGGGAGGTTCGATGGGGAACGGAAGCAACGGAGTCGTCGTCGACGCGAACGACGTCACCCGGACGTACGGGCAGGGAGACACCGCCGTGCAAGCGCTGCGCGGGGTCTCGGTCGACATCGCCGCCGGTCAGCTGACGGCGGTCATGGGGCCGTCCGGCTCCGGCAAGTCGACGCTCATGCACATCCTCGCGGGTCTCGACAAGCCGACGTCGGGAACCGTTCACATTGCGGGCACGGACATCACGACCCTGGGCGACAACGACCTGACCAAGCTGAGGCGCGAGCACATCGGCTTCGTGTTCCAGTTCTTCAACCTCCTGCCGATGCTCACGGCGAAGGAGAACATCCTGCTGCCGCTGACGATCGCAGGCGAGAAGCCGGAAAACGGCTGGTTCGACTCGCTCGTCACGCAGGTCGGGCTAGGGGACCGTCTCACGCACCGGCCGGCGGAGCTCTCGGGCGGGCAGCAGCAGCGAGTCGCCATCGCGCGCGCGCTGGTCGCCAGACCCACGGTCGTCTTCGCCGACGAGCCGACCGGCAACCTCGACTCGACCACGAGCGCCGAGATCCTCCAGCTCGTGCGCCAGTCGGTGGACTCGTACGGGCAGACGACCGTGATGGTCACCCACGACGCCCGTGCGGCCGAGATGGCGGACCGCGTGCTCTTCCTCGGCGACGGGAGGATCGTCAAGGAGATGCCGCGCTCCAACGCGCACGACATCCTCGTGGCGATGGAAGAGCTGAAGATCGGATGACGCTCTTCGCTCTCCGCGGGATCGCCGGCCGCAAGCTCCGGACAGTTCTGACGGCCGTTGCGATCGTCCTCGGCGTCGCGATGGTGAGCGGGACGTTCGTCCTGACCGACTCGATCTCGGGCGCCTTCGACGCGATCTTCACGTCCACCTACCGCAATACGGACGCGGTGGTCAGCGGCAAGTCGGCGTTCAAGCTCTCCGACCAGAACAACACCACCGATCCGTCGTTCGACGAATCACTGCTGACGCGGGTCAAGGCGTTGCCCGACGTCGACGCCGCCCTCGGTGGCGTCCAGGGCGACGCGCATCTGATCGGGAAGAACGGTAAGGCGATCGTGTTCGGCGGAGCGCCGAACATCGGCTTCAGCGTCGACCCGACGCAACCGCGCTTCAACTCGCTGACGCTGTACCAGGGCGCCTGGCCGGGGCCGGGCGAGGTGATCGTCGACAAGTCGACGGCCGGGAAGAAGGACCTCCGCGTCGGGCAGACGATCGGTGTGCAGTCGCGCGGGCCGGTCGTGAAGCTCCGCATTTCCGGGATCGCCAAGTACGGCGCCGTCTCGTCGATCGGCGGAGCGACGCTCGCGGGCTTCGACCTGAAGACGGCGCAGAGCCTGTTCGACAAGACCGGCAAGCTCGACCAGATCCGGATCGCCAAGAAGCCGAGCGTGTCGGAGGACAAGCTCCTCGCCGAGGTGAAGTCGATCCTCCCGCCCGGAACGCAGGTGCGTACCGGCGACGCTCAGGCGTCGAAGGACGAGGAGGGCATCAACAGCTTCCTTTCCTTCCTGCAGAAGTTTCTCCTCGCGTTCGGGGGCGTCGCGCTCTTCGTCGGCTCGTTCGTGATCGCAAACTCGCTCTCGATCACGATCGCGCAGCGAACCCGAGAGTTCGCCACGCTCCGAACGCTCGGAGCATCGCGGCGCCAGGTACGGCTCGCCGTCCTCGTGGAGGCTCTGGCGACAGGCATCCTCGCGTCGCTCACCGGTCTCTTCCTCGGGCTCGCGCTCGCGAAGGGGCTCTTCTGGCTGTTCGAGCACCTCGGCTTCACGCTGCCGAACAACGGCCTTCCGTTCCGGGGCCGGACGATTCTCGTCTCGCTGCTGGTCGGGATCGTCGTCACCGTGCTCGCAAGCCTCCGTCCCGCGTTCAGGGCAACCCGCGTTCCGCCGATCGCCGCAGTCAGGGAGGGCGCTGTTCTTCCGCCCGGACGCTTTGCCCGGTTCCGTCCGGTCGGCTCCGTCCTCACGGCGGGACTCGGCTTCGCGCTGCTGCTGCTCGGCCTCCTCGTCGCGCACGGGACGAGGGACGTGATCGTGCTGATGCTGGTCGGGGCGCTGCTGATCTTCTTCGGCGTCGCGCTGTTCGCGCCGCAACTCGTGCGGCCGCTGGCGCAGGCAGCGAGCCCGGTGGCGCGTTGGGCGGTGTTCGTGTTCTCGGTGCTCGTCTGGCCCTTCTGGACGAAGCCCTACTGGCTTCTCCGCTACGGGGCGTGGGGGCCAGGGTCGATCGCGAAGCGATTGCCCGCCTTCGTCCTGGGAGCGCTGCTCAACCCGCTGTTGTTGATTGTCGTTCTCGTCGTGGTGGTCCGCAAGGCGGTCTCCTCGTGGTCGCCCGAATGGCCGGTCGAGTATCCGGGCGTGCTGCCGGACCGGCCGTCGACGCTCGTGGGTGCCGAGAACAGCCAGCGCAATCCACAGCGCACGGCGTCCACCGCGGCGGCGTTGATGATCGGGCTCGCGCTGGTGGCGCTCGTGGCGACGCTGGCCGCCGGGATCATCAAGCCGTTCACCGACGCCGTCGACCAGCTGTTCACGTCCGACTACGCGATCACGGCGCAGAACAACTTCGACCCGATCCCGCCGAGCGCTGCACGCGCGGTCGGGCACGTGTCCGGGGTAGAGGCCGTCGCGAGCGTCCGCGCGGGAGACGGCGCCATCCCCGGCGCGGCCGGACACGTGAAGGTGGTCAACGTCACCGGTGTCGAGCCGCAGACGAGCAAGGTGATCACGCTCAAGTGGCAGGAGGGGACGCCGTCGACGATCGACAACCTCGGGGCGAACGGGGCTGTTGTCAGCAAGGCCTACGCCAAGGACCACCATCTGACGGTCGGATCGCAGATCCCGTTGATAACGCCGACGGGCCGGCTGCTCTATCTCGACCTGAAAGGCATCTTCGCGCCGCCGACCGGCGGCTCGCCCTTCGGCAACATCACGATCTCCAGCGCGACGTTCGACGCGAACTGGCAGCAGCCGCTCAACCTGTTCACGTTCATCAAGATGCGCGACGGTGTCACGGACGCGAACACGACGGCATTGAAGGCCGCGATCAAGGACTTCCCGAACGCCAAGGTGCAGACGAGGAAGCAGTTCAAGGACAACCAGATCGGCGCCTTCAAGCAGATCCTCAACATCCTGTACATCCTCCTCGCCCTGTCCGTGGTGATCAGCCTGTTCGGCATCGTCAACACACTCGTGCTGACGGTGTTCGAGCGGACGCGCGAGCTCGGAATGCTGCGTGCGATCGGGATGACGCGGCGTCAGGTGCGGCGGATGATCCGCCACGAGAGCGTGATCACGGCCCTGATCGGTGCGGTGCTCGGTCTCGTCCTCGGGGTCGTGCTGGGGGCGCTCTTCGCAATCGCCGTCAAGGACATTCAGTTCGTGATCCCGTGGCTGCAGCTCGTCATCTTCACGATCGCGGCGATCATCGTCGGGATTCTCGCGGCGATCTTCCCCGCCCGGCGGGCAGCGAGGCTCAACCCTCTCGAGGCGCTGCACTATGAATGATCACGTGCGGGGAGCGACTCTTCGAGTCGCTCCCCGCATTAGACGAGGCGAACGACACCCGCGGAGGTCAGTTCGCGAATCTCCGCATCGGTGTACCCGGCCTCGCGCAGCACCTCGGCCGTGTGCTGACCGACGAGGGGAGGAGGGCTCGGATGGAGCGCCCGTTCCTCGTCGAGCGAGAGCGGCAGGGCGGGCAACCGAAGGTCCGGAATCGAGGGGTGCGGCAGCTCCTGCAGCATCCCGAGCGCCTCCGTCTGCGGCGACTCGGCCACGTCGGCGACGTCGGCGACCGGAGCTGCGGGGACACCGGCTGCGCTGAGCCGCTCGCGCCAGCTCGCGCCGTCGTCCTGCCGCAGCCGCTCGGAGAGGATCTCGTAGAGGGTCTCGCGGTTCGCGACGCGCTCAGGGTTCGTGCGGAAGCGCAGGTCGTCCGCGAGCTCGGGGAGCCCGATCACGTCGCAGATCGCGCTGAACAGCCGGTCGTTTCCGCCGGCGATCATCAGCTCGCCGTCACGGGTGGGAAAAACCTGGTACGGGGCCACCATCGGGAAGACCGTGCCCTGTCCCCGAGGCACCGTGCCGTCCGCGAGATAGCCGGCGAGGTGGTAGCCGATGTAGCCGAGCGCCGTCTCGTAGAGCGAGACGTCGACCGTCGCCCCCTCGCCGGTGCGCTCGCGCTCGAGGAGCGCGGCAAGCACGCCGATCGCCGCCCAGGTGCCGGTGCCCTGGTCGATCAGGGACGAGCCGACGCGGACACCCGGGCGGCCGTGCTCCCCGGTCATCGAGATGAGCCCTCCGGCCGCCTGCATCAACGCGTCGTACCCGGGCTCGCGCGAGAGAGGCCCGACCCGTCCGTACGCGCCGACCGAGCAATAGACGAGGCGGGGGTTGCGGCTGCGCAGCGCGTCGGCACCCAGGCCGAGCTCCTCCGCGAGGCCCGGGCGGAGGCTCTGCAGAAAGATATCGGTGCCCTCGGCCAGGCGGAGAATCGCGTCGCGGCCTCGCGGATCGCGCAGGGACAGCGCGAGTGAGCGCTTGCCTGCGTTCGCCGAGAGAAACATCGTCCCCTCGCCGTTCCAGAACGGCGGCCCCCACGCGCGACCATCGTCGCCCGTGTCCGGTCGCTCGACCTTGACGACGTTCGCGCCCAGCGCCGCGAGGATCTGCGCGCAGTACGGGCCTGCGATCGACGTCGTCACGTCGAGAACGCGCATGTTCTGCAGAGGCCGGTGGGCCACGCGGCCATCTTCGCGGTTTCCCGATCGGGTCTGCGACGATGCCGGATGTGTTCCACTCGCTCGTGACGGCCGTCTCCGGCGCGTGGTGGAGCTACCCGCTCGTGTTCGGTGTCGCCATGCTGGACGCGTTCTTCCCGCTCGTGCCGAGTGAGAGCGTCGCGATCACCTCCGGCGTGCTGGCCGGCTCCGGTGACCTGAGCCTCCCACTCTGCATCCTGTGCGCCTCGACGGGGGCGTTCGTCGGGGACAACATCTCGTACGGGATCGGCACCTGGCTTGGCGAGCACACGGTGAAGCGGTTGTTCCGCGGGGAGCAGTCACGCAAGGCATTCGAATGGGCTGAGCGGATGCTTGCCGAACGAGGCATGTACCTGGTCGTCGTGGCACGGTTCATCCCCGGCGGCCGGACTGCGACGACGTTCTCCGCCGGCTATGTCCACTCGTTCCCCTGGCGACGCTTCGTGGTCGCCGACGCCATGGCAGGCGCGATCTGGGGGAGCTACACGGTGCTCCTGGGCTATCTCGGTGGCAAGGCGTTCGAGGATGCGCCCTGGAAGGGGCTGCTGATCGCGTTCGCGCTCGCGCTCTCGATTGCCGGCGGCGTCGAGCTGATCAGGCACCGGCGAGGCGCACGCCGCGATTGATCACCTGCCCCGGACGTCAGCCGCGAAGGTCGAGCTTCCAGGCGCGGTAGGTGAGCCAGCCTGCGATCAGCAGGATCAGGCCGCCATTCGCCGGATGGAGTGCGCCGACCCAGCGGTGGTGCTCACCCGTGCTCGCGAGCGGAAGCTGCACGAACGTCAGCAGGGCAAGCAGAAACGTCGCCATCAGCCAGATCCGCTCCGACCACCAGGCCAGGCAGGCAATGAGCGCCAGCACCGCGATTAACAAGACGACGAACCCGAATACGCGGTGGGGATCCCAGCTCTTCTGGTCTTCGAGGCGGGGCGCGTTGCCTCCCAGCTTCTCGCCGAACGCGCCCGCGCCGGCCAGGAAGAACTGGACGATCACGCAGATGACGAACGCGCCGATCAACCAGCGATAGGCGGCACCGGCGAATGTTCGCATCTCACCCCGCTTCGGTCGGTACGCGCACCGCGCGCGTTTCCGAAACGGTAATTCGGCCGTCGGATACCGTCGCTCCATGCCTCGGAAGCGGGTGACGTCGCGCATCCACGTCACGGGTGGTACCGGCTACCTCGGCACCGAGCTGCGGCGGCAGGCGCCGGACGTCACCTCCGAGCGCGTCGAGATTCGCGATGCGGCGGCAGTCGACTCGCTGCTCGCGAGACTCTGCCCGGAGATGGTCATCCATACCGCGTACCGGCAGGACGGGCCGGGTGCGTGGGAGATCACCGTCGACGGGGCCGAGAACGTCGCCGGCGCGGCGCGCGCGGTTGGCGCCAGACTCCTCCATCTGTCCACCGACGTCGTGTTCGACGGTCGCAAGGGAACGCCGTACGTCGAGGACGACGCCGTGCGTCCCGTCAACGACTACGGCCGTGCGAAGGCCGAGGCGGAGCGCCGCGTGCTGGCCGCTCACGCCGAGGCGTTGATCGTGCGCACGTCGCTCATCGTCGGCGGAACGGGCTTCCCGCCGTCCAAGCACGAGCTCACCGCACGGCACGAGGCGACGACGTTCTACGACGACGAGATCCGCTCCCCGATCCAGGTCGGCGATCTCGCCTCCGCCGTGCTCGAGCTCGCGGAGCTCGACATCTCGGGTGTGCTGCATGTCGCCGGGGCCGATGCAGTCTCGCGTGCCGGCCTGGCCGAGCTCGTCGTGGCGAGACCGGTACGGTGTGGGCCGGCACCGCCCGGACGCCCGCTCGACTGCTCTCTCGACTCGTCGCGAGCCCGCGCGCTCCTCCGCACGGAGCTCCGCGGCATCCGCTCGGTCCTCGCGCCGTAGCGCCGCGCACGCCCGAGTGCGTACGGTTGAGGGATGAACCGCCTCGCGGACGAGGCCAGCCCCTATCTTCTCCAGCACGCCGAGAACCCGGTCGAGTGGCACCCGTGGGGGGAGGAGGCGTTCGCGCTTGCGCGGACGCATGACCGCCCGCTGCTCGTGTCGGTGGGGTACAGCGCATGCCACTGGTGCCACGTGATGGCGCACGAGTCGTTCGAGGATCCCGGCACGGCCGCGGTGATGAACGAACGGTTCGTCAACGTCAAGGTCGACCGGGAGGAGCGCCCCGACGTCGATGCGGTGACGATGGACGCGACCGTCGCGATGACCGGCAGCGGCGGCTGGCCGACAACCGTGTTCATGACGCCCGAGGGACAGCCGTTCTACGCCGGGACGTACTTCCCGCCCGAGCCGCGCCACGGTCTGCCGAGCTTCACGCAGGTCCTCGTCGCGGTTTCCGATGCGTGGCGCGATCGGCGCGACGATCTCTCTCGGCAGGCCGGCCGCCTCGTCGACGCGGTCCGCGAGCAGGCGCAGGTGCGTCCGTCATCCGATCCCCTGACGAGCTCGATTCTCGGCGAGGCGCAGCGCGGATTGGCGCGGATATTCGAGCCGGCGTACGGTGGGTTCGGGCGGGCGCCGAAGTTCCCGCCGGCATCCGTGCTCGAGTTCCTGCTGCGCCGCGGCGACCAGGATGCGCTCGAGCTGACCAGGCCGACGCTCGACGGCATGGCTGCCGGGGGCATGTACGACCTCGTCGGCGGCGGCTTCCACCGCTACTCGGTCGACGACCGCTGGCTCGTCCCGCACTTCGAGAAGATGCTCTACGACAACGCACTGCTGGCTGCTGCGTACCTCCACGCGTGGGTCGTGACGGGAGAGCCGCGCTACCGGCGGATCGTCGAGGAGACGCTCGACTACGTGCTCCGCGAGCTCGGGCTCGAGGGCGGCGGTCTCGCGTCCGCCCAGGATGCCGACACGAAGGGCGTCGAGGGCCTGACGTATACGTGGGAGCCGGGCGACGACGTTCCCGACGAGCTCCTCGTCCCCTGGGAGGACGGGCGCTGCATCGTCCGCGGAGAGCTGGAGCCTGCGCTTCGCGACCGGCTGCTCGAGGTCCGTGCGCGACGACCGCAGCCCTTCCGCGACGACAAGGCGCTGGCGTCGTGGAACGGGCTTGCGCTTGCAGCCCTCGCCGAGGCCGGGTACCGGCTCGAGCGAGACGACTGGCTCGACGGGGCGCGCGGGGTGGCGGAGTTCCTGCTCGGGCCGCTGTCGGACCCCGCCGGCGGCCTGCGCAGGTCGTGGCGCGACGGTAGGACGAGCGGGCCCGGGTACCTCGACGACTACGCCAACGTCGCGCACGGGCTGATCGACCTGCACGTCGCGACCGGTGACTTGCGCTGGCTCGGGGAGGCTCGCCGCCTGGCGCTTCACGCGGTGGCGCTCTTCGCCGACGAGGAGAACGGTGGCTTCTACCTCTCGCAGGCGGACGGCGACGGCCTCGTGATCAGGACGAAGGACCTCGACGACAATCCGACGCCGTCCGGGAACTCGATGCTGGCTCACGTCCTCCTTCGGCTGGCACGCATCTGGGGCGACGACGAGCTCGAGCGCCTCGGCGTCGGCGTGCTTCGCCTCGTTGCATCTGCGCTGGCCCGAGCGCCGAGCGCCTTCGGCTGGGCGCTCTGCGCGCTCGACCTCTATCTGTCGCCTCCGCGGGAGCTGGCCATCGTCGGGCCGGTGGACGCTGAGGTCGCGCGGACGGCGCTTGCACCCTTCCAGCCGAACACGGTCGTCGCCGTGGGTCCGTCGGAGTCGGTCCCGCTCCTCGAGGGCAAGGACCTGGTCGACGGTCACCCGGCCGTCTACGTGTGCGAGCGTTTCGCGTGCCGTGCGCCGGTGACGGACCCCGCCGAGTTGGGGGCATGAGGTGAAGGTGTGCCTGATGGTGGAGGGCCAGGAGGGGGTGACCTGGGAGCAGTGGCTGGCGCTCGCCCGCGCGGCCGAGGACTCCGGGCTCGATGCCCTGTTCCGTTCCGACCACTACAGCGCGATCATCGTGTCGGTCGCGGGCGCGCTCGACGCCTGGACGACGCTGGCCGGCCTGGCCGCGGTCACGTCGAGGATCCGGCTCGGCACGCTCGTCTCGCCCACGACGTTCCGTCATCCGAGCGTGCTCGCCCGGATGGCGGCGACCGTCGACCACATCTCCGGCGGGCGCGTCGAAGTCGGCATGGGCGCGGGGTGGTACGACCGTGACCACACCGAGAACGGGTTCCCGTTCCTCGATGCGCGGTCACGATTCGATCTCTTCGCGGAGCAGGTCGAGGTCGTGGTTCGCACGTGGACGGAGGAGTCGTTCGACCATACGGGCGCGCACTACACGCTTCGAGGACAGACCGCGCTGCCGCGACCCGTCCAGCAGCCGCATCCGCCGCTCGTTCTCGGTGGGCGCGCGAAGCGGCGCGCCGCCGCGCTCGCCGCGCACTACGCCACCGAGTACAACACGCTCGGTGCGCCGCTCGACGAGCTTCGCGATCGCCGGAGCCGGCTGGACGACGCCTGCGCGGCGATCGGCCGCGATCCCGCAACGCTTGCGTATTCCCTCATGACGACGTGCGTGATCGGGAGGGATCGCCGCGAGCTCGACGAGCGCCTCGGACGTGTCCGCGCGCTCGTCGGGCGAGACGACGCGGACGAGAAGCGATGGCTCGCCGGCACCGTCGACGAGTTGGCAGAGCGACTGGCGGAGCTCGCGGCGGTCGGAATCTCGCGGGTCATGCTCCAGCATCTCGACCATGCCGACATCGACGCCGTCGCGGCGATGGGTGCGCTGGCGGTCTCGTCGGTAGGCTGAGGCCATGACGACGATCGAGGAAGCAACCGGTGCCGAGGAGGTCGCGTGGGACCTCTTCGATCTCTACGACAGCCCTGACGATCCCCGGATGGAGCAGGAAGTGGCCGGCGCGGAACGGGTCGCAGCCGCGTTCCACGAGCGTCACCACGGCCGGGTGGCCTCTCTCGCTGCCGGCGAGCTTGCCGATGCGACGGCCGAGCTCGAGCGCATCGAGTCCGCGATCGACCGGGCGCTGACGTACGCGCAGCTTCGCTTCACCATCAACATGGCCGATCCCGAACGCGGCGCGCTCGTGAGCAAGCTTCGCGAGCGCGGAGCGGCGATCGAGACGAGCCTGCTGTTCTTCGGGCTCGAGTGGGCGGCGGTCGAGGACAAGGCCGCCGAGGTGCTGCTCGGCGATCCCGCGCTGGCGCACTACCGGCACTGGCTGGAGTCCGTCCGCCGGTACCGGCCGCACCTGCTCACAGAGCCGGAGGAGAAGATCTTCACCGAGAAGGGCGTCTCCGGTGTCTCCGCATGGTCGCGCCTGCATTCCGAGCTCCTGAGCTCGTTGCGAGTCACGCTGGACGGCGAAGAGGTCTCGACCGACACCGCGCTCGCCCGCCTCTACCGCCCCGACCGCGAGACCAGGCGCGAGGCCGCGGCGGCCGTCGGCACCGCGTTGATCCCAGGTCTGCGGACGCGCGCCTATGTCTACAACACGATCCTGCTCGACAAGTCGATCGACGACCGGCTGCGTGGCTACCCGACGTGGATCTCGAGCCGGAACCTCTCCAACGAGACGAGCGACGAGGCGGTGCGGGCGCTCGTGGACGCCGTCGTCTCGCGCTACGACCTTCCGCAGCGCTACTACAAGCTCAAGGCGCGCCTCCTCGGTCTCGAGCGGCTGGAGCACTACGACCGGTTCGCCCCCGTCGCCGAGCGCGGCGGCAAGACGGGTTGGGACGAGGCTCGGCGCATCGTCGTCGACGCCTACACCTCCTTCGACGAGCAGGTCGGCGAGATCGTGGACGGCTTCTTCGAGAAGAGCTGGATCGACGCACCGCCGCGTCCCGACAAGTCGACCGGCGCTTTCTGTGCCACGACCATCCCCGGCGTCCACCCGTACGTGCTGATGAACTTCACCGGCGAGCGCCGGGCGGTGCTCACACTCGCGCACGAGCTCGGACACGGTCTCCACGGCGTTCTCGCGGGCCCGCTCGGCCTCTTCAATGCCTCGACGACATTGACGGCGGCCGAGACCGCCTCGGTGTTCGGCGAGGCGCTGACGTTCAAGACGCTGCTCGCCGCCGACGACGACCCGCGGCGCAGGCTCGACCTCCTGACCGGGCGGATCGAGGACGCCATCGCCACGACGTTCCGCCAGATCTCGTTGAACCGCTTCGAGGACCTGGCGCACAACGAGCGGCGGAGCAAGGGCGAGCTTGCACCCGACCGGATCTCGGAGCTGTGGATCGAGTCCCAGTCGAATCTCTTCGGCCACTCGGTCGGCGTCGGCGGCTACGACGACTGGTGGAGCTACATACCGCACTTCGCATCGGCGCCCGGCTACGTCTACGCCTACTCCTACGGCTACCTCTTCTCGCTCGCGATCTTCCGTCTCTACGAGCTCGAAGGTGACGCGATGGTCGAGCCCTACCTCGAGCTGCTCAAGCTCGGCGGCTCGCGCTCGCCGGCCGACCTGGCCAAGGTCGTCGGGCTCGATCTGGACGACCCGGCGATCTGGTCGTCCGGCATCGACGCGCTCGCGGTGCAGCTCGACGAGGCCGAACGGTTGGCCGCAGACCTCGGTTTGGGAAGTGACACCGGCGATTGATCGTGCGACGATCAATCGCCTAACACTTCTGCTACCTCGCACTAGATGATTGATCGACGTCGTCGATCGATCATCGGAGGGAAGGTTTCGATGCGCAGAATCGTGCTTCTCGGCAGCATCGCGCTCGCGCTGATCGGGCTCTCGGTCCCGGCAGCCGGCAGCGGTGCTGCATCCACCCCCGGCGTTACGCCGAAGCTGGTCACGATCGGCGGGACCTACCCGCTCACGGGGCCAGCGTCGCTCTACGCCACGATTCCCGCGGCGATGAAGGCGTACTTCTCCTACGTCAACGGCCGCAAGGGGGCAGACGGCCGGCGCGGCGTGTTCGGACGACAGATCAAGTTCGTCTACCTCGACGACGGCTACAACCCGGCCAACACCGTGCAGCTGACGCGGCAGCTCGTCGAGCAGACGAAGGTCTTCGCCATCGTCGGCTCGCTGGGCACCGAGCCGAACCTGGCCACGCGTCCCTATCTCAACAGCGTCAAGGTGCCGCAGATGCTCGTCGCCACCGGCGCGACCACGTGGGGTCGGGACTGGAAACAGTACCCCTGGACGACCGGCTGGCAGCCGGACTACGAGCTCGAGGGGAAGATCTACGGCCGGGCGATCGCGCACAACGCGGGCAAGCAGAAGATCGCCGTCCTGTACCAGAACGACGACTACGGCAACGACTACCTTCGCGGTCTCAAGGCCGGGCTGGGCGCGAAGGCCGGCAACATCGCCGGCGCGGAGGCGTACGACGTCACCGCCAGCGACGTGAAGTCGCAGGTGGCGAAGCTGCGCGCGACCGGCGCCACGGTCTTCTGCATCTTCGCGACGCCGAAGTTCACGATCCAGGCGTACGTGATCGCTCACGCGCTCGGCTGGAACCCGCCGGTGATCTACACGAACTCCGTCTCCGGCACGTCGACGTTCCTCGCGCTCGCACAAAAGGCCGGAGCCGGCGCCCTGGTCAACAACACCTACACGGTGCAGTACCAGAAGGATCCCTCGAGCCCGCGGTGGGCGAATGACTCGGCCATGAAGCTCTACCGGCAGCTGCTGTCGAGGTACGCGCCGCAGCTCAACCCGAACGACAACCTCAACGCCTACGGCGTGGCGGTTGCCGAGGCGTTCGTCGAGCTCCTGCAGAAGGCGGGGCCGAATCCCACCCGCGACTCGCTCCTCGCCGCGTACCGCCACTGGAACCAGGCGAACCCCTTCCTGATCCCGGGCAACATCCAGCACACGGACGCGAAGAGCCAGTTCCCGATCCGGGGTGAGGTGATCGTCAAGTTCGGCGACGGCGTCTTCACGCCCGTCTCGGGTCTGAAGATCCCGAAGCTCTGAGCGCGAGACGGTGACGGATCCCTCGGGATCCGTCACCGCGCTGTAGAGACAATTGCGCGATGGCGCGGTCCGATCACGCCGGCGGCGAACGCGCGCTGCGCGCGAACGTCCGGCTGCTCGGCGACGTCCTGGGCAAGGTTCTCGTCGAGCAGGAGGGCCCGGAGTTTCTCGAGCTGGAGGAGCGCATCCGGCTGCTCGCCCGTCGCGTGCGACACGGGTCGCGCCCGCCCGCGGCGTTGGCGGGCGCGGTCGGGGGGCTCTCGGTCGAGGAACAGGGAACGGTGTTGCGGGCGTTCTCGCTCTTCTTTCAGCTCGCGAACATCGCCGAGCAGCACCATCGCCTGCGGCGACGGCGCGAGTACGAGCACGAGGGGCGTCTGGCTCGCGAATCGATCGCGGAGACGGTGCGCGAGCTGCGCCGTGCGGGCGTGGCCGACTCGGCGCTTGCTCCGGCCGTCGCGCGCGCACGTGTATCGCCGGTCGTCACCGCCCATCCGACGGAGGCGACCCGACGCACGATCCTCGCCGCCCACCGGCGCATCGCGGCGCTGCTTCGCGAGCTCGACGACCCGAGCCTGCCTCCCGCGCGCGAGGCCGAGATCGGGTCGGAGCTCGCCGAGGAGATCACCGTCCTGTGGCAGACCGACGAGATCAGTGCGCGGCGGCCTCGTGTCGTCGACGAGATCCGGCACGGGCTCTGGTTCTTCGAGCAGAGCCTGTGGGATGCCGTTCCCGAGCTCGGCCGCTCACTGCGGCGCGAGCTGCCTGCGGCGCCGGTGCCGCTCCGCTTCGGCAGCTGGATCGGCGGCGACATGGACGGCAACCCAAACGCGGGCGCGGACACGATCGAGGACGCGCTGGAGCGCGCTCGCGCGCTCGCGCGCGACCTCTTCCGGGGGGAGAGCCGGCGGCTGGGCGAGGCGTGGGGGATGGCGTCGACGGTCGTCGGCACGTTGCCGGAGCTGGATGCCGACGCCCACGAGCCCTATCGCGCGGCACTCGTGCGGATCTGGGGCGCACTCGCAGACGACGCGTACGCGGACGGCGCGGCGCTCCTGGAGGATCTTCGGCTCCTCGACCGTGTGCTTCGTGAGCACCGCGCGACGCGGATCGCGGACGGGGCGCTGGCGGACGTGGTCGTACGCGCCCAGGTCTTCGGGCTCCATCTGGCAACACTCGATCTCCGCGTCCACGCGAGTGAGGTCCGCGCGGGCAGCGACCGCCTTCGCGCAGCCCTCGTGGCCGCCGCGCGGGCCCAGACCCGCCATGGCCCGGCCGCGATCGGCCGGTTGATCGTCTCCATGACCAGCAGCGCGGACGACGTGCTTCGCGCCGAGGAGCTCGCCGGCGAGGCGGGGCTCGCCGTCCAGGGCGTACCGCTGCTCGAGACCATCGCCGACCTTCGAGGCGCGGCCGCGCTCGTCGGGGATCTGCTGGAACATCGTCCGTCTGCCGGCCAAGAGGTGATGGTCGGCTACTCGGACTCCGGGAAGGACGGCGGCTACCTGGCCGCGACCTGGGAGGTCTATCGGGCGCAGGAGGAACTCGTCGCGCTCGGGAAGGCGCGAAGCGTCGAGCTGACGCTGTTTCAGGGGCGCGGCGGAGCCGCGGGCCGCGGCGGCGGGCCGGGCTACGCGGCGATTCTCGCCCAGCCTCCCGGAGCGATCGACGGCCGGCTCAAGCTGACGGAGCAGGGCGAGACGATCTCGTTCAAGTACGGCCTGCCGGGCCTCGCGGAGCGGAATCTCGAGGCCTCGGTCGCCGCGACGATGCTGTCGATGTTTCCGCGGCAGGCCGGGATCGTTCCGCCCCCGCGTGGAGGGCGGGAAGCACTCGACGAGCTGGCGGCGTCGGCGGAGGCGTCGTACCGGGGTCTCGTCTGGCAGGACGCGGGGTTTCCGGCGTTCTTCCACGCCTTCACGCCGATCCGCGAGCTCGCGTTGCTGCCGCTCGGGTCCCGCCCCGTCGTGCGCCCGGAGGCCGCCACCGAGGGAATCGAAGGTCTCCGCGCGATCCCCTGGGTGTTCTCCTGGACGCAGAACCGCTGCCTGCTGCCCGCCTGGTTCGGCTGCGGCACGGCCTTTTCCGGCTACGGGCTGGTGGGCGCGCGGCTCCGCCGGCTCCGGAAGCTCTATCGCGAGTGGCCGTTCTTTCGCGCGCTGGTCGAGAACCTCGAGATGACGCTCGCGAAATCGAGTCTCGAGATCGCCGAGGGCTATCTCCGCCTCGTCCCGGCCGAGCTCGACCCGGACCGGTACTGGGCGCAGATCGCGGACGAGCACGAGAAGGCGGTTGCAGCTGTGCTTTCGATCGTCGAGGCGGAGCGACTCCTCGATCGGCATCCGGTCGTCCAGCGCTCGGTCGAGCTCCGCAACCCGTATGTGGATCCGATGAACGCGATCCAGATCGAGCTGATCGCCGCGTTCCGCGCCGGAGACGACGACGCCCGCCTGCCGCTCCTCCGCTCCATTGCCGGGATTGCAGCGGCGCTTCGTAATACGGGATAGTGCTGGCCGGGTTGCACCCGGCCCGCACTACAACACGAGCTCGGCGAGAAGCTGCAACGCCTCGGGCTGGCGCGCCTGCAGGTTCAGCGTCGTCGCGCCCGAGGCGCGCCACGCGTCGAGCCGGTCGGCGATACGCGCCCGGTCGCCGACGAGCGCCACCTCTTCGACGAGCGCGTCCGGCACGGCCGCGGCCGCGTCGTTCTTGCGACCGCCGAGGTAGAGATCCTGGATCGCGGCTGCCTCGGCCTCGTAGCCGTAGCGGCAGGCGAGCCGGTTGTAGAAGTTCACCGAGCGCGCTCCCATCCCGCCGACGTAGAGGGCGAGCAGCGGCTTGAGGAAGTCGCGTGCGGCCTGGACGTCATCGGCCACGAGAGCGGGCACGAGGGGCGCCATGTCGAAATCGTCCGGCCGGCCGCCGCGCGCCGCGAAGCCTCTTTCCAGATTGGGTCCGTGGACCTCCCTGAAACGCTCGGGTGAGAAGAAGATCGGCAGCCAGCCGTCCCCGATCTCCGCCGCCAGTGCGACGTTGCCAGGCCCGATCGCGGCGAGATAGACCGGCACATCGGGGCGAACGGGCCGGAGCAGCAGCTTCAGAGGCTTGCCGAGTCCCGTCGCCCCGGGACCGGTGTAGGGGATGTCGTAGTGCTCGCCGTGGTGCTCCACGATCCCGCGCCGGAGCGCCGTCCGCACGATCTCGACGTACTCGCGCGTCCTCGTCAGCGGCTTGCCCCACGGCTCGCCGTGCCAGCCCTCGACGACCTGCGGCCCCGACGTCCCGAGCCCGAGTCGGACACGGCCGCCCGAGAGCTGGTCGAGCGTGGCGACGGTCATCGCCGTCGCCGCGGGAGTGCGTGCCGGCATCTGCATGATCGCCGTGCCGAGTGCGATCCGGTGGGTGCGAGCGGCGATCCACGCCAGGGGCGTCACCGCGTCGGCTCCCCAGGCCTCCGACGTCCAGACCGAGTCGAAGCCGAGCCGCTCGGCCTCCTCTGCGAGCGCCACCGCCGAGACGGGGTCGTCGTACCCGAGTTGCAGGCCGAGACGCACCCGGCGATCCTACTGGCGGTGACGAGCGCGCTCTTCCCGCCGGACCTGCTCGAGCTTCGCACCCGCTACCGGGAGTTCATGGGGGCGCACGTGTATCCGGCGGAGACCGCGTTGGGCTGGGAGGACGAAGCTGCGGACGCGCTGCTCACCGAGCTCCGCCAGCGTGCCAAGGCGGCCGGTCTGTGGGCGCCGCACGTCCCGCCTGCGGCGGGTGGGACGGGACTCGGCTTCCTCGCCTATGCCTGCGTGAACGAGGAGATCGGCAGGTCGTTCTGGGCGCAGCGCGTCTTCGGCTGCCAGGCACCCGACGCCGGGAACGCCGAGATCCTCCATCTCTATGGCACGGACGACCAGCGCGAGCGGTTTCTCGCGCCGCTGGTCGCCGGCGAGGTGCGGTCGTTCTTCTCCATGACGGAGCCCGAGGTCGCCGGCTCGGACCCGACGACACTGCGCACCCGTGCCGTCCTCGACGGGGACGAGTGGGTGATCGACGGGCACAAGTGGTTCTCGTCGGGCGCCGAGGGAGCCGGCTTCGGGGTCGTGTTCGCCGTCACGGATCCCGACGCGGAGCCGCACCTGCGCGGGACGATGATCGTCGTCCCGACGGACACCCCCGGTTTCGAGGTGGTGCGAGCGACGCCGGTGCTCGGCCATGCTGGGCGCGGCTGGGGCACGCACTGCGAGGTTCGCTACACCGGGGTCCGCGTTCCGGTGACCAACACGCTCGGGGAGCGCGGCGATGCGTTCCGGATCGCCCAGAAGCGGCTCGGACCGGGACGGATCCACCACGTCATGCGCTGGCTGGGACAGATGCAGCGAGCCTTCGAGCTGATGTGCTCCTACGCGCTCGAGCGCGAGGCGTTCGGTGGCCCGCTCGCCGAGAAGCAGACGGTGCAGAACTGGATCGCGGATTCAGCCGCCGAGATCCAGGCGTGCCGCCTGCTCACGATGGACGCGGCGCGGAAGATCGACGGAGGGGCGGAGGCGCGCGTCGAGATCTCGCTCCTCAAGTTCTTTGCCGCCCGTGCGCTCAACGACGTGATCGACCGCGCAGTGCAGGTGCACGGCGCGCGCGGGCTCACCGACGAGACGCCGCTGGCGCAGATGGCGCTGCTCGCGCGCGCCGGGCGGATCTACGACGGGCCGGACGAGGTCCATCGTATGGTGGTGGCGCGGCGGATCCTCAAGTCGTTCGCCGCCGGTGACGGCTGGACGTTCTAGGGGTCTGGCCCTTCCGGCCAGAGCCAGCCTTGTTCGCGTCGTGAACGGCTGGGTCACACCCGACGGTCTGACGCGCGCCTCCGCCGGTGCGCATAGACGTGGATCCCCACGATCAGGAGCGCGATGCCCGCCGCGATGAGACCGCCATAGAGCAGGTCGTGCTCGATCGCCTCGCCGACGTAGTAGGCGAGCACGCCCACCGTCGTCGCCCAGAGGATCGCGCCGAGCACGTTCCAGAGCGCGAACACGCGCCACGGCAGCCGGTTCACGCCTGCAAGCAGCGCCACCACGACACGCACTCCGGTGACGAAGCGTCCGAGCGCGACGGCCTTGCCGCCGTGTCTCGCGAAGAACTCGTCGCCCTTCTCGATGACCTTCGCCCGGTGCTCCGCGAACGGCAGGCGGTGGTGCTGGAGCAGCCGCCGGCCGTAGTGCCTCCCGAAGAGGTAGCCGAGGTTGTCACCCGTGACGGAGGCGACGACGGCGAAGACGATCACCAGCGGCAGATCGACGTGGCCCCGGGAGGCGAGGATCGAAGCCGTGATCAGCGCCGTCTCACCCGGGAGCGGAACTCCCGCCGACTCCGCAGCGACGAGCGCGATCAGCAGGAGGTACGTCGCGGTCGGGCTCAGGGTCGAGCTGATCCCGAGTGCGAGCGGAAGGGTGATGCTCAATGCCCTGTGAAGTTCGGCTCGCGCTTCTCGATGAACGCGGTGACGCCCTCCAGCCCGTCCTCGCTGGCGAGGCAGCGGCGGAAGCCTTCGGCCTCCCTCCGGAGCCCCTCCTCGAGCGGGAGGTCTCGTGTCGATCGGGCGAGCTCGCGCAGCACTGCGATCGCGTGGGGCGACCGGGCGCCGAACGTCCTCGCGACGCCGAGAGCAGCGTCGTCGAGCTCGGCGCGCGGCACGACCTTCTCGACGAGGCCCCAGTCGTACGCAGTGGCCGCGTCGATGAAGTCGCCGCCGAGATTCATGAGCAGCGCCCTGCCGAGCCCGACGAGGCGTGGCAGACGCTGGGTGCCACCGCCGCCGGGGATCAGACCGAGCTTGATCTCCGGCTGCCCGAGCTGCGCGTCGTCCGCACACACCCTGACGTCGCAGCACATCGCGAGCTCGAGCCCGCCGCCGAGACAGTAGCCCTGGATCGCGGCCACGAACGGCTTGCGGGCCGCATCCATGCGCTGCCCGACCTTCTGGATCCGCCGGGCGGAGCCGCCCTCGTTCGAGGCGGCCGATTCGCGGAGCGAAGGGAACTCCTTGATGTCGGCACCTGCGACGAAGGCCCGGTCGCCGCCGCCGCGGAGGACGATCGCGCGCGTACCGTCGTCCCCGTCGAGCCGGTCGATCTCCGCCTCGAGCGCTTCGAGCAGCGCTGCGGAGAGCTGGTTCATCGGTGGATTGCTGATCGTGACGACGGTCACCAGACCGTCCTGCCCGCTCGTGATGAACTCGCCCACTGGTCTCCTTACCTACTCTGTGCGGGTTGCGGCGCCGCGAACCGCTCGCGCAGCGCCGTCTTGCGGAACTTGCCGACCCCCGTCTTCGGGATCTCGTCGATGAACTCGAAGCGGTCGGGAAGCCACCACTTGGCGAAGTTCGGCGCGAGGAACTCACGCAGCTCGTCCGCGGTGGCAGTCGCTCCCTCCATGAGGACGACCACTGCGAGCGGCCGCTCGTCCCACTTCTCGTCCGGCACGCCGATCACCGCCGCCTCGGCGACCGCGGCGTGGCCCATGAGCGCATTCTCCAGGTCGACCGACGAGATCCACTCGCCGCCTGACTTGATCACGTCCTTCGACCGGTCCTTGATCTGGATGTAGCCCAGCGGGTGGAAGGAGGCGATGTCGCCCGTGCGGAACCAGCCGTCGTCGGTCCAGCGGCCCGCCGCCTGGTCGGTGTCGTAGTAGGCGGATGCGACCCACGGCCCGCGAATCTCGAGCTCCGCCATCGTCTCTCCGTCCCACGGCACGGGCGTACCGTCGTCACCGTGCCCGCGAAGCTCGACGAACGGGAGCGGCAGCCCCTGCATGGACACGATGTCGAGCTTGGTCTCCTCGTCGGCGTCCTGGATGCTGCCGAGGTAGTCCGACGCGGTCGCGAGCGGCGAGGTCTCCGTCATGCCCCACCCGTGGACGATCTGGATCCCGTGGCGCTGCTTGAAGCCGGCGATGAGCGCCCGCGGCGCCGCCGAGCCGCCCACCAGCGTCGCCCGGAGCTTCGAGAGATCGAAGCGGCCGGGCTCGCGATCGAGGAGCTGCAGGATGCCCATCCAGATCGTCGGCACGCCGGCCGCTGCCGTCACCGCTTCGCGCTCGAAGACGTCGAGCAGGCTCTCGGCGTCGAGGAACGGGCCGGGGAAGACCATCTTCGCCCCGACCATGGCGCACGTGTACGGATAGCCCCAGGCGTTCGCGTGGAACATCGGCACGACGGGCAGGAACGTGTCCATCGCGCCGACGCGGAAGCCGATCGGGCAAGTGAGCGCTTGCACGAGGGTGTGCAGCACCATCGACCGGTGCGAGTAGACGACGCCCTTCGGCATGCCGGTCGTGCCGCTCGTGTAACACATCGCGAACGCCTCGCCCTCGTCCAGCTCGGGATCGCGCCACGCGTCCGGGTCGGCGCCGTCGAGGAGCTTCTCGTACGAGTCCTCCACTACGAACACGTGCTCGATCTGCGTCTGCCCGCGGAACTGCTCGAGCAGCGGCACGAGGCTCCGGTCGACGATCACCGCGCGGTCACCCGCATGGTTGGCGATGTAGCCGAGGTCGTTCGGATGCAGTCGGAGGTTGAGGGTGTGCAGGACGAGACCGGCGCAGGGAATGCCGAAATACGCCTCGAGGTGGGCGTGATGGTTCCACGCCAGCGTGGCGACGCGGTCTCCCCGCTCGAGCCCGAGCTCGCCGAGCGCGACGGCGAGCTGCCGCGAGCGCCGGCAGAAGTCGGCGTAGGAGTAGCGGTGGAGCGACCGGTCGGGGAGGCGCGAGACGATCTCCTGGTCGCGGAAGTACGTCTCGGCGCGGCGCAGAATCGTCGGTAGCGTCAGCTGGTAGTCCATCATCAAGCCGTTCATCTCACGCTCCCGTGTCGTCGAACGTCGGGCCGTCGAGGAGGTGGGCGGCGACTGCCTCTCGCAACTCTGCGGAGGAAGCCTCCCATGCCTGAATCCCGAGTGCTCGTTTGTAGAGTCGGTGTAGGACGTGCTCCCAGGTGAAGCCGATGCCGCCGTGCACCTGGATCGACCGCTCACAGGCCGTCACGGCCGCGTCGGCCGCGAGGGCCTTGGCCGACGCTGCGGCGATATCGGCCTCCGGGTCGGCGGCGGCCACGCACCATGCCGCCCAGAGACTCGTCGAGCGTGCGAGCTCGAGCTCCGCGTAGCTCGTCGCCAGCTGATGTGAGACGGCCTGATAGGCGCCGATCGGCCGGCCGAACTGCTCGCGGGTGGACGCGTGCTCGATGCCGTACTCGAGCGCGCGGCGGCCTACGCCGCACGCCTCGAGCGCAAGCGCGACCAGCGACCGGCGCCGGCTCGCGGTCAGGATCTTGGCCGCGTCGCCGAGCCGGCGGCCGGGCCGGCCGCCGGTGACGACTCCGAGCGGTCTGGTGTCGTCGACGGTCTCGAGAACATCGCGCTCGAACTCCTCGAGCTCGTGGATTCCGTCGCCGTGGACGACTGCGACCCGGTCGGCCGTGTCGAGATCCGGCACGAGGGGGCCGAGGGCGAATGTCCACGAGGCGGCTCCGCGCGCCACTTCGCCCCTGAGGTCGTCGTCGAGAGCGGGGAGGACGAGCGCGACCGTCGAGTAGAACGGCGCGTGCAAGAGGGCTCGCCCAGTCTCCTCGAAGAGGATCCCCTCCTCGACGAAGCCGAGCCCCGAGCCGCCGAGTTCGGGCGCCACCGACGCTCCGGTCCAACCCAGCTCGGCGAGCTGCAGCCAGCTCGGGTGGGGGTTCGCAGCGAGGAACGCGCGCGCGCTGGAGCGCAGCTCGTCCTGCTCCGGTGTGAAGGCGAAGTCCACTGGGCCTAGCGGAACCTCGGTAGACCGAGAACGCGTTCGGCGACGATGTTGCGGAGGATCTCCGACGTCCCCGCCTCGATCGTGTTGCCGCGGCTCCGGAGCTGCTGTTGTTGCCACCAGCCGTCATAGGGCGCCCGCTCGCCGGCGAGAGCGGCATCGGGTCCGAGCAGCTCGAGAGCGAGCTTCGTGAGCCGCTGGTTCGCCTCCGACCAGACGAGCTTGGAGATCGACCCCTCGGGACCCGGTGCGCCGGTCTGCTCCAGCCGTGCCAGCGACCGGTAGTTCGTGTACCGCAGCGCCCGCGTCTCGATCCACTCGCGCGCGATCGCGTCCCGTTGGAGCGGGGTCGTGCCGCGCTCACGGGCGAGCCGGACAAGGCGGTGCAGCGACACCTCGAGCTGCGCCTGCAATGCGAAGCCGAGCGTGCCGCGCTCGTGCAGCAACGTCGTCATCGCCACGTCCCAGCCCTTGCCGACCTCCCCGAGGACGTTCACCGCCGGTACGTCGACGCCCTCGAAGAAGATCTCGTTGAACTCCGCCTCGCCGGTGATCTGGCGGAGCGGACGCACCTCGACCCCCGAGCTGTGCATGTCGACGATCAGGTAGGTCAGGCCATGGTGCCTCGTCGAGGCGGGGTCGCTCCGTGTCAGCAGGATGCAGTGGTCGGCGACGTGCGCGAACGACGACCACACCTTCTGACCGTCGACGACGAAGCGGTCGCCGTGCCGCCGGGCGCTGGTGCGGACGCCTGCGAGATCCGACCCCGCTCCAGGCTCGGAGAAGCCCTGGCACCAGATCTCCTCCGCCGAGAGGATCCTGGAGAGATAGCGCGCCTTCTGCTCGGCAGTGCCGTGCGAGATGATCGTCGGGCCGGCCATCCCGAGCCCGATCACCCCGACGTGGGAGGGGGCCCCGGCGCGCGCAGACTCCTCGAGGTAGATGGCCTGGTAGCGGGGGGAGCGGCCGCCGCCGCCGTACTCCACCGGCCAGGTCAGCCCGGCGTAGCCTGCCTCGTGGAGCTGCCGGCTCCAGTCGCTGAGCGTCGACCCTTCGAAGCGGGCGGCGCCGCCCCGGTGATCGCGCAGCGTCTCCGGGAGGTTCTCGGCGAGCCATGCCCGTAGCTCGGCCCGGAACTCGGCTTCCTCCCGGCTGTCACGGAGATCCACCGGCGCGATCGTAACCAGATGGTTGATTCCACTATGACGCAGCGTCGAAGCGGTCGACGTCGCCGCCGAGGGTCATCACGTAGACCTGGCCCGCCGCGTCGACGCCGAAGCTCGTCGGGGAGCCCACGTCGAGGCCCGTGTCCTCGGGTGCGCCGAGGGTGCCGTCGTCCGACAGGGTGGCGCTCCAGATGTGACCCGTGCAGAGGTCGGAGAAGAGGTAACGACCGAGCAGGGCCGGCACGTCGGGGTCGCGCGAGACGACTCCGCCGATGACTCCGCACGCGCCGCCCGAGTGATCGTATTCGTAGGCAGGGGCGACGGGGTCGACGCAGCCCGTCTGGAAGGGCTGCTGCTTCGTGCCCTCGAAGCATGGCCAGCCGAAGTTCTCGCCGCCGTGCGCGAGCGCGGAGCCCGGGACGACGTCGAGCTCCTCACGATCACCCAGCCCGACGTCGCCGATCACCATCGCCCCCGTGGGCGGGTCGATCCAGAAACGCCACGGATTACGCAGGCCGTACGCCCAGATCTCGGGTCGCACCCCAGGCTCCCCGATGAACGGGTTCTCAGCCGGCACGGTGTAGGGAGCGCCGTCCGGTCCGGGCTCCGGGTCGATCCGGAGGATGTTTCCGAGCAGGTCGTCCCGCGTCTGCGCGAACGTCCCGGGTGGGTGCAGGACCCCCGAATCCCCGTCGCCGACGGAGATGTAGAGGTGACCGTCGGGGCCGAACTGCAACATGCCGCCGTTGTGGTTCTCCCAGGGCTTGACGATATGGAGCAGCTCTCGCGCGCTTCCCGGATCCACCACGGCCTGGTTTTCGGGGAACGTCCGGTACTCGACGATGTGCAGGTCTCCGTTGCCGTCGCGGCCGTTGTAGTCGACGTAGAGCCGGTGGCTCGTCGCGTAGTCGGGAGCGAAGGCGAGGCCGAGCAGACCGGTCTCGCTGACGAGCCGGACCTGGTCACTGATGTCGAGGAACGGCGCCGTCTGCTCGACGCCGTCGACGAAGCGGCGGATCGTCCCCGACTGCTCGACGACCTCGAGCTCGTCCCTCGCTCCCGGCGGGGCCGTCACCAGCACCGGCCGTTCGAGGTGCGCCGCGACGTTCGTCAGCCGCACATGCCCCGAGACGGGCGGCGGGGAAGGCGAGGGCGGCGGCCCTCCGCCCGTGAGCTTTGCGCCCCCGACCGCCAGTACGCCCTTCATGCCGAGCTTCGCGTGACCCGGGATGTCGCACAGGAAGTGGAGAACACCCTTCCTGAGCGTGACCACCAGCGTCTCGTGCCCGCCGGGAGGGAGCCGCCTCGAGCGCAGCCGTTTCTGCCCGGGCACGACCCAGTCGTGCAGCACCGAGCCCGTGTTCACGAAGACGAGCCGGACCTTGTCCGCCGGGACGGACTGGCGCGAGAGACGGAACGCGAAGTCACGCATCGTCACCCGGATGGTGGGAGTGGGGCGCTGCGCCGGTCGGGCAGGCGCCGGGAGTGAGCCGGCACAGCCGAGAACGAGAGCGGCAAGCAGCGGCACCCCTCGGAGCACGGGTCGACCTTATGCGAGTCGCCCCCCGGCGTCCGTAAAGCACGTGTAAACGCTCCGGGGTGGAGGCGGACGGCGAAGCCGAGTAGGGTCGCCGCTGATGGCCGAACAGGTGCTTCTCTCCGTTCGCGGGGTCACGGTTCAGTTCGGCGGCATCCTGGCCCTCGACGAAGTCTCATTCGACGTCGCCCGCGGGCAGATCTCCGGGCTGATCGGCCCGAACGGCGCCGGCAAGACGACGGTCTTCAACGTCATCACGCGGCTCTACAAGCCCCAGGAGGGCACACTAGAGCTCGACGGCGTGTCCCTGCTCGGGACGCCGCCGCACCGGATCGTCCAGCGTGGCATCGCACGGACGTTTCAGAACATCAACCTCTTCCGGTCGATGTCGGTGCTCGAGAACGTGCTCGTCGGGGCGCACGCCCAGGACGGGGTAGCGCGTGAGCGCGACGCGCTCGAGGTGCTCGAGTACGTCGGTCTGGTCCGGCACGCCTACCGGCCGGCGGCCTCGCTGCCGTACGGGACGCAGAAGCGGGTCGAGATCGCCCGCGCCCTCGCCGCGCGGCCGAAGCTGCTCCTCCTCGACGAGCCCGCGG
>Ga0066710_100000167_pt1 | contig 32819 bp, 31 predicted proteins | sample GraSoiAngelo_159_FD_79666 | JGI IMG/M metagenome (GOLD analysis project Ga0066710, IMG submission 79666) | Grasslands soil microbial communities from the Angelo Coastal Reserve, California, USA - 14_1009_16_40cm | ecosystem: Environmental > Terrestrial > Soil > Grasslands | place: USA... | reverse complement strand
GGTCCGCATCTACCAGCTGATCACGCAGATCGCGTCGACCCCGACGACGGTGCTGATCACCGGGGAGAGCGGCACCGGCAAGGAGCTGGTCGCGCGGGCGATCCACGCGCGGAGCGAGCGCCGCGGCCAGGCCTTCGTCGCGGTCAACGTGGCGGCGATTCCGGACACGCTGGTCGAGTCCGAGCTGTTCGGCCACGAGAAGGGCGCCTTCACGGGAGCGCACGCGAAGAAGCTCGGCCGCTTCGAGCTGGCCCACGGCGGCACCGTGTTCCTCGACGAGATCGGCACGCTGCGGCTCGACCTCCAGGCGAAGCTCCTGCGGGTCCTCCAGGAACGGGAGATCGAGCGTCTGGGGGGCGTGCGCCCCGTGGCGGTGGACGTGCGAATCCTCGCCGCGACGAACGTCAATCTCAGGAGCGCCGTCAAGGCGCGCGCGTTCCGCGAGGATCTCTACTACCGGCTCAACGTAGTGCCACTCCACGTCCCGCCGCTCCGCGAGCGCCGCGAGGATATCCCGGCGCTCGTCGAGTACTTCGTGCGCAAGATCGCGCGCGAATGCAATCGCGACGTGCGCGGCGTGTCGGCCGGGGCGCTGGAGGTGCTCACGCGCTACGACTGGCCGGGGAACGTGCGCGAGCTGGAGAACGTCCTGCACCGAGCCGTGGTGCTGGCGCGGAGCCCGGTCATTCACCTGCAAGACGTGCCGCTCGACGTCGCGATGCCCGAGACCGGGTCGCGCCTGGGCGAGGACACCGGTCCGCCGCTCCGCGAAGCCCTGGAGCAGTTCGAGCGTCAGTACATCCTGCGGGTGCTCGAGGGGACGGGCTGGAACGTGAGCCGGACGGCGCGTCGACTCGGTGTGCATCGGAACACCGTCCTCACCAAGCTCTCGGGCTGGGGCATCCAGCGCCCCGGCACCGGCGAAGGGCGGAGCCTCAGCCTCTAGCGCCTCCGCTCCGGCGGAGGACTGCCTCACCTCTGTTCTGGATCCTGCACGGAAGAGCGGTCGACGTCACAACGCCCCGGCAGCAAGGGGTCGAGCCCGAGTCTCTACCTCTGAGCTATTGGGAGCGCCGACTCACCACGAGAAGAGATTCGTGAAGAAGTGCTTCACCCGATCAGAGAAGGACGGGTCGGCGCTTCGCGTGGCCCGATCGCCAGTTGACCGGCTCTCCGGCGTCGTCGGGGCGTCGACGTCCAGCACGCCCGTCGAGGGGCCCGAAGGCCGGCCCTGGCTCGGCGCCGTTGCGATCGTCGTCTGAGAGGTGTCACTGCCGGTCTGGGTCGCCGAGGACAAGAGCGTCTCGGACGCGCTGATCGCCAGGTAGGTGTACCAGAGCCCCTCGTAGATGTGGACCTCGAGCGCGTTGCTGTCCTTCTCGTAGACCTGCCGCGTTCCGTCCCTGGCTGTGGTCGTCCGAGAAATCGGGCGCCAGCCGTTCGCTTCGAGCCGTGCCCGCATCGCGTCGCCGAGACTCTCGGGCTCGAGGCGTCCGCGATAGACGAGCTGAGCCGCCTTGACGCTCGGCGACTCGATCACGACCGAGCGCCCGGGCTGATACGAGAGCCCCGTCGGCAACTGGATGTCTTCGAACTGACGGCGGGGCGCCGTCGTCGTGCAGGCAGCGGTCAGGAGCAGGAGCCCGGCGGTCGCGCAGATTTGTGTTTTCATGCGCGCAGCCTAGCAAGGCTCCCCCACCGGAACCAAGAAATTAGCGCGGCTATAAAAGGAGGGATCACCCCGGGCCGCCCTGCAGCAGGGCGTACATCACGCGCCAGAGCGCCAGGAAGTCCGCCACGGCCCGAAGGCCGCCGGCCCGGCCGGCCTCCACGTGCTCCACGACGCCGACGAGGACGAGCGTCGTGCGGTCCGGACGCGCGGCGGCCAGCCGCACGCTCTCCGTGAAGGGCACCGCGCGGTCCCCGCGACCGTGAACCAGGACGAGGCGCGCCCGGATGTCGCGCGCCACCCGGAGCGGCGACAGGTCATCGAGGTACCGTTGAAGGCCGGGCGGCGGGGCCGCGAGCAATCGCCGTGCGGCGTCGGGATCGACGGCCTCCAGGAGGGTGCGGGACGTCGGGTCCAGCCGATCGGCGTTGGCGCGAACGAACATTCGCACCAGCTCGGGATCGTGGTCGACCCGACCGCGGAGCCCCGCGTACTCATAGGCGCCCGTCAGCCAGAAGCGCACCACCTCGCTCGCGGACGCGTAGCCGCCGAGGCTCAGCACCACGCTCACACGCTCCCGGACGCGAGGGTCGGCCGCGGCGAGGAGCGCGGGCCCGGCACCGACACTGACGCCGACCACGGCGGTCGGCGTCGCGCGCGCGGCGAGCGCGGCGATCACCGGCTCGACATCCTCCGACCCGAGGCGCCCGCGCGCCAGCCCGGGGATCGTCGGCACCACCACGTCGAACCCCGCCCGCGCCAGGAGCGCCGCCGCGTCCCGGACGCGCGGGTCGTCCTTGCCGTCAGGGGAGAAGCCGTGGACGAGCACCAGCGGAGTGCCGGCCTCCGGCCCCCGACGAGCGTAGAGATCGGCGGTGGCGCCCGGGAGGACAAACGGCCGACGGGTGGGCGGGGCGGTCAGCGTCGATAGCACGGCAGGTCGTCCACGGCCCAGGAACTCGAGGACGAACGCCCCGGCGAGCAGCGCGGACCCTCCGGCTCGCGCGGCCGGCACGACGAGGACGAGAGCGAGGACGAACGCGGTGAGCCGGGCTACTTCCGGTTGATGCACTGCACGAGGCGCCACCCTTTGAACATGTTGACCTCGGTGATCGACTCGGGCACGAGCCCCACCTGCTCGAGAAGGGGCGCCAGCGGGAGGTTCGACTTCCAGCCCAGCCGCGTGCAGATCGGCGCCAGGACGTCTTCGACCCACCCGGTGATCCGCCGCTCGCTCCTGAAGTGGTTCAAGATCACGATGATCCCGTCGGGCTTCACCACGCGACGCATCTCGCGCAGGACGGCGACCGGGTCGGGCACGGCCGAGATCGTGTAGGTCGCGACGGCTTTGTCGAACTCGTTGTCACCGAAGTCCATCGACGTCGCGTCCATGACCTTCAGCGCGACGTTGGGCATCGCCAGGTTGTGGACCCGCTCGACGGCCTTGTCGAGCATCTCCTGCATGAGGTCGATGCCGGTGAGCTGGCACGTCCACGGGTAGAGCGGAAGGTTCAAGCCCGTGCCGATGCCCACCTCGAGCACCGAATCGCTCCGCTGGATGGCGAGCTGCTTGACGGCGGCGGAGCGTCCGGGAGCGAAGATCCAGTCGAAGATGAAGTCGTAGACCGGGGCGTACAGCTCGTACGCGCGCTGGACCTGCCTCTTCTCTAACGCAACGTCCACTCAGCGCCCTCCGGCGATAGTGATTTGGGAGTGAGGCCGGTCACAGTCGAGAGCCGCGCGTATTCTACCCACGGCCGGCCGCCGTTGCCAAGTGACTTTTCGCCTGACATCCCTTCAGAGGAGAAACCTGATGAGCAGCGTCGCCAGCCCGAGAAACGAAAAGAATCCGAACACATCCGTGAACGTCGTGATGATCACGCTCGACGCGATCGCCGGATCGACCCGGGAGGTCTTCAACGCGATCGGGATGAGAGTGCCTACGACGGCGGCAACGAGCATGTTGGCCATGAGGGCGACGGCGAGGATCAGCGAGAGGAGCAGCAGTCCCTTCCAGATGTAGGCGATCACCGCGATCACGAGGCCGTTGGCCGCCCCGGTCGCGAGCCCGAGCCAGAGCTCCTTCCAGAGAACGCGCCGCAGCACGCTCGCCGTCATGTCGCCGAGCGCGATCCCCCGGACGACCACCGTCGCCGTCTGGGTCGTCGCGATGCCGCCCATCGAGGCGACGATCGGCATGAAGACCGCGAGCGTCGCTAGGGCCTGGATGGAAGACTCGAAGAGGCCGATGACCGACGCCGCCAGCACGGCGGTGCCCAGATTGATCAACCGCCAGAGGTTGCGCTTGACGAAGACCGCGCGCGGCGGGTCGAGCACGGTCTCGTCGCCGGCGACGCCGCCGAGGCGCTGGATGTCCTCGGTCGCCTCCTCGCGGATGACGTCGATCACGTCGTCCACGCCGATCGTGCCGAGCAGGCGGCGGTTGACGTCGACGACCGGTATCTGGATCAGGTTGTAGTGCTGGACCAGGCGCGCCACTTCTTCCTGGTCGGTGTCCACTCGCACGCTCTCGACCTCGTCGGTGCGGATCGCGCGGATCGGCGTCGCGGCGTCGGCGGCGAGGAGCCGGTGGAGGAGTACGACACCGACCAGATGGTCGTGGTCGTCGACGACGTAGAGGTAGAACGCGTCTTCGCCGGAGGCCGCCTTGCGGATGTGGTCGATCGCCTGGGCGACCGTCGCCTCCTCGCGCACGGCGACGAAGTCGGGCGACATGAGTCGGCCCGCCGTGCCCTCCGCGTGCTCGAGGAGCTCCTGGACCTCCTCGGACTTCTCCTCCTCCATGAGCTCGAGGATTTCGTCCGCCTGCTCCTTCGGCAGCTCCTCGACGACGTCCGCGACGTGCTCGGGCGGCATCCCATCGAGGACGCGCGAGACCTCGACTTCCGGAAGCGAGCCGACCAGCTCTCGCAAGGTCGGGTCGTCGAGCTCGGCGAGCACTTCGCCCGCGTGCTGCGGGGTGAGGAGGCGGAAGAGGCGGACCTGGTCGTCGCGAGGCAGCTCGCGGATCACGCGCGACACGTCGGCCGGGTGCGCGGCCTCCAGGAGGTCGGCGAGGCGCTCGTCCCGACCTTCGCCGAGAAGCTGCTTGATCGATTCGCTCAGCCGCTCCGTCTCTTCCATCTCACTCCGGAGTATGACGCCGTGCCGACACGGGGCAAGGGAATTTTGCCCCGCGCCGGCGCGGCGAGGGCTGGGTTTCGATCAGGCGCCGAACTTGGTGAGGCGCTGGGCGTTGGCCATCACCAGGGGCATGAGGTGCTGGGCGGGGATCACGCCGAGGCTCCCGGCGGCGCAGGCGCGTTCGGTGAAGGCGGTCACGGCGTCGGCTCCGCAGTAGCGGCTCCAGACGAGGAGGGGCACCGGCTGCCAGCCGTGGGCGGCCAGGATCGACGGGGTCGCGTGATCGCCGGAGACGATCAGCACGTCGGGCTCGAGCGCGCGGATGTCGGGAATCGCGCGGTCGAGGCGCTCGAGCGCCTCGACCTTCGCGTCGAAGTCTCCGTCCTCGCCCGCTTTGTCCGTGTCCTTGTAGTGGACGAAGAAGAAATCGTGCGTGTCCCAGTGCTCGCGGAGCGTCGCGAGCTCGTCCGTGAAGGTGGTGCCGGTCTTGAGGACTTCCATCCCGACCACCTTTGCGAGACCGCGGTACATCGGGTAGGCCGCGATCGCCGCGCTCCGGAGCCCGAAGACCTCGGGGAAGCGCGGGAGCTTCGGCAGCTGGTCGAAGCCGCGCAGCAGCACCATGTTCGCGGGTGTCGCGTCGGCGAGCAGGCGTCGGGCCTCGGCGACGAAGCGGTTGACGAGCGCGGCGGTGGCCTTCGCGCGCGGGTTGAGTGCCTTCACGGGGAGCGGCGGCGTGCCGACCGCCTGCGGGTCGGTCTCGGAGAGCCCCGGCGCGAGCCGCGCTCCACCGCGTGCCTTGGCGCGGAGGACGAGCACGAAGCGGTGCTCTTTGACGGGCTCCACGAACATCTCGACGCCGGGCAGACGGATCCGCCGCAGGCGGTCGGTCAGACGCACGCACAGCTCGGTCGCGATCCGGCCGGCGCGTCGGTCGGTGATCCGGCCCTTGTCGTCGACCGTGCAGAAGTTCCCTCGCGCGGCGATGTCCCCCGCGCGCAGGTCGAACTCGATCCCGAGGCCCTCGAGGACCCCACGTCCGACCTGGTAGTGGATCGGATCGTAGCCGAACAACCCGAGGTGGCCCGGACCGCTGCCCGGTGTGATGCCCGGCGCGACGTGGCGGATGAGGCCGCACGCGGCCTCGGTCGCGAGCTGTGACAGGTTCGGCAGGCGGGCCGTCTCGAGCTCCGAGCGGCCCGTCTCGGGGCGCGGGAGCCCCCCGAGCCCGTCGAGCGAGACCAGGACGATCTTCGTCGTGTTCGAGACGACGAGTGGCGCGATCAGATCGAGCATCGGCCTTCTCTCCTCATGCCTCCTTCACGGGGTTCTCGATCTGTCCCAGGCCGGTGATCTCCAGCCGGCACGTGTCGCCCGGCTGCAGGAAGACCGGCGGCTTGCGCGCGAAGCCGACGCCCGGCGGCGTGCCCGTCGCGATGAGGTCGCCGGGCGAGAGGGTGATCAGGCCCGAGAGGTAGCTCACGAGATAACGGACGTCGAAGATGAACGTCTTGGTGTTGCCGCTCTGCATCTGCTTGCCGTTGACCCAGAGCCGGAGCTCGAGGACGTGTGGGTCGGGGATGTCGTTCCGGTCCGCGATGTAGGGGCCGACCGGCGCGAAGGTCTCCGGGATCTTGCCGGCCATCCACTGGCTCCCGATGAACTGGAAGTCGCGGGCGCTCACGTCGTTGATGATCGTGTAGCCCCAGACGTAGTCCAGCGCTCGGTCGCGCGGGACGAATCGCGCGGTGCGGCCGATGACGACGCCGAGCTCCACCTCCCAGTCCAGCTGCTGCGAGCCGCGGGGTCTCAGGATCGGCTCGCCCGGGTCGAGGATCGCGTTCGACCACTTCGCGAAGATCGGTGGCTCCTTGGGGATCGGCTGATTGGCCTCCTCCGCGTGGTCGCGATAGTTGAGCCCGATGCAGATGAACTTGCCGGGATCGGTGATCGGGGCGTGCAGGCGCGCGGAGGCCGAGGGCACCGTGACCCATTCCTTGATTCCGGCGACCGTCTCGTCGGCCAGGGGCCCGCCCTCGAGGAACGCGCGGGTGCTGCTCGGGACGAGCGCCGCGGCGATCTCTCCGGCGCGGGCCACGCCGCGCCGCGTCAGAGTGGCGGCGACGCTCGCCTGAAGGTCGGCGATGCGGTCGCCCTGGAGGATGCCGAGCCGCGGGGTCTGGCCGTTCGTGGAGAAGCGCACGAGCTTCATAGGTGAAGGGCCTCCTGGGAGAGAATGTGCCGCCAATTATAGCGGTTGTCGAGTTTACGCGCCGTGGGCCGTTTGCTATCATCGAAGCTCCAGGAATTGTTTCGGCTCTGGCCCCGTGGGGGGCGGACAATAGTCTCCCTGAGGTCTCGCTCGGGAGGAGGCTCTTCGATGAAGACCGGGATCCGCATTCTCGCCGTCGTCGTGTCCCTCACGGTGCTCGCCACTGGCCCGCTCGCGCCCCTGGCGTCCGCCCAGCAGCCTGCTCCTCCGTCACAACCCGCCCAGCAGCCGCCTGCGCCTCAGCCCGTGGCACCGCCGCAGGACATGCCACAGCCGGAGTCGAGGGCGGGGGAGTCGGCGGCGTACAACGTCGGTGCGGGTATCGCGAACGTCTTCTACGTCCCCGGCAAAGGATTCCTCTGCTTCCTCGGCGGGGTCACCGGGATCTTCATCCTGGCCGTCAGTCTCGGCTCGGCGCCCAAGACCGCCGCCTACTTCGCCAGAGAAGGGTGCGGCGGCAAGTGGATCCTGACCGGCGACGACCTCCGACCCGATGCCGACGTGAGGGCGTTCGAGTGGGAGAAGGACGCTAACCGGTACTAGGTCCTCGGTTTCCCGTCCGCTCGCCATCCTCCTGTTCGCCGCGCTCCTGGCCGCGTTCGCCGCCGGCATCTGGGGCACGGTTCTCCGTCCCGCGGCCTACGAGGTGCGCGGGACGATCGCCGCCCGACCCGCGCCTCATATGATTCTCGTTCGCCACGAGCCCGTGACGGCGCTCGGCATGGGCGCCATGGAGCTGATGGCGGTTTCCGCGTCGCCGGCGCTTCTCGATCCGGTTGCGCCCAAGCCCGGCGACCGGGTCAAGCTCGCGGTGCGACGAGAGGACGATCAGCTCGTCCTCATCCGGATCGAGAAGCTCCCCTGAGTCAGCGCGGGCCGGCGAGTCCGCGCACGTAGCGGATGAGTTCCTCGATCTCGGCGTCGCTGAGCGTCGAGCCGAAGGCCGGCATCCCGGGCCTCCCGATGGGGGCCCCGCCGTGCTTGATGATGTCGAAGAGGTACTGGTCGGAGCGCTGACCGATGGTCGTGCCGTCGGCGAGGTTGCCGGGACGGATCAGGAAGAGCGCGGCGCGCCACGAGCCCCGCCCGTCGACGCCGTGACAGGTCGAGCACAGACCGAGATAGAGGCGCTCGGCACGCGACGCGCCCGGAGACGCCCGCGGAGTGTCGAGAAGCCACGCGAGCCCTCCGGCGAAAACGCCGATCGCTGTGAGGACGATGAGGAGCGCCAGGAGCGGTCGGCGCATGGCGGCGAGCATAGCATCGGGATCCGGTGGTGCCCCGAGCCCACGGTGTCCCGAGCCCACTTGACAACGGGCAGCAGAAAAGCATAAAGAAGCTAATTCTTTACGTGGTTTGCCGACCAACGATAGACGCCAGGACGGCCCAAGGAGGCTATGATGAGTAACCCGCAACCAGTCGGGACCGCGCCCTCAACCCTCAACCGGCGAAAATTCTTGGCGGCCGCTGGCGCCGGTGTGGCGGGCGGTTCGCTGCTGGCGATGCTCGACGCGCGCCAAGCCCCGGCCCAGATCCGGGGCACTACGCTGCGTATCCTCACCTGGAGCCACTTCATCCCAGCGTACGACGTCTGGTTCGACAAGTTCGCCGCCGAATGGGGCACGAAGAACGGCGTCAAGGTGCGCGTGGATCACATTCCGCACCTGGAGATCCCGGCGCGGATGGCCGCCGAGTTCGCAGCGGGCGCGGGTCACGACATCATCCTCAACAACTCGACCATTCTCGCCAGGATCTACTACAAGAGCCTGCTCGACCTGACGGACGTCTACGATCAAATCGGTAAGAAGTACGGCGGCTGGATCCCCGCGGCGAAGTCACCGATCGAAGTGGAGGGCCGGATCTACGGGATCCCGCTCTACTACATCCTCCTGCCGATGCTCTGGCGGAAGGACCTCTTCGACCAGGCGGGCCTGAAGGCACCGGATACGTATGAGCTGGCCCGGGTGGCGGCCCGCACGCTCAAGGCCAAGGGCCACCCATGCGGCATCGCGTTCTCACACTGCAACGACGCGAACCTCAACTGGCGCTCGCTCCTGTTCAGCTTCGGCGGGGCCGAAACCGACCCCTCGGGCGAGCATCCGGCGATCGACTCCAAGGAGATGCGCGAGGCGTTGCGGTACGCCAAGGCGCTCTTCGACGAGGGCATGACGCCGGAGGTCTTCTCGTGGGACGACGCCTCTGACAACCGCTACCTCGCCTCCGGTGTGGCGTCGTGGATCCACGATGCGATCTCGGCCTACCGGACGACCGAAGAGACCAACCCCGACGTGTTCAAGAACACGTTCGTGGCGAATGAGCCCGCAGGGCCGGGCGGCAAGCGCGTGAGCGTCTCGGCGCCGATCGTCTTCCTGGCCTGGAAGTTCTCGAAGAACCAGCAAGCCACCAAGGAGTTCTTCGTCCACCTGATGGACAACGACAAAGAAGGCATGGTCGCCTCGACCGGCTACAACATGCCCTTCCTCAACGACAACGCGAAGAAGCCCATGCCCGTGATCGGCGCGGACCCGAAGATGCAAGTCCTCCAGGACTTCCCGAAGATCGTGGCGTTCTTCGGCCACCCGGGCCCGTACACGACGCAGATCCAGGAAGTGGCGAACCTCTTCGTCCTGCCCGACATCTTCACGCGGGTCGCGCGCGGTACTTCGGTCGACGATGCCGTGAAGTGGGGGGTCGGCGAGTACCAGCGCATCTTCGCGAAGCACAAGCGCGCATGACCCAACCGTTGCTACACGGCGGCCCGGAGCCCACCACGGCCCGGGCCGCCGTGGTTTCTGCCATCCCGCGCGCCTCCGGGTGGCGGCGGTGGCGCGGCCATACCAGCCAGCGGCTGGCGTTCGGCTATCTCCTGCTGGCCCCGGCCGCGCTCTACGTGATTCTGCTCGTCGGCGCCCCCTTCCTCTTCTCGCTCTACCTGGCGGTCAGCGACGCGAACGTGGGCGAGCCCGTCGCCAGGTTCATCGGGCTCGAGAACTTCCGGTCGGCGTTCGAGATGGACAGCTTCTGGGTCGCGCTGCGCAACAGCGTCATGTTCCTGGTGGTGGCCGCGATCTGCAAGAGCCTGCTGGGCACGTCGCTCGCCTTCCTGCTGCTCCAGGAGTTCAAGGGCAAGAAGCTCGTCCGCGCCCTCGTAGTCATTCCCTTCACGCTTCCGGTCCCGATCAGCGTGCTCGCCTGGAAATGGATGTACGACTCCCAGTTCAGCGTCATCAACTGGGTCCTGCTCCGACTCGGACTGATCGGCGTCTACGGGACGGAGTCGTGGCCGGTGTGGCTGGGTAATCCCAAGCTCGCGCTGATCGCCTGCGTCGGCGTGAACGTCTGGCGCACCTTTCCGTTCAGTGCGATCGTGCTCATGGCCGGGTTCACGTCGGTGCCGCTCGAGGTGCTGGACGCGGCGAAGGTGGACGGCTGCAACTTCTTCCAGAGATTTCGTCACGTGGTGGCCCCGATGATCTTCCCGATCCTCATGGTCGGGCTACTGTTCGACACGGTGTTCACCCTCTCGGACCTGAGCGTCGTGTATCTCCTCACCCAGGGCGGTCCGGGCGACGCGACTCAGATCCTGCCGGTGCTCGCCTACCAGATCGGCATCCAGGCCGGCAACCTGGGCCGGGGCTCGGCGATCGCGCTGTTCCTGGTGCCGCTCCTGGCGCCTGCCCTGTTCCTCTTCCTGCGGAATCTTAAGCGGCGGGAATGGTGACACCGTGAACACGACGCAGACGCCACGCCAGAAGCAGATCCGGCGACACTTCCTGATCTATCTCGGCCTCGTCCCGTTCCTCGTGATCGCGGTGTCGCCGATCTTCTGGATGGTGATCACCGCATTCAAGCAGGACGCCGATCTCTACCGGATGCAGAACATCCCGTTCTGGTTCAACCTGCCGCCCACGCTGAAGAACTTCAAGATCCTCTTCTATCAGACCAACTACGGGGCCTGGATCGTCAACACGATGAGCATCGCGACGTGGGTGGCGCTCATCACCCTCGTGACCGCGGTGCCGGCGGGCTACGCCCTGGCGCGGCTGCGGCTGCCGGGCTCCGGGAACACGGGAATCGCGATCTTCATGACGTACCTGGTCCCGCCGATCATCCTCTTCCTGCCGCTGTCGAGGGTGGTCGCCGAGCTGGGGCTTCAGGATTCGTGGTGGGCCCTCGTCGTCGCTTACCCGACCTTCACGATCCCGTTCTGCACCTGGCTCATGATGGGCTTCTTCAAGACGTTGCCGACGGAGATCGAAGAGGCGGCCCGCGTCGACGGGTGCGGTCAGCTGGGCGCGTTCCTGCGCGTGGTGCTGCCGGTGAGCCTGCCCGGTGTCCTGACCGCCGTGATTTTCGCCTTCACGCTCTCGATGCAGGACTTCCTCTATGGGCTCGCCTTCGTCGCGCCGGGCGACCAGAAGCCGGTGCCCGTCGGGGTGCCGACCGAGCTGATCCGCGGCGACGTGTACTACTGGGGCTCCCTGATGGGGGCGGCGCTGCTGGTAGGCCTGCCGGTCGCGATCCTCTACAATTTCTTCCTCGACCGGTTCATCCAGGGAATCACGGGCGGGGTTCTGAAGTAGCCCGTTGGATACGCAGGGGTCGGCGCAGCTCCCTTTCGGGGATCACTCGGCTTCGGGCTTCTGCACCGGAGCGGGACGACCGGGATAGCCGATGTGGAGCATCAGATACTTCACGGGCTTGTCGGAGCGGTTCATGTGATTGTGGAACCAGCCGCCGTTGTCCATGAACGACTGACCCGCCGCGTGATACTGGGCTCCCGCAATACCGACGGGACCGGCTTCGTAGTCCGTCGTGAGTACACCCTCGACGATGTAGATGAAGGTCGGCACTCTGAACTGTTGGCGCCCGGTCTGCCCGCCCGGCTCGAGGGTCACGGTCGAGCCCGTGACCAGGAGCGGAGCGTTCACAGTCGCGCTGAAGCCTCCGAGCGAGGTGACGAGGTTCCTGACCGTGACGCCCTTCGGGTCCTTCGAGTCCTGGGCGTCGGCGGGCAGACCGGCAAGCGCGACGAGAAGCGTCACCGCGACGATCGCGAGAGATCCTCTAATGCGCATGAATGCACTCCTCACGAAAAGGTATGAGCATCTTCCTCGTGCGTGCGCAACCTAGCATCCGCTGTTTCACCGTGTCAAGACTGACATGCTACGCTCGGGGGCTGTTGATCGCGACGGGACTCGGCGGCGTTCTCCTCGCCGAGGCGCTAGCCCCGTCGGCGCAGGCCGCGGACGTTCAGCTCGCGCCGGGGTTCAAGATCGAGGTCGTGGCGACGTCGATCCCTCGGCCCGCCCAGCTCGCGCTGACGACGGCGGGACGGCTCGTCGTCCTCAGCCAGGGCTGGCGCGGCGACTCGGCGGCGGAGATCTTCTGGCTCGACCCCCGTGGCGCGGTCCCCATCGACGTCTCCAGGGCGCCGAGAGTCGTGATTCCGTTCGCCGAGGGACCGCGGAAGACCGCCCTCGGGAGTCTGGCCGTCGATCCACGATCGGACGACGTGATCCTCGGAGAGGAGAACGGCAACCGCATCTACCGGTTGACGACCGACAAGCGCCTGGTGCCGGTCGCCGTCGGGCTCAATCACCTGCTGGGCGGCTCGAGCCTGGCGCTCGATCCCTCGGGAAAGCTCGTCGTGCTCGACTACGCGAGCTTCCAGGCCCAGCTCCGCTCCGAGGCGCCGCTGCCACCGTCGCTCGCGGCACTCGCCGCCGAGGATTACCAGGGCCCGCTCGTGTTCCGCATCGATCTCGACGAGGACGTGCCGCTCCCGCGGCGGCTGGAGATCGTCGCGCCGATCTTCCCGAAGCGATCCGCGCGGCGGAATTTCGGCGAGCCGGCCCTCCACAAGTTCGTCGCGGTCGTGCCGATCGGGAAGGACGAGCTCGCCCTCCTCAGCGTCGTCGGCGAGGTCTTCGTCCTGTCGCCGGAGGGCGACCTCCGGCGGCTGACCCGGCTGCCCCCCGGACACTTCCAGCGGACCAGCATGGCGGTCGCGCCCGACCGCAGCGTCTTCGTGTCGGCCGGGTTCCACATCCGCGAGCTGTATCGCGTCTCGCCCGCCGGCGACGTGACGAGCCTTGCGCACGACCTCGCCGATCCGCAAGGGGTCGTCGTGGATCGCGCGGGCGTCCTCTACGTCGCGGAGACGGCCCTCCACCGGATCATTCGCATCGTCCCCGTCGCGCGCTGATCCTCAGGCGCCTTCGACCATCGCCGCGGTGAGCCCGCGCACGTAGCTGCGCGCGAAGACGGCGCAGATCGCCACGACCGGGATGGCCATGAGATTGATGCCCGCCACCGCCAGGAGCTCGTCGAGCGCCACCTCCATCGTACCGAGTCCGGCGGGGATCGTCTGGTTGTGCGCGTCGAGGAGGAACACCGAGGCGATGGTGAAGTCGCTGGCGATCGTGCCGAGGGTGAAGATGCCCGCCGCCACGATGACCGGCCAGCTCATCGGAAGGACGATGCGGAAGAATGCCGTCAGGCGGCTCGCGCCCTCGACGAGCGCCGACTCTTCAACCTCGCGGGGCAGCTGCTGGAAGTAGGCCGAGAGGATCCAGACGCAGAAGGGGAGCGCGAGCGTGGGGTAGACGAGGAGCAGGGCCAAGAGGTTGTCGTCGAGCCGGAGGCTGACGATGACTTGGTAGAGTGGGACGAAGAGGATCGTGTGCGGGACCGCGTACGTCGCGAAGATGGCGCGGCGCCACCACCGGGCTCCCGGCGGCCGCAGCCGCCCGAGTGCGTAGGCCGCGAGGACGCTCACGACAAGGGTCAGCGTCACCGAGCCGGCGAACACGACGATGGTGTTCTCGAGCCAGTCGATCACCGGATAGGGGCGGCGGAGCGCGCTGCCGACGAAGCCGTGGGCGACACCGGTCCGTTCGAACAACCCCTCGAAGTTCTCGAGCGTGGGGTTCACCACGATGAACGGGTTGCCGAAGACGTCCTCCTTGGCGGTCTTGAGCGACTGCACCAGCATGAAGTAGATCGGGAACACGCAATAGACCGTCGCCACCAGGAGCAGGCTCCCGTGACCGAGCTTGTGCCACCACGACCTCGGGCTCACGTCCGCTTCCGCTCCGGGGGATCGAACATCCGGAACACCACGAAGAGGATCGCGAGCAGAAAGGGCGCCAGCATCAGTGAGAGCGCCGAGGCCGGACCGAACTGTCCGGCGTGGATCGCGAGCCAGTAGGCGTGCGTGCCGATGACCGGATAGACGATGCGCCCGGCCGTCAGCATCCAGACGTTGGCCAGATCGGCGAAGGCGGTGGTCAGCGACAAGAACACGGCGAGCGCCAGGAACGGCTTGAGCAGCGGCACCGTCACGAACCAGAAGCGGCGCCACGCGCTCTTCGATTCGAGGATCGCGCAGTCGAAGAGCTCGGGCGGGATCGCGTTGATCCCCGCCAGCAGGAACACGCCGATGAACGAGCTGCCGCGCCAGATGTTGAACAGGGTGACGCTCACGAAGGCCCAGGATCCGCTGCCGAGCGCGCCGTCCACCGCGTACTTCACATGGCCCATGAAGACGCTGTAGGCGGTGGTGATGGGTGGGTTCAGGGTCCAGTACCAGCCGATCACGCTCACGCTCGCCGGGTACGCCCAGGGCAGGAAAACCGCCAGGAACACCAGGGCGCGACCGCGGAACGGGCGCGCGAGGAGCAGGGCGAGGCCGACGCCCACCGCCAGCTTGGCGGCGCTCGTGACGACGGCGTAGGCCAAGGTGACTGTCGCGGCGCGCCAGAAGTCGGCATCGGCGAGGAAGTGGCGGTAGTTCGCGAGCCCGACGAAGGACGTCGAGCCGTCCTTGAGCGGCGAGAGGTCGGTGAGGCTCGTCCAGGCCTCCCACCCGACCGGATACGCGAGCGCGGTCAGGAGGAGGAGGACGGCAGGGGCGAGGAGCAGGTAGGCGAGCCGGATGTCCCGAGCGCGCCCGGCCGGTCTCACGGGCCCCCCTACGTGATCAGATCGCGAGCTCGGTCTTGTTGTCGAAGAAGTGGACGCGCTCCTGGTGGAGCGTCAGCCGCATCTTGTCGTGGAGCTTCGCGCGCACGGTCGGCTCGACGCGCGCCACGATGACGTTCGGGCCGGCTTTGAGGTCGAGCAGGATCTCGGATCCGAGCGGCTCGACGACCTCGATGACGGTGTCGAAGCTGTAGTCGGCGGAGTCGCTGCCGGCCGCGATGCGCAGGTCCTCGGGCCGGATGCCCAGCGTGACGCGCTGGCCCTTGTACGCGCCGAGCCGCCCGGCGATGGCCGGCGGCACCTTCACCCGCAGCCCGGGGGTGTCGGCCCACAGGGCGCCGTTCGCGTCGGCGACGGTGATCTCGACGAAGTTCATCGACGGCGAGCCGATGAAGCCGGCCACGAAGCGGTTCGAGGGTTTCCCGTACAGCTCGAGCGGCTCGCCGACCTGCTGGATCCACCCGTCCTTCATGACCACGACCCGGTCACCGAGCGTCATCGCCTCCACCTGGTCGTGGGTGACGTAGATGGCCGTCGTCTCGAGGCGGTCGTGCAGCCGCTTGAGCTCGACCCGCATCTGCACGCGCAGCTTCGCGTCGAGGTTCGAGAGCGGCTCGTCGAAGAGGAACACCTGAGGATGGCGCACGATGGCGCGGCCCACCGCGACGCGCTGGCGCTGGCCGCCGGAGAGCTGGCGCGGCTTGCGCTTCAGGAGCTCCTGGATGCCGAGGATCTCGGCCGCCTCGCCCACGCGCTTGGCGATCTCGGGCTTGGGGAACTTCCGCATCTTGAGGCCGAAGGCCATGTTGTCGTAGACGGTCATGTGTGGGTACAGGGCGTAGTTCTGGAAGACCATCGCGATGTCGCGGTCCTTCGGCGGCAGATCGTTGACGACCCGGTCGCCGATCGTGATCTCGCCCGCCGTGATCTCCTCGAGCCCGGCGACCATCCGCAAGGTCGTCGACTTCCCACACCCGGACGGGCCGACCAGCACGACGAACTCCTTGTCCCGGATGTGGAGGTTCACGTCCTTGACGGCATGGACCTCGTCGTATTTCTTGTTCAGATCCTTCATCATCACCTGGGCCATAGACGTGTCTCCTCGCTCAGAATGTCGCGATGGTACACCATGTTGCCCACAGCGCGCCTCAGCCTTTCACGGCCCCGGTGAGGCCGGCGACATAGTGCTCGACGAAGAAGGAGTAGATGAGAGCCACCGGGACCGAGCCCAGCAGCGCCCCCGCCATGAGCGGGCCCCAGAAGAAGACGTCGCCCCGGATCAGCTCGGAGACGACGCCGACCGGCACCGTCTTCTGCTGCGGGGAGGAGAGGAAGACGAGCGCGTAGATGAACTCGTTCCAGGACAGCGTGAAGGCGAAAATTCCCGCCGACAGGATGCCGGGCGTGGCGATCGGGAAAATGATCTGGACCATGGCCCGCACCCGCGAGGCCCCGTCGATGCGCGCGCACTCTTCCAGCTCTTTCGGGATCGTCTTGAAGTATCCCATCATCAGCCACGTGCAAAACGGGATGAGGAATGTCGGATAGGTCAGGATCAACGACCATGGCGTGTCGCCGAGCCGGAAGTCGCGGATGATGTCGGCCAGCGGGATGAAGAGGAGCGTAGGCGGCACGAGGTAGGTCACGAAGATGCCCGTGCCGAGGCCCCCCGCCAGCGGGAAGCGGAGCCGGGCCAGCGAGTAGCCGGCCAGGAGACCGCAGAAGAGCGAGATCACCGTGGACACGAGGGCGATGAACATCGTGTTCCAGAGCCAGGTCGCGAACATCGTCTGCTTGAACAGATAGAGCACGTGCTCGACGGTGGGTTGGGTCGTCCAGAACGGCGTGTTGTTGACCGCGCGCCACGGCCGGTAGAGCTCACCGTCGGGCCGGAAGGCGGTCACCAGCATCCAGTAGAACGGGAACAGCGTACCGACGACGAAGAAGGTCAGCGGGACGTAAAAGAAGACCCATTTGCGCCACGGCGCGCCCTCGATCATGCCCGCGCCCGAACCCGCGCGGCCCGCCATCACGCCCCCTCGACGCGCCGGATGTACCAGAGCTGGATGACGACGATGATGAACAGCATCGGGAACATCGCGAGCGACACCGCCGCCCCCTCGCCAAGGAGCCCCGTGTTGATGCCGATCTGGTACGCATACGTCGCGAAGAGGTGAGTCGCATTGGCGGGCCCGCCGCCGGTGAGCACGTAGACGAGCTGGAAGTCGGCGAACGTCTGGATCACCGAGAAGAGGGTCACCACCATCGTGACCGGCAGGAGGAGCGGCCACGTGATCCGCCAGAAGCGCTGCCAGGCCGTCGCGCCGTCCAGCGCCGCCGCCTCGTGCAGCTCCGGGTTGACGGTCTGGAGGCCGGCCAGGAGGGTGATCGCGTAGAACGGCATCCCGCGCCAGATGTTCACGATGATCACCGAGCCCAGGGCCATCGCGGGGTCCGTGAGCCAGCCGATCCGCGTCTGGATGAGGCCGAAGTGGTAGAGGGTCCAGTTCAGGACGCTGAACGTGGGGTCGAACATCCACTTCCAGGCGAAGGTGGAGAGCACCGTCGGCACGATGAAGGGGAGGAGCATCGAGGCCCGGACCAGGCGCTTGCCTCGAAAGTGGCGGTTCAGGAGGACCGCGAGCCACATGCCGAGGGTGAGCTTGCCGACGGTCGCGATGGCCGTGTAGACGAACGTGTTGTAGACCGCCCGCTGGAAGATCGAGTCGTTCCAGATCTTGACGTAGTTGCTCAGGCCCAGGAACCGGCCCGGGTCGCCGACGGTGGCGCTCGTGAGACTCAGCCACACGCCCTTCACGAAGGGATAGGCGATGAACAGCCCCAGCAGGATGACGGTGGGGACGAGGAGGAGGAACCCGAGCACGCGCTCGTCCTCGAGAAGCCGAGCGACGAGACCCATGCTCGTCGCTTCTCGGGGCATGGTGGTGAAGCGGGCAGCCTCCGTGGCTCCGCCCACCCCGCCCGCGATCGGCCGGGAGCGCTTCTCAGGCATCGTGTCGCTCCAGCAAGACGACGCGCTCCAGTTGGCTAGGCGTAGATCTTCTTCAGCTCAGACTCCGCCCACTTCACCGAATCCTCGGGCTTCATGCCCTGGATCGCCTTGGCGTACATGTCGGTGATGATGTACTTCGACTCCGCCTCCGACGCCGCACGCCCTGGTGGCCCGGCATACCCGTAGAGACGGAACGCGCGCGCGGCGGTCCGATACGGCAGCATGACGGGATCGAGCTCCCACATCTTGTGTTTCTCCCAGTCGGTCGTCGAGCCCACGCTGAATCCTTTCTGGGCGACGAACCAGGCCTCGAACTGCTCCTTGCCGTGGAGCCACTTGAGGAAGTCCTTCGCGAGCTTCTGATTCTTCGAGTAGCCCATCACCGCGTGGCTGAACGGCGCATGGAGGTGGAAGACACCCGCTGGCCCGGCCGGGTTCGGCGCGTGCAGGATGTCGGTGTGCATCAAGGCACCCTTGTCGGTCTTGTACTTCTCCTTGTTCCGCAGCGACTCGACGTAGATCGACGCGCCGTTGATGGTCGCCGAGATCGTACCGGACAGGAACGCACGGTTGTTGTTCGAGTCGTCCCACGCGAGGCCGCCCTCGTCGCAGGCGTCCTTCCAGAACCCGACCGCGAACTTCACCGACTCGACCGTCTCCTTGGAGTTGATGGCGACAGTCCGCCCGTCCTTCTCGACCTCCTTACCGCCCCACGCCCACATGAACGAGTACCAGAACACCGGCGCGTCCCCGAAGGTGTGCCCGGCGGTCTGGCCGATCGGGTACCCCTTGGCCTTGAGCTTCTTGCCGACCTCCCGGTACTGCTGCCACGTCTTCGGGAATTCATTGGCGCCGACTTCTTCGAACAGGGACTTTCGATAGGCGATCTGGCCCCCGACGATCGCGTGCGGAACCGCGCGCCAGGTACTGCCGACCTTGCAGAGCTCCGTCATCGCCGGGTAGAAGCCGCCCTGAGCTTTGCCGGTCGCCTCGGCGACGTCGCTCACGTCCACCAAGCTCTTCTCGTAGAGGTGAGGCCAGTTCTTCAGCACGTGAATGATGTCGGGCCCGCTCCCCGACGAGATCGCGGCGGTGATGCGCGCCTGGAGGTCGTTGGCGTTGATCCGCTCGAGAGTGACTTCGGCCCCGAGGGCCTTGGAGGCCTCCGGCATCTGCTTGGCCAGGACTTCATCCGCCGCCGGGACGAAGTCGTTCCAGCGCAGGAGGTGGAGCTTGGTGCCCTGTGCGTGGGCTGGGGCCCGCTGCGCGGCCAGGATTCCCTCGATGCCGGCGGTGGCAGCCGCCGCCACGCCCGATATCTTGATGAACTTCCTTCGATTCATCGCCTGAAGCTCCATGCGTGATCCTCCTTGATCCAGGATTGCGGACACCGGGCGCGGTCTAACCTCCGGGAAAGGCGACGAATTAGTATCACTCCGCGCTACAGGGTGTCAACCACGGCAAATGGCGACCCAGCAAAATGCGCGACTAGCGCACTCCGGCGGCGAGAGGCGCCCGCGCAGCGACGAGGGGCTGCCGGAAGGTGAGCGCCAGGACCATGGCCATGACGCCGATTGCGGCCGAGCTGATGAAGAGCCAGGCGTAGGTTCCGAGGGCGTCGTGGATCCATCCGCCGGCCCATGCGCCGAGGCCCATGCCGATCGTCGAGATCAGGAACACAGCGCCGTACGCGGTCCCCATCACCTTCTCGCCGAAGTACTCGCGCGTGACGAGCGCGTAGAGCGGCATCACGCCGCCGTACGAGAGGCCGAAGATCACCGCGGCGGCGTAGAAGCTCGTCGCGTCCCGGGTGAAGAGGTACGAGAAGACCATCGCCGCCTGGAGGCCGAGCCCCGCGATCAGCGTGGGTTTGGCGCCGTAGCGGTCGGCGATCAGACCGCCGGCGACGCGCCCGGCGATCGACGCGAGCCCCGAGACCCCGAGGACGGTGGCGGCGACCATCGTGGCCACCCCCTGATCGATCGCGTGGGTCACCATGTGGAAGATCGGTCCGGAATGCGCGGCGCAGCAGGCGAAGTGCGTGACCGCGATCGCCCAGAACTCCGGCGCGCGCAGGACCTGGCGGGCGGAGAAGTCGCGCTGGGCCGCGGCCGCGCCGCCGAGCGCCACGGCGCCCATCTCGCCCGGCGCGCTGCGGATCAGGAGCGCGACCGGAATGGTCACCAGCCAGGCCAGGTCACCGAGCACGATCATCGCCACGCGCCAGTCGTAGACCGACGTGAGCCAACGGCTGAGCGGCGAGATCAGGAGCATCCCGGCGCCCCCGCCGGCGGACACGATCGCCACGGCCAGACCACGGTTGGTCGTGAACCACTTCGTTGCCGTCGCGGAGAGGGGCGTCAGGAACGCGCCCGCCGCGAACCCCACGCCCAGGCCGAACGTCACGTGGAGCTGCCAGAGAGCCGTCGCCTGACTGGAGAGCACCAGCCCCAGGCCCAGCAGGAACCCGCCAGCGACCGTCACGGGACGGCTTCCGAAGCGGTCGGACAGCGCGCCCCAGAAGAGGGAGCCCGCGCCCATCGCCATCCAGTTGATGAGCGCGGTCACCGAGATGGCGCTGCGGCTCCAGCGCATCGAGTCCTCGAGCGGCTTGAGGAACACGCCGAGCGAGAAGAGCGATCCTTGCCCGAACGCGACCACCGTGGCTGCGGCGAAGAGAACGACCCAGCCGTAGAAGAGTCCGCGCTGACTCATGGGCGCAAACTACGATAGCATGTAGCGCCATGTGGCAGCTCGCGCGGCCGGCGCTCGCGTTCCTGGCCGCCACCGTCGTCGCGCTGCTGCTCCGTGCGCTGGTCCTCTCGGTGCTCCGCCGGTGGGCGCGAGCGCCGAACGGGTGGTCCTCGCTCGTCCAGGCGATCCGGGTGCCGTCGATTCTCTGGTCGGTCGTCCTCGGACTCTGGATCGCGATCGAGTTCGCCGGCCAGACCGAGCGCCTGTCCCTGCGCCTGTCCGAGCAGCTCGGCAGCGTCCTCGAGGCCGCGGTGATCCTCTCCGTGACCATCACGGTCGCGAACATCCTGAGCACCCTCATCCGGCGGGCGAGCGAGCGGCGGGCGCTCGGCGTCTTGATCACGGGCCTCGGCCAGACCGTCGCCCGCAGCGTGGTCTTCATCGTCGGCTTGCTCATGCTGCTGACTGCCCTTGGCATCCAGATCACGCCGATCCTCACGGCCCTCGGCGTCGGCGGTCTCGCGGTGGCGCTGGCGCTCCAGGACACGCTCTCGAACCTCTTCGCGGGCGCCCACCTTCTCGCCGACAGACCGATCCGGGTCGGCGACTACGTGAAGGTCGCCGACACCGTCGAGGGTTACGTCGTGGACATCGGCTGGCGCTCGACCCGCGTGCGGATGCTCCAGAACGTCGTGGTCACCATCCCCAACAAGCGGGTGGCCGAGTCGATCATCACCAACTACGACATGCCCGACCCGCGCCTGATACTGCTGATCCGCGTCAGCGTCGACTACGGGGCCGATCCCGACCTGGTGGATCGGTTCCTCGTCGAGGAGGCGACGCTCGCGGTCGGCGAGGTGCCGGGTCTTCTCGGAGAGCCGGCGCCCTCGGTCCGGCTCATCCCAGGGTTCGGCGAGTACTCGCTCGATTTCACGCTGTTCTGTCACGTGAAGTCGTTCAAAGACCAGTTCCTCGTCCAGCACGAGCTCCGTAAGCGCATCCTCCGACGTCTGGGCGCCGAGGGGATCCCGATTCCGGTGCAGGTACGGGGAGTCGAGCTGCGGAAGGCAGGAGGTGAGGGCCGGAGCTAGATGAGCGGAGTTCGCCTGGACTACTCGTCTCATGTATAGTATATGATCTGCAATGGACCTCCGGACGAGAGTCACCGTTCTTTCCGAGTCCGCCGATCGCGACGGGGTCCAGAACTCGTTCATGCGCCCGGGAGACCCGGTCGGCATCACCAAAGTGCGCAATCCCGGCCAGGGGACGACGCGGCTCATGCGGGTCATGCAGACGAACGCCTGCTCGCTGTCCTGCGGCTACTGTCCGACCTTCTGTGGCGGGAAAGTGCGGCGCACCTACCTGAGCCCAGAAGAGGTCGCGCGTGTTTTCATGGAGGCACATCGCACCGGCCTGGCCGACGGGCTGTTCCTGACCTCGGGCGTCCCCGGCCCTCCGTCGCGAATGACCGACCGCATGCTCGCGGCGGTCGAGCTCCTCCGACGCCGTGAGGGCTTCCGGGGCTACGTGCACCTCAAGCTCCTGCCCGGCGCCGAGCCTGCCCAGGTCGAGACGGCGGCCCGTCTGGCCAGTCGCGTGTCGGTGAACCTCGAAGCGCCCGGAGACGCCTACGTCCGGGCTCTCGCGCGCGAGAAAGACTTCGCCGGCGACCTCCTGCCGAAGCTGGAGCTCGCGGGTCGCCTCGTGCGAGAGCGCAAACGGCTCGGAGATCCGGCGGCTCTCGCCACCGTCGGCCCGACGACCCAGTTCGTCGTCGGCGCCGCCGGCGAGCAGGACCGCGAGATTCTCGGCCTCGTGGCCCGTCTCGAGCGACAGCGACTCCTTCACCACGCCCACTTCAGCGCCTTCCAGCCGGTGGTCGGCACGCCCCTGGAAGGCCGGCGTCCGACACCGGCGGCCCGTGAGCTGCGGCTCTATCAGGCGGAGCATCTCCTTCGCCAATACGGCTTCGCCTACGAAGAGCTCGTGTTCGGCGCCGACGGCAACCTGTCGCTCCACGAGGACCCGAAGACGGCGTGGGCGCTCGCGCATCCCGAGCGCTTCCCGATCGACGTCTGTCGCGCGCCGTACGAGAGCCTGCTGCGGGTGCCGGGCATCGGCCCTGCGACCGCGCGTGCGCTCGTGACCGAGCGGCGTTGCGCCGTGATCCGCTGGTCGGGCGACCTGCGGGCCGCGGGTGTCGACGTGCTCCGGGCCGGATGGTTCCTCACGCTGCGCGGGCGGCGGCTCGCGAGCACGCGCGAGCCGCGACAGCTACGCCTCTTCCCCTACGGCGAGCATCTGACGCAGGCGCCCTTTCGGACTCCGGTGCCGCCGTGCGCCTATCGATGACGGACGTCATGAGGACGTGACGTCACGAGGTCGGTGACGGGCCTCACGACGCCGGGCGCTGCGTCAGCGCGCTGTTTTCGCCTGCGCCCGCTCCCCATCGGCTATGCTGCAAGCGTCAACTGATACCGTCCGATGCGATCGACGCCTTCGGAACCCAGGGGGTACACGACGTGAGAAACCATCGGTGGATCGTGCTTCCAACGCTCCTGTTCGTCGCGGCCGGCTGTTCCGCGCAACGGCCCGGTGCCGAGACGAGCGCGGCGCAACAGACCGACATGGCGCACGGACAGCACGCAGCGGACGGCCGTCCGATGCTCTACGATTCGCTCGGCCGCTACTCGTACCGGATCACGACGGCTTCGGCCGACGCGCAACGCTGGTTCGATCAAGGCTTGCGGCTGGTCTACGCGTTCAACCACCACGAGGCGCAGAAGGCGTTCCGAGAGGCGGCGCGCCTGGATGCGCAGTGTGCGATGTGCTTCTGGGGTATCGCCATCACGGAGGGCTCGAACTACAACGACCCGACGAACACCGATCGTGAGTCGAAGGCCGGGGGCGCCGCGCGTGAGGCGCAGCGCCTCGCCGCTGGCGCGCGGCCGCCGGAGCGCGCGCTGATCGAGGCGCTGGCGAAACGCCACTCGGCCGATCCCTCGGCCAAGCGCGAGACCCTCGACCGCGCCTACGCCGACGCGATGCGGGACGTCGCACGGCAGTTTCCCGACGACCTGGAGACCGCGACGTTCTTCGCCGACGCCATGATGAACCTCAGGCCGTGGAACCTGTGGGCACCCGATGGCACGCCGCATCCGGGCACCGAGGAGATCGTCCAGACCCTCGAGCGCGTCATCGCTCGGAACCCCAATCACCCCGGCGCGCTCCATCTTTACATCCATGCGGTCGAGGCGAGCCGAGAGCCGGGCCGCGCCGAGGCCGCTGCCGACCGCCTGCGCCCGCTAATGCCCGGAGCCGGCCACCTGGTCCACATGCCCTCCCACATCTACTGGCGCGTCGGCCGGTACGCCGACGCGGTGACCGTCAACACGGCGGCGGTCGAGGCGGACCGCACGTACTTCAAGACGGCGCAGCCGAGCCCGATCTATCGTGGGCTCTACCATCCGCACAACATCGATTTCATCTGGCAGTCGGCCAGCATGCAGGGGCGGAGTGCTGCGACCATCCGTGCGGCGCGCGAGTTCGCCGAGAACGCGCCACCCGAGATGATCAAGGCGATGCCCGACATGGAGACGGCCCCGGTCGCGCCGATCGTGGCGCTCGTCCGCTTCGGGCGCTGGGACGAGGTGCTCGCCTATCCTGCGCCGCCTCGCGAGTGGCCGTACACCTCCGGCGTGTGGCGCTACGCGCGTGGTCTCGCGTTCAACGCCAAGGGGCAGGCCGCCGACGCCACGCGAGAGCTTCGCGAGCTGGAGGGCATCCTCCAGTCCGTGCCGCCGGACCGCACCGTGGCGTTCTTCTTCCGTGCGAAGAACGTCCTCCAGATGGCCGCGAATCTTTTGGCCGGCGAGATCGCGGCGAAGGCCGGCGACGCGGCGACCGCCGAGCGGCTGCTGCGCGCCGCGGTGGCCGAGCAAGACACGCACTGGTTCACCGAGCCGCCGCCGTGGTACTTCCCCGTGCGCCAGGCGCTGGGCGCCGTGCTGCTCCAGGCCGGTCGTGCGAGCGACGCCGAGCAGGTCTACCGGGAGGACCTGAAGAGAAACCCCGGCAACGGCTGGTCGCTGTTCGGGCTCGCGCAGAGTCTGAAGACGCAAGGGAAGACGGCCGAGGCCGCGCAAGTCGACGAGAGCTTTCGCAAGGCGTGGGCGCGGGCCGACGTGAAGCTGACGGCGTCACGCTTCTGATCGAGAGACGGCCCGGAGCGACAACGCTCCGGGCTACGACCCCTTCTTGATGACCTCGGCCAGCTCCTGCGCGCGCCTCGCGTCGAGCGGGCGCAGCCTGTCCAGGATCCGCCGGGCGTCGTCGACCCGGCCCATCTTGACGTAGGCCTCGCCGAGATACTCGAGCGCCTCCGGGAAATCCGGGCGGAGCCGTAGCGCCTCGTCGTAGGCCTGGAGCGACTCCGGATAGCGGCCCTGATTGCGCAGGGCGAATCCCAGCTCGTTCCATGCTTCGGGGAAGGCGGGGTGCAGCGCGATCGCGCCGTGGAACGCCTCGACGGCCGTCTTCCAATCCTTGGCCAGGCGCGCGCGAACACCCCGGTTGTACTCGCTCTCCGCGCCCGGAGTGGACGTGGGTTGGCGGACCTGCCCCGCGGCGGGCGAGCTGGGCTCGGCGAGCCCGACGGACGGTGCCAGCGCCGTGACTGCGACGGTGAAGCCCAGAGCGACGAGTCGCGAAATGATCGTCCCGGATCCTGTCATCAGCATGCTGCTAGCATATACTGCGCCGGCTCGAGACGATCACCTGGATCCGGGGCCGCGCGCGGCCAGCAGAGCCTCGACGGCCCGGAAGTCGGCCTCCGTATCCACGCCGATCGTGGGCGTCGTGGTCTCGACGACGACGATGGCGATCCCGTTCTCGACGAACCTGAGCTGCTCGAGCTTCTCCGTGAGCTCGAGCGGCGACGGCGGCAGTCCGTGGAACGCGTCGAGCGCCGCCTTGCGATAGGCGTAGAAGCCGGGGTGCTTCCAGCGCACGACGCCGGTGCCGTCTCGATCGTAGGGGATCGGATACTTCGAGAAGTAGAGGGCGCGGCCGTCCACCCCGCAGACGACCTTGTTCACGTTCGGGTTCGACAGCTCGTCGGGACCGAGGCGGATCTTGAGCGTGGTCACCTGGGTGTCGGGACGCTCGCGGAAGGGACCGACGAGGAGCCGGATGTGGTCCGGCGTGATCAGCGGCTCGTCCCCCTGGATGTTCACGTAGACGTCGGCGGCGCGCGCCTGCGCGACCTCCCAGATCCGGTCGGTCCCGGACGGGTGCTCGGACGAGGTCATGATCGCCGGGACCCCGAACTTCGCGCACGCTCCCACGACCTCCTGGGAATCCGTCGCGACCAGCAGGTCGGCGAGGTCCGTCGCCTGCCGGGCCGCTTCGTACACTCGGACGATCAAGGGCTTGCCGCCGAGCTCCCGGAGGACCTTGCGCGGCAGGCGCGTGGATTGGAGGCGCGCCGGAATGACGCCCAGGACGCGGAGCCCCGTGTCGTCGCTCACGGGAAGGCGCGCAGGGTTCGGAGCTGGGCGTCGCGCGCGTCGCCGCCGGCGCCCGGCGCGAACGGCACGATCACCGGCTGGGTGAGCCCGGCGCGCGTGAACTCGGCGATGCGGTCGCGACAGAACGCTGCCGGCCCGACGACGCCGAGGCCGTCGAGGAACCGCGGCGATACGTGCCTCACCGCACCGGCGCGGTCACCCGCCCGCCACGCGGCGTTCACCGCGTCGACCTCGTCGGCGAAGCCGGCGGCCTTGAAAAAGCTCGCGTAGGCGTCCACCGTCGTATAGCCCGTAATATCGCGCGCCAGCGCCTCGCGCGCGGCGGTGGCGTCGTCGGTCACGCATGTGCGGATGAACGACGCGATCTCGAAGTCGGCGAGCGTCCGGCCCGCCCTGCGCGCTCCGGCTTCCAGGTGTCCGATCGAGACCGGAACGGTCTCCGGCGGAATCCAGTTCAGCACGACGCCGTCGGCGATCTCTCCTGCCAGCTCCAGCATCTCGGGACCGAGCGCGGCGATCACGACGCGCACGGGCCGGGCGGGCGGCGGCGCCGTCAGGCGAAAGTTCTTCACGCGATAGAACTTGCCCTCGAAGTTCACGCGCTCGCCGGAGGCGACCATGCGGACGATCTGGATCGCTTCGCGGATCTGCTGGAGCGCCGGGGCGAAGGCGAGCCCGTGCCAGTCGCCGACGATGACGCGACTGCTGAGGCCGATGCCGAGCACGACGCGGTCGGGCGCCAGGTGGTTGAGCGTCGCCACGCTCTGGCCCAGCACGACCGGCGTCCGGGTCTGGACCGGCACGACCGCGGAGCCCACGCGGAGCCGCTCGGTGTGGCTCGCGATGATCGTCATGAGGGTGATCGCGTCGTAGCCCGAGGCCTCGCCGGTCCACGCCATGTGGTAGCCGCGCGCCTCCGCCTCGCGGGCGACGGCGACGAACTCGGCCGCGGGCAGCGCCGCGAAGGGCGCCAGGACGATTCCGAGGCGATGGGCGAGCATGGGCATCCTTTCGTCGTCCGCCCGTCGATCGGGCGCCCGCGAGTATACCGCCTCAGTGGTGGCCGTGGTCGTGATGGCTGTCGGGCGTATGCGGATGCTCGTGCTCCAGCGGTCCCGTTCGATGCGGATGACTGTGGGGTTCCGGGCCCTCCCCGCCCTCGTGCGCGTGCTGGTGGTGCGCGTCGTGGACGTGTACGTGCACGTGCGCGGTCGCCGCGTGCCCGTGCGCGTGCGAGTGGCGCTCGTCGACCAGGAGCCAGATCGCCAGCGCCATGAGCGCCGCCGCCGCGAGGAGGCCCGGCGTCGGCGACTCGCCGAGCAGGAGGAGGCCGCCGGCGGCGCCGAAGAACGGCGCCGTCGCGAAGTACGCGCCGGTGCGCGCGGCGCCCAGCTCTCGCATCGCCAGAATGAACAGGACGAGGCTCGTGCCGTAGCTCAGGGCTCCGAGGGCCATCCCGAGGGCGATCGCCCCCGCGGGCGGCCAGGGCTGGCCGCTCGCGAGAGCCAGCAAGGTGTTGACGGTCCCGGCCACGAGTCCCTTGACCTCGACGATGAGCAGCGGGTCGCCTTCGGCGATGAGACGTGTCAGGTTGTTGTCGAGCGCCCAGAGCGCACACGCCAGCGTGACGGCCGCGGCCCCGTCGGCCATCGCCATGCCGCCGGGCGTCCAGCCCAGCGCCACGCCGCCGAGCGCCATGACGAAGGCCGCACCGCCGACCCGCGCGCCCAGATGCTCGCCGAAGACGATGCCGGCCAGGATGGTCGTGAAGACGACCTCGAGATTGAACAGGAGCGCCGTGGACGCCGCGGGGCTCCGCGCGAGGCCCCAGAGGAGCAGCGGCGGCGCGAGGACGCCCCCCGCCACCACCACCGCGGCGAGAATCCATCGCTCGCGCGCCGTCAAGGGCCGGCCGACTGCGGGCCGGCGTCGCCAGGCGAGGCGCACCAGGCCGAGGAACACGCCGGCACCCAGGTAGAGGAGACCGGCGAGGAACAGCGGCGACACGACGTCGAGCAGCAGCTTCGCGAGCGGCGCGCTGAGCCCGAACGCGAGCGCGGCGATCAGCACCTTGACGATCGGCATGACGGCGCGCCGCCATTGTACTCAACGGCGCGTCTCGATAGAGTGGCGCTTGATGGTTTCGCTCACCCAGCGCCCCGCCACGCCCATCCGCGCGCCGCGCGGCACCGCCCTGTCGTGCAAGGGATGGCCGCAGGAGGCGGCGCTCCGGATGCTCATGAACAACCTCGACCCCGACGTCGCGGAGCGGTGGGAAGACCTCATCGTCTACGGCGGGTCGGGGAAGGCGGCCCGGAGCTGGGAAGCGTATCACGCGATCGTGCGGACGCTCCGGCGCCTCGAGGGTGACGAGACGCTGCTCGTCCAGTCGGGGAAGCCGGTCGGCGTGTTCAGGACCCACCCCGACGCGCCTCGGGTGCTCATCGCCAACGCGCTCCTCGTGCCCGAGTGGGGCGACTGGGAGCACTTCAGGCGGTACGAGGCGATGGGACTCACGATGTACGGCCAGATGACGGCGGGCTCCTGGATCTACATCGGCACCCAGGGAATCCTGCAAGGCACGTTCGAGACGTTCGGCGCCTGCGCGCGCAAGCACTTCGGCGGCTCGCTGGCGGGCCGGCTCGTGCTCTCCGCCGGGCTCGGCGGAATGGGCGGCGCTCAGCCGCTCGCCGTCACGATGAACGGCGGTGTGGGGCTCTTCGTCGAGGTCGATCGCGAGCGCATCGAACGGCGGCTCCGCCTCCGGTACGTCGACCGCGTGACGTCGTCGCTCGACGAGGCGCTCCGCTGGGCCGACGATGCGCGCGGGCGCCGCGAGCCGCTCTCGATCGCCGTGCACGGCAACGCCGCCGAGGTGCATCCCGAGCTGGCGCGTCGCGGAGCCCGCTTCGACGTGGTGACGGATCAGACGTCCGCCCACGACGTGGTCAACGGGTACGTGCCGGCCGGGTTGTCGGTGGCAGACGCGGCCGCGTTGCGGGCACGTGACCCCGAGGCCTATCTGAAGCGCGCGTACGCGTCGATCGCGGCCCAGATGCGGGCGATGCTCGAGTTCCAGCGTGCGGGCGCGATCCTGTTCGACTACGGCAACAACTTCCGCCGCGAGGCCGAGAACGCAGGCGTCTCCGACTTCAGCTATCCGGGCTTCGTGCCCGCGTTCATCCGTCCGCTCTTCTGCGAGGGGCAGGGCCCGTTCCGCTGGGTGGCGCTCTCCGGTGATCCGGAGGACATCTACGCGACCGACCGGGCGCTGATGGACGCTCTCCCGACGAACGAGCCCCTGGTCCGCTGGCTCCGGCTCGCCCGGGAGCGCGTCAGCTTCCAGGGACTGCCGGCGCGCATTTGCTGGCTCGGCTACGGCGACCGCGCGAAAGCCGGGCGGATCTTCAACGACCTCGTCGCCACGGGCGCCGTGAAGGCCCCCATCGTCATCGGCCGCGACCACCTCGACTCCGGGTCGGTCGCCTCGCCGAACCGCGAGACCGAGTCGATGCGCGACGGCTCCGACGCGATCGCCGACTGGCCCGTGCTCAACGCGCTCCTCAACACGGCGGCGGGCGCGACGTGGGTGTCGGTGCACCACGGCGGTGGCGTGGGCATCGGATACTCGATCCATGCCGGCATGGTCGTCGTCGCCGACGGCACGCCGGAAGCGGCGCGGCGCCTCGAGCGCGTGTTGACGACCGACCCGGGCACCGGCGTCATGCGTCATGCCGACGCGGGCTACCCGGAGGCGGTCGCCGCGGCCCGGCGTCACGCGATCGACCTGCCGGGGATCACGGCGTGATCCGCCGTGGCTCTGAGGCGATGACGCGGATCGCGGCGCCGTTCCTCGCGTGGCTCGTGCTGGCCGGCCTGGCCCCGGCCGTCGCGGCGCAGGAGACGCCGCGCTCGGGCGGCGAGCTGGTGTTCGTCGTTCCGGCAGAGCCGCCGTCGTTCGACGCGCACCGCGAGGAGAGCTTCGCGCTGCTGCACCCGGCGGCGCCCCACTACAACACCTTGCTCCGGGTAGATCCGGACGATCCGACCGCGACCGACGAGCTCTACCAGCGGCAGAGCCGCGCGACGGACCGGGAGGAGCGGCGCCGGCACATCAGGGAATTCGAGAAGCGACTTCTCGACGAGGAGGTGCACTACATCTTCACCTTCCAGTGGCATCGGATCGTCCCGCTCAACGCGCGGGTACAGGGCTGGACGATTACCCCGAGCCACTTCCTCAACAACCAGCTCGACACCGTCTGGCTGGCGCCGGAGTGACCGTGAGGCTCGTGCCCGACCTCATGCTGACCGAGGCGGGCTGGACGTCGGGCCGGGGGGTGACCCTCGCCGGCGGACGGATCGCCTCGATCGATCCGATCGACCGGCCGCAGCCCGGTGACGTTCCGCTCGTCGGCAAGGGGCTGCTGCCCGGCACGGTCAACGCGCACTGCCACACCTTCCAGTCGCTCCTGCGCGGTCTCGGCGACGATCTCGACTTCGCGGGCTGGCGCGACCGCGTGCTCTACCCGTTCTCCGAGCGGCTGGACCGCCGCGCGATCGCGCTCGGCGCCGCCTTCGCGTTCGTCGAGATGCTGCGGCACGGCGCCACGACCTGCGTGGATTTCTTCTATCTCCAGGACGAAGGCAACGACAACGCGGAGGCGGTCGTCGAGGCCGCGCGCGCCGTCGGGATCCGCCTCGTCCTGGCGCGGGCCATGTACGACTGGGAAGGCGCGCCCAAGCGCTATCGCGAGCCGGTCGCGGACGCCGCCCGACGGACCCGCGAACTGATCGCCGCACACCGCGACGAGGCGACCACGGTGATCCAGCCGGCGCCCCACAGCCCTCACGGCGCGTCCGCCGCGATGATCCGGGCGGGATGCGAGATCGCCGAGGCGGAGGACACGCGGTTCCACATCCACGTGGCCGAGGGGCGGTACGAGGGCGAGCGAACGCTCCGGGAGCACGGAGCCACGCCGATCCGCTATCTCGACGGGCTCGGTGTGCTCGGTCCGCGGATGATCGGCGTCCACTGCGTATGGCTCGACGACGAGGAAATCGCGCTGATGGGCGCCCGACGCGCCGCGCTCGCGTACTGCCCGAGCTCAAACATGTTCCTCGGCGACGGCATCACGCGGATTCCCGAGCTCTCGCAGGCGGGTGTCAGGATCGGGCTCGGTACCGACGGGGGCTGCACGAATAATCGCCTCTCGGTCTTCGAGGAGATGCGCATGACCTCGCTCCTGCAGCGGGTCCGGCTCCTCGATGGGGGCGCGCTCGATGCGGCGACGGTCTTCCATCTGGGCACGCGGTCGGGCGCCGAGATCCTCGGGGTCGAAGCCGGCGTGATCGCCCCCGGCCAGCTCGCCGACCTCGTCGCAGTGGACCTCGCCGACGCCTCGCTGCACCCACGGATCGATCTCCTGAAGTCCGTGGTCTACGCGATGTCCGACCGGGCGGTGACGGACGTCTGGGTCCACGGGCGACGCGTCGTCGAGGCCGGTCGCCTGGTGACCGTCGACGAGCGCGAGCTCCTCGCGCGCGTTCGCGAGCTGACGCAGGGATGGTCGATCTAGACGGCGGGCCGCTCACCCTCGAGGCCGTTGAGGCCGTCGCCCGGCGTGGCGAGCCGGTGGCGCTCGCCGCGGCGGCCGAGCGGGCCCTGGCCGACGGCCGCGCCTTCGTCGACCTCCTGGCGGCGGGCGCCGAGCCGATCTACGGCATCACGACGGGTGTCGGCAAGCTCAAGGACGTCGTCATTCCACCCAGCGAGCGCGCCGACCTCCAGCGGAACCTGGTTTTGAGTCATGCCGGGGGCGTGGGTGCGCCCCTCCCCGAGGCGGACGTGCGCGCAATCATGCTCCTGCTCGCGGCCTCCCTGGCCCGCGGCGCTTCGGGGGTGAGACCCGTGGTCGTCGAGACGGTGATCGCGTGCCTGAACCGCCGCGTCCATCCCGTCGTTCCCGAGCAAGGGTCGGTGGGGGCGTCGGGAGATCTGGCGCCACTCGCCCACGTGGCGCTCTGTCTCGTCGGCGAAGGGAACGCGTCGGAGGGGGGCCGCCGGATCCCCGCCGCCGAGGCGCTCGCCCGGGCGGGTGTGAAGCCGCTGGTCCTCGAGACGAAGGAAGGGTTGGCGCTCCTCAACGGCACCCATCTCATGGCCGCGCTCGGCGCCCTCGCGGTCCTCGATGCCCAGCACCTCGCGCGCCTGGCCGACGTCGCCGGCGCCATGTCGCTCGAGGCGTTGATGGGCTCGAACGCGGCGTTCGATGCGCGCATCCACGCGCTCCGGCCCCATCCGGGCCAGCTCGCGGTGGCCACCAACTTGCGGCGTCTCACCGCGGAGAGCGCGATCATCGCCTCGCACCGGGACTGCACACGTGTCCAGGACGCCTACAGCCTCCGCTGCATGCCGCAGGTGCACGGCTCGACGCGCGAGGCGGTCACGTTCGCGCGGTCGGTGCTCGAGCGTGAGCTCGCGTCGGTCTCCGACAATCCGCTCGTGTTTCCAGC
>Ga0066710_100000166_pt1 | contig 32828 bp, 21 predicted proteins | sample GraSoiAngelo_159_FD_79666 | JGI IMG/M metagenome (GOLD analysis project Ga0066710, IMG submission 79666) | Grasslands soil microbial communities from the Angelo Coastal Reserve, California, USA - 14_1009_16_40cm | ecosystem: Environmental > Terrestrial > Soil > Grasslands | place: USA... | reverse complement strand
GATGGAAGCCCCAGGCGCCAACCACGCAACAGGTTGCGCTGCGCCAGCGAAGAAGGATTGGTCGCCACGCTGGCGGGAAGCTGCGAGAGCGGATTCACGACCGATGTATCAATGCGATAGGCAAACTGGAGCCGGTTCTTTTTTATCGTGTCGCCACCGTCATAGGCTCGATGATCGAGATCGATGAAGCGTGCCCAGTCGATTGCTCTGTTCGAATCCACCGCCCGAAACCCTGTGAGATCATCCTCAAACCCCGCTTTCGCGGCGTCCGCGGTCATGAAAATCGGCAGTAGGGTGCCGTCGTTTAGGCGGTAGCCCGGACGAATCATCGAATGCCCCAGGCGGTAGCAGGCTACCGAAAATTCCACCGGCATGAACGGCTCATGTTTCCAGTGGAAGAATTTCAATCTCTTTTCGTCGTACCGTCCATTCGTTTTCAGCTCTGCGATTACGCTGGAATGCACGATGCGAGGAAGAAAATCATTGAGCAGGACGTATTGATAATGAAAGCGCACCAGCCTTTGAATCTGATCGAACGGCAAATCGGGATTGTCCTTCAGCGTCCGATTGTGGAAGCGATGGAACAAACCTTGCAGTTGGGACACGATGGTGTTTTCGTCGTTGCGTGGATCGCCGATTAGTGCTCGGGAAGGCGTGGCGGCGTTCCGGGGCAAATCAGTGGCTTCGAAAGGGGTTCCATTGGCGGTGCCGTTCAGCTTCTTTCCAAGCAGGAATCCATTCGACCCGTCGTACATATACGGCTGATCGTCTGGTCCGCGCCCATAGACGTTGTCGAGATCGAACGCCGGTGTCCTAAAATCCGTCAGAGCATCCGGATCATCCTGCATCTGCAAGCTGCTCGCCGGATCAAACGTGATGTCGTGGTCGACAAATTGTCCTAAGTACGTGTAGAGAGACGGGATTCCGCTTTCTTCGGGGTCCTTGCCATCCGTCGGCGGATCAAAGCTCGCGGACATTGCCGCTCCGAGCGTCGAGAGATTTGTCAGGTTATCCGTTTCTGTTTCCCCAAACGTTGCCGCTGGCAATGAGCGGAATAACCGGCCAAAGCGGCCCTGAAACAGCCGCGACTGCGTAGTAGAAATTAATCCGCGGATGGGTGTGCTGTGCCGTTGCGCCATGAGAAATCCTCCTGCGTTATGCGCGAGAGAGGTTGAGAATTGAATAATACCATCCCCAAAGCGGAGGATTCGGGAATGCGCCTCCGTCAAATACCTGTTGGAAACTCTGTACAAGAATAGAAAAAGAAAGGCAAGAAAGTAGCGGGAGGCGCGTGCGTTTTGACCTCAGTTTGGAGACGTGTCCAGGCCGAACTCGCGGTGCGCCGTATTCAGAGCTGTTTTCACGGCTTGCTCTTCGATCACGAAGGAAATGTTCGATTCCGAAGAGCCTTGAGCGATGGCGATCAGATTCACGTTCTCACGTCCCAGGGCATTGAAGGTTTTGCCGGCGATTCCGGGGGTTCCGCGCATGTTTTCGCCAACGACGGCGACGATGGCCACGTTCGAATCCACGGTGATGTGCTCCACCTTGTGGTGCGCCAGGTCTTGCGCAAATTCTTTGCGCAGCGCCTCCACGGTGCGCTGAGCATCCACAGTGGAAACGATGAAGCAGATATCGTTTTGCGAGGACGACTGCGAAATCAGAAGGACGTTCGCGCGGACTTCGGCAGTCGTCGAAAAGGTGCGCCCGAGCACGTCGGGCAATCCTACGATCCCCGGCCCGCCTACACTGATTAATGTTACGTCACGAATCGCCGTTAATGCTTTCACCCCGCCGCCGATGCTGCGCCCTTCCGGCGTGATCTTCGTGCCCGGCCGCTCGGGCGCAAAACTGTTTCGAATCCACACGGGAATCGCCGCCTGCACCACTGGGTTCAGCGTTTTCGGATGCAGGACTTTCGCACCAAAGTAAGCGAGCTCCGCGGCTTCACGGTAGGAGATCACCGGAATCGTGCGCGCCTCTGGAACGAGCCGTGGATCTGCGGTGAGCACGCCGTCGACGTCGGTCCAGATGATGACTTCATCCGCATCTATAGCCGCACCCAGGATCGTCGCCGAATAGTCGGAACCGCCTCGCCCCAGCGTCGTTAGCTGCCCTTCCGTCGTGGCGCCGATGAAACCCGTCACGACCGGAGCGATCCCTTTCTCCAACAGCGGCCGCAACCGCGCCTGCGATTTCTTTTGCGTCAATTCCATCTGTGGGTCCGCGCCGCCGTGAAACGCGTCGGTCACGATTAGCTCGGTCGCTTCGATCGCTTCGCTTGGCAGCCCGAGCTCTCTGACGGCTGCCGCCACCAACGGTGCGGAGAGCCTTTCGCCCAGGCTGGAAATCGCGTCGAGAGTACGCGGCGTGAGTTCCCGCAACAGCGCGGTTCCTTCGCAGAGCCGCCGCCCTTCCGCGAGCACCGCTTCCATCCGCTGCCGGATCCGCGCGCGTTCCTCTTCGTGCGGGATCAGGCTCGTCAGCGCGGCTTCGTGTTGCTGCCGCAGCGCATCGACGACGGTTGCAGCCTCACCGGCATCTCCTGTCTGCGCTTTCTTTGCGGACTCGATCAATCGGTTTGTCACGCCGCTCATCGCCGAAACCACAGCGACGCAGCCGTTCTGCTTTGCTGCCTGCGCGATGATTTGCGCCGTTCGCGCGATACAGGAGGCATCGCCCACCGACGTACCGCCGAATTTCATCACCTGTAGCCACGCTTTCATCTCTTCCTGACCGCCTCCCTCAAGGACGCGCAAATTGCTTTTTCTGGGCGAAACTTGCTCTTTTTGCTTCTCCGGTTTTTTCTGCTCTGAGTTTACCTTGCCAACCATCCAGCCGCGCACTACTCCCTCCTGCGGGTGTTCTTCCCTCCAACCTGCCATCCCTTTAGCTTCTTCGCGTTGACTTGCCGCGTCGCGCCGCTTAGCATTCCGCCTGCAGTTCTGTCTGATCGGCGAACTTCTGCAACTCCAGCTTGCACAACCGCAACCGCCAGCCATTGCTCCCACGCGCGTCGGCCGTGATCAGAATCGTTTTGGCATTCGGAGTTGTGCCCTATCTTTCAATAGCATTTCCAACGATATTGAATGGAGTGGTCTTTGCGCGATCCAGGGCAGTGGATAGACTGCAACCTGAAGGGACAACATGGTGTGCCAGCGGTTCGCGTTGCAGCCGTTTTGGCTGCCGACGAACAATCCGAGCTCTTCCTATGACCCATAAGGGGCGTATTCTTGCGGATCGAATACTCGCCGTCCCTATGGCGTTTCTATTCAACGGAATTGCCCGGTTGCTTGGCAGTCTGCTGCGGCGCGATCACTCGATCAGCCAGGAGAACGTAAAGGTGATCGTTGTCGCCAAGTTGATTGGCATGGGGAGCATTTTGCAGGCAACGCCGCTGCTGAAGGCATTGAAGCGACGCTACCCCAAAGCGAAACTCATTTTCGTTACGCTGCGATCCAATCAGGAACTGCTGAGACGGCTCTCCTACGTTGACGAAATCCTTACCCTTGATGACCGCAGTGTGCTCGCAATGGGAATAACCACACTTCGAACGATTGCTACGCTGATCCGCCGGAATGCCGACTTGTACCTGGACTTGGAGGTGTATTCGGCCTTTGCATCCCTTCTGGCGCTCTGGGGGGTAACGCGAAATCGTATTGGCTTCTACCGCCATAGCACGGCTTTCAAAAAGGGCATCTACACGCATCTGGTCTTCTTCAATACGCGCATGTCCATCCGGCATCTCTATCTGCAGCTTGGGCGGGTCGGCGGCGCGCCGGCCGGTGAGTCCGAACTGACCGGGCCAATTCGAATTGAGGAAAGTGACCGCGCAGCCCTTTCTTCCATCTTGTCTAATGCGCCGGGATGGCAGATCGGACAGCCCTACATCGTGGTGAATCCGAATGCTTCCGATTTGCTGCTGGAGCGACGCTGGCCGATCGAACACGTGATTACCGCAGTCTCAAAACTCGTTTCCCTGGGGCATCAAGTCGCGCTCATCGGCGCGGCCAACGAACGTCCATTTGTAGAGAGCTTGCACGGCCGCCTGGCTCCGGGCATCCAGGGGCGGGTAGCAAATACTGCCGGTTTGTTGACGCTGGGAGAACTGGTTGCGCTACTCGATGCGGCATCCTGCGTCCTCACCAATGACACCGGGCCCATGCATATTGCCATTGCGCTCGGTCGGCCGACCGTATGTCTTTTTGGCCCGGCGAATCCAGAACATTATGGCCAGATGCTCCCGCGCGTGGAGATTTTTTACTCGCAAGTCTTTTGCAGTCCCTGCTTGTACGAAGCTGACCAGCCTCCCTGCAACGGCAACAACATCTGCATGCAGCGTATTGATCCGCACGATGTCGTCAAGTCCGTGAGCCGGCTTATGAATAGCGGTCCGCTATCCGTAGGAACAATGCTTGAAGCGCAACCGAGCATCTCGACAGTAATGGCCGATGCACCGGACGGAACGCCTCTGGGTGTCGTGGTTCGAGCATCCTTGAAATGAGCGCGAAGGGACTCATGTGTGAAGGGCCTGCCCGTTCCGCCACAGTGACTCCGCGTATGCACGAGAAGATTCCGAGTCATTGGAAAATGCCCACCGTCACAAAAGAAAAGCAGGGACGGATGCAGCTACCGGCGCGCGCCGCCCTCGCCGAGAAATCCGCTTTCTTCGCGCTGGCCATCCTGATCGTCTATGCCACGGCCCGCAACATTTGCGAGGCCTTGGTCAGGCCCTTTGCGTATGACGAAATCTGCACCGTGCTCATGGTCCAGCAGGAGCACCTCTCGCGGTTGTGGCAAGCGTTCGTGCATGGCGCAGACGGGCAGCCGCTTGCCTATTACCTGCTGGAGCGCAGCGCGGTAGGTTTCATCCGTAACGAACACCTGGCGTACCGGGGCATTTCGATTCTGGGGTTCGCCGTCACGGTCTTGTGTCTATTCGTCGCCGTAAGAACGCGCAAGGGTGCCGGACCGGCATTGGTTTCGGCGGGGATTCCTCTTGTGACGATTCTTTTCAGCCTCCTTTGCGTAGAAGCGCGGCCCTATAGCTTGCTCGTGGCCTGCATCGCATTCGCGATCGTCTGTTACCAGCGCGTTGTGGCGCGCCGCTGGGCGGTCCTACTGGGTCTGAGCCTGGTGCTTGCTGAATCCCTGCACTATTTCGCAGTATTTGCCTTCCTGCCCTTTCTTCTCGCGGAAGCCGTGCAGTACGGAATGACTCGTCAAATGCGTCTGCGCGTTTGGATTGCGCTGCTCTGCGGGTTCGTGCCACTGGCATGCTACATGCCCATCCTCATCACCTTGCAAAGGAATTTCGGCGGGCATATATGGTCGAAGCCGACGGTGGAAATAGCATTGAAGAGCTACAGCTGGTATTTCCTGACACTTGAAAACTGGGCAGGCCTGTATCTGGCAGCGATCGCCGGTGTCGCAGTGCTTTTCACGATGCTCATAACCGTGCGAAAAGCATCGTCGGGCGCACCCCCGGCGGGCGCACCGGTGCCTGAACTGATGTTGGCACTCGGGCTTCTGAGTTTGCCGCTGGTCGGCTTCACGGTCGCGGTACTCGCACACGGCGGCATGATCGCCAAGTATATGGTGCCGTCCGTGCTCGGCTTTCCGCTTGCGCTCGGCTTTGCCTTTCCGCGGCTGCCGCGCTGGGGCTTGCTGCTGCCGGCGGTCTCTGCCGGCTTGCTGCTCTGTGTGCTCGTGCCGCAGGAGCGCCAATACTGGTCGGGATACCAGGGTGAGTTTGTCTCCCCGGCGGTATTTGCGGAGAAGTTCGTTACCGCCGGCGGTCATCCAGACCTGCCCGTGCTGGTTTCCGATCCAGATGATTTCATGGTGCTTCAACATTACTGCGACAAGAGCTGGCAGAAGCGGTTCGTGTCGGTAATCGATCCAGAGCAATCCGTTGTCTATATGGGAAATGATACAGCGGATAAACAACTGGGACTCTTGCGCCAGTACACGTCGCTGCCGGTTTATGATTTTCAGCCGTTTCTTGCGGAGCATCCCCAGTTCCTGGTCTATTCCAGCTGGGGCGGACTGGGGCGCGACTGGTGGCCGGGCCGCTTGAAAAACGACGGATTCAAAATGAAAAACGTTTCCGTGCAGCCCCTAGAGAAGCGGGACTATTTCCATCGTGTCGTACTGGTGACGCGTTAGAAGACAGGATGCACGCGCAAAAAAAAGGAGCGTCACGTGGGGCCGGCTATCCATCCGGAGGCTAAAGTTAGTAAGCTTAAGAATTCGGGACCGGCGCCAATAGACTTAAGATGAACATAAGCGAACATTCCGGGTTGAACTCGACGGAGAAGCGGCCGCAAGCCGACATTTGCGTTGTGGGTGGAGCGGGTCACGTGGGCTTGCCGCTTTCGATCGTATTTGCCAGCAAGAACCAGCGCGTGCTCATCTACGACCTGAACCTGGAGGTCATGAACATAATCCGCAATGGGCAGATGCCGTTCATGGAAATCGGGGCAGAAGCGCTGCTGCGTAGTGCCCTTGCGAAAGGACTCCTGGAGTTCACGAACCGAGCCAAAGACATTGCCAATGCAAAAGCCGTCATCATTACGATAGGGACGCCCGTCGACGAGTTCCTGACGCCATCGCTTCGCGTGATGACGCAGTGCCTTGATGACCTGCTGCCCTTCCTTTCTGAAGACCAACTGGTTGTGATTCGTTCGACCGTGTATCCAGGGGTGACCGAATCAATGGCAAAGTACGCGCTGTCGAAAGGCAAGCGGTTGCGGCTCGCGTTCTGCCCAGAACGAATCGTGGAAGGCCACGCCATTGAGGAGCTTCAGACGCTGCCACAGATTGTGAGCGGCACGACAGCCGCAGCAGAAGATGAAGCGGGCGCGCTGTTTTGTCTTATCGCTCCAGAGGTCGTGCGGCTGGCTCCCACCGAAGCGGAACTGGCGAAAGTGTTTACCAACGCCTACCGCTATATTCATTTCGCGGTCACCAACCAATTCTATATGATCGCCAGCGCCGCGAATTTGGACTACTACCGGATTCTGGACGGCATGAAGCGCAATTATCCGCGATCGAAGGACTTCCCTCTGGCAGGCTTTGCGGCAGGCCCCTGCTTGTTCAAAGACACGATGCAACTGGCCAGTTTTTACCGTAACCAGTTCGGCTTAGGTTTTCAGGCCATGCTTGTGAATGAGGGTATGCCGCAGTTCATCGTCGACCGCCTGGATGCCGCTTACCCATTGGACCGGATGACCGTAGGATTGCTGGGCATGGCGTACAAAGCCGAAAGCGACGATCCGCGCTTTTCGCTCAGCTATAAGTTGAAAAAGATTCTGATGTTTCGGGCTAAAGCCGTCTTGACCACCGACCCCTATGTGAAAACCGATGCGGATCTTCTGGGGCTCGATGAAGTGACTCGCCGGAGTGACGTCTTGATCCTCTGTGTTCCCCACAAGGCGTATCGCGACTTGAACTTGGAGCAGAAGGTTGTGGTTGATATCTGGAACTACTTGCGAAAGGAGAGCCAAGTCAAGCGAGTCCAAGTCACCGTTGAATCTACCTAGCGATCTCAGGTAACAAATGCGAAGAAATTCGTCTAAACGGCATTTGGCTACGCGGCACGCCGCTCGCTATCCGGTCAATGCGCTCGTAGCTGCTCGAGCGCGTTAATTCGCATGACACCTCCCGTTCGCATCGCCGTCATCGGCACTGGTTTCGGGCAACAAGTCCATGTACCGGCGTTCCGCGCCGACAATCGCTGCGAGGTTGTAGCGATCTGTGCCAGTACACCGCAAAGGGCCGCGCGCGCGGCCGAAGCGGTGGGCATATCCCAGGCATACGGAGATGTCCACGAGATGCTAGCGAGCGCGCAAATCGATGCGGTTTCGATCGCAGTGCCGCCAGTGTTTCAGGCCCCCCTGGTGATCGAGGCGGCAAAAGCGGGCAAGCATGTGTTCTGCGAAAAGCCGCTCGCCAGGGATGAGAAAACCGCGAAGGAAGCGCTGGCGGCAGTCGAAAGAGCGGGAGTCACCCATGCCATCGACTTCATTTTCCCCGAGATCGCCTGTTGGCAAAAGGCTCGGTTGATTTTGGAGGAAGGTAAACTGGGGGAGTTGCGCCACACCGCGCTTACCTGGCGCGTCGAAAGCTATGCGTTCGCTGCAGGCCTGGACTCCTGGAAAACTCGGAATCAGGACGGCGGGGGCGTCGTGAACAATTTCTTGTCTCACAGTCTTTACAATCTGGAGTGGCTGCTGGGGCCGTTCGCAAGAGTTGCCGCCCACCTCCTTCCGCGGAATTCCCCCAGCAACTCTAGGGTTGAAGCCTGGTTCGAAGCAGAGTCGAAATGCTCGGTTACGGTGTCCATCGCAAACGACGCGTTTCTGGGTTCTGGGCACCGGCTGGAAATTTACGGCGAGCGAGGAAGCCTGGTCTTGAGCAATCCAACAAAGGACTACGTCAACGGCTTCACGCTTTCCGTGGGAACGCGCGACAGCGGTTCCTTTTCTACGGAGTCGAATGAACCGCATTCAGGTGCGGATGGCCGCGTCGCGGCCGTAAGTAAGATCTTCCGCCGGTTCCTGGATGGCATAAAATCGGGAAGCTCGGTAAGGCCCAATCTGACCGACGGCGTACGCGTTCAGCACTTGATCGCAAAGGTATACACAGCCGATGAAACCAGAACATGGCAGTCCGTGTGAGCCTGTGGCGAGATGTCGACCGAACTAGACATCCTTATCCCGGTGTACAACGAAGGCGAGAGCATCCTCGCCGCACTTAATGCACTGAAGCAGCACGTCAAGACGCCGTTCCAGGTATTGTTGTGCTACGACCGAGACGACGACACAACGCTGGTTGCCGTACGGAACGGACCACCATTTCCATTTATCGTGCGCTACGTCAAGAACCGGGGCCATGGTGCCCACGGAGCGGTGGTCACGGGATTCGAGGAGAGTACCGCGCCGGCCGTATTGGTTTATCCTGGGGACGACGACTACAATGCCGGCAGCGTCGACGCTATGGTTAAGGAGCATCGCGATGGCGCCGAAATCGTCGCCGCCAGTCGGTTCATGTCCGGCGGATGCATGGTGGGCTGCCCATGGCTCAAGGCCGCACTGGTTCGAGGCTCCGCATTTCTGCTGTTTCGCGTCGCTCGGGTGCCCACACACGATCCCAGCAACGGGTTCCGGCTGTTCTCGCGGCGTGTGATAAAAACAATTGCGATTGAATCAACCGTGGGGTTCACCTACAGCCTTGAACTGCTGGCGAAATGCCACCGGCTTGGTTGGAAGATCAGCGAAGTACCCGTCGCCTGGTATGAGCGTAAGAGCGGCACGAGCCGGTTTCGCGTCTTGCCATGGTTGCCACACTATCTGGTTTGGTTCTTTTATTGTTTTGCGACGGCCACGCGATTGAGAAAACCTGCGTCGGTCAGGCTCAAGGAGAGCATGGGTGAAGCGGCAAGCCGAGGTTGACTTCTTCGACGGCTTTGTTGAGGACCACGGAGAGTATGACGTTCTGGGCGACGGTGCTTATCGACGTCTCCTTCATATGTTTGAGTCGCTCTGCAAGCCTGGCAGAGCCGAAGTCTGCCTGGACTGCGGTTGCGGAACCGGTGCTTTCACGCGTCGCCTTCTGCAACTCGATTTGAACTTGACCGGGATCGACATATCGCCGCGAAGCATCCGCTCGGCACAATCTAGAGCCACGTGTGAAACCTATAAGGTAGGCGACCTAGCTCAATTGGATGTTCCAGCTGAAAGCGTTGATATCGCTGTGTTCTCGGGCGTGCTTCACCACTTTCCCGAGCGGGAGGATCGAAACAGGATTCTTGGTGAGGCATTTCGCGTGCTCAAACCGGGAGGAAGGATTTTCGGATTTGACCCTAGCGCACACTCACCGTCAATGTGGCTTTATCGCAGTCCGTCATCACCGTTCTATTCACCAATAGGCAAAACCGAGAACGAAATCCTTCTCACCCGCTGCCAGCTGGAGTCAGATTTGCGCCAAGCAGGCTTCGAGGGAGTCAGCATTCGTGGACTCGGCGGGATTACCTACAAATATGTGGAGGGCCGGGTGGCGAGAGTGTTCCTACCGCTATATAACATCTACGAGAAGTTGCTGAGAATGTCTCCCCTCGAGAAGCGCATGGGAACTTTCCTAATCAGCTTCGGCCGCAAGGCGCTCTCCCAATGAAGACGTACCTGGTAACAGGCGGAGCGGGTTTCCTTGGCAGCGCACTCGTGCGGCGACTGATTCGAGAGGGGAATCGCGTGCGAGTCTTTGACAACCAGTCTCGTGGTCGCATCGACCGTCTCGGTGACGTAGCCGATTCCATCGAGTACGTTTCAGGAGACATCCGCATTCCAGCCGAAGTCGAGACGGTCGTCAAAGGAATCGACTCGGTCTGCCATCTCGCGTTCGTCAACGGAACGGAATTCTTTTACACGAAGCCGGAGTTAGTGCTGGAAGTCGGAGTGAAGGGTATCATCAATGTTCTCGATGCTTGCCTGCGGCATGGTGTTCCGGAGTTGGTGTTGGCCTCCAGTTCGGAGGTTTATCAAGATCCTCCGACCATTCCGACCAGCGAAACGGTCCCGCTTTCGATCCCCGATCCCACAAACCCGCGCTGGTCGTACTCGGCGGGGAAAATCATCAGCGAGATGATGGCCATCAACTACGGGCGCACTCGATTGAGCCGCGTGCTGATCTTTCGGCCGCACAACGTCTACGGCCCTGACATGGGCTGGGAACACGTGATACCTCAATTCGTACTGCGCATGCAGGGCCTCCCTTCAAATCACGACCTCGTGCGTTTTCCTATTCAGGGTACCGGCACGCAAACGCGGTCTTTTGTCTTCATCGATGATCTCATCGACGGTTTGATGGCCATGCTTCGATGCGGAACGCATCTGAACATTTACAACATAGGGACACAAGAAGAAGTTACCATCGCCGAGCTGGCTCGAATGATCGGCGATTTCTTCGGCAAACGTATCGAGGTCGTGCCTGGCCCTCCGGCGGCAGGTGGCGCTTGCCGCCGATGTCCCGATATTGCGAAAATTGCAGCGTTGGGATACGCGCCGAGAATTCCTTTGCGCGAGGGTTTGGCGATTACCACGAAGTGGTACTGCGACAATGCCCACCTTGCTCCGGCGGCCGTGGCCGCAACTAAGGAGACGTAAATGCCGATCGTGGACGCGGCACAGACTGCGGCAGGGACTGGCTCAAGCGTCGTAATCGAGCGCTGCCAGTTCTGCAATTACGCACCACTGCAGCGCATTTTGTTCTTGGGTTATCTGCCGCCCGTGAATCAGATGAGGATCATTGGCGTACTGCCCAAAGAACAGCCGGCGTATCCGGCTCTTTGGCTGGCTTGCCCTCAGTGCACGCTCGTCCAACTCGGGTTGATCGTGGACAAGGAGATTTTGTTCCCTCCCGAATATCCCTACACGAGCGGCACGACGAAAATCCTGCGCGACAACTTTTCGGAGCTCTATTCGGAGTCTCAAACTATCGTTCCGATGAAGCCCGAAGATCTCGCTGTCGACATTGGCTCGAACGACGGGACGCTGCTCAGCAATTTCCAGCGTGGTGGCCATCGCGTCTTCGGCATCGAGCCCAGCCAGGTTGGAACCCTAGCGAACGAACGGGGCATCCCCACGACTATCGCTTTCTTCGGTCGCGACATAGCAGAACAAACTCGTCGCCAGCACGGACGGGCAAAGGTCGTCACGGCAACCAATGTCTTCGCCCACATCGAACACATTCACGACATCATAGACAGCATTTTGCTGCTCCTCGACGAAACGGGTGTCTTTATTTCGGAGTCCCACTATCTTCTTAGTCTCCTAGAGACGCTTCAGTACGACACCATCTACCACGAGCACCTGCGGTACTACTCCGTCCGCAGTCTTCAGTACCTCCTCAACATGCATGGCCTGGAGGTCATCTACACCCGCAGAATTCCCACCCACGGCGGCTCCATTCGCGTATACGCTGCAAGGAAAGGCCGCCACTCCGTTCGGCCTTCCGTGGCGCAAAGCATGAAGGACGAGGATCGAGCCGGCCTGGGCGTAGAGCAGCTGCACAGTTTCAAGGACAAAGTCGTGCAATCGAAGCTGGACTTGTACGCACTGCTGCGCGACATCAAGAAACAAGGACATCGCATTTACGGTATCGGCGCCCCCTCGCGCGCCAGCACGCTGATTCATTACGTGGGTCTCGACGACGGGATTCTTGGCTGCGTTCTCGAAATCAAGGGATCGCTCAAAATTGGCAAGTACATGCCGGGAACGCTTATCCCGGTGCTCGAAGAGTCTCACCTCTACCAAGACCAGCCTGAATATGTCTTGCTCCTCTCCTGGCACATCGCCGACGAACTGATCCCGAAGCTCAAAGAGAAAGGCTACAAGGGAAAGTACATCCTGCCGTTGCCGGCGCCCAGGATTGTGTAAACCCGTCCCGCAGGGTGCTCGTCGCGCAGCAAAGCCCGGACTCAGCAACCGGGGCCGCGTCCCGGGTTCGGTGAGCCACGGAACAGAATCTGGAAATCTGGTCCCAGGTCTTGGGAGTAGCGTAATTTGTGATGTTCGAGTGGAAATCAAGATTCAGGAGCAGTACGTTACCGGCGGCCGCGCACGTCCCGGACAGAACGCTTCCGGGCATCGTGGTTCGAGCATCCTTGAAATGAGCGAGAAGGCTCCCGTGCCAGCATGTCTTGCCTGTTCGATGAGAATGATGCTGCGTTTTGGTGAAAAGGTAGTGAATCACTGGAGCTGCCCAAACTGTGGTTTGGAGTGCATTTTCCCTCAGCCCGACGATCAGACCCTCGCGGGGATTTACAACTCGTCCTACTTTGTCCATTACCAGAGTGAACTAGATCCCGAGATCGTGCGCGCTATGAAGCGCGCCACCTATAAGAACCAATTGCGCCGCCTGGAATTGGGCGCCCGAGCCGCGGGACAGAAGCGGCTCCTGGATTGCGGGGCAGCAACCGGTTATCTCGCAGAACTCGCAAGAGAATTTGGGTGGGACGCATTTGCCATCGAGTATTCCGAATTTGGCGCGAGGGCCTGCGAGAACCTGCTCGGTCCAGGGAGGGTCTATCGCGGGCAGGCCGAGGAAGCGGCTTTCGCGGCGAATCCCGAGGGTCAGTTCTCGGTTATCACCATGTTTGATTTCATCGAGCATGTCCGAGAACCGCGGGCGGTCCTCGAATGGGCAAGACAGCGGCTGGATTCCCAAGGGGTTCTGCTGCTGACTACACCATGCGCGGGCAGTTTGTCCTGGCGCCTCATGGGCAGGCAATGGTTTCATTACACCTCGCGCGAGCATCTCTGGTTCTTCAGTGCCGAATCGCTCAGAATTGTGCTGGAGGAAAGCGGCTTCCGCTCCGTTAAGGTACGTCCGCTAGCCAAAGCTGTAACCGTGGGCTATGCGCTGGTGCACTATGCGCGAAGTAACAGCTACAGTAGAGTCTTCACGCCACTGGCTCGCGCGCTCGATGCAATCTTGCCTGCCGCGGTCAAACGGCGGCGCCTGTGGTTCTATTTAGGAGAGATCGCCGTTCTTGCAAGGGCCTAGACTGTACGGCCGGCGCAGAGAGGGTCTGGATGGGCGTGGATTCAGAGACTGGGCGGACCGTCATGTTTAGCAATGGTGTGCCCTCGCATGCGCCGCAAACCCCTTCGCCCATCAGCGAACCACCTTCCACGGCGGCCGAGTGGGGTGCACGCCTGGCCATCATTCTCTTGGCCTGCGGAATGGCCTGGCACACCTGGGGACATTGGGGAAGTTTCCAGATCGACAATGGAAGAGAGCTTTACGTCCCGGCGGAAATTCTTAAAGGAAAACTGCTGTTCCGCGATCTCTGGTACATGTATGGGCCCCTGGCACCGTATGTGAAGGCGCTCTTGTTCTGGATCTTCGGGGTTCATCTGACCGTGCTCTATGTGTTCGGCCTGACACTGACGATTGGCACTGCCCTGGTAACCTTTGAAATCACACGCCGCTTCCATCTCGGGCCGGTGGGCAGCGCGGTCCCCGCGCTGTTTTTCCTGGCGGAGGCGTTCTACCCGTTCATTTTCAATTTTGTCTTTCCCTACAGTTATGCGGCATCGCTGGCCGCATTTCTCGGTTTGGCCTGCCTTTATTTTGTAATGCGCCACGCCTCGAGCGCCCGCGCGCTGCATCTGGGTATTGCGGCTGTATTGGCGTGTCTTGTCGTTCTGACAAAACAGGAGTTTGGCGTTGCCTGTCTGGCTTTACTTAGCTTCGAGGTCGCGGCTGGCTATCTGCTTGAGCGTTCGGCGCCTCAACTCGTTCGCAATGTCGCCGTATGCCTTGCCGGGCTCCTGCCCTCATTGGGTGTTTATGGATGGTTCGTCTGGAAGCTGTCGGCTAAAGTCCTGTTTATTGAAAATTGGATTTCGACGCCCGGAACGTACTTTATGCGCACGTTCTCAAGGATCACCTTGCCGCAAATGGGTTTTCGCTTTGTGCCATCGGAATTGCTGGAAACCGGGGAATTTACGTTGCTGGCCTTGGCCCTATGGGCGCTCCTGGCGTCTCTGACGTTCTCTGTCATCAAAGAGTTCAGACTGCGCTCCCGCTGGTCGATTGCAATTGCGAGCTTTGCATGTCTTTCCCCGGTGTGGATCGCCGCCCTGGTAATTGTGTTTGTGATTCCAAGGGGCGTGATCGTGGATCCCAACTGGGCCTCCAACCTCCTGCTCGTCCCGCTGAATCAGGCTATTTTTCCTGCCGGAATATTCTTTCTTGCCGTGTTCTTTTTGATCCACGCCCTCTGGAAGCTAGCCAGGGGACCGAGAACCGCATTAGCTCTCCAGGAAGCTGCTCTTGGAATCTATGCGATCTTGATCGCCGTGCGGCAGATGATGGAACTTCGCCCCGTTACCATCAATATTTGTTCGGTCTTTTTTAATGTCCCCGCTTTCCTCATCTTTCTCGTTCTCATTTACAGAATCATTCGGTGGACGTGCCGGTCATTGGATGGCAATCGTGGTGCTATCGTGGCCACCACCATGATGGCCGTGGAAGCAGGCCTGCTGCTTCTCCTGTTTTTTCCGAAACCTGAGACGCTTCCAGCCCGTCTGACCACGCCTTACGGCAGTTTCTACACCAGATCCGACGTAACCGTCCTGTTTCCGCAAATCATCTCCTTCATGAAGACGCATACGCACAATGGAAAAGACATTCTGATGTTGCCGGAACCTCCCAGCCTCTACGTTTTCGCCGGCATAGAGGCTCCCAGTAAATGGTATTCGCTGTTGCCGGGGATGGTGGCGCCCGAACAGGAACAGGAGTTCATCAATGAACTGGTCGCTAATCAAGTGCGCTATGTCCTGATCTCGAACCGCACCTGTGTGGAGTACCGAGTATTGGGCTTCATGAATGGTGGCTATAATCGGTGGATTCACCAGTGGATTATGGCGAATTACGTAAAGGTCGGGCAGTTTGGCCCGTTGGAGGGTGCGCCGTACCCTCCCTACATCGTGTGGGTATTCGAAAAGAAGAATGCACTGGCTACAAATTGAAAAGAGAAACATCGCGGCAAGAGCGCGGCTGCGCGTGGGAGTGCGGCTCGGGCATCAAATCCGTTCCCCTCTTCCCGTTTGAAAGACTGATAAATCAAGGCGAGAATGAATTCCTGCTGACGTTGTCGAAGCAAGGGAGTGGTTGGGCTGAAGAACCGAACTCCCGATAGGATAAATTTCATCCAGCCTCTACAAATCAGGAGGCACGGCGGAAGACAATCCGATGATGCGGCGCGATCATCGTCCGGGCTGCAGCAAATGGTCATCGCCCTGATCGTAAGCGCGAAGGTTTTCCGTTCAGCTATGAAAGACCCTTATCGGATGCCGCGGGTTCGTCAGCCGTTCATGCGCCAATGTGTCGCTCAGCAGCAAGTAGCTGAATTCGTCATGGATGCCGGGGATTGCAACTGGAAGTGCCGGCAGCAACAGGACGCGAAATCCGATGACCACAAAGAACAACACCCAACGCCAGGGCGCGTCTTTCTGTAAAGCGCACTTCTCAGCCCGGCGTAGGATCTGAAACCGGAAAGAAGCGGCAGCATGGACAGGATGGAGAAGACAAGAAGCTCTATCAGCCTGCATGGCTTGTGAGGGGGTAAAGAGACGATTCCTCCCTCTTGTAGTTGAACGAGAGCGCGGATCAGTCTAGCGAATTCCTAGGGACGGACCTGCGGCTTGTGCCAGCACCGCAATACTTGGTTACTGTCAGACGATCAAGCTGTCTCGCAACTGCTCAACCTACCTGTTGTGTCGGTGTTAGCGTGGCAGGACTATAACCTAGCTCATTTTCATGGTGCGTGCTGACCGGCCGTTGACGGTCATGAGGAACTCGGAGGAAGGAGAGTGCCAGATAGGAATGGGCCTTTCGAACTCAGTCTTGCTCGCCTGCGAGATTGTCACTCACAATAACCTCTATGTCCGTCATCGCGCCGGAAGCCCCCGGAAAGACCGACTTGCCGGCCGAGACCAATTCCTATCGCAATTTGTATATCTTGCTTTTCGTTTGCGGATTCATCCTGCGCTTCGGATTTGTCCTCTGGAAGAAAACCTACATCGGCTCCTCAAATGAAAGCGTTCCTTTCGGCGCAGAAATTTGCAGCATTGCCGATCATATCGTTCGCGGACGGGGTTTCAGTTCGCCATTTCACCAGGACACCGGCCCGACCGCCTGGATCGCTCCTGCTTATCCTTATCTTGTTTCCCTGGTCTTTCTAGTTTTTGGTAGCTATTCCTCAGCCTCTGCGGTCGTGCTGCTCGGCATCCAGTGCATGATCGCCGCGGCGACAGGCATTACGATTCACGCCCTGGGCCGCCGCACGCTCGACCCCCAGATTGGATTCTGGTCCGCCTGGGTCTGGACTCTCAGCCCCATTTTTTTCCGCTGGCCGGTTTCCTGGATTTGGGACTTTACTGCAAGTGCCTTTCTTCTTTCCACGGCCTTCATCGTCACGCTCCATGTCGCCGAGAAAAACACCACAAAGCTCTGGCTATCGCTCGGCGCGCTCTGGGCGGTGAGCGCTCTCACTAATCCCGCTTTGCTCAGCGTCATGCCGTTTACTTTTCTCTACGCGGCCTTTGTGAACCACCGCTCGTTCAGGCCCTGGTTCGCTTCCGCGGCGCTTGCCGGAGTACTCTTCGCCGCGCTGGTTTCGCCCTGGCTGATCCGCAACGAACGCGTGTTCGGACGGCCGGTTTTTCTTCGCAGCAACTTCTGGTTTGAATTTCATCTCGGCAACTACCACTTCAGCAACGGCTTGGGTTTCAGCGGCAAGCATCCTACCGCCAATGCCGCGGAGTTCAAGAAATATGCGGCCATGGGAGAGATGGCTTTCCTCGACTACTACAAGGAAGACGGCCTGCGTTTTGTTCGCGAGTATCCGTCCGAATTCCTGGACTTGACGCTTCACCGCACGTTGTGGTTCTGGGACGGCACTCCGCTGCTTTATCAGAGCAGGGAATGGTGGCGGCCCTGGGAATTCTGGCCGTTGTCTCTCGGCGGCTGGCTCGGACTACTTTTCGTTCTGACGCGACGACCCCGCGGGTGGCTGCTTTTCGCCTCCGCTCTCCTGGTTTACCCTGTTCCTTATTATTTCGTTTATCCGGTCTCCAAGTACCGCCACGCTATCGAGCCGGAGCTGCTTCTGCTGTCCGTGTATTTCGTATTCGTTCTCTGGAGTGAGATTCGCGCGCTCGCGCATCGCAAAGCAAAACTTCGCACGCGTTGACTTTCCTTCCACGGCGCACCTAACATGGCACGGAGAAATCCCACGCCGATCGGGTTCGAGTGATCGCATCGCTGCGGCAGACGTTCGGTGGCTCCTTCGAAAGGCGGTCTGGTATGAAAGCGCGGCGCATTCTCGGTCTGACTCTCGTCATTGTCGCGATCGGAATTGCCATTGTGCTTCGTTCCTCGGCGGACAGCGCGGCGAAGCCCGGGGACGTGAACGAGGCACGCATCATGGCCGATGTCCCTGCCGGGAACAACTGGATGGTGAACGGCCGTACTAACGATTCGAAACATTTCAGCCCGCTGAAGCAGATCAACGACCAGAATGTCGACAATTTGGGCCTTGCATGGTATTTAGATTACGACGGTGCCATGGGGATTGTTTCCGAGCCGCTCGTCGTCGATGGCGTCATCTACGTCAGCGCTCCGCTCTCCAAGGTCTACGCCGTGGAAGCATCCACGGGAAAACTCCTCTGGAAGTACGATCCCAAAATCCGGCTCGACCAGGCACTGAACGGCTCGTACTCTGCGCGCACCAATGGAGGCGTGGCCGTTTGGAATGGAAAAGTCTATGTGGGCACAGGTGACTGCCGTCTGATGGCCATCGATGCCGCCACAGCAAAGAAGATCTGGGAGGCCACCGTCTGCGAGCCCCAGCAAACCGGGATCACCGGCGCGCCCCGAGTTGCCAAGGGGAAAATCCTCATGGGCTACAACGGCTCGGATGATGGCGTGCGCGGCGCCGTTGCCGCCTATGACGCCGAGACGGGCAAGGAAGTCTGGCGGTTCTGGACCGTTCCGGGCGATCCGTCGAAAGGTTTCGAAACAAAAGAACTGGAGATGGCCTCGAAAACCTGGTTCGGCGAAGGCTCGTGGAAGATCGGCGGCGGCGATGTCTGGCACGCCATCACTTATGACGACGCCACAGGCCTGGTGATTTTTGGGACCGCGGGCGCGGACGTCGGCTATGGTGAAATGACCGGAGTCAAGATTACCGGAGAAAAGCTCTTCTCGCAGTGCATCGTCGCTGTGAAGGCGGACACCGGGGAATACCTCTGGCACTACCAGACTGGCACCGAGGGCGTGCACTCGGAAAACAACCAGATCATGATGGCCGACCTCATGATCAACGGAGAAAAGCGTCGCGTGGCCATGACCGCCCCCAAGAACGGCTTCTTCTATATTTTGGACGCCAAAACCGGCAAGCTTCTTTCCGCCAAGCCGCTCGTCAAAACCATTTGGGCCACTTCTTACGACCTTCAAACGGGACGCCCAGTCCTGATCCCCGCGTCGCAGGGTGGCGGCAGACAGTGGACGGTCCACAACTGGTGGCCCATGAGTTATAGCTCCCTCACAGGACTCGTCTATATTCCAGCGACGGACCGCCGCTCCGACACAAAATCCGCCGTGGAAGCGGGAGAAGGCGGCGAGGGACTCTTCGGCCGGCTGATCGCATGGGACCCCCTTAGGGAAACGGCGCGCTGGTCCGTCGAGGAACAGATCTCCGTCAATGGCGGCGTCCTCTCCACCGCCGGCAACCTGGTTTTTCAGGGACAAGGTACCGGCGAATTTGCAGCCTATTCTGCTGACACCGGGAAAAAACTCTGGTCCATCCAGACCAAGTCGGCGATCGATTCCATACCCGTCACGTTTTCTGTGAGCGGCGAACAGTACGTGATTACCTCTGTGGGCTGGGGTTCCGGCTCGCGCCTCTTTGCCCCCGCACACACGATGGCCACGCCCGAATCCAAGCGCGGCCCAAACCGCTTGTATGCCTTCAAACTTGGCGGCAAGGTTTCTTTTCCTACTCCGCACATTGAAATTCCGCCCGTCCCGAAACCGCCGGAGCTCAAAGCCAGTCCCGAGACGGTTCTCAAGGGCGAAAAACTCTACGTGTCGTTTTACTGCGAAGGTTGCCACTCTCCCTTCATAGACGGCAGCGGCGCTTGGGTAGAGGACGGCGCAATCCCGGATTTGCGCTACGCCCCTCCTGAAGTGCATGAGGATTGGTATGGCGTCGTCTTGGGCGGCAGCCACTGGTCGAAAGGCATGCCCGGGCTTGCGGATCCGCCGAAGTTTGCTTTTCCCAAAGCCCGTATGACGGTCGCAGAGGCGGATGCGGTTCACGCCTACGTTATCGACCAGGCCTGGAAAGCCTACAAAAGCGAACAGGAGGCAGGGCACTCAAAACACGAGAAGCAATAGCCGAGCGTCCACTGCGGGGCGGGCCCGTATTCCGCGAATGAATCGAATGGGCCGGCCGATCTAAACTACAGGGATAATTGCCATGCGCATTCTGCGGCGCGAATTCGTGCGGGCTTTCGGCGTTTCCGGTGCGTGCGCTGCTTTGCCGCCGTCCTTCTGGGAGAGTCGGCCCCCGGATTTGCGTGAGTGTCTCGCTGCCGATCCGCTCCGTCCGCAATATCATCTGCTCCCCGCCAGAAACTGGATGAATGATCCTAACGGCCCCATTTACTGGAATGGCCGGTACCACATGTTTTTCCAATACAACCCGAACGCTGCCGTGTGGGGCGATATGCACTGGGCTCACGCGGTGAGCGAGGACATGATTCACTGGCGTCATTTGCCGATTGCGCTTGCTCCGACTCCCGGCTGGGACGACGCCGACGGGTGTTTCACTGGAAGCGCGGTGAACGATCGCGGTACGGCGACAATTCTCTACACCGGTGTGAAGACCGCCGTCCTTGAACAAGCGACTCTCCGCGACGGCGTCCACAACTTTCGCGAGGTACAGTGCCTCGCTACTTCCTCCGATCCACAACTTCTCGCTTGGACCAAATGGAATCAGCCCGTGCTTCAGCCGCCAAAGGAACCTCGTTTGGCGGGATTCCGCGATCCTTTTCTTTGGCGGGAAGGTGAAAATTGGAATCTCGGTGTCGGCTCCGGTCTCTTCAAAGAGGGCGGCCGCGTGCTTCTTTATCGCTCGAAGGAACTACGCCAGTGGGAGTACCTGCACCCGCTCGCTTCCGGAAAGTGGACGGGAAGGGAATCCATCAATCCCGTGGAATCCGGCGAGATGTGGGAGTGCCCGGACTTTTTCCCGCTGGAAAAGAAGCACGTCCTTCTCTATTCGACTGCGGGTCAGGTGATTTGGGAATCCGGCGAACTCGATCCCCGCGAATTCGTCTTCCATTCCGAAAGGCGCGGCATCCTCGATCACGGCGCCTACTACGCGCAGAAAACGCAACTCGACGCCAAGGGCAATCGCATCCTGTGGGGCTGGATTCCGGAAACGCGCCCCGAAGCCGAATTCAGCGCCGCCGGTTGGGCCGGCTGCATGGCTCTGCCCAGAGTTCTGTCGCTCGCTTCAAGTGGTGATCTCCTCATGCAAACTGCACCGGAAATGGACGCGCTTCGCGCAAAATCCTTCATCCGCCAAGGACCGCATGCCCCCATTTCGCAGATGGCACTCTCGGCTCAGGATGTCAAAATCGAAAACCTGTGCGGTGAAATTCTGTGGAGAACGGTGTCCTCTCGATGCATCTTTATTCTGGAAGATCGGAGTGGACCTTGGTGGTCCGCCGAGTTTGCGCCTATGGGTTCCTCTGCGGCAAAGATCACTGTCAATGGGATCTCAGCCGAGGTACCTTTCGCACCAAATCACAATTTTGAATTCCACCTGTTCCTCGACGGTTCCGTGGCCGAATTGATTTGCAACCACATGCATGCATTCACCGCCCGCATCTATCGCCAACCAAACGGACCTCTGCGCTTCCGTTCGAGCGATGACCCTCCGAGCGCTTTCCGTTCGCTACAGGCCTGGCAGTTGTGCCCCATCTCTCCCGATCGCTTGACCAGGTGATTCCCTTCATTGGCGATTGAGCTGAGCCCCAGGCCGTTTGCAGGGAGAAGATGCTTCGGTTATTGGGCCACGACCGGCTTTGCCCCGACAAAACCGGCCGCCAGACTGAGGAGACCAACTCCGAGATGGATAAGATTGAAAGGCGTGTTCAAATCCAGTCGGATGGGACCGAAGTCGCGCAGACCGGCGAAACCCGCGATGGCCACCAGGGGATAAGATCGTTCCAAAAATCAGAGCAAACCGCCGCGGTCCGTCCGCGCTCTTACCCGAGCCCAGCCCAAAGTGCGATTACGCCGCTGACCGGGTGAAAGATGTTATGCACGGGAGGAAACGTAAGGTTGAACATTTCGTGGCGAAAGAATCCCACCACACCGACCACCAGCAAAATTGCTCCGCTCAACACGACATAGATCTTTGCTAAAGTGCTTGCCATTTGTCCCTGGCCACGCTTCCCGCGCAATTCAACCGCAGAATTTCGAGGAGCTTACGGCTCGCGTAGATGTGCCGTCAAGTCCAGCGGCGTCGGCATGTCCAGCGGCGTCGGCACAGCGAAGCCCCGCAAGCTACGCGACTTCGGTTCAGCGGATCGGCGCAAGGTAAGAATTGGTGAGGAACCAAGGAGGCTTGGCCGCTCGGACAAGGATAGGTTTTAAGGCTATAATTTGCGCCAATCGTGAGTCTATCTACTGGGAACAGGCTTGGTCCTTATGAGATCGTCGCCCCGCTGGGCGCGGGCGGCATGGGCGAAGTTTATCGTGCGCGGGATACGCGGCTCGAACGCACGGTTGCGATCAAAATTCTTCCCGCACGGCTTTCTTCTGATGCGGCCCACAAGCAACGCTTCGAGCGTGAAGCCAAAGCAATCTCCAGCCTGAATCATCCGCACATCTGCGTACTCCATGACATCGGCCATCAGGACGGCGTGGACTACCTGGTCATGGAATGCGTGGAAGGTGAGACCCTTGCGAAGCGCCTGGAGAAAGGCCCTCTCCCGCTAGAACAGGTCTTAAAACTTGGCATGCAAGTTGCCGACGCACTCGACAGAGCGCATCGCAGCGGCGTCGTGCATCGCGACGTGAAGCCCGGCAACATCATGCTGACTCCGACCGGAGCGAAACTTCTCGACTTCGGCTTGGCCAAGCCTGCAGTGCCGCTTACCACCGGCGCCACCCTCACCGCGGCCGCAACGCAGACCACGCCAGCGACGCGGGAAGGCACGATCGTCGGCACCTTTCAATACATGTCACCGGAGCAGGTCGAGGGCAAAGAGCTTGACGGCCGCAGCGATATTTTTTCGCTAGGCGCGGTACTTTACGAAATGCTGAAGGGGCAGCGTGCCTTCCAAGGCCAGAGCCAACTGAGCGTGGCCTCGGCGATTCTGGAGAAAGAACCCGCGCCGATCAGCACCGTGAAACCGTTGACTCCGCCCGCGCTCGATCATGCCATCCGTCGCTGTCTCGCGAAAGATCCCGAAGAGCGCTGGCAAACTGCCCGCGACGTTGGACTCGAATTGAAGTGGATCGCGGAGGCAGGTTCTCAGTCGGGCGCGGCGGCTCCCCTAAAGGAGCGCAGCCGAAATTCCCAGCGGCCGATGATGGCCGCCTTGGCCGTTACCGCTGCTGCCGCAGTGACTCTGGGAGTTCTGTACGCGAGCCGGCCTGCGCCCGATGCCCGCGTCGCGCGCGCTTACATCAGGCCGATGCCCGATTCGAGTTTCATATTTACTGGTACTGCGGCGGGATTTGCCCTCTCACCCGATGGTCGGCTTCTCGCCTATGTTGCTTCTACGCCGGATGGGAAATCAGTCATGTGGGTTCGCCCCATTGATTCCTCGCAGGCACAGCCCTTGGCGGGTACTGACGGAGCCACGTATCCCTTCTGGTCGCCCGACAGCCGGTTCATCGGATTTTTTGCCGGAGGTAAGCTCAAGAAAATCGAATCCTCAGGTGGCCCTCCATTTACGATCTGCGATGCTTCCGATGGGCGTGGCGCCACCTGGAATCAGGACGGAGACATTCTCCTAACTCCCACTGTCAATACTTCTCTTTTCCGCGTCTCCTCGTCTGGTGGCCCGCTCATGCAAGTGACCACACTAGACGCGTCCAAAATTGAAACGACCCACCGGTGGCCTTTTTTCCTCCCTGACGGCCGTCATTTTCTCTACTTCACGGGGAGTGTTTTTTCTCCGAGGGATACCCTAACAAACTCCATCATGCTAGGTTCGCTCGATTCGAAAGAAAGCAAGCTTCTGCTTCATTCTCACGCCAACGCCATCTACAACTCGGGTCACATTCTGTTCCTCCGTCAGTTCACGCTCATGGCCCAGCCGTTCGACACGCGAAGCCTGCAGCTCACGGGCGATCCCATTCCAATTGCCGATCCGGTTCAGGAGGGCCGCAGCGTTGCCAAGGGAGTTTTCTCTGCTTCCGAAGATGGGCTGCTCACCTACGTGGAAGGCGCCAGTGGTGCGGACCGGCAGCTCGAGTGGTTTGACCGCAATGGAAAGCAGGTAGGGATGATTCCTGGCGCTGATGCCTATGCAGGCGTGCGAATCTCGCCGGATGGAAAGAAAATCGCATACTACCTGGATTCTTCGGGCTACGACGTCTGGAATTACGACCTCGCCCGCGGCGTTAAAACGCCGATGACTTTTGGCTCCGGTTCGGGGCAGGGAAACCTCTATCCAGTGTGGTCGCCTGACGGCCGCCGGATCGTTTACACCTCCTACCGCAACGGAAAGTACGGTCTCTATCTGAAGGCTTCCGACGGGTCCGGCAGTGAGGAACTTCTTTTGGACGCTGTGGACCGCATCCGTTTCTCGACCGATTGGTCCCCCGACGGCAAATTCCTTACTTACATCGAAGGGGCCCAGGGCGGCTGGGCTATCTGGATGCTCCCATTCGACGGAGAGCGCAAACCCTACCTCTTTCGAAAATCCGATTTCGCTGAACGCGAAGCCAGCTTCTCATCGGATGGCAAATGGGTGGCCTACTGTTCGAATGAATCAGGCGAGTATAGGGTTTACGTTGTGCCCTTCCCGGGTCCGGGCGGGAAATGGCAGGTCTCGCCTGCCGGGGGATGCGGCCCGCGCTGGCGGCGTGACGGCAAGGAGATTTTCTATCTTTCCTCGGATAATAAAATGATGGCCACAGAAGTGAAGGCCAACGGGTCCAGTCTTGAAGTTGGCGCCACTCATGCACTTTTTGGAACTCGCCCTTATGGTGTCTTCGGGAGATTCGATGTCTCCGCCGACGGTCAGCGCTTTGCTATTCCCTACGAAGCCGGACAACCCAGCGCGGCCATCACCCTGGTCGTCAATTGGCCTGCCGCGCTGAAAAAGAAATGAGCCTCTTCATGCTTGGATTCACAAGGACAGGAATATGAACGCGCCTGGACGCGACCCGCACCCACGCGGCTGGTGGGCCATGGTTCTCAGCGATATCCACTTTTGGGTCCCCCTCGCCGTCTTGATGGGTGGATTGCTTCTTCTTCGTTTCATTCGCTGATTTTCCGATTGGAGACAAAATGTTGCCTGTCTCGTCTTCCCAGTTTCCCGCCGCAATCCAAGACGCGTCGCGTCCGCGAAAGCTTCAACTGCTGGGCATCCTTTCCGGCTTTGCTGCGGGAGCCTGGCTTGGCGCCGCGGAAGCGCCGACGAAACTCGTTTCCATCGGCATCTCTCCGATGGTCATTTCGCTCATCATGGTCATCGGCGTTTTTCTCGCGCGCTGGAGCTTGCCTGCTCTGATCCTCGGCACCTCGTCCGTCCGCGCCGATGTTCGCCAGGCGCCGCACCTGATCATTTGGGCGCTTCTGGCCGGATGTCTTTGGGCCGTGGCCAACACGCTGACGATTTTCGCCATTCGTGACATCGGCTTGAGCATAGCCTTTCCCTTGTGGAATTCGAATAGCCTTCTTGGCATTCTTTGGGGATTCCTTTTCTTCAATGAGCTACACCAGGCAGGTTGGCGCCGTCGCGTCGGTGTCTTGGGCGGGGCGCTGGTGATGTGCCTTGGCGCAACGCTGTTGGCCGTTGCATCGTCGGCACGCGGCCCGGCGGCGCACTCCCTGCATGGTGTTTGGGCTGCACTTGGCGCCGGAATTCTTTGGGGCACCATGTACATTCCCTACCGCAAAGCCTACCTTACCGGGATGAATCCACTTTCGTTTGTGACTTTCTTTTCGTTTGGTGAATTGGGAACGATGACGGTCCTCTCTGTGAGCTCCCTGGGCCTGGCTCCGTTATGGCAGGAATTGCTGAGCGCCCGCAGCGTCATTTTCTGGCTGATGCTCGGTGGCTTTGTCTGGGTGATTGGCGACGTCTTCCAACAGTATGCCGCAAAGTACGTGGGAATCAGCCGGGGCATCCCGCTTTCCAATTCGAATCAGCTCTGGGGCTTGTTGTGGGGGATTCTTGTTTTCGGAGAGTTGCACGGCAGGAGTTCCTCCATCTACCTGGAAGTCATCGGCGGTTCCCTTCTCATGATGCTGGGAGTCGGGGCCATTGCGTTTTCTTCGGCAACCGGCCGGGAGCAGATTCGCTGGAGAGAGGCGGCCATTCGTGAAAGCGACCGCTATGGCGTCGCCACAGACTTCGTCGAGGCCCGCATGGACGGACGCCAGGTCCTTGGCGAAGCCAAACCTTCGCGCAGCGGCCTGGACTGGCTGTTGGTTGTCGCCGCCACCGGGGTGTTCGTAACCTTTGCGGCGATGGCTCGCGTCCCACAGATGTCCCTGCACTGGGGACCAGCCGCAGTTTTGACCGCCCTCCTGTTCTTGTTCCTCGTTATTTGTGGCCTCACCCTCTGGCGCACCACGCGCTTCAATTGAATGGGCCTCCAGCCTTTGAAAACTTCCGCGCTTCCTTTACAGTGGCCGGGACAAACATGACGCACTCAACCAAGCTTGATGTTGTCGGCGTGGGGCTCAACGCCACTGACACCCTCATTCCCGTCGCACACTATCCCGCGCGCGGGTCCAAAGTTGAATTTCGTTCCGCGAAAGTGTTGCCCGGCGGTCAGGTCGCTACCGCCATGATGGCCTGCCAGCAGTGGGGTTTACGCACGCGCTACGTGGGCAAGGTTGGGGACGACAGCGCGGCATCGCTCCATCGCGCGGAATTTGCGCAATCTGGCGTCGAAGCTCATCTCCTCGTGGCTCCCGGGTGTCCCAGCCAGCAGGCCTTCATCCTCGTCGATGACTCCGGCGAGCGCACCGTTCTTTGGAAACGGGACGACCGTTTGACTCTGCGTCCGGAAGAACTCCACCGCGATTGGATCGTCAATTCCCGCGCTCTTCACGTCGATGGACATGATACCGCCGCCGCGGCTGCAGCTGCGGGCTGGGCTCGCGCCGCAGGAATTCCGGTCATCGCCGACGTGGATGAACTCTACCCCGGCGTGGACGCGCTCTTGAAGAGCATCGACTACCTCATCACCAGCAGGGATATTCCCGGGCGGCTGATGGAAGAACCGGACTTGCGCAAGTCCCTGCCCGCGCTCCGGGAACGATTTGACTGCCGACTTACCGCTGCAACGCTGGGCGAAGAAGGGGTATTGGCATGGGACGGGATACAATTCCACTACGCCGCCGCTTTTCGCGTGCAGCCGGTTGACACCACCGGCGCAGGTGACATTTTCCACGCCGGCTTCATCTATGGACTTCTGCAAAGCTGGCCGCTGTCACGGCAGCTCGATTTTGCCTGTGCCGCCGCCGCGCTGAACTGCACCGCCGTCGGAGCCCGCGGTGGCATCCAATTCATCGACAGCATCGAGCGCCTGATGGCAACTGGCGCTCGCCACCCTGCCGCTTACGACGTAGTGAAAATGAATTGAATCGACTCCTCTGAAACACGGCTACCGACCAACCCGTGCCCGTCTGCGGTTGAGCCTTCGCCAACCCGGGTGCTATCCTGCCAGGTATGGCGGATCCGGTCATCTCTCCGCCGGAAGTGACGTTTACCTCCCCGCTCGAACACTCCCGGCGTCAGCTCGAAGCCTTGCTCGAAGTTAGCGAGGCCATTGCCCAACAGCGCGATCTCCCCGCGCTGTTTCACGACCTTGCGGCGCGTCTTCACTCCGTCATCGACTTTGACTTCCTCACTCTCGTCTTGCACGAGCCTTCGCGCAACGTCATGCGCCTCCACGTTCTCGAAACGCGCATCCCCAGCGAAAAGCCCACCGGCAGTGAGTCTCCCGTCGAGGGCAACCCTTCCGGCTGGGTTTGGCAAGCGCAGCAGCCCTTTGTGGTCAGCGACACCGAGGAGGAGACGCGCTTCCCGGAATTCCTGAAGCGCTTCCGCGAGCACAATGTGCGCTCACTCGCCATTCTTCCGCTCACGACCGCCCAGCACCGCCTCGGAGCCATGGGTTTCGGTCGTCTGGTCCCGCAGCGCATTACGGACACCGAGCTGCAGTTCATGGAGCGCGTTGCCAGCCAGGTGGCCGTGGCGGTCGACAATGCCCTTAATTTCGAGACCTCCCAGGCCTATCAATCGCAACTCGCACGCCAGCGCGACCGCCTCCAGGTTCTTCTCGAAATCAACAACCTCCTGATCACCAGCCGCGAGCTCCCCGAACTTTTCCGCGGCATCGTCACTACTCTCGAGCGCGTCATTCACCACGACTACACCAGCCTCGCGCTCCTCGATTCCCCAACCGGTTTGCTCAAGATTCACGCGCTCGATTTTCCCGGCAACCAGAATATCTTCAAACCCGAGACGCTGGTTCCGCGCGACAGCTCTCCCGCGGGCCGCGCTATTGCCACCAGCCAGTCCTTGATCGCGCGGGGCTCCGATCTCGACCGTTACGACACGGAAATCATCCGCACCCTTCGCGCCGAAGGCTTGCAAGCCGTCTGCTGCATCCCGTTGATTCATCACGGACATACTTTCGGCACCCTTAACCTCGCGAGCCGCAGGCTTGATTCGTTCAACCCGGAGGACGTCGAGCTGCTTCAGCCCGTCGCCGCACAGGTCGCCGTGGCCGTCGAAAACGCTCTGGCCTTCAAGGAGATCGAGGCCCTGAAGAACAAGCTCGCCGAAGAAAAGCTCTATCTCGAGGAAGAAATTCGCAGTGAATTCAATTTCGAGGAAATCATCGGCGAGAGTCCCGCGCTAAAGCGCGCTTTGGCCCAGGTGGAGCTTGCCGCTCCCGCCGGCACGACCGTCCTACTCCTCGGTGAAACCGGCACCGGCAAAGAACTCTTCGCCCGCGCCATCCATAATCTCAGTCCGCGGCGCGATCGCACCTTCGTCAAAGTGAATTGTGCCGCCATTCCCAGCGGTCTTCTCGAATCCGAACTCTTCGGCCACGAGCGTGGCGCCTTCACCGGCGCCATCAACCAGAAAATCGGCCGCTTCGAACTCGCCGACCGTGGCACGCTCTTCCTCGACGAAGTCGGCGACCTTCCCCTCGAACTTCAGCCAAAACTTCTTCGCGTCCTTCAAGAGCAGGAATTCGAACGCCTCGGCGGCAATCGCACCCAGCGCGTGGACGTCCGGGTCGTCGCCGCCACCAACGCCGATCTTTCGAAACGCGTCGCCGAGCGCGCCTTTCGCAGCGACTTATACTATCGTCTGAATGTTTTCCCCATTCAGATTCCTGCACTCCGCGAGCGCGCCGAAGATCTTGCCCTCCTCGTTCGCTACTTCGTGCAGCGATTCAGCCGCCAGCTCAACAAGAGCGTCGAGTACATCCCCGGCGACGTCATGGACGCTCTTGCCCAGTACTCCTGGCCCGGCAACGTGCGCGAGCTCGAGAACCTCATTGAACGTGCCGTTCTCCTCTCGCCTGGCAAGGAACTCCGCGTTCCTCTTTCCGAACTCAAGTCCGCCGCGCTCCTCGCCCCCGGCGAAAATTCCTTGCCCTCCTCAAATCCCTTTACTTCCTTAACTTCCTCAACCTCCTCGATCTCCACTCTCGAAGAAGCCGAGCGCCAGCACATCCTCCGCGCCTTGAAGCAAACGCAGTGGCGCATCGCCGGCCCCAAAGGCGCGGCCGTCCTCCTCGGCATGAAGCGCACCACGCTGCAAGCGCGCATGCGCAAGCTTGGCATCCGGCGGCCGGTTTAGCGGTGCCTGCGCCAACTTTTTGCGAGTCTTGGGGTTCTATTGACAGGCCATCGAGATACGCTGGTATCCTGAACGTCTCACCAGCCGTGCCCAGCCTCTAGACCCGTGGTGAATAGAGGCAGCGAGTCATGACTCCAGAGAAACTCCGTGTTGCGCGGGAAAAGCTCACCCGCGTGTTCCGCTATCTGGAAGCCCTCAATCAGCATCGCAATCCGGCCAAGCGCCAGATTCGCGAACAACTCTGGAGCCTCTGGTTGCACGATCTCCCGGGCCATCCCGCCATCAAACGAGGTGCCTCCAAATCCGGTCCCGCGAAAAGTAAAGCCCCGGAGTTTCAAAACGGTGATACAAGCTCCGGTGAATTCGTTCTGAAGGTGCAGCGCCCGTCGTTAACTTCTCCTCCCGAACCTCCAGGCACGATTGCTACCTGGCTTGCGGCCGGATGGGACGACCCATCAAAGGAGGCTTCCGTCAGTGCTTCCCGGAATGAATCGGATCAAGAAGGCGAAACGCGCATCGCCAACTTCGCCGATGAACCGTCAAGGCCGGCCGCTTTGCAGCGTTGGAAAATGGCGCGCGAAGAATGGGCCAAAAACGAAAAGCCTGCTCGCGCCGCGATGAAAATCTTCGAGACCTTGTACTCGCTTTACGGCCGCATCGACCGCGAAGCCGAGCGCGTCGAGCTGGTTCTCGGAGATGGCATCCTCAGTTGGTGCCGCCCCGAAGGCAACATCTTCCATCCCATTCTCCTGCAACGCCTGCAGCTTCAGTTCGATGCTGCAGAACCCGAATTCACTCTTTCGGAAGCCGACCACCCGGTCGAACTTTATTCCGCTCTCTTCCAATCCATGACCGACGTGGACGGGCGCGCCATCGGTCGCTGCCGCGAAGAGTTGGAGCAGGAAGGCTTTCATCCGCTCATCAATGGCGCGACCTCCGGATTTCTCAAGCGTCTGGTTGTTCAGCTTTCGCCGCGCGGCGAGTTGCTCGAGGACCGCGCACCTGCCGGTGAAGCGAACGATCCCCTGATCGGGCGCGATCCGATTCTATTCCTGCGCGCCCGCACCCTGGGATTCGCCGCTGCTATCGAAGGCATCCTTGCGGACCTTCGAACGCGCGAAGATTTGCCCTGGTCTCTCTTGAACATCGTTGGAGAAGAATCTCCCCTTCCTGACACGGGAGAAGCAGATCCTCCGGCCAATCGTTACAGCGAAGCCGATGCCGGAGTTCTTCTCAGCAAACCAGCGAACCCGGAGCAGATTCGCATCGCCAAGCAACTCGAGGAATACGGCGGCGTGCTGGTTCAGGGTCCGCCAGGCACGGGAAAGACTCACACCATCGGAAATCTGATTGGGCACTTACTGGCCCAGGGAAAGAGCGTCCTCGTTACTAGCCATACCACAAAAGCGTTGCGCATGGTGCGTCATCACATTGTTCCCGAACTGCGTCCGCTGTGCGTCAGCCTTCTCGAAAGCGACCTGGACAGCCGCAAACAATTGGAAAGCGCCGTCGGCTCCATTGCGGAAAGGTTGTCGCGCGCCGATGCGGGTTCGCTCGAGATCGAAGGGAAGAAATTGGAATCCGAGCGCGGCGAACTGCTAAAAAAGCTCGACGACGTCCGAGACCAGTTCGCCGACGCCCGCGCCGATGAGTATCGCGACATTGTCATCGCGGGAAAATCCTGGGCTCCGGCCGACGCCGCTCGCAAAGTAGCGCAGGAAAGAGACGCCCTCGGTTGGATCCCCGGTCCCGTCGCTGCCGTAGCTCCTTTGCCCCTTTTTGCCGGTGCGTTGGCGGATCTATATCGCACCAATGTTACCGTCACGCGCGAGGATGAGGCCGAACTTTCAGGTCATCTCCCCGAGCTCCATGATCTGCCTCGGCCCGAAGACTTCGAAGCCTCCGTCAGCCAGCGCAATCGCCTCGGTATGGAGGACCTGGATCTGCGTTCCGATCTCTGGCAATCCGGCGCGTCTCAGGGCTCACCTGACGAACTGGAAGCACTCTCCGCCAACTTGACCCAAGCCGTCGAGCCTCTCTCCGGGAAAGAAAAGTGGAAGCTCGCCGCCGTTTACGCCGGCAAATACGGCGACGCGCATCGCCAGCCCTGGGACCAGTTGGTCAGCTTCGTCCGCCTCGTTCACCGCGAAGCCGCCAACGCACAGGAATCCTTCGTCAAGTACGGGCCGCAGCTTTCTCTTGAACATCCTCTTGAAGATCAGGAGCGCATCGCTGGTGAAATTTTCGGCCATCTTGAAAATGGCGGCAAACTTGGTTCGTTCACGCTTCTCACGCATAAATCCTGGAACCATTTCATCGAATCCACAAAAGTGAACAACGCGCACCCGCGCCTCCCGGAACACTTCCACGCATTGCGCAAACTTTCGCGCCTCAAGACTCTTCGCCAGGACCTTGCCGGCCGCTGGGACCGTCAGGTGGCGGCCCTCGGGACTTCGTCTTCGGGCGAAATGGGCGAAGAAGTCGAAAAAACGCTGATGCAGTTTTGTGATTCCATTGAGAATTGCCTCGGCTGGCACCAGCACACCTGGCTCCCGCTGCAACAGCAACTTGCAGATCTCGGTTTTCGCTGGGAAAAGTTTCTTGCGGAACAGCCGGCGGTCGTCGGCGCCGACGGTGAATTGGTGCGCATCGGCAAAGCCGTCAATCCATCGCTACTTCCTATCTTGGAGGGGCGTTACAAAAAGCTGAAGCTGCTCCAGCTCGAAGAAGAAATCCGGGACCTCAAAAATCGCCTCAAGCTGGCCGCGCGCCTCGCCAAATCTTCAAAGGCCACCGCCAGACTCCTTGCCGCCGTGAAAGACGAGGATTCGAATGACTACCGCGACGCCTACGAGCACCTTCTGGAACTCAAGAGCCGCCAGGCCGATCTCGATCTCCGCCGCACCCTGGTCACCAAGCTCGAAAGCGCTGCGCCTTCCTGGGCCGCCGCCATTCGCAATCGCACCGGCGCGCACGGCCGCGGTGAGCCGCCCCGCGATCCCGCCGCGGCTTGGACCTGGCGCCAGCTCAACGATGAACTCGACCGACGCGCCGGCGTTTCTCTAGAAACGCTCCAGACCAAGAGCGAGAAATTTCGTGAACAGCTTCGCCGCGTGACCGTCGGCCTGATTGACAAGCGCGCCTGGTCCGCTCAGGCCCGCCGCACTT
>Ga0066710_100000164_pt1 | contig 32897 bp, 25 predicted proteins | sample GraSoiAngelo_159_FD_79666 | JGI IMG/M metagenome (GOLD analysis project Ga0066710, IMG submission 79666) | Grasslands soil microbial communities from the Angelo Coastal Reserve, California, USA - 14_1009_16_40cm | ecosystem: Environmental > Terrestrial > Soil > Grasslands | place: USA... | reverse complement strand
GGAGCGGGGCAAGGTACGGGCGGTCGCCAAGGGGGCGCGGGGCCGGCGCAACCGGTATCACTCCGCGCTCGAGCCGCTGAGCGAGGTGCGGGTGGGACTCTACGGCCGGCAGGGGGCCGAGCTGTACCGGCTGGGGGAGTGCGAGCTGCTACGCTCGGCCTTCCCGGCCGGGGCGCGCGGCCTGGACGAGGCGATGGCCTTGTCGTATTTCGCCGAGCTGCTGGATGCCTTCTCCCTGGAGGGCGAGGCGGAAGACGCGGTCTACCGTCTGGCCCTCGCGATCGTGGCCGCGGTGGAGGAAGGCTCACCGGTGACGGCGCTGGCGCGGTACCTGGAAGCGTGGCTGCTGCGGCTGAACGGGCTCTACCCTTCGCTCGACCGCTGTGCCTCGTGCCCGCGCGGCCTGCCGGCCGGGTCCCTCGAATACCACGCGGGCGCCCACGGCTTCGTGTGCTCCGAGTGCGGCCCGGCCTCGGGCCCGGCCCTGACCGCCGGCACGGGGAGCTACCTGCGCCGGATCTTCGGCCACGCGCCTTCCGCGGTGGGCGCGGCGGGAGAAGACGAGTCGGCCAGCCTGGAGAGCTTCCACCGCGACCTCATCCGCCGCCATCTCGAGCGCGACCTGCGCTCGCACCGCGTCCTGCGCGACGTGGCGAGAGGGGTCCGGGGGGTGCAGGGCACCCCCCAGCTTGATGAGCGAGAGCGGGATTCACTCCCGCGCGAGCGGAAGACCCTCCCGTGACGCTCCAGGACGTCATCGCCACGCTACAGTCGTACTGGGCCGAGCGCGGCTGCATCGTGCAGCAGCCGTGGGACGCCGAGGTGGGCGCGGGGACGATGCACCCCGAGACGTTCCTGCGCGTGCTCGGCCCCAAGCCGTGGCGGGTCGCCTACGTGCAGCCCTCGCGGCGCCCGGCCGACGGGCGCTACGGCGAGAACCCCAACCGGCTCTACAAGCACTACCAGTTCCAGGTCGTCCTCAAGCCGGCGCCGGCCGACGTCCAGGACGTCTACCTGCAGAGCCTGGTCGCCCTCGGCATCGACCCCGCCGCCCACGACGTGCGCTTCGAGGAGGACAACTGGGAGTCGCCTACGCTGGGGGCGTGGGGCATCGGCTGGCAGGTGCTGCTCGACGGCCAGGAGATCACGCAGTTCACCTACTTCCAGCAGGCGGGCGGCATCGACCTCGCCCCCATCTCGGCCGAGATAACCTACGGCCTGGAGCGCATCGCGATGTACCTCCAGGACGTGGACGACGTGTTCCAGCTCCGCTGGTCGGCCGACCGCCGCTATGCCGAGGTTCGGCAGGAGGAGGAGTACGAGCTGTCGCGCTACTCCTTCGAGCTGGCCGACGTCGAACTGCACCGGCTGCTCTTCGAGCGCGCGCTGGCCGAGGGCTGGCGCGTGCTGCAGGCGGGCGAGCGCACCGCGCTGCCGGCCTACGACTGGTGCCTCAAGAGCTCCCACGCCTTCAACGTCCTCGATGCGCGGGCGGCCATCTCGGTGAGCCAGCGGGCGGGGATGATCCTCGGCATCCGCAAGCTGGCCTGCGCGATCGCCCAGCGCTTCGTGGGAGAGCAGGAAGCCGGCTTGCCGTCGAAGGACCAGGCGCATGCCTGACCCTGCCCGCGCGGAGTTCCTCCTCGAAGTCGGATGCGAGGAGATCCCGGCGCCCTGGCTGCCTGGACTGCGCGAGCAGCTCGCCCATCGCTTCCGCGAGGCGGCCGAGCGCGAGCACCTGCGCCCGGCCGGCGTTTGCAGCCTGGGCACCCCCCGGCGTCTCGTCCTGCGGGCGGATCTGCTCACCCGCCAGCCGGACCGCGAGGAGAAGGTCTGGGGCCCGTCGCTCAAGGCGGCGCGCGACCCGGCCGGGGGGTGGACGAGCGCCGCGGTGGGCTTCGCCCGCAAGAGCGGCGGCCCGGCCGACCGGCTTCTCCAGGCGCCGAAGGACCCGGCCTCGCCCTCGGAGCTGTACCTGGCCTTCGACAAGAAGACGGCCGGCCGCGCGGCCGCGGACGTGCTCCCCCGCGTCATCGCCTTCGTGCTGCGCGCGCTGGCCTTCCCCAGGCGCATGAGCTGGGACGCCTGGATCGACGACGGCAAAGGCGCCTTCCCCTTCGGCCGCCCCATCCGCTGGATCGTGGCGCTGCTCGACGGCGCCGTCGTTCCCTTCCAGGTCCATGCTCTCGCCGGAGGAGTCCGGGGCGAGGCGGTCGTGACCAGCGGCGACCTGACCTGGGGCCATCGCTTCCTCCCGCGCGGCGAGGCGGGGAAACCGCTTCGCGCGGCCTCGTTCACGGACCTGAGCCGCCGCCTGGCGGGGGCCTTCGTGATCCTCGACCCGTCCGAGCGGGAGGCCCGGATCCGCGAGGCCCTGGCCGCTGCGGGCGGCCAGCCCCGGGACGACCACGGCCTGGTGGCCGAGTGGCGCGACCTCGTCGAGTACCCGACGGTCGTCGTGGGCCGCGTGCCGGCCGAGTTCCGCGCGCTGCCGACCGAGGTCCTGGAGACGGTCCTCGTCCACCACCAGAAGTACATTCCGCTCGGGGAGGGCGGAGCCACGTCGCGCTTCGCGGCGCTGACCAACACCGACGGCACCTTCGCCGAGGCGGTCGTCCGCGGCATGGAGAGGGTGGTGGTGGCCCGCCTGCGCGACGCCGCCTTCTTCTTCGCCGAGGACCGCAAGCGCCCGCTGGCCGACCGTGTCGCCGACCTCGCCGGGGTGACGTTCCACCAGGGGCTCGGCACCTACGCCGACAAGACGTCGCGGCTCGTTCGCCTGGTCGACGCGATGGGCGCCGAGCTGGGTGTGCTCACCCGGCCCGAGCACCAGGCGGCGCGAGAGGCGGCCCGGCTGGCCAAGGCCGACCTGACCACCCTGATGGTCCGCGAGTTCCCCGAGCTGCAGGGCGTGATGGGCGGGATCTACCTCACCGCGGAGGGCGGCCAGTGGGAGGGCGTGGCCCGCGCGGTGCGCTGGCACTATCACCCCTTGTCGATCGAGGAGGACGCGCCGCCGCGCGGCGCCGTCGGCGGCGGCGATGCCACGGTGTTCGGCGCCGTGTCGCTGGCCGACAAGCTCGACTCGCTCGCCGGCTATTTCGGGCTCGGCCTGGCGCCCACCGGCAGCAGCGATCCGTACGGCCTGCGCCGCGCTGCGGGGGGGGCGGTGCGCGTGCTGCTCGACTTCTGGAGCGCGGACGCCGCCGAGAAGCGCCCCAGCCTGCGCCAGCTCGTGGCGGCAGCCGTGGCCGCCCACCAGGCGCAGTTGAAGCGTCCGGCGGCGGAGGTCGCCCCGGAGCTCGAAGCCTTCCTCCTCGATCGCCTCCGCTACGTGCTCGTCGCGCGCGGCTATCCCGCCGACGAGGTCGAGGCGGTGCTCGGAGCCCGCGAGCCCGATGCGCTCGACGATCCCCACGAGGCGTGGCTGCGGCTGAAGGCGCTGCACCGCGTGCGCTCGGAGGCCCGGGAGGACTTCGAGCACCTGGCGGTGGCGTTCAAGCGGGCCAAGAACATCCTGGGCGAGCAGCCGGCGGCGGCGGTGGACGCGGGCCTGCTCACCGAGGCCGCCGAGCGGGAGCTGCACGACGCGGTCGGCCGGCTGGCCGGCACCGACGGCGCCTACGAAGGACGCCTGCGGGCGCTGGCCGGGCTGCGCGCGCCGGTGGACCGGTTCTTCGACGACGTCCTGGTGATGGCCGAGGACGAGAGGGTCAGGGCCAACCGGCTCGGCCTCCTCTCCCAGGCCCTCTCCCTCTTCTACCGCATCGCGGACATCTCAAAGCTTGGAGGACAAGCGTGACCCAGTACGTGTACTTCTTCGGCGGGGGCAAGGCGGACGGCAACAAGGACATGAAGGACCTGCTCGGGGGCAAGGGCTCGGGCCTGGCCGAGATGACCAACGCCGGCCTGCCGGTGCCCCCGGGCTTCACGGTCTCGACCGCGGCCTGCAACCTCTTCGTGGAGCGGGGGGGGAGCCTGCGCCCGGAGATCGACCGCGAGATCTCCCAGGCCCTCGACCGCCTCGAGAAGCTCATGGGCAAGAAGCTCGGCGCGGCCGAAGACCCGCTGCTGGTGTCCGTGCGCAGCGGCGCGAAATTCTCCATGCCGGGCATGATGGACACGATCCTCAACCTGGGGCTCAACGACCAGTCGGTGGAGGGCCTCAAGAAGAAGACCGGCAACGGGCGCTTCGCCCGGGACTCCTACCGCCGCTTCATCCAGATGTACGGCAACGTCGTGCTCGGCATCGACAAGGACGCCTTCGAGCACGAGCTGTCGGCGGTCAAGGCGAAGCAGAGAGCCCGCGCCGACGTCGACCTCGGCGAGAAGGCCCTCGAAGAGGTGATCGAGCGTTACAAGACGGTGGTCAAGAAGCAGGCCGGCCACGATTTCCCCCAGGATCCCCGCGAGCAGCTCCGGGGCGCGCGCGACGCGGTCTTCAAGTCGTGGATGAACCCCCGCGCGGTCACGTACCGCAAGCTGAACGACATCCCCCACGACCTGGGCACCGCGGTGAACGTGCAGGCGATGGTCTTCGGCAACATGGGCGACACGTCCGCGACCGGGGTCGGCTTCACCCGCAATCCGTCGACGGGCGCCAAGGAGTTCTACGGCGAGTTCCTCCAGAACGCGCAGGGCGAGGACGTGGTGGCGGGCATCCGCACCCCGCACCCGATCGCGGACCTCGAGAAGGTGATGCCCGAGGCCTACCGCCAGCTCCGCGAGATCACCACCCGCCTGGAGCGGCACTACAAGGACGTCCAGGACTTCGAGTTCACGATCCAGGAGAACAAGCTCTACATGCTCCAGACCCGCAACGGGAAGCGGACCGGCCTGGCCGCCGTCCACATCGCGGTGGACCTGGTGGACGAGGGGATACTCAAGCCGCAAGAGGCGGTGGCGAAGGTCGAGCCGGCCTCCCTCGACCAGCTCCTCCACCCCATCTTCGACCCCCGGGAGCGCGCGAAGGCCGAGGTGGCGGCCAGGGGGCTGCCGGCCTCGCCGGGCGCGGCTACCGGCGCGGTGGTCTTCACCGCCGAGGACGCGGTCGACTGGAGCCAGAAGGGCAAGCGGGTCGTGCTCGTGCGCATGGAGACGGTGCCCGACGACATCCACGGCATGAGCGTGGCGCAGGGCATCCTCACCGCGACGGGCGGAATGACCTCACATGCGGCCGGGGTAGGGCGTCAGATGGGCAAGCCTTCGGTCGTCGGCTGCGGCGCGCTCGAGATCGATTCCAGGGGCAAGCGGTTGAGGGTCGGCGCGCACTCGCTGAAGGAGGGCGACGCCATCTCCATCGACGGCTCGACGGGCGAGGTCGTGCTCAAGGAGATGCCCACCAGCCCGTCCGAGGTGCTGCAGGTCGTGTCCGGGAAGAAGAAGCCGGAGGAGTCGGCGCTGTACCGCAAGTTCGAGCGGCTGCTGGGCTGGGCCGACGAGGTCCGGCGGCTCGGCATCCGCGCCAACGCCGACATCCCGCGCGACGCCAAGGTCGCCTTCGCGTTCGGCGCGCGGGGCATCGGGCTCTGCCGCACCGAGCACATGTTCTTCGCCGAGGACCGGCTGCCCCACGTCGTGAAGATGATCCTCTCCGCCGCCCGCGGGCAGCGCGGCCTCGACGTGACGCGCCGGCTCGAAGGCCGCCTGCGGGAGGCCCGGGGGGACCAGGCCGCCGAGGTCCGCAAGGAGCTGGCCCGGCACAAGAAGGAGTACGGGCGCGCGATGGCCGACTACCAGGGCGCCCTCAAGAAGCTGCTGCCGATGCAGCGTTCCGACTTCGCCGGCCTGTTCAGGGAGATGCACGGCCACCCGGTGACGATCCGCACCCTGGACCCTCCGCTCCACGAGTTCCTGCCCAAGCGCGAGGACCTGATGGTGCAGCTCGCCACGCTGAGGGCGAAGGGCGAGTCGAAGAACAAGGCCGCCATCGCCCGGCTGTCGGGGCTGCTGCGGGCGGTCGAAGAGCTGCACGAGTTCAACCCCATGCTGGGCCACCGCGGCTGCCGCCTCGGCATCACGTACCCGGAGATCACCAGGATGCAGGCTCGTGCGATCTTCGAGGCCGCGGTCCAGGTCGCCAAGAAGGGGATCCCGGTCAAGCCGGAGGTGATGATCCCGCTCGTCGGCCACGTCGAGGAGCTGAAGCGCCAGAAGAAGATCGTCCAGGAGGTGGCCGCAGAGGTACTGGGGAACAGCAAGAAGTCACGGGCTGCGCGAGCGGCGGGATTCACTTCCGACGCGAGCGCGGGGGGGGTCCTAAGGGGGGGACACGGCGCAGTGTCCCCCCCTACACAAGAGGTCGAATACAAGGTGGGGACGATGATCGAGGTTCCCCGGGGCGCCCTGACCGCGGACGACATCGCGCGCGAGGCCGAGTTCTTCTCCTTCGGCACCAACGATCTCACCCAGATGGGCTTCGGCCTCAGCCGCGACGACGCCGGGAAGTTCCTGAACTACTACCTCGAGCACGGGCTGCTCGATAAGGATCCCTTCGTCTCGCTCGACGCCTCGGGGGTCGGCCAGCTCGTGGAGATCGGGGTCAAGAAGGGGCGTCAGACGAGCTCGGGCCTCAAGATCGGGATCTGCGGCGAGCACGGCGGCGACCCCGCCTCCATCCGCTTCTTCCACGGAGCCGGGCTCGACTACGTGTCCTGCTCGCCCTATCGCGTCCCCATCGCCCGCCTGGCCGCCGCCCAGGCCCAGCTGGAGAAGCCGGTCGGGGACTGAGCGACCGCATCCCGGCCCGGGAGATCCGATGACAACCGTCCAAGCCGATGTCGGCATCGACGTCGCCCGGCTGGCTCACCAGCGGAAGTGGGACGAGCTGCGAGACGTGCTCGCGCGCATGCACCCGGCGGACGTCGCGGACGTCATCATCGCGCTGCCGAGCGAGGACGAGGGCATCGTCTTCCGCCTGCTGCCTCACGACCGGGCCGCCCGCGCGTTCGCCTACCTGCCGCGGCCGCAGCAGCAGGAGCTCGTCCGGTCGCTCTCCCAGGACCAGCTGCGCGCGATCCTGGACGGCATCGCTCCCGACGACCGCACGCGCCTGCTGGACGAGATGCCGGCCGAGGTCACCCGCCGGCTGCTGGAGTCGCTCCCGCCGGACGAGCTGAAGGCCAGCCGCGACCTGCTCGGCTATCCTCCGGAGACCGCCGGCCGGTACATGACCCCGAACTATGCCTCCATCCGCCCCGAGATGACGGCGCGGGAGGCGCTCGAGCACATACGCCGGACGGGCCGGGGCAAGGAGACGCTCAACGTCGTCTACATCGTCGACGGGGACGGCAAGCTCGTCGAGGACGTGCGCCTGGGAGCGCTCGTCCTGGCCGATCCGGACGCCCGGGTCACCGAGATCAAGGACCCGTCCCTCCTGGCCATCCCCGCCACCAGCCCGCTGGAGGAGGTGCTTCGCCTCTTCGAGAAATACGACCGCAGCGCCCTGCCCGTCGTCGACGGCGAGCGGAAGATGCTCGGCATCATCACCGTCGACGACGTGCTGGACGTCGCCCAGCGCCAGGCCACCCGCGACATCCAGAAGCTCGGCGGCATGGAAGCGCTGGACGCTCCCTACGATCAGGTCGGCTTCTGGCCGATGGTCAAGAAGCGGGGCGTCTGGCTCTCCGCCCTCTTCCTGGGCGAGATGCTCACCGCCACCGCCATGGGCTACTACGAGCGGGAGATCGCGCGGGCGGTGGTGCTGGCGCTGTTCGTCCCCCTCATCATCAGCAGCGGTGGGAACTCGGGCTCCCAGGCGGCCTCGCTGATCATCCGCGCGCTCGCCCTGCGGGAGCTGAGGCTTCGCGACTGGTGGCGGGTGTTCGGGCGGGAGATCAGCGCCGGGCTCGCGCTCGGCGCGCTGCTGGGCGCGATCGGGTTCCTGCGCATCGCTCTCTGGCAGCACCTCCACTGGAAGGACTACGGCCCCCACTACCTCCTGGTCGCCGCGACCGTGTGGGCCAGCCTGGTGGGGGTCGTGTGCTTCGGGACGCTGGCCGGGAGCATGCTGCCGTTCCTGCTCCGCCGGCTGGGCTTCGATCCCGCCACCAGCTCCGCGCCTTTCGTGGCCACCCTGGTGGACGTCACCGGCCTCGTCATCTACTTCACCGTCGGCTCCGTCATCCTGCGCGGGACCCTGTTGTGAGCTGATGGCGCTCATCCACGCGCTGCCCGAGGACCTCGTCAACAAGATCGCGGCCGGCGAGGTGGTGGAGCGGCCGTCGTCGGTCGTGAAGGAGCTGGTCGAGAACGCCCTCGACGCGCGCGCGTCGGCGGTCAGCGTGGAGATGGAGGCCGGGGGGAAGCAGCTCATCCGCGTCCGTGACGACGGCCAGGGCATGGCGCCGGACGACGCCGAGCGGGCCCTGGAGCGCCATGCGACGTCCAAGCTGCGCGAGCTGGCCGACCTGCACGCCATCGCCACCCACGGCTTCCGGGGCGAAGCCCTGCCCTCGATCGCCAGCGTCTCCCGCCTCGTGCTCCGCACCCGGGACAACCACGGGCCGGCGGGGACGGAGGTGGAGGTGCATCACGGCCGGCGCGTCCACGTCCGCGAGGTGGGCCATCCGCGCGGGACGACGGTCGAGGTGCGCGACCTCTTCGGCTCCATCCCGGCCCGCCGCAAGTTCCTCCGGGCCGAGACGACCGAGGCCGGCCACGTGGCGGAGGCGGTCACGCTCCTGGCCCTGGCCCATCCCGGGACCGGCTTTACCCTCGGCTCCGGCGGACGCACCTCGCTGCAGGCGCCGGCCGTCGACGGCCTGGCCGCCCGGATCTACCAGGTCTTCGGCGGCCGGCTGCTCGACGACCTCCTGGCGGTCGAAGGGGGCGCGGACTGGGCCGCCGTGCGGGGCTTCGTCGCCCGGCCCGATCGGCCGGCCTCCCCGCGGCCGAACCTGCGCCTCTTCGTCAACGGGCGGCCGGTGCGGGACCGGGCGGTGGCGAAGGCGGTGGCGGAGGCCTACCGGGGCGCCGGAGCGGGGGAGTTCCGCGGCGACGCCTTCATCTTCCTCGAGCTGCCCCTCCACCTCGTGGACGTCAACGTGCATCCGGCCAAGACCGAAGTGCGCTTCGCCGAGCCCCGCACGGTGTGGGTGGCCGTGGGGGCCGCGGTGCGGGGTGCCCTCGCGCAAGGCGCGCAGTCCCGGGCGCCGCGCGTCACGCCTTCGGGTCGGCCCCCGGCGGATCCGGCCCGCATCGAGACCGCCGTGGACACGTTTCTCGAGCGCGCCGGCCGGGTGGCCGAAGGCCTGTCGGCGGCGGCGGAGCCGCGCGGCCCGGTGGTCGCGGCCGGCCCGCTCACGGTCCTCGGGCAATATCGCCTGACCTACGTCGTGGCCACCGACGGAGAGGACCTGCTCGTCGTCGACCAGCACACCGCCCACGAACGGGTCCGCTTCGAAGCGCTCCAGGCGCGAGCCGAGGAGCGGGCCGCCGAATCGCAGATGCTCCTCACGCCCCTGGTCGTCACGCTCGCCCCGCGCCTGCGCGGGCCACTGGAGGCGAGCCTGCCGGACCTGCGCGCGCTCGGCTACGACCTGGAGCCCTTCGGCGGAGACGCGGTGCGCGTCCGCGCCGTGCCCGCGCTGCTCCGCGCGGGAGATCCGGCGGCGGAGCTGCAGGCCGTCCTCGAGGAGGTGACCGATCGCGAGGGCGCAGAGTGGGCGGTGGCCGGACGGCGCGATCGTCTGGCCGCCACCCTGGCCTGCCACTCGGCGGTCCGGGCCGGCCAGCCGCTGAACAGCGAGGCCATGGCCGCGATCGTGCGCGAGCTGGGGCGGACGGTCCATCCCACCCTCTGTCCCCACGGCCGGGCGACGGTCGTGCGCCTGCCCCGCCAGGACGTCACCCGCTGGTTCGGACGGGGAGGCTGGCGGCGCCAGTGAGAGGGCCCGGACGCAGGCCTCCGGGCGGCGCGCGCTGGGTGGTCTACGCGCTCGGGCGGCTGATGCAGGTCACCGGCCTCGTGGTGACGCTGGTGGCGGCCACGGCGTTCTTCGGCACGCCGAGCACCACCTCCATGCTCCGGATGATGCTGGCCGGGGTGCTGATCTTCATTCCCGGCTGGCTGCTCGCGCGCCGCGATCCCGGCCGCGGCTGACGCCGGTCTCAGCGTGCGTGGCGGCGGGCGTACTCGCGGTAGGCTTGAAGGATGCGCGGGGCGACCGGGCCCGGCTTGCCGGCGCCTATCGGCTTGCCGTCGATCGTGCGGGCGGGCGCGACCTCCTTGGTGGTGCTGGTGATGAAGACCTCGTCGGCGGCGAGCAGGTCGGCCGCGAGCAGCGTATCCTCGCGCGCGGGAATGCCCAGCCCACGGCAGAGGTCGATCACCACCCGGCGCGTGATGCCGGAGAGGATGCCCGCGGCCAGGGGCGGGGTGGCCACCGCCCCGTTCTTCACGACGAAGACGTTGGAGCTGGCCCCCTCGGCCACCTCGCCGGCGTCGTTGAGCAGGATCGCCTCCACCGCACCCCGGCCCTGGGCCTCCCGCACCGCGAGGATGTTGTTCAGCAGGTTGCAGGACTTTATGGCCGGGTCGAGGGCGCGCGGGTGATTGCGACGCACGCCGGCGATCCCGAGCGCGATGCCTTCGGCGTAGTCGCGCTCGGGGGGCGGTTCGAACGGCTTGACGACCATGACCAGGGTCGGTCCCTTCACGCGGTCGAAGCGATAGGAGATGTCGCCTTCACCGCGGGTCAGGATGATGCGAATGTAGGATTCCTCGTTGCCCGCCCGGGCGAGCAGCTCGTCCAGCCGGCGGGTGAAGACCTCGTCGCCGAAGGGCGCGCCGAAGCCGAGGCGCGCGGAGGAGGCCCGGAGGCGCTCGAGATGGCGGTCGAGATGGAACGGCCGGCCGCCGTAGGTGCGCAGGGTCTCGTAGACGGCGTCGCCGAAGGTGAAGCCGTTGTCCAGCACGGAGACGCAGGCCTGCTCGGCGGGGACCACGTTTCCGTTGACGGAGGCGAAGAGGCCCATGCGGGGATCGGGAGGCGAGGGCGGATGGCCGACGCGGCGAGGCTAGCAGAGCGGTGACGGCCACGCAAGCCATCGTCCTCGGCATCGTCCAGGGGCTGGGCGAGTTCCTGCCCATCAGCAGCTCGGGGCACCTGATCGTCGTGCCCTGGCTGCTGGGCTGGCCCGAGCACGGCCTCGCCTTCGACGTGGCGCTCCACCTGGGGACGCTGGCCGCGGTGCTCTTCGCCTTCGCGGGGGACTGGCTGCGGCTCCTCGCCTCGGCCGCGCGGTGTCTCCGGCGGGGCGCGCCGTTCGCCGAGCCGGAGGCCCGGCTGCTGTGGCTGCTGGCCCTCGCCTCCATCCCGGGCGCGGTGGCCGGATTGCTCCTCGACCAGTGGGCGGAGACGGTCTTCCGCGCGCCGGCCCTCGTCGCTGCGACCATGGCCGTGATGGGGGCGGTGCTTCTCGTCGCCGACCGCGGGGCCTCGCCGGCCGGGCCGGGGGCCGAGCAGGTCACGCTCCGCGACGCGACCCTGGTCGGGCTCGCCCAGGCGCTGGCCATCGTCCCCGGCGTCTCGCGCTCGGGCTCGACGATCAGCGCCGGCCTGTTCCTCGGCTACCGGCGCGAGGAAGCCGCGCGCTTCAGCTTCCTGCTCGCCACACCGATCACGTTCGGGGCGGCGATGGTCAAGGTCCCGCACTTCGTCCACTCCGCGGACCTCTCGGTCGTGCTGCCCGGGATGGCCACCGCCGCCGTCTTCGGCTTCCTGGCCATCCGGCTCCTCCTCGCCTACGTGCGCGGCCACGACTACCTCCCCTTCGTCGTCTACCGCTTCGCCTTCGCCGCCGTCGTGGTGGCCGTCCTCATCGCCCGGAGATAGCGGCGGATGGTCCCCGTCCTCACGGCCGCCGAGATGCGCGACGCCGACCGCCGGACGATCGAGGAGCTGGGACTGCCCGGCGCCGTGCTGATGGAGAACGCGGGCGCCGCGGTCGCGCGGGCGATCCGCGACCGCTTCCCGGATGCGAAGCGGCCGGCGGTGCTGTGCGGGAAGGGCAACAACGGCGGCGACGGTTTCGTGGCCGCCCGCCATCTGCTGGACCTGAGGCCGACCGTCTTCCTGCTCGGCTCGCGCGCGGAGGCGCGGGGGGACGCGCGGCTCCACCTCGGCGTCTACGAGCGCTCCGGAGGGACGGTGCGCGAGGTGCCGGACGACGGAGCCTGGGCGACGGCGTGGCCCTCGGTCCGGGAGGCCGACCTGGTCGTCGACGCGCTGCTCGGCACGGGGCTGAACCAGGAGCCGTCGGGGCTCATCGGACGGGCGATCCGCGACCTGGCCGGCCGCGCCGGGCCCGGCCGCGCGCCGCTCGTGGCCGTCGACATCCCGTCCGGCCTTTCTTCCGACAACGGCGAGACGTCCTGGCCGACGCTCACCGCCCAGCTCACGGTCACCTTCGCCGCGCCCAAGTACGGCCACGTCCTCCCTCCCGCCTGCGAGCGCGTCGGCGAGCTGGTGGTGGCCGACATCGGGATCCCGCGGGCGCTGCTGGAAGGCGCGCGGTTGTGGCGGCTCGAGGCGGGCGACGCCGCTCGCGTGTTCCCGCCGCGGGAGCCCGGCGCCCACAAGGGCAGCTTCGGCCACGTGCTCGTGGTGGCCGGCTCGGTGGGGAAGACCGGCGCCGCCATCCTCGCCGCCACCGCCGCCCTGCGGACGGGGGCGGGCCTCGTCACCGTCGCGACGCCCGCGCCCGCCCTGCCGATGATCGCCGCCGGCCGCGCCGAGATCATGACCGAGCCGCTGCCGGTGGACGCCGGCGGAGCCCTGGAGGCCGGCGCCGTCACGCGCGCCCTGGCCCTGGCCAAGGACCGCGACGCCGTCGTCCTCGGCCCCGGGCTGGGCACGGAGGCGGGCCCGCGTGCCTTCGTGCGCGATTTCGTCCGGCGCTGCCCGTCGCCGCTGCTCGTCGACGCCGACGGCCTCAACGCCCTCGCCCCCTCCGCCAAGGAGCGCGGCGCCACCGACGCGCTGCGCCGGTCCGCGCCGACGGTCGTCACGCCTCATCCCGGGGAGATGGCCCGTCTGGTAGGCTCCAGCTCCGGCGAGGTGCAGCGCCGGCGGCTGGAGACCGCCCGCGCCTTCGCCATGGAGACGGGCGCCGTGGTCGTGCTGAAGGGACAGCGCACGCTCGTCGCCGATCCCGACGGCCGGGCCGCGGTGAACCCGACCGGGAACCCCGGGATGGCCACCGGGGGCACGGGCGACGTGCTCTCGGGCATCGCGGGCGCCCTGCTGGCCCGCGGCTGCGACGCCTGGACGGCCTCGACGGCCGCCGTCTACCTGCACGGCCTCGCCGGCGATCAGGCCGCCGCGCGGCTCGGCCAGGAATCGCTCCTGGCCGGCGACGTCGTCTCCCACCTCTCGCGCGCCTTCCGGATCCTGGAGCGCGCGCGTGCGTGAGGCGCTGACGCGCTCGGAGGCGGAGACCGAGGCCCTGGCCGCCGAGCTGGCGGCCGCCTTCCAGGGCGGCGAGGTCGTCCTGCTTTCCGGCGAGCTGGGCTCGGGCAAGACGGTCTTCGTGCGCGGCCTGGCCCGCGGCGTGGGGGCCGATCCGGAAGAAGTGGCCAGCCCCACCTTCGTCCTCCTGACCTCCTACCCGGGACGCCTGACGCTGCATCACGCCGACCTCTACCGCCTGTCCGGCAACGGCGACGACCGCGAGCTGGGACTCGAGGAGCTGCCCGGCCCGCGCGGCGTGCTCGCCGTCGAGTGGGCGGAGAGGCTGTCGGGCCTTCCCTGGGATCCGGCCCTGGCCCTGCGGGTGACCCTCGAGCACGCGGGCGAGGACGCGCGGAGGGTGAGGATCGAGAAGGAGGCGGCGTGAGGCGTGCCGCGGCGCTAGCGGCCCTGGCCCTGGCCGCCGGCGCGCCCGGCGCCTGCCGCGAGCGACGGGCCGCGGCGCCGACGCCGCGCCCCTCGGCGGCTTCGGGCAACCGCCACAACGTCCTGCTCGTCACGATCGACACCCTGCGAGCGGACCACCTCGGCGTCTACGGCTACAAACGGCCCACCAGCCCGAAGATCGACGCCCTGGCCCGGTCGGGGACGGTCTTCGAGCGGGCCTACACGTTCTGGCCCAAGACCCGCGGGAGCATGGCGATCATGCTGACCGGCCGGCGGCCCTCGCGCAACGGCTACAGCAAGACCCACCCCGTGCTGCTCGACTTCAACCCCACCCTGGCCAGCGTCCTGAAGGACGCCGGGTACTCGACCTCCGCCATCGTCGACAACCCCAACGTCGCCGCCCAGAACGGCTACGCGAAGGGCTTCGACAGCTATCGCGAGACGTGGGAGGAGGCTGAGCTGGCGAGCGAAGCGGACCGCATGCGGGCGATCACCGACGGCGCGGTGGCGTTCCTGCGCGCCGCCGTGCCGGACCGGCCCTTCCTGCTCTGGCTGCACTACGTCAACCCCCACGCGCCCTACACGCCGCCCCCACCCTTCGACACCGCCTTTCTCGACGCCGCCGCCGGGGCCGGTCCGCGGCTGAGGGTCGTGCCGGACTTCCACGGGGGGATCCCGAAGCGGTGGGCGGTGCGCGGGCGGGACCGCCTCGGCTATTACGTCGCGCAGTACGATGGAGAGATCGGGGCCGTCGACCAGGAGGTGGGCCGGGTCGTGGACGCCCTCCGGTCGTCGGCGGTGGCGAAGAAGACCGTGATGGTCCTCACGTCGGACCACGGCGAGAGCCTGGGCGAGCACGACTACTACTTCGACCACGGCGAGGACCTCTTCGAGCCCGGCCTTTCCGTGCCGCTCGTGGTCTCGGCGCCGGGGGGCAAGGCGGAGGTGCGCAGCCGGGTCTTCGCCTCCACCCTCGACGTGTTCCCGACCATACTCGACGCGGTGAAGGTGTCGTACCCGCCGGAGCTGGCCGGGATCAGCCTCCTCGGCGAGGTGGTGGGCCGGACCGCGCCGGGTCGCGAGCGCTTGTTCGCCCAGAACGACCGCAACCTGGTCGCCACGTGGGACCAGCGCTTCAAGCTCGTCGGCACGCCGGAGGGGGAGCGGATGCGGTACGCGCTCTACGACCGCGCGAGCGATCCCGGCGAGGCGCGCGACGTCTCGCCGGCCCGTCCCGACGACCTGCGCGTCCAGCGGCAGGAGCTGGAGCTGTTCCTCGGCGCGGGCGAGAGGGAGTGGGCCCAGACGCGGCGCGAGATCGGGGCCGGTCCCGCCGAAGCCAGGCTGAGCGCGGAGGCCTGCCAGAAGCTCAAGTCCCTCGGCTATGCCGGGGCCGGGTGCGCTCCGTGAGCCGCTAGGAGGTCGAGATGGCACGCTCGTTCGCGGGGGCCGGGGTGGCCCTCATCACCCCCTTCACGAAGTCGGCCGATCTGGACGAGGCGGCGCTGCGCCGCCTGGTGCGCCGTCAGATGGAGGCCGGCATCGACGTGCTCGTCCCCTGCGGCACCACCGGCGAGAGCGTGACCATGAGCCCGCGGGAGCAGCTCCGCGTCATCGAGATCACGGTGGAGGAGGCGGGGGGCAGGGTGCCGGTGCTGGCCGGGACCGGGACCAACGACACGCGGGCCTCGATCGAGAAGAGCAAGGCGGCCGCGGGAGCGGGGGCGCAGGGCGTGCTGTGCGTCGGCCCCTACTACAACAAGCCGACCCCGGAGGGCTTCTACCGCCACTACGCCGCGATCGCGGAGGCCAGCCCGGTGCCGGTCGTGGTCTACAACGTGCCCGGCCGCACGGGGAGCAACATCGACGCAAAGACCCAGCTCCGGCTGGCCGGCCACGGCAACGTCGCCGCGGTGAAGGAGGCGTCGGGCAACCTGGGCCAGGTAATGGACGTCCTGCGCGACCGGCCGGAGGGATTCGAGGTCCTGTCCGGCGACGATTCGTTCGCGTTCGCGATCATGGCCCTCGGCGGGGAGGGGGTGATCTCCGTCGCCGCCAACCAGGTGCCGCGGGAGATGCACGAGCTGGCCGCCGCCTGCGCGGCGGGCGACCTCGGGACGGCGCGCAAGATCCACTACCGGCTGCTGCGCTTGATGAACCTGAACTTCGTGGAGTCGAACCCGATCCCGGTGAAGGCCTCGCTGGCGCTCATGGGCCTGTGCGAGGAGGTCTTCCGCCTGCCGCTGTGCCCGCCGGCCGAGTCGACGCGCGAGGCGCTCCGCGCCGCCCTGAAGGAGCTGGAGCTGCTGCGTTGAGCCTGTCCCAGCGGATCGAGGCGCTCTACGCCCAGCCGGCGGCGTCGCTCGGCGCCGACGCCCGCGAGGCCTTCGCGGCGCTGCGCGACGGGCTCGAGCAAGGAACGATCCGGGCCGCCGAGCCGGCGGCGGGCGGCTGGCGGGTGAACGGCTGGGTGAAGAAGGGCATCCTGCTCGGCTTCCGCCTCGGCAAGGTGGTGCCGATGGATCCGGCCGGCCCCCTGCGCTTCTCCGACAAGGACACCTACCCCGCCCGGCAGTCGGTGCCGGAGGGCGTGCGCATCGTGCCCGGCGGCTCGTCCGTCCGCTCGGGGGCCTACCTCGGGCCGGGCGTCGTCGTGATGCCGCCGGCCTACGTCAACGTGGGCGCCTATGTCGACGAGGGAACGATGGTCGACTCCCACGCCCTCGTCGGCTCCTGCGCTCAGGTCGGCAAGCGGGTGCACCTCTCGGCGGGCGCGATGCTGGGCGGGGTGCTGGAGCCGGTGGGCGCCCTGCCCGTCATCGTCGAGGACGAGGCGCTCATCGGAGGCAACTGCGGCGTCTACGAGGGCGCGATCGTCGGCCGCCGCGCGGTGCTCGGCTCGGGCGTGATCCTGACCGCCTCGGTCACCGTCTACGACGTGCCCCGCCAGACGAGCCACCGCCGCACCGCCGAACGGCCGCTGCGCATCCCCGAAGGCGCGGTGGTCGTGCCCGGCTCGCGGCGGCTGGCGGGCGGCTTCGCGGAGGCCAACGGCCTGGGCCTGTACACGCCGGTCATCGTGAAGTACCGGGACGAGAAGACCGACGCCGCCACCGCGCTCGAGGAAGCGCTCAGATAGAGCGAAGATGAGCGCCCGTTCCATCGCCGTCGCCGTGGCCCTGGGCGTCGGCGCGTTGCGGCCGTCGCCCGCGCCGGCCCAGGGCCTCGATCCCCACCAGTCGCTGGCCCACGACATCTTCGAGGAGCTGATCGAGATCAACACCACCGACTCGGTGGGCAGCACCACCCAGGCGGCGGAGGCCATGGCGGCGCGGCTGAGAGCCGCGGGCTTCCCCGAAGGGGACGTCAAGGTGCTGGGCCCCCACGAGCGGAAGGGCAACCTCGTGGTGCGCCTGCGCGGGACGGGCGCGCGGCGGCCCGTGCTCCTGCTCGCGCACCTCGACGTGGTGGAGGCGCGCCGCGAGGACTGGTCCGTCGATCCCTTCAAGCTCCTGGAGAAGGACGGCTTCTATTACGGCCGCGGCACCACCGACGACAAGGCCATGGCCGCCATCTGGATCGCGAACCTCATCCGCTACCGGCAGGAGGGCCGGGAGCCGGAGCGCGACATCGTGGTCGCCCTCACCGCCGACGAGGAGGGCGGCAACTTCAACGGCGTGCAATGGCTGCTCGCCAACCATCGCGACCTCATCGAGGCCGACTACGCGCTCAACGAGGGGGGCGGGGGCGCCATCAAGAACGGCAAGTACGTCGCCAACCGCGTCCAGGCCAGCGAGAAGGTCTACCAGGACTTCACCCTCGAGGTGAAGAACCCGGGCGGCCACAGCTCGCTGCCGGTGAGGGACAACGCGATCTACCACCTCGCCGAGGGCCTGGCCCGGCTGGCCGCCTTCGACTTCCCGGTCAAGCTCAACGAGGTCACCCGCGGCTACTTCGAGCGGATGTCGGCCATCGAGCCGGAGCCGACCGCGAGCGCGATGAAGGGTGTGCTCAAGCGGCCGCGGGACCCGGCGGCGGTGGAGGTCCTGGCGCGCACGCCGTACTACAACGCCATGATGCGCACGACCTGCGTGGCGACGATGCTCCAGGGCGGGCATGCCTTGAACGCACTGCCCCAGACCGCGCGGGCCAACGTGAACTGCCGGATGCTGCCGGGCGACTCCCCGGACGAGACCCGCACCACCCTCGTCCGTGTGCTCGCCGACGACGGCATCGGCGTGACGCCGCTGGCCGAGGCCAAGCCCAGCGCTCCCTCGCCGCTCCGGCCCGACGTGATCGGCCCCATCGAGCGCGTCACCGAGCAGATGTGGCCGGGAGTGCCCGTGATCCCGGTCATGGGCACCGGCGCGACCGACGGCCTCTACCTGCGCCGGGCCGGAATCCCGACCTACGGCGTCGACGGCATCTTCGAAGACGTCGACGATACGCGCGCCCACGGCCGGGACGAGCGCATCGGGGTCAAGCAGTTCTACGACGGGCTGGAGTTCCTGTACCGGCTCGTCAAGGCCGTGTCGGCTCCCTGAGGCCCGGCCTCAGGCCCGACTGCGCAGGATCCCGGCCACGGCCCACAAGTTCGAGAGGAACACCAGCATCTGCAGCGCGCCCCGGACAGCGCCCCAGCGGTCGAAGCCTTCGAAGGCCCGCTGCAGCGCGACCGGATCGTCGCCGAGCTTCCTCAAGCCCAGCATCCTGGGGGCCGCCTGCGTCGTCGCCAGCAGGCCGCCCAGGGCCGCCGCGACCGCGACCCACAGGGCCGCCTCGGCGCTCCGCGGCACCGCGGCGTCGCGGTGACACGCGATCGCCGCCGCGATCGAGAAGATCGCGATCGCCTCGACCGGATACAGGAGGATGCCGTTGCCGAGATCCGCATGCCGGCTGTAGGCCGCCCAGGGTCGGGAACCGACGCGCCTCCAGGCCGGCATCTGGACCACCAGCCGGTCGAGGGTGGCGCCGGCCAGAAGCCCGCTGAGCAGCGTCGCACCGATGAGCAGAAGCCGGCCGGCCATGGATCACCGCGCTTTCCGAGGGGAGGCCGGTCCTACTGCAAGGTCCAGCCCCCGTCGATCATGAGCGTGGCTCCGGTGATGAGCGACGCCGCGGGAGACGCGAGAAACACCACCGGCCAGGCCACCTCCATCGGATCCCCGATCCGGCCCAGCGGAATGCTTCGCTCGACCCATTTCCGGAACGCCTTGTCGGCCAGGGCCGGCCTCGTCCCCGGTGTCTCGATGAACGTCGGCGCCACCGCGTTCACGGTGACGTTGTAGCGGGCCCATTCCAGGGCCAGGCACTTCGTCAGGTGGGAGATGGCCGCCTTGGTCATGCAGTAGACCGATTCGGTGGGCAAGGCGACGAAGCCGGCCTGGGAGCCGATGTTGATGATCGTTCCCTGGCGCCGCTCGATCATCGCCCGGCCGACCGTCTGGGCCACGAAGAACGAGCCCTTGAGGTTGACCGCGATCGTCTCGTCGAAGTCCTTCTCGGTGACCCGCTCGGCCGGGTTCGACTCGCCGATCCCGGCGTTGTTGACGAGGATGTCGATCCGCTCGAACCGGTCCAGGCCGGCTCGTACCCCGGACGCGATCTCCCCCATGTTGGAGACGTCCATCTGGACGCAGAGCGCCTGGCGGCCCATCCCGGCGATGCGCTCGGCGAGCGCCCGGCCGGCGGCCTTTTCCCGGAGGCCGAGAACGACGTCGGCGCCCGCCCGGGCCAGGGCCAGCGCGCACGCCTTGCCGATGCCCTTGGAGCAGGCGGTGACGAGCGCCACCCGGCCGGCGAGGCTGAAGGACCGAGCGTCGCTCCGCCCGGTCGGCTTCAAGGCACCGTCACGTTGGTGGGCGAGATCACGAGTTGCCCGGCGACGACCTCTATGTCGCAGATCGTGGCCGAGGCGGTCTCGGTGAAGTAGGCCCGCCGCTGGCCATCCCGGGTGCCGAACCGGACCTGGAACCGCCGGTCGCGGTCGAGGAAATTGCCGCTCGGGTCCCAACCCCCGAAGCGCGCGCCGCTGGCCGCCCAGATCAGCGTCCGGTCGGCGGCGTCGAAGCGCACGATCTGCTCCTGGACGTCGCGGACGTCGATGGTCGAGAAGTCGGAAGCCGGATCCCGGAACTGCACGAGACGGCTGGCTTGATCCGGCCCGGATGGGCTCGAGCCGCAGCCGCCCGCGCCGTGCACCAGTACCAGGAACAAGAGGAAGAAGGATGACCTTGTTCGCATCGTCGTGTCCCCGACCAGGCGTCCCTTCATCGGGCCCCCCACCGTCCGCGGCGGTGCGTCCGGCCGTGCGACAGGACCCTGGCCAGGCCCTAATTCTAGCCGCGCTGGAGATGATTCATGCGGTCTGGCTCTCGAGCGGCCGGCCGACACCCGCGCGCAGCAGGGGCAGCTCCAGGCTGTCGGCCAGGGCCAGGCCGCTGGCTTCGATGATGTTCCGCGACACGCCGAGGGTGCTCCAGCGCTCCTCGCCGCGCGCGGCCTCGATGAGGACGCGCGTCCGGGCCCCGGTGGCCGATTCGGGATCGAGGATGCGTACCTTGTAGTCGGCGAGGCGCACGTCGGCCAGCCCCGGATAATGCGGCAGCAGGGCCTTGCGCAGCGCGCGGTCGAGCGCGTGCACGGGCCCGTCGCCCTCCGCCGCGGTGTGCACGGTCTCCCCCCCGACGCGCAGCTTGACCATGGCCTCGGCGATCATGGCCTCTCCCCGGCGCCGCTGCGACACGACCACGACGTCCAGCAGCTCGAAGGGCGGCGCGTACCCCGGCTGGCGGCGCCGGACGAGCAGCTCGAACGAGCCCTCCGCGGCCTCGAACTGGTAGCCCTCGCTCTCCAGCTCCTTGACCCGGGCCAGCAGCTCCCGCTCGCGGCCGTCCGCGGCGACCCCGAGCTCGTCCGCCTTCACCCGCACGTTCCCCCTTCCCGACAGCTCGGACACCACGACGTGCCGCCGGTTGCCCACGACCTCGGGCGGGACGTGCTCGTAGCTCTCGGCCAGCTTCTCGACCGCGGCGACGTGCACCCCGCCCTTGTGGGCGAAGGCCGACGCCCCCACGTAGGGCGCGTGCGAGTCCGGGTTGAGGTTGGCGATCTCGCTCACCGTCCGCGCCAGCTCGGTGAGCCGGGCCAGGCTCTCGGGCGGCACCGTCGACAGCCCCATCTTGAGCTGCAGGGCGGGAACGATCGAGACGAGGTTGGCGTTGCCGCACCGCTCGCCGTACCCGTTGATCGTCCCCTGGACCTGGCGGCAACCGGCCTCGACCGCGGCCAGCGCGTTCGCCACGGCCAGCTCGCCGTCGTTGTGGCTGTGGATGCCCAGCGGCGTCCGCAGCTCCCGGCGCACCTCGGCGGTCACGTCGGCCACCCAGTGGGGGAGGCTGCCGCCGTTGGTGTCGCACAGCACCACCCAGTCCGCCCCCGACTGGGCGGCCGCGCGCACGGTCGCGAGCGCGTAGACGGGATCGGCGCGGTAACCGTCGAAGAAGTGCTCCGCGTCGTAGACGACCTCCTTGCCCCGTGACTTCAGCCACGCGACGCTGTCCGCGATCATGGCCAGGTTCTCCTCCGGCGTCGTCTCCAGGACGTGGCGGACGTGGAGGGTCCAGGACTTCCCGAAGAGCGATACCGCCGGCGTCTCCGCGGCCGCCAGCGCCCGCAGGTTGCCATCGTCCTCGACCCGGACGCCGGCCTTGCGGGTGGCGCCGAAGGCGACGAGCTTCGCGCGGCGCAGCGCGAGCGACCGCGCCCGCCGGAAGAACTCGGCGTCCTTGGGGTTCGAGCCCGGCCAGCCTCCCTCGACGTAGTGGATGCCGAAAGCGTCGAGCAGCCCGGCGATCTTCAGCTTGTCCTCGACCGAGAGGCTCAGCCCCTCGCTCTGCGTGCCGTCGCGCAGCGTCGTGTCGAAGAGGTAGACCTGGGTGTCCATGGCGTCTCTCCCAAAAAGCAAAAGGCCCCCGGCATCGCTGCCGGAGGCCCTGTTTGCGGCGCGCTCGCCTGTTCCTAGCGGGCGGGCCGGGGCCCCCGGGGGCTGATAATCGCGATGGCCCGGGAGCCCGCAGACGGACGCCGCCCCTCGGTCGCCATTGACGACGCGTCGGGCCGCATCCGCATCACGGCCCGCAGTATAGGGCGACGGCTGCGCGCTGTCAAATCACGACTTCTTGCCGGCCCCCTGCTGCATCTTCGCCATGAATTCCTGGTGCCGCTTTCCCATCTCGGACGGCGGCACGTCCTCGATGTGGGTGGCCAGGCCCCAGGTGTGGCCGAAGGGGTCGATGACCTGGCCCCAACGGTCGCCCCAGAACATGTCGGTCGGTGACTGGCGGGCGGTGCAACCCGCCTTCACCGCGCGGTCGAAGGCCTTGTCGGCGTCTTCGACGTAGAGGAAGAGAGCGGACGTCGAGAGACCGGCGGCCTTGGGCGACTTGTAGACGCCGGGCTGTCCGGGCATGGGCGGCATCTCGTCGTTCATCATGACCCTCGAGTCGCCGACCTGGATCTCGGCGTGGGCGATCTTGCCGCCCGGGGCGGGCATGCGCACCGTCTCGGTGGCTCCGAACGCCTTCTTGTAGAAGTCGATCGCCTTGGCGCAGTCGTCGAGGACGAGGTGCGGGGTGACGGTATGGTAGCCGTCGGGAACGGGCTTGACCTTCTTCCTGCTGGGCATCGTTTTCGTGGTCATCGCGAGCTCCTCGGAAAAGTCCACGCTACCCCGCGGCCGGCGGGGGCGTCAACGCCCGCGGGAAGAAATGCGCGGCCGCCTTCAGCCTTCGAGGATCGCCTCGGCGTCCAACGTTATGAACACGTCGTCGCCGACCACGATGCCGCCGGCGTCCAGCACGCTGTTCCAGCTCACGCCGAAGTCGTGCCGGTCGATCCGGGTGGTGGCGACGAACCCGGCCCGGACCCTGGGTCCCTTGTCGACGCCGCCCTCCCACCAGGGCGTCCGCCACCGGCCCAGGTGGCGCACCTGCAGCTCGACCGGACGGGTCACGCCGCGGATGGTGAGGTCCCCGGCCACCGCCGCCTCGTCGGCGCCGCATAACCGGACCTGGCGGCTCTTGAATGTGATCTCCGGGAAGCGCTCCACGTCGAGGAAGTCGGCGCCGCGCAGGTGCTCGTCGCGCTGCGGCTCGCCCGTCCACAGCTTCCGCGCGTCGATCGTCGCCTCCACCCGGGCCCCGGCCGGATCATCGGGATCCAGGTCCAGCCAGCCGTGGACGTCCTTGAAGTGGCCCCGGACCCAGGTGACCATCATGTGGCGGACGCAGAACTCCGCCGCGGTGTGGCCGGGCTCGAAGGTCCAATGCGCCACGCGGCCTACTTGACCCCCTGGCACTTCGCGCAGACGTCCAGGAGCCGGCCCTCGAGCATGTCCCTCTTGCGTTGCTTCAGGGTCTCACCCTTCCAGGCTCCCTCGATGCCGGTGACGAAGACGTTGGCGGTCTTGGTCCGCCCCTCGTAGTCGGTGCAGCAGGCCACCACGTCGCCGTTCCACTGGATGACGAACTGGTCGTAGGGGGCCGGGCAATACGTGTCCTTCACGTCCACGACGTGATGCGGGCCGACCACGTTGCCCCAGGAGTGGCAGCGCTTCCAGACGAGGTGGACGCCCTCGAGCAGCGTGTAGCGGCTGCCGTTCTCGTCCTGGTCGAGGAAATGCCGGGAGCGGATCTGCTCCGGGTCGTGCGCGCGGGGCGGGAGGCCGTACCGGCGCTCGAGGCCGCGCGCGAAGTCGATCCAATCGGCGAGGAAGGCCAGGGCCTGCTCGTCCTCGCTCACGATCCGGTAGGCCTCGGCGTACTTGGTGTTCATGATGTCGATCTCGAGGCGGGTGCGGGCGCCGAGGGCGACCTTGCGCTCGATCGCCATCCGGACCTTGTCGCGGTACTCGTCGAAGACCAGGCGCGGCGCCTTGCGCGTCTTGAACGTCTCGGCATCCGGCGTCTGGTAGGAGAGGATGAGGTTGGTGAGGCCGGCGCGGTAGAGGCCCTCGATGTTCTCGCGGGTGATGAGGCCGCAGTTGGTGTTGAGCTCGACGCCCACGCCCAGCTTTTCGGCGTGCTCGACGATGGCGACCAGGTCGGGGTGCAGGAAGGGCTCGCCCATCTGATGCAGCTTCACCGGGTAGATCGGGCCCAGCCAGCCCTTCTTGCCCGCGATCTCGTCGAGCAGGCGGAAGACCTTCTCCTTCTTCATGAAGCCTCGGCGCCGGCCCATGACCTCGTCCGGGCACCAGGTGCACTTGAAGTTGCAGGCGTTGGTGATCTCGATGAACAGGTAGTTGATGGGGTAGAAGCGGCCCGGCAGCTTCCGCAGCTCGGGCAGCGGGGCCACCAGCGCGAAAGCGCCCGCGTCAGCCGGGGGCGCGAGCGTCGCGGTGACCCTGGAGACCAGCACCTCCTGCCGGAACTCCACCCGGAACGAGGCGCCCAGGTTCTGCGTACGGCCGGGATCGAAGTCGGGCAGCGGGAACAGGCCGCGGCGGAAGCGGCGGAGGCCGGCCGCCTCGCTGCGCCAGCGCTGCTCGGCGACCTTGTAGAGCCCTTCGACGGGGGCGGTGGGGTCGGTGGACGCGTAATGGACGCGGAACAGGCCGAAGCGGTCGCCGAGGTACTCGACGTCGAGCCAGATCCCGCCCCGGTGCTCGGCGGCGCGGGCCAGGAACTCGGCCGGCAGCGTGAAGTAGAGATAGTGCGACGAGTCGTCGGGGGCCAGGCACGGCCGGCCTCCGGCGGTGACGACCTCCCACACGCCGTCGCCGTCACGGGGCACGCCGATCTCGCCGTGGGGCCCGTCGGCCGAGACGGAGACCTCCACGCGGTCCGGGCCGTGGAGAAGCCGGCCGAGGGCGGCGCCGAAGCGGTGGAGGGTCGTGGTCATGGACGGCCGACCTCGGGGCCGACCTTCAGGGTCGATGCGATCATATCGCACCACCGGGCCACCCGGGGATAGGCGTCGTCCCGCGCCTCGAAGGCGAGGGTGTAGCCGCGGCCCTCCGCGACGCGGTAGAAGCGCTTGCTGCGCGACGTGGCCATGGGCGTCTCCACCCACAGCACGTCCACGAAGCCGCCGTTCCAGGGCGTGTGGCTGAGGACCTTGTAGGCGTCGCCCAGCTTCTCCCGGGCCGCCTCGTGGAAGCCGTCGACGCTGGTCGCCGCCGGCAGCGGCTCGATCGTCAGCATCAGCGAGGCGTGGACCGTCTGCCGGTTGCGGTCGGCGGCCAGGGCGGGGCTGGTGAACTGGGTGACGAAGGTCCCGCTGCCCGAGATGGCGCCGGTGGGCCGCCAGGAAGGCGGCACCCGGATCGAGAAGCGCAGCTTGTCGTTCCGCTGCTCGGGATAGCTCTCCGGGCGTTCGGGGGTCAGGCTGCGCTCCATCTCGTCGATCACCGGCGCGTGGCGCTCGAACAGCGGCGCGTCCGCCTGGCTGAACAGGCCGAACACCCGCCCGCCCTCCTGGAAGAGGAGGAGCGAATGGCGGGTGGCGCCGTCGGCCGAAGCGAAGCGGTAGGCCTTTCCTCGGGCGCCGTCCCGGGTCTCGTCCCGCGAGGACGAGAGCGTGTTGCCGGCCAGGTACTTCTGCGCGTACTCCTCGAGCGGCATGCCCAGCGGCCCGGCCAGCAGCGTCACCGACACCGCGGGCTTGCGCTGGGTTCCCGTGGGGGGGCCCAGGAAGTATCGGTACCACATGCCGTCCTGCTCGGCCTGGTCGGTGCGCCAGCTCGCCGGGTAGCGCAAGCTGAGGTTGAAGTCGCCGTTGAAGTAGGTGATGAGCGGCTCCTGGGACGAGCGGCGGCAGGCTCCGGCCGCTCCCGCCAGCAGCGCCGCGCCGGCCAGGACGGCGACGCCTCCCGTCCTCCTATTCAAGGCGGTAGTTGGGCGCTTCCTTGGTGATGATGACGTCGTGGACGTGGCTCTCCTTGAGCCCGGCCGAGGAGATGCGCACGAAGCGCGACCGCGTCTGCAGCTCGCGGATGCTGGCCGTGCCGCAGTAGCCCATGCCGGCCCGCAGGCCGCCGACGAGCTGCTGGACCATGGCCGAGAGCGGTCCCTTGTAGGGCACCATGCCCTCGATGCCCTCCGGCACCAGCTTGCTCGACTGGCCCTCGAACTCCTGGAAGTACCGGTCGCGCGAGCCTTCCTTCATGGCCCCGATCGAGCCCATGCCGCGGTAGCTCTTGAACGAGCGGCCCTGGCGGAGGATCAGCTCGCCCGGGCTCTCGTCGGTGCCGGCGAAGAGCGAGCCGATCATGACCGAGGAGGCGCCGGCGGCGATGGCCTTCACGATGTCGCCCGAGAACTTCACGCCGCCGTCGGCGACGACCGGCACCCCCGCGGGGCCGGCGGCCTTCGCCGCGGCCGCGATGGCGGTGATCTGCGGCATGCCCGCGCCGGAGACGACCCTGGTGGTGCAGATCGAGCCCGGGCCCATGCCGACCTTGACCGCCGAGACGCCCGCGGCGACGAGGTCGGCCGCCCCCTCCTGCGTCCCCACGTTGCCGGCGATCACTTCCAGGTCCGGGAAGCGCCTCTTGATCGCCTCGATGGTCTCGATCACGCGGCTGGTGTGGCCGTGGGCGGTGTCGACGGCGACCACGTCCACCTTGGCTTCCACCAGGGCGGCCGCGCGGTCGACCACGTCGGGAGTCACGCCCAGGGCCGCGCCCACCCGCAGCCGGCCGAGGGAGTCCTTGCAGGCGCTCGGGTACTTGATCTGCTTCTGGATGTCCTTCACCGTGATGAGGCCCTTGAGGTTGTAGTCCTTGTCGACGACGAGGAGCTTCTCCACCTTGTGCTGGTGGAGGATCTCCTTGGCCTGCTCCAGCGTGGTGCCCACCGGCACCGTGATGAGGTCGTCCTTGGTCATCAGCTCCGAGACGGCGAGGTTGGTGCGGGTCTCGAAGCGCAGGTCGCGGTTGGTCAGGATCCCGACCAGCTTGCTGCCCCTGGTCACCGGCACGCCGCTGATGCGGTACTTCGACATCAGCTCCAGCGCCTCGGCGACCCGGGCGGTGGGCGACACGGTCACCGGGTCCACGATCATCCCCGACTCGGAGCGCTTGACCTTGTCGACCTCGCTGGCCTGGGCCTCGATGGTCAGGTTCTTGTGGATGAAGCCCATGCCCCCTTCCTGGGCCATGGCGATGGCCAGCGGGGCCTCGGTCACGGTGTCCATCGCCGCCGAGACGACCGGGACCTTGAGGGCGATCCCCTTCGTGAGCTGGGTGGCGATGTCGACCTCGGAGGGCAGGACGGAGGACCTCTGGGGCACGAGCAGGACGTCGTCGAAGGTCAGCGCTTCCGGAATCCGCTCGTCGAGCATCAGCCCTCCAGCCACGACCAGCGCCGCGGAGCCGGGTTGCTGCGCGCCTCCACTGCGTGGAGCCGCGCCAGCGGGACCTCGCTTACGCTCGGTCCACACCCCCGCGCCGGCTCAATTAAGCCCCGTGGCATCTTTTGTACTTCTTGCCGCTCCCGCACGGGCAAGGGTCGTTGCGCCCGACCTTCCTGCCTTCGCGACGGACGGTCTGGACCTCGCCCGTCATGCCCCCGCGCGCCTCGGCCGGCTCGGCCTTGCCCAGCGCCGAGCCGGAGCCGGAGAGCACCTCGCCGGGATCGTTGAAGGTGAGGTTGCGCGCGCGGGTCCGAGCCCCGGTCAGGGCCAGCTCCGGCTCGCGGACCGGACGCGGCTCGGGCGCCGCGGCCCGCGCATCCCGCAGTCCCCCTGGCCCCCGGTCCACGGGCGCCGGCCGCGGAGCTTCCTCGGGCCCCGGGCCGGTGGCCGCCATCGGCTGCGACAGGTAGACCCAGCGCAGGATCTCCTCGTCGATGCGGTCCATGAGCGCCTGGAACATGTTGAACGATTCCTTCTTGTACTCGACGAGCGGGTCACGCTGGCCGTAGCCGCGCAGCCCGATGCCCTCCTTCAGGTGGTCGATCGCGTAGAGGTGGTCTTTCCACTGGGTGTCGACGATCTGCAGCATGACCATGCGCACGAAGAGGTTCATCGCCTCCGGACCGACCTGGGCCTCCTTCTCCTCGTACAGCTTCTTGATGCGCTCGCCGAAGACCTCCACCATCTCGGCCCGGCCCATGCCCTTGAGCTGGGCGAGCGGCGCGTCGAGGCCGTAGGTCTCCTTGAGGGCCGCCTGCAACCCCTCCAGGTTCCACTCCTCGGGGTCGTCCTTGTCGGGCGTGTAGTTGTCGAGGTACCAGTCGAGCACCTCGAGCGACAGGTTGAGCACGTAGTTGCGGGTGTCCTTGCCCTCGAGGATCATGCGGCGCATGTCGTAGACGGCGGTGCGCTGCTTGTTCATCACGTCGTCGTACTCGAGCAGGTGCTTGCGGATGGCGAAGTTCTGCGCCTCCACCTGCCTCTGCGCGCGCTCGATCGACTTGGTGACCATGCCGTGCTCGATGGGCACGCCCTCGGTCATGCCCAGCCGCTCCATGAGCCCGCTGATGCGGTCGGAGCCGAAGATGCGCATGAGGTCGTCTTCGAGGGACAGGTAGAAGCGGGAAGAGCCCGGGTCGCCCTGGCGGCCGGCGCGGCCCCGGAGCTGGTTGTCGATGCGCCGGGCCTCGTGGCGCTCGGTGGCCAGGATGTGCAGCCCGCCCAGGGCCACCACCCGCTCGCGCTCGCTGCCGTCGAGGAACTCCTCGACCCGGGCGAAGGCGGGCTCGGCGGCCATGCGCTCGATGTCCGCCTTCATCGGGTGGGCCTCGAGGAAGTCCACCGGCTTCTCCCCCTGGGGATAGAAGCTTTGCGCGATCTTCGCCTTCATGGTCCTCGGCAGTGCCTGCGCCGTCTCGAGGTACGCGCGCAGGACCGGGAGATCGCGGGTGAGAGCCCCGGTGGCCAGGACCGAGGGATGGTCGGGCGCAAACGAGGCCAGCAGGCCCAGGTAGCGCTTGGCCAGCGTGCGCCGCTCCTCGGGGGAGGGCTTCTTCTCGGCCAGCGTCTTCTTGTAGTCGCGGGCCATCTCGTCCTGGGCCTGGGCCAGGGCGGCGGCCTTCTCCCCGGCCGGGGCGCTCTCCGGATCGAGCTGCTTCTCGAGCAGGATCGCCTTGACCCGGTGGTCGGGCACGCCGCCGAGGATGATGTCGGTCCCGCGGCCGGCCATGTTGGTGGCGATCGTGACCGCGCCGTAGCGGCCGGCCTGGGCCACGATCTCCGCCTCGCGCTCGTGGTACTTCGCGTTCAGCACCACGTGCTTGATCCCGTGCTTCTTGAGAAGGCCCGAGAGGTGCTCGGACTTCTCGATCGAGATCGTGCCCACGAGCACCGGCCGGCCGGCCGCGTGGAGATCCTTGATCTCGGCCACCACCGCGTCGAACTTCTCGCGCTCGGTGCGGTAGACGACGTCGGGGTTCTCGACCCGGATGAGCGGCCGGTTGGTGGGGACGACCAGGACCTCGAGCTTGTAGATCTTGTCGAACTCGGCCGCCTCCGTCTCGGCAGTCCCGGTCATGCCGGCCAGCTTGGCGTACATCCGGAAGTAGTTCTGGAAGGTGATGGTGGCGAGGGTCTGGTTCTCGCGCTCGATCTTCACCTTCTCCTTGGCTTCCACCGCCTGGTGGAGCCCGTCCGACCAGCGCCTCCCCGGCATGAGCCGGCCCGTGAACTCGTCGACGATGACGACCTGGCCGTCGTTCACCACGTAGTCCACGTCGCGCTGGAAGAGCGTGTGGGCGCGCAGGGCCTGGTTGACGTGGTGCAGGATGTCCATGTTGGAGGGGTCCCACAGGTTCTGGACCCCGAGCAGCTTCTCGGTATGGGCCATGCCGCCTTCGGTCAGGGTGACGGTCTTGGCCTTCTCGTCGACGATGTAGTCGCCCGTCTTCTCCAGCTCCGCCCGCTCCTCCGCCTTCTTGTCCCCGGTGATGCGGGCCCCCGGCTTCAGCTTGGGGATCATGGAGTTGATGCGGTAGTACTTGTCGGTCGACTCCTCGGCGGGGCCGCTGATGATGAGGGGAGTGCGGGCCTCGTCGATGAGGATCGAGTCCACCTCGTCCACGATCGCGAAGTTGTGGCCGCGCTGGACGTAGCCGGCGAGGTCGAACTTCATGTTGTCGCGGAGGTAGTCGAAGCCGAACTCGTTGTTGGTCCCGTACGTGATGTCGGCCGCGTAGGCCACCTGCCGCTCCTGGTCCCCCAGGTGGTGCTGGATGACCCCCACCGAAAGACCCAGGAAGCGGAAGATGCGGCCCATCCACTCGCTGTCGCGCTTGGCCAGGTAGTCGTTGACGGTGACGATGTGCACGCCCTTGCCGCCGAGGGCGTTCAGGTAGGCGGGCAGGGTGGCCACGAGCGTCTTGCCCTCGCCGGTCTTCATCTCCGCGATGGTTCCGCGGTGCAGGGTCAGGCCGCCGATGAGCTGCACGTCGAAGTGGCGCATGTTGAGCACGCGACGGCCGGCCTCGCGCACCACCGCGAACGCCTCGGGGAGCAGGTCGTCGAGGCTCTCGCCGCCGCCACCGCCGCTCCCGCCCGCGAGCCGGCGCCGGAACTCCCCGGTCCTGGCGCGCAGCGCTTCGTCGGAGAGCGAGACGACCGAGCTCTCCAGCGCGTTGATGCGCTGGACGACCGGGCGGATGGCCTTCAGCTCCCGCTCGTTCTTGGTCCCGATGATCTTGGTGAGTACGGTATTAATCACGCGTGGGCGCCCCGATCTTAGCCCGGCAGAATATCAGGGCGTACGGCAGAGGGTCAAACCCGCCGGCGCACGCGGCGGTGCACGGGCGTGGCCGGCGGCCGACTATCCGAAGCTGCGGTACTCGTCGAGGATGTAGTGGATGGGGTTCTGGGCCTGGTCGCGCACCCAGACCTCGTAGTGCAGGTGGGGGCCGGTGGAGCGTCCCGTGTCGCCCACGAAGCCGATCACGTCACCCCGCTTCACCCTCTGGCCCGGCTTGACGTTGAACCCGCTCAGGTGGCCGTAGCGGGTCACGACGCCGAAGCCGTGGTCGATGATGATCGAGTTGCCGTAGCCGCCCTTCTGCCCGCAGGAGACCACGACTCCGCCGGCGGGGGCCTGGACCTTCGTCCCGACCGGCGTGGAGATGTCGATGCCGGTGTGGAAGTCGCGCTGGCCGGTGAAAGGATCGAGGCGGTTGCCGAAGCCGGCCGCCAGGTATCCACGCACGGGCCAGATCGAGGGAGTCGAGGCCAGCAGCACGCTCTGATCGCGGTAGAACACCTCGAGCCGCTCGGAGCGCTCGGTGAGGGCGGAGACGCTGCGGTCCATCTCGTGGAGGGCGGCGGGGTCGAGAGCGGGAGCCGCGGATTCGCTGCCGGTGGCGCCGCCCACGCCCCCGACCCCGATGTCGGGCAGCGTGTGATCGAGCCCCGCCATCACGCCGAGCTTCTTGACCACGTTCTGCAGCGTGTCGATCTTCGCGCGCAGCTGGCCCGCGCTCTGCTCGTACTCCTCCGTCTTGATGCGCAGCGCCTTGTTCTCCGTGCGCAGGCGGCGCAGCTCGTAGACCTCGGCCGTGATCCATACGTAGTGGACCAGGATTCCGGAGACGCTGAGAAGGGCCGTGACGCCGAGGCCGGCCAGCCATTTCGTGAGACGCACGGAGACGTGGAGGCGCCGGAAGCGCGCCTTGGCGTGGGGGACGATGATCAGGGTGTAGAACTCATTCGCCATTTCATCTCCGAGCGACCCCGTGGGCGCCGGACCACGAAGGGAAGGGCCGCTTGCGGCTCTGAACCCACAGAAAAACTCTCGGACCCTACCATACGGATATAGGTCGGTCAACGATTTTCGCCAAAAACTTGGAGCAAAATGAGTGACTTTGTAGCGGGCATCACACCGCGGGCCCCTGACTGGCTCCCGGGAGTGACCCTCAACACTCCGCGGAGCCACTCAGCGCTCCGCGGAACTGCAGCGCCTCGGCCACGTGACGGGCCGCGACGCCCTCCTGGCGGTCGAGGTCGGCCACCGTCCGGGCGACCCGCAACAACCGGTCGTGGGCGCGGCCGGTGAGGCCGAGCTGGTCCATCGCCCGCTCGAGCAGGCGCCGGCCGTCGGCGTCCGGCCGTGCCACGCTCGTCAGCGCGGCCACGCCGAGGTCGGCGTTGGTCAGCGTGCCCGTCCCGCCGGCGCGCGCCGCCTGGCGCTCGCGCGCCTCTCGCACGCGGCGGGCCACGGCGGCGGAGGTCTCGCCCGCCGGGCCCGCCATGTCGGCGTACGGCACGGACGGCACCTCGACATGGAGGTCGATCCGGTCGAGCAGCGGGCCGGAGACGTGAGCCTGATAGGACCGGATACGCCGCGGGGGGCAGCCGCAGGCCCGCCGGACGTCGCCCAGGCCGCCGCAGGGACAGGGGTTCATGGCCGCCACGAGCTGGAAGCGGGCGGGTAGCCGCACGCGGCCGCGCACCCGCGCCACCGTCACCTCCCGGTCCTCTATCGGCTGGCGAAGCGCCTCGAGCACGTGGCGCTTGAACTCCGGCAGCTCGTCGAGGAAGAGCACGCCGTTGTGGGCGAGGCTCACCTCTCCCGGACGGGGCACGGAGCCTCCACCGACGAGGGCGGCGTCGCTGGCGGTGTGGTGAGGGCTTCGGAACGGTCGCTCGGTGAGCAGGGCGTCCAGGCGGGCGCCGCCGGCCGAATGGATCGCCGTCGTCTCGAGGGCCTCGTCCGGCGTGAGGGGAGGGAGGATCCCCGGCAGCCGGCGGGCCAGCATCGTCTTGCCCGATCCCGGAGGGCCGCACAGGAGCAGGTTGTGTCCGCCCGCGGCCGCGATCTCCAGGGCGCGGCGGGCGAGGGCCTGGCCGCGCACGTCGGCCAGGTCGGCCACCGCGCGCGCCGAGGGCTCGACCGGCGGCGGCGAGGGAGGCGAGGGGCGATCGACGCTGCCCGCCAGGTCCACCGCCTCGGGGAGCGAGCGCAGCGGATACACGTGGAGGCCGGAGACGAGCGAAGCCTCGGCCGCGTTGTCGGCCGGGACGACCGCGGCCGGAAGGCCCCGGGCGCGGGCGGCGAGCATCATGGGCAGCACACCGGCG
>Ga0066710_100000161_pt1 | contig 33141 bp, 25 predicted proteins | sample GraSoiAngelo_159_FD_79666 | JGI IMG/M metagenome (GOLD analysis project Ga0066710, IMG submission 79666) | Grasslands soil microbial communities from the Angelo Coastal Reserve, California, USA - 14_1009_16_40cm | ecosystem: Environmental > Terrestrial > Soil > Grasslands | place: USA... | reverse complement strand
GCCCGACAGGGCGACAACGGCGGAAACACTCGCCAAGACCGCCATCACTCGCATGACGTCTCCTGATGCCGCGCGGAACGTCGCGGCGTTAAGAAATCAATCGCCGCCGGTCGCTGCCTCTCGCTTCACGCCGCGGAGGAGGACCGGCGCCGCTTGAAAGTTCTCGAGCGCCAGCGTCTTGCCCTCCTGATCGACGGTGAGCTTCGAGGTGAGCGACATTTTCCCCTCGCCGGTCCCCGCCCGGTTGAGTCGCAGCTCGACCAGGGTAAACGGGTAGTCAGTCCCGTCAGGCTGGTTGGTCGCCTTCCACGGCTTGCCGCTCCAGGACCCCAGCTGCCGATCGGTCAGCAGCACAATCCGCTCCCCGCCATCCGGCAAGGTCTGGCGATAGGCGTAGCGGATGCTGTAGCCGAGCGTCTCGTCGGTCCAGATGTAGCCCGCCGAAGGCTGGGTCTGCAGGGCCTCAACCAGCTGCTTCTCGCCCTTCTCCTTGAAAGAGGCAATTGCCTTGTTCCGATCTTCGTCGGATGCCCACCGAAGCACGTTGATCTTCAGCTTCTGGCCGGCCCCGACGCTCATGTTGGCAGTCGTTCCGGTATACGTGTCGAACTTGGGAGTGGTCTGCGACTGCGTGGTCTGCGGCTTCGTGGTCTGCGCCCTCGAGCCCACGGTCGCCATGGCCACGATCGCAAGAGTTGCGGCAAGTCTTCGGGCATGTGGTCTTGTCATGTCGTCTCCTCGGTCCCTGCGTCCCTCCTGCCTGAAAATATAGTGCAGAACCTCGGCAGTGAGTAGAGGCGCCAGGTCCGGTCGCCCTGCATGATTTGGCGTCGAAAAGATTGAGTTTCAGGGGGGCCCCGTGCTAAGGTCCAGCGTTACAATTGGGCGCGGCCATCTGCGCGCTCTCCTCTGTACAGGGCGCGCAGCAGATGACTCGCGCGGTTAGCAGATGGCTCGCAAGGAGGGTCACTCCATGTCAGAACACAACAGAATCGATCGGCGCACCCTGCTGAAGATCATGGGGTCCGCCGGGGCGACCGCGGTGGTGTCCTCCGCGTGCGGGACGGCCGGTGCCGAATCGGGGGCCGGGCTCACCGGAGGCAAATTCGACAAGACGGTCGCGCTCGCCACGGGAGGTCCCGGGGGGAATCAGAACTGGCAGCCCGGCGACGCCGTCAAGTTCCTGCCGCCGCAGCAGATTCCGACGTCGAGCGCCGCCTCAGACACGATGGCGGCCCTGCCGAAAGAGAAGCTCCTCGACATCTTTTCGAAGATGAACGCCAGCCGCAAGTGGGAAACCGCGATGAAAGACCTCTTCGTGGGTGGGAAGGACGGCCTCTATGGCGCGTTCCACACCTACGTGGGCGAAGAGGCGATGGCCAACGGCGTCATGGCGGCGCTCAACCCCGACGACTTCATCGCCAGCACCCACCGGGGACATGGGCATCTCATCGCGAAGGGCGGCGAGTTGAACCGGATGTCCGCGGAGATCTTCTTCAAGGAGACGGGTTACAACAAAGGCTACGGCGGCTCGATGCACATCCTGGACATGTCCAAGGGCATCATGGGCGCCAACGGCATCGTCGGCGCCAGCTACTATCTGGCCGCCGGCGCGGCCATTCGCGGCAAGGTGCTCGGTTCGACGCAGGTGGCCGTGGCGTTTTTCGGAGACGGTGCCGCAGCGTCACCGTACTACTTCAGCGCCGTCCGGAGCTGCGCCAACTACAAAGTGCCCGTCATCTTCGTCAACGAGAACAACTTCCAGTACATGGGCGTGCCGATGGCCAAGACGGCGCCGACCAAGTACATCTCCGAGTACACCAAGGGCCTCGATCTGCCGCACCACCTGGTGGACGGCAACGACGTGACAGCGGTCTTCTCGGCGACCAAGGCCGCCGTCGAATGGGCGCGCTCGGGCAAGGGTCCGGTTGTCATCGAGGGGATCACGTATCGCTGGTACGACCACGCAGGATTCGCAGGCGGCCGCGTGGGCGTGGACGGCGCCTACGGACTTCCCTATCGTTCCGACGACGAAGTCAAGCAGTGGATCTCCCGGGACCCGGTTGCACGGTACAAGACATGGCTCCTCAGCAAGAAGCTGGCGAGCGAGGGTGAGCTGGCCAAGATCGAATCCGACACCCAGGCGGCCGTGGAGGCCTCGATTGCGTTCGCGCGGCAGAGCAAGGATCCCGATCCCGAGACTGGCGTGCTGAACACGCACTTCAGCGGCGCAGTCGCGGCGACGCAGTTCTACAACCGATCCGGGCTCACGCGGCCGACGACTTAGGAGAACGGAGAGATTGCCATGGCCAAAAAAACATACAACTACGCCCAGATTGAAGCGGTCGCGCTTGAAATGCGCAAGAACAAGGACATGGTCTTCTTCTACGAGTACGAGACTCCGGTCGCGACGCTGCCGACCGGCGAGATTCTCGATCTCGTGAAGGAGTTCGGTTCGGTTCGAACGTCGGGTGGCGGCTGGGCCATTGACGAGTCGTGGATCGTCGGCGCGGCCATCGGCGTCGCCACGGCTGGATCCATCGCCATCGCTCGAACGCCGTCGATGGCGACCATCTACGCCATCGAGTACATCTATAACCAGGCCGGCAAGCTGCGCTCGATGACCGGCGGCCAGGCCAGCATGCCGTTCGTCCTCTGGCAGGGCGGCGGCAGCCGGACGCGCGGCAGTGCGGGGCAGCACACCGAGGTCGGTCAGGAGGCGCTGTACGCCAACCTGCCCGGCGTGAAGGTCGTTGTCCCGAGCAACGCCTACGACGCAAAAGGACTGCTGATCGCGGCCATCCGGGACCCCGATCCGGTGATCTATTACGACTATCCGGAGGTGAAGTCGGGTGACCAGCCGGACGTGCCCGACGACGCTTACGAGGTCCCGCTGGGGAAGGCGGTCATCCGCCAACCCGGAAAGGACCTCACGCTCGTCGCCTGGGCGCCCGCCACCGTTGACGTCAAGCGTGCGCTTCCCGACATCGCCAAGGCCGGCATCAGCGCCGAGGTCATCGACCCCAGGACGCTGAAGCCGCTCGACGTGGACACGCTCGTCGCGTCGGTGAAGAAGACGCGCCGGCTGCTCGTCGTGGATCACGGCCACTACACCAACGGGTTCGGCTCGCACGTCATCGCCGAAGTCGTGCAGGCGGTGCCCGGCGTGAAGACGAAGAAGATCGCCTTCCCGGATGTGCCCGGCCCCGGCGCCGCCGGCATGATGGCCTGGCTGCGTCCGGACGCCCCGAAGATCGTGGACGCGGCCGTCCAGATGATGAAGGGCTAAGGCTCCGGAACCCAGTCGTTACACCCAGGCCCGGCTCCGATGTATGACCACTGGAGCCGGGCTTTCGCTTGCCATGGAGATCTCTCCTCGATGACCGCCGAACCGCCCCAAGTCCCTCCCCGCCCGGCGCCCTGTCCCCGCTGTGGAGCAGCCATGCGCGCGGACACGGTCAGGACGGCCATCTGGATGCAGGAGCGTCTGGTCGTCGTCGAGGACATCCCCGCGCAGGTCTGCGACGCCTGTATGGAGCAGTTCTACGACGACGATACGACGGACGCCCTGCGGCGCTTGACCGAGGAAGGATTTGCGTCGGCCACACCGAAGCGCGAGCTCCTGGTTCCGATCTTCTCGCTCGAAGGACGCATCATCAGGCCCGCTCGCTCGGAAGACGATCTCTACGTGGACTACTGAACCCGCTCACGGAGTATTGAGGATGTCTCGTTCTGGGCGCGTGGTTGTGGCGGTGGCCGCCCTGTGGGTGGCGGTGGCGTGCGGAAACGCAGGGTCGGGCGGTTCTTCTCAGGGCTCCGCGTCCAAGCCGGCAGAGGGCGCCGCCCCAGCGGCGGCACCTGCGGCGCAGGCCGCGGCTCAAGGGCAGCCAGGGCTGCCGTTCAACATCAACACCCTCTTCCCCCCAGGCGCGGGGCACGATTTGACCTTGAGCACGTGCGGCACGTGTCATCCGGTTGCCTGCGTCGCGCGGGGTCAGCGGACCATGGAAAGCTGGGCCGCGATCAAGGAGGGCCACAACGACAAGCTCTCGAACATGAGCGGGGCCGATCAGGACGCGGTCTTCGCCTACCTGCGCGAGAACTTCAACAACACCAAGCCGGAGCCGAAGATTCCGCCCGAGGCGATTCAGCAGGGATGCACGCCGTTCTAACAACCTGGCGGCTCCGGGCTTCAGGCTGCAGGCTCCAGGCTTCGGGCTGCGCGCTTCGGGCTAGAGGCTTCGCGCTGCTGGCGGCTGCCGCCTTCGTCGCATGCGGGGGTGGGTCCGCTCAGACCGGCTCCTCCGCGAGTAGCGGTGCCGCCGCGCCGGAGACGACCTCCGGGGGGAAATCGAACGTCAGCATCGACATCAACCGCATCTTTCCACCGGGACCCGGACGGGAACTCGTCCTCAACAACTGCACGTCGTGTCACACCTTCGTGCCCATCGTCATCCTGCAGATGACCAAGGAAGCGTGGGAGCGGAATCGTCGCGATCACACCGACCGCGTGGCGGGACTGAGCGAAGCCGAAAAGGACACGCTCTACGAGTACGTCACGGCGAACTTCAACCCCGACCATCCCGTCCCCAAGCTGCCCAAAGAACTGCTCAAGACCTGGACGTCGTACTAGCGTTTCAGTGCTCTTCAACTCGTTCACGTTCCTCGCGTTTTTCGCCGTTGTTGCCGGCGTCTACTACGGCCTCCCTCATCGGGCGCGGTGGATGTGGCTGCTCGGCGCAAGCCTGTTCTTCTACGGAACGTTCAGCGTTCCGTACCTGGTGCTGCTGCTCGGGACGACGCTGGTCACCCACGCGATGGGCCTGGCCATCGGCGATGCCACCACCCCGGGCGCAAAGCGGGCCGCTCTGACCGCCGGCGTCGTCCTCGTTCTGAGCGCGCTGTTCGTCTTCAAGTACTACGAGTTCTTTCGACAGTCGGCGGACATGGTCCTGGTCGCCGCGGGCCTGGGCTCGCTGCAAGGCTGGCCCCGACTGTCCGTCGCGGCCATCGCCGGGCTGTCGTTCTACACGTTCTCGTCGGTCAGCTATCTGGCGGACGTGTACCGGGGACGGGCCCGACCCGAGCGCCACGTGGGTCGCTTCACGCTGTACGCCTCGTTCTTTCCAAAGCTCCTGGCCGGTCCGCTCGAGCGAGCGCAGCCCTTTCTCGACCAGGTCGATCGTCCGCTCTCGTTCGACCCAGAACGCGTCTCGTCCGGTCTACAGCAGATGCTGTGGGGGCTGTTCAAGAAGGTCGTGATTGCTGACCGGCTGGCGGGCTTTGTCGACACCGCCTACCAGTTGCCGGGGCTGGCATCGCCGGCCGATCTCGTTCTGGCCACGTACTTCTTTGCCTTCCAGCTGTACTGCGACTTCTCTGGCTACTCGGACCTTGCGATTGGAGCCGCGAGGGTGCTGGGCTTCGACCTGATGGCCAACTTCTCCCGGCCGTATCTCTCGACATCGATTCAAGAGTTCTGGGCGGCCCGGTGGCATCTGTCGCTCTCAGCCTGGCTCAGGGATTACCTGTACATCCCGCTCGGAGGAAGCCGGACGTCGCCCCTGCGACGCGCCGTCAACGTGATGATTGTCTTCCTCGTCAGCGGACTCTGGCACGGCGCAAACTGGACGTTCGTGGTCTGGGGCGGCGCAAACGGCGCCTATCAGGTGATCTCGATGACGGCGAAACGCCTGCTCGGCCGCGAGTCCGGCCCCTCATCATCGTCGTCACCGCTCGGTATCTTCGTCCGTCGGGTCGTGACGTTTCATCTCGTGCTCGTCACCTGGGTATTCTTTCGGGCGGCGACGCTCGGCGACGCCGTAACCGTCCTGTCGAGGGTGGGCAGGGTGCTGGCGCGCCTCCCGGCCCTGCTCCAGGTGAGACTCAAGTCGGGCGACGTCCTGATCTCGGTCGCGCTCATCGTGCTGCTCCTCGTCGTGGAAGGTCTCGATGAGCGGAAACCCGTGTGGGAGCGTCTACGCGCCCGGCCGTTGCCGGTCCGCTGGGCCGTGTACTATCTCCTTTTGATTGCTCTGGCGGTCCTGGGGACGTGGAACTTCCAGCAGTTCGTTTACATGCAATTCTGATCAGCTGCGAGCTACGGGCTTCAGGCTGCAGCCTGAGAGCCGAAGCGAACCGGTAAGAGCTGAGAGCTTGGAACCGAATGACCGATCGCGTGGCCCGTAATTGGACGGCCTTTCTCCTGATCGGATTCGTGCTGTACGGCGTGCTGTACGCGGCCTCAGAACAGCTGGTGTACCGATACGGGCATCGGAACCGGTTCTTCATGATCAGCACCGCGACGGCTCCGCGATACGACTACGTGATCCTGGGAGCCTCGCATGCCGCCGTGCTCGACTACGACGACATGAACGTCCGTCTCGAGAAAATGGCGGGCGGGACGGTCATCAATCTGTCGGTGGTGGGCGGCGGTATTACCGTGAACCGGCTCCTCTTCGACTACTTTCTGGCCCGCCGCCACCGTGCAGCAACGATCCTGTACGTCGCCGACTCGTTTGCCTTCTACTCCACACAGTGGAACGAGGACCGGTTGAACGACGCGCGTCTCTTCCTCAGGGCCCCATTCGACGCGACCCTGGCGCGACTGCTGGTCCAGAACCCCTCGACGCGGTCGGCCGGGCTCAGCTATCTGGCCGGCTTCACCAAGATCAACAACCCCAATCGCTTCGAACCGGACGTCAGCGAAGACGAGGCGACGCGGTTTATCAAGACCTACAGACCCGTTGGCCAGATCGATCGCGAGCGGATCGAGTATTTGTATCCCGCCTCGATTGACCAGCGAGACCGCCAGAAGTACCTGGCTCAACTCGACCGCCTGATGGGAGATGCCAAGGCACTCGGTCTCGGTTTCCTGATCGTCAGGCCGCCGATCCCCGAGCGTATATCCAAGATGCTCCCCGGCGAATCCGATTTCGCCAGGGAGCTCGAAACGATCGCAGGTCGCCGCGGTGTTCAGGTGCACGACTTCTCGCACAGATGCAACGACGAGAGGTTCTTCTTCGACACCGATCATCTCAATCGGAACGGCGTCCTGAACTTTTACGAGAACTGCCTGAGAGAGGCGCTGTCCTCCGCGCGGGCAAATTGAGGAATCACGTTGACGGGCCGCTCACTACTCTGGGTCGTGCTTTTCGCGGTCGCCTGGGCCTGGACCGGCCTGGTATCGTCGTCGGCCGGCGGGCACCAGGCTGACAAGACCGTCTGGTCGGGGGTGTACACGGCGGCACAGGCGCGGCGTGGCGAGCAGGTGTACAAGGAATCGTGCACGTACTGCCACAGGGATGACCTCACTGGTGGATTTCTGGACGACGGCGTGGGGCGAGCGCCCGCGCTCGCGGGTCGCCGTGCTTTCGACTCGTCTTTCTTCGAGCGGTGGGAAGATGCGACGGTCCGCGATCTGGCGGCAGCCATCGCGGCGACGATGCCGCAGCAGAAGCCGGCCAGCCTCAGCGTGCAGGCCTACATCGACGTGGTGAGCTTTCTACTCCAGAAGAACGGGATGCCGGCCGGCAACACGGAGCTACCGACCGACGTCGAAGCGCTCGGGCAGATTCTGATCGTGCCGCAGAAATAGGCGCCCGCTCATCCTTTGCCTGAGCCCTACCGCTACTTGGGGCCCTGCCGCTACTTGGGGCCCTGCCGCGTCGCTTGCTCTTCGACGGGCGGCAAATCCTCCGGACGCCGCTTCCCGGCCTTGGGGTCGGCGCCGAGCTTCAGCATCAACTCGGCAGTCTCGAGCCGCCGGTTGTAGGTGTTCGGGTAGAACACGCCGTCGGCCACGAGATACGGCGTCCAGCCGATCTTGTTGGGCACGTCGAGCTTGGCTCCCTTTTCGACCAGGAATTTGACGATGTCGTTGGAGCCACGGTGGGCGGCCCCGTGTAGAGCCGTCTCGCCGTTGGCGTCGATGGCGTTCACGTCGTTGCCGAGCTCGTAGCACAGCTTCACTGCTTCGAAGGCGTCGGCATTGCTGCCGGCGCTCTCGCCCACCTGCCAAATTCCAACGCCGGCAGCCGCCATCATCGGTGTCGCGCCTTCTTCAGTGGTGATGGACGGATCGGCTCCGTGCTGGAGCAGGAATCGCATGTACGGGACGTCGCCTAGCTTGGCGGCCTGGAGGAACGGCGTGGACCCGAGGCGGTTCAGAATGTTGCGGGCTCCATCGTTGGGCTCTTTGGTCATTCGTGCATTGGGATTGGCGCCGTGATCGATCAACCGCTTTGCGAGCTCCAGGCTGGTCATGCTGCCGTTCTGGACGGCGTTGGGAAGCCCGTGCTGGATTGGCGGACGGCGGGTCCACGCGATTTGATGCAGAGCGGTCCAACCCTGGGCGGACGCGTTCGGGTCTGCGCCCTTGTCCAGCAGCATCGCCGCCAGCTCGAAGTTCGCGTTGGTGACGGCGAGCACGAGCGCGCTCGTGCCGCCAGGACCGGTCCTTCCACCGCGGATTCCAGTGTTGTAGACGGCTGTCAGCGCGGCCAGCGAGTTGCCCTGAGCACCTTGGGCGCCTGCCCTCTGGGCACCTGGCCCTTGAGTCCCCTGCGCCGCGCCGCCTGCGGGAACATTGACCCCGGCGGGCACGACGCCCTGGGCCGCGCCTCCACGCGGGTTTCTGCCTGGCGACTGGACGACAGCGTCGTTGACGTTCGCGCCGCCGTCCAGCAGCACCTTGACGGTGTCGATAGCTCCGGCGCGGGATGCGAACAGCAGGGGCGTGAACCCGCCGTTCGACCGGACGTTCACGTCCGCTCCGGCCTCGATGAGGGCTTTGGCGGCTGCGGCGTTGTTCTCGGCGGCCGCCCACATGAGCGCCGTCTGGCCCTTCCACAGCTCCTTGGCGTTCACGTTGGCGCCGCGTGCGAGCAGGGTTTTGACCGCGTCGAGCTTGCCGTTTCGTGAGGCGGTCATCAGGGCCGTTTCGCCCTCCGGGAGCGCTGAATTGGGATCGGCGCCCGCCTGGAGCAGCTTCTCGACAATGGCGGCATTGCCGTTCTCGCAAGCGGCCAGGAGCGGGCTGACCCCGTACCGATTCGTCGCCTTCACGTCCGCGCCGGCCTTGATCAGCAGCTCGACCGATTCCACATCGCTGCGCTGAGCGGCCCAGTGCAGCGCGGTCGTTCCGTCGGGCTCGGCGATGTTCACGTTTGTGCGCTGGCGGATCAAACTGCGAACAGCGGTGCGATCCCCGTTCTTCACCGCCTCCACGATGGATGTCTCCGCGGCTCCGGCCAGGCTGGACACCGCGACCAGCGCAGCACCGAGCCAGATGCCGAGACGGTTTTGGGTGGACTTCGACATCTTCGTGCTCACGACCTTCATCGCTCCTTAGACTCCGGAGAGGGCTTCGAACTGCACGCGGCCGGTGCTGTCGCCGAACGACTCCGCGCGCACGCCGACCTTCTGCAGGAGCGACACGTGGAGGTTGCTCATCGGGGTATCCTTCGGGAACCGCAAGTGGCGGCCACCCTTGACCGTCCCGGCCCCGCCGCCAACGAGCACGAGGGGCAGGTCGATGTGCGAATGCTGATCCGAGTTGCTGAGCCCGCTCCCCTGGAGGAGGAGCGAGTGATCGAGGAGCGTGCCATCCCCGTCGGGCGTGGCCTTCAGCCTGGCGGCGAAGCGGGCGAGCAGCTCGATGTGATACGTGTTGATCTTCGCGGCCTGCGCGAACTTCACCGGATCGTTCTGATGGTGCGAGATCGCGTGGTGCGCTTCCGGCACGCCGACCCACGGATAGGGCCGGTTGCTCTGCTCGCGGCCGAGGAGCAGCGTGAACACGCGGGTGATGTCGGCCTGGAACGCCAGCGCGGCGAGGTCGAACATCAGCTTGGCGTGCTCGTCATAGGAATCCGGGGCGCCAACGGGGCGGTCGGGCAGCTGAATCACCGATTCACCGCTCTGTCGCTCGGCCACCTGAATGCGCCGTTCGATCTCGCGCATCGCGTCGAGATATTCGGCGACACGGGTCCGGTCGCTCGCGTTCAGCCGGTTCTGCAGGCTCGACACCGATTCCTTGACGGAATCGAGGATGCTGCGGTCCTCCCGCACCTGCACCAGACGCTGCTCCGGCGTGCCGCCGTCTCCGAACATCCGCTCGAACACCACCCGCGGATTCACTTCCATCGGCAGCGGCGTCGTGGGATTTCGCCAGGAGATGGTGTTCCAGTACACGCAGCTGTAGCCGTTGTCGCAGTTGCCCACCAGATAGTTCTGCTCGAGCGCCATCTCGATCGACAGAAGCGGCGTGTCCTTGCCCAGCACCTCGGCCGCCAGCTGATCGACGGTGGTCCCGTTGCGGACGTCCGCGCCTTCGGTCCGCTTCGGATGGACACCGCTCAGCCAGACCGACTGACCGCGCGAGTGCTCGCCGTTGCCATCGCCCAGCGACTCGGCCATCTTGTGGCTCAAGCCCGTCGGAACGACGACTTGATCCCGGACGGGGTTCAGCGGACTGAGCGTCGGCGACAACTCGTTGAGGATCGTTTCCTCCCCCTTCGGCGTCCACGCGGCCATCGTCGCGCCGTTGGGGGTGTAGATGAAGCCCAGACGGCGGACCGGCCTGGCGGGCGTCGTCGCGAGCGCCGACAGCGCGGGCACCATCGCATCGAGCAACGGCAGCGCAATCGTGACACCCATGCCGCGGAGGAACGTCCGCCGGGGCAGGGAGATTTTCGAAATGAACATCGCTCAGCTCCTTCTCAACATCAACGACCGCCCGCGACCGACGTCGCGGCCGGCTTGGCATCTTCCGTCGTCTGCGTGCGCCGCATCTCGAACGGCGTGCTCGTCGCGATCCCGACGATGAGCGACTGGAAGCTGTTGTCGCTTCGAGCCGCGTCCTTCACGATTCTGCGCACGGCCGGTGCGTCGTAGTACTCGATGCCGCGGCCGAGCGCATAAATCAGCAGCTTCTCGGTCACCGCAGTGACGATCTGATCGGGGTGGGCCATGATCCAGCTGCGCAGCCCCCGCGGACCGTCGAATCTGGATCCATCGGGCAGGGCGGCCGAGGCGTCGATCGTGGCGTCGCCGTCTCGCGCCCGCCACTGACCCGTGGCGTCGAAATTCTCCAGCGCAAAGCCGAGCGGATCCATCCGGGAGTGGCAGCTCGCACAGACCGGATTCGCGCGGTGCTGCTCCATCCGCTCCCGCAACGTCAGCACCTTCCCGCCATCCTTGTTCTCCTTGAGCGGGGGCACGTTGGGCGGCGGCGCCGGCGGCGGCGCGCCAAGGATGTTGTCGAGGATCCACTTGCCCCGCCCGACCACCGTCGTGCGGTCGGCCAGCGAGGTCAGCGTCAGGAAGCTCCCCTGACCGAGCAGCCCGCGGCGATTCTCGTCGGGCCACGCCACGCGACGGAACTGGCTCCCGTAGACGTTGGGGATGCCGTAGTGCTTCGCGAGCCGCTCGTTGACGAAGGTGTAGTCCGCGGTCACGAGCTCGGTGACGCTCCGGTTCTCGCGCAGGACGGTCTGGAAGAAGAGCTCGGTCTCGCGACGGAAATCGCGCCGCAGGTTCTCGCCGAAGTTCGGAAACAGGAACTCGTTGGGCGACGAGCCCTCGATCGTACGCAGCTGCAGCCACTGACCGGCAAAGTTCAGGGCGAGCGCGTCTGCCCGCGGGTCGCCCAGCATCCGGCGCACCTGCTGCTCGAGCACGCCGGGCTTGCCGAGCGTCCCCTTGACCGCGGCGTCGAGCAGCGCATCGTCGGGGATGCTGCTCCAGATGAAGAACGACAACCGCGACGCCAGGTCGAGGTCGCTGATCCGATACGAGGTGCCGGGGGCGGCGCCGGGCGGATCGAGCTCGACGCGAAGCAGGAACTCCGGACTCATGAGCAGCCGGCGGAGCGCCATCTCGATGCCGCCGTCGAAGCCGCTCTTCTGCTGTCCCTCGGTGAAGAACCTGAGCAACACGGCAACGTCGGCGTCGGTCACAGGCCGCCGATAGGCCCTGCGTGCGAGCGTGGAGAGAATCTGTTTCGCGCACGCCGGCTCGCCGGCGCGGTTCGCCGGACGACACGTAAAGATTCGTTGCCGGCTCGGGGTGTTGGACACACCCTGCGCCGCAAACGGCCCGACGATGGTGACGCTGCCGATCGCGGGCTGCGACCTGGGAGCGCCCTCGGCGTGCGGAGCCAGGAACGGCTCGCGAACCGTCTCGACGAGCGCCGACGTCTTCTTGACGAACGTTGCGGTGACGATATGGGAGCCCGCCTTGACGGGCACGCGCACGTTGAGCGCGTCGCCTTCGGAGTCGTAGCCCTGCCCCTGTCCCATGCCCGAGCGCGGCCCGAGCTTGATCAGCTGCACCCTGACGCCGTCCAGGGCGAGCTCGATCCAATGCGGGTCCGCGCCCCCGCCGAGCGGCTCGATCTTGATGACGTAGTCCGCGTCGAGCGGGAAGTGATAGCGGATAGCGGTGCCACCGCGCGTGCCCATCGGCAGATCATCGAAGCTGAAGTCTTGCGAGAGGTCCGATTTCAGACGGAACGTCTCGGCCGTCGGCGGAAGCGCGGGGTTGCCCACCGCCACGCGGCTGATCTGCCGCGCGGCGACCATGTAGCGGTCGAGCAGCGACGGCGTCAACTTGAGCACGCCGGCGATGTTGTCGAACCCGAAGCTCATGTCATCGGTCGGCAGCAGCGACGCCACGTCGATATCGAGCGCGAAGAGATCGCGGACGGCGTTGTGATACTCGGCGCGGTTGAGCCGGTGGATGGTCTCGGTTCGCCCCGGATTGGGCCGCACGCCTGCCTCGCGGTCGATTTCGCCGATCAGCATTGCGGTCAGCGCCGTATAAGTGGCGCTGTCGGGCCGCGGCCGGCCAGGGGGTGGCATGGCGCCGGTGGTCAACTTGCGAATGACCTTCTCCCAGACGCAGGCGCCATCAGGCACTTTGGTCGTGTCGATCTTGTCGAGCGCCAGCCCGCCACTTTTGAGCTTCTCGTTATGGCAGCCCGTGCAATAGCGATCGAGAACGGCGCGCGGCTCGACCGAGGGACTCGCGGACCTCGTGGCAGACGACTGCGCCGACGCGGGCGATCCGCTGAGCGCGACAGACACAACCATGCCGATGGCCACGGCAAGTGGGCGCATGAATCCCCCAGATCAGGCACTGGCCTGACAGATAAATTATACCGTTGGCGACGTTCGATTCGGGGAAACGGATGGCCTCTGGGAGCCCGAAACAGTCCCAATTTCCCGTAGTTCCTGCGATTGACTGGCTCCGGGGATCGACCTATTGCGCCGGCGTCGTAAAGTAGCCGGGCACCCCTTTTTTCGTCTCCTTGAGGATCTCCACGACGTCCCGGCGATCGGCCAGCGAAAGCCGGGCGTACACGCCGCCTTTCTCCCGGCCCGAGAGCAGCTGCCAGAGACGCTCGTACACGGCGTCCTTCGCCAAAGCGGGCAGCGCGTCGAACGCGTCGGAGTAGATCATGTAGCTGCAGGGATACCGCATCAGGCGCCGCTCGAGGCTGATCTGGCGGAGCGATCGGCCCTTGCTGTCTACGGGACCGGCCTCCGCAAACTTCTGCGCAAAGCCTGGCGAACCGCGGACACGACCGGGAAACGGGGCCTCATCGACAAACAGCATGTAGTCGACGAGCTCCTGAGCGGTGTCCTTGACCGGATCGATCGGCGCGCCGGTGCCCGGCCCGGGGCGCGCCTGCGGCGTCGCGCCGGAGCGCCGCGCGGAGGCGGCGATTCGACCCTCCCAACCCAGGCGCGTCAGGAGGTTGGCCATGTGGGTCTGATGCTCCAGCACCATCAGCGCCGCGATGTCACTCTGCGTCGAGGGATAGCCCTTGGTGTCGAACTCGCCGCCGAGTGAGTCGAGCTCGCGCGACGCTCTCTTGACCGCGGCCGGCGTCGCGGCGATGGGCAGGTTCCCAAGGTGCGGTTCGGGGCTGTGACCGGTCACATACCAACCGCCCCAGCGATCGGTCAGAGGACTGCGGTGGTCGGTGGCTTCCCCGGTCGCGTAGGAGTACTTGTCGCTGGCGGCTGGCACCGAGAACACGCTCATCACGAAGTACCCGGGCACGCCGAGCGTGTCCGGCGTCTGATGGCATTCGAGACAGCTGTCGTCCCGCTTGAACCGCGGCCGGTCGGCCGACCGCTGCTCGAGCGTGTAGAAGATCACGCCCATCTCCGGGTCCAGCGCCGCGAGCTCGAGCTGCGGCGCGCCGCGCACCCACCCGACCGCTATCGCGTCGTTGAAGAACAGCGCCCTCGGGTTCCGGCGACTGATGAAGGCTCCCTGCGAGCTCGTCTGCGAGTAGACGAGGGACTGCGACTCGATCGGCACGCGCAAGGCTTGGAGGACCGAACGGAGGTAGCCGCTTTCCGGGTTGAAGGCCAGCGAGGTCGAGCCAGCGTCCAGGCTGGCGTTCAAGAGCGCGACGCGGTCGGTCGTTTTGTGGGTGCTGTACTGAATGGCCGGGTGATCGCGCGACTGGGTGAACAGCCGGCCGCGCTGGGCAGACACGGCGACTGCGAGGGCAAGCGGGAGCGTGACGAGCAGTGCCGCCGCAACCAACGAGCGAAACACGGCGCCGGTCATTGTATCATTGGGGTTTACCGTCCCTTGGACCCGGTCAGGGCCTGGACGCAAGGAGATCGCGTCATGCCGCTGTACGAATATGTCTGCCGCGCCTGTGGGCACCAGTTCGAAGCGCTCGTGCGCGACGCGAACGTGCCGCCGTGTCCTGCGTGCAAGGGCCAGAACCTCGAGCGGCTGCTCTCGGATTTCGCGGTGAACTCTGCGGACCGGCGGCAGCTCAACTTGAAGGCGGGTCGCAAGGCGATGGCCAAGGAGCGGCGCGACTACGCGGAGTACCAGAAAGAGCTGGAACATCACGATTGAGCAGGAGCTCGATCCCTCTCCCTGAAGCGAGGCACCATGACCAGTCATCGTCGAGCGTTGTACGTCGGACTTGCCGCACTCTCCCTCGCGTCCCTCGGTTCAACCCTGCGCGCCGCCCAGGACAAGACCACGGCGGACAGCATCTACACCGACGACCAGAGCAAGCGCGGCGAGAGCTTCTCGGACGGGAAGTGCAGCGTGTGCCACGGTGACAAGCTGATCGGCACCGACCTCGCGCCCGGGCTGCAGGGCGACAGCTTCCTGTCCACGTGGGGCGGCCGGACGGTGGGCGATCTCTACGAGAAGATTCAGAGCACGATGCCCGCCGACTCGCCAGGCACACTCAACCCGCAGCAGACGAGCGACCTCATCGCCTACATCTTCAAGCTGAATAAGTTCCCGGCGGGTTCGGCAGACCTGGAGAAGGACCAGGCGGCGCTCAAGTCGATCAAAATCAGGAAGTAGAGCGGTAGAGCCATACACCCCGCCCATTTCGCACTCTGGAGCGTCTTCATCACCCACCAGGCCGTGCCGGCCAGGGCCACGGTCATTGGCGTCGCGCCGTAGCGTGGAGCGATGGCCGAGTAGAGCCACATCACCCAGATTCCCTTCGCCAGGTCGATCGCGTAGAAGAACGCCCCGCCGCGCGGCGAATGAGGAGCAGTCTGCCGGTCTCCTGTCTTTTCTCGAGCATGGTATCGCCCGATAGGCGAACGAGACCAGGACGCCGTTCTGAGCGAACGCGGGCATGCGTCGCTGATGGAGGGAAATCCACGCGCGTGGGGACGGGAGCTGCGCGAAAAAAAAAGGGAACAGGCCTGCGCCTGTTCCCCTTGTGCTGCTCAAATCTTCCCGACGCGCACCGCATGCCGAATGGCGCGCGGGCGCCAACCGGGCGCTACCGTGCGAGCGGATCGGGGCGGACCTGGAAGTGCACCATCTTGCTCTTGGTGCCTTTCCCTCCCTCGATGTGCCAGAGGAAGTTCGTGCCGTATTCAGCCCAGAGCCCGCGGCCCTTCCAGCCTGCGTTCGGATCGTCGATGCGGCCGTCGAGCCCGCGCGTGTAGAACCCGAGCGGATACGGCACGCGGAGGGTCACCCATTCGGCGGTCTTCGGGTTCAGAACCAGCAGCGAGTCGGAGCCTGATCCGTTGGCGATCGGCGTGTTCTCGCCAAAGCCGCTCGTGTTGAACTGATCGACCCAGTTGTAATAGTGGAAGTCCGCGTTGATGTTCGTGCCCTTCAGGTTTGGGCTGTCCTTCAGCGGATAGAAGGTCCACCCTTCGTTGCACTGCTGGCCGTCCACCGACGAGGGGCCGCCGAACACCTTGCACTTCCGCCGGTCGAAGCTGGCAAACCCGCCGCTGCCCGAGAGCGACATCCACACCACACCGTTGCGATCGATGTCGATGCCGCGCGGACCGAAGTGCAAGTCGGCTTCGTTCTTCGGCACGGTGTACATCTCGCTCATGCAGGTTTCAGGCGGGTTCTTCCCGATATCCAGGCGCACGAGGCGGCCAGGATAACTGGTCGACGAGGTCCACGCCGCGCCGTCAACCGGGCTGACGATCACGCCGTAGCTCCCGGCGTTGACGCGTGTGTCGAGCTTGGGATCGAAGTTCCCCAGCCGGCCGCCGCCGCCGCCTTCTTCCTGCGACCGCCCGCCGCCGACCGGCTCGTTCCAGGGCTTGGTGATCTTGCCGTCGCCGTTGGTGTCGATCACCGTCGGACACCAGCCGACCGCCGCCTTCTCGTCGTGCGTCTGGTCCCACACCTTGCTGTTGATCCAGGGGACCGTCGGCCCGCCGCCACTGAAGTAGACCATCTCGTTTGGATCCTCGCCGAACTGGAGATGGTGCGTGCCGAAGCACGTGTAGATCAGATCGAACTTCCCGGTCTTGGGATCGTAAATCGACGCGTGGCGGTTGCTCGCATTGGTAGCGGGATAGTACGCCGCGTACTTGTTGATCGCGCCGTCCTTGCACCAGTCGGGGATCTTGCCCTGGCTGACGGTGGAGGTCGCCCAGACGCGGCCCTTCGAGTCCATCATCGGGTTGTGCGGATCGGACACACCCGAGTGCACGATCTGCTCACCCCAGAAGTTGGACGGCTTGATTTGCGTCTGCGGGAACCGCGACCGCATCGTCTTCGGATCGTCGCGCGTCGGAATCGGCACTTCCTGCGCGGTGTTCTCGAGCGGATCGACGATGAGGTATTTGCCGTGCGCGGCGTCTACCGCATACACCGGACCGTTCGCGTTCAGACGGGGGTTCGACTTCGCGGTGGTGATTTCGTCGTGGCTGTACGACGTCGAGTTGCCCCAATCCCACATCGTGACGACCACGTTTCGTTCGACGCCCCTCGGACGAGGTGGAGCCTGGGCGGGAACCTCGCCGCTGGCGATGCGATCGGTCCAGTCCGCGTACATCTTGATGGCGCGGGGACCGAGGCGACGCATCATGCCGTCCATTTCGGATCCGCGCTGCCCCGTCTTGACTCGGTATTCCCACGCCTCAGACGACGACTTGAAGTTCAGCTGCTTCATGTGGCCCAGGCTGCGAGTGATCTGGTTGCCCAGCTGGTGGCACAACTGACAGCCCTGCTTCAATTGATCAATGTACTGCGCCTGGCTCTCGAAGGCTGGTGGAATCCCGTTGACGTCGATGCCCTTCCCTGGGAACTCGCTCTTGGCCGGAACCTCGAGCAACGAGTACCAGTAGTTGGCAGGATAGACACGCGCCGCTTCTGCGGGTGTCTTGGCGAGCTCGGTTTTCAGCGCCACCGTCTGACCCGGTTTCGCCTTCGTCGGTTTGGAATCGACCAGCCCGTAGCCGCGTACCCACACGTTGTAGGTGGCGTTGGGCAGCTCCGGCAACACGAACCGCCCGTCGTCGGCGGTGACGACGATTTTCGCGAACTTGGTCTGAAGCTCGTCGGTCTCGGCGATCACCCAGACTCCGGCTTCCTTTCCCTTGCTGCTCTCGACGGTGCCGCTGATGAAGCCCTGCGGTCGGCGCGCCGCCCGCGCCTGTTGGGCGTCGGGATGTGCCACGACGCCGGCAATGATGCCTGCAGAGGCCATGGTGGCCACGACGAACCCGCCAGTCACCCGTAGGTACCTGCTGTGTATCCCACGCGAGTACACGCTCATAAGTGTTCTCCTGCCTGGATCCAGAACTGGCATATTTTTGACGACTGCGCGCAACCTGTCAACGTTTCGGTCCCGTCCTGATACGGCGCTTGCCCGTCATTTGGCGCTTCTGCCACGACCCCAGCCTCATTTGTGGCCTCAGCTGGCGATGCGCTCGCCTTCGCCTGGGCTCGCGCGGGATTTCGCGTCCCTGTGCCGGGGTTGCCGCGTGGCGCTACCATCAAGCACGATGACGCGACGGCGCCCGTTGCCCCTACGCACCTGCACGGTTCTCGCGCTCGCTGCGCTCGTCGGATGCCGCGGAACGCCTTCGACACCGCCCGCGCAGGCCGCGGGAACGGTGACGTTCGCGAAGGACGTCGCGCCGATCCTGTTCGAACGCTGCGCACCTTGCCATCACCCAGGCGGCTCTGCGCCCTTCAGCGTGCTCGATTACGCGACCGTGAAATCGCACGCACGCAGGATGGTAACCGCGACAGAGAGTCGAGTGATGCCGCCCTGGCTGCCGGAGCCGGGCTATGGTGACCTCGCGGGCGAGCGGAGGCTCGCCGACGCCCAGGTGGACACGATTCGCCGCTGGGTCGAGCTCGGCGCGGTCGAGGGCGACCGCTCCGACCTGCCGGCGACACCGCGCATCGCGGACGGGTGGCAGCTCGGCGAGCCGGATCTGGTCGTCAAGCTGCCACGGCCCTTCACACTGCGGGCTGGAGGTGAGGACGTCTGGCGGAACTTCGTCATTCCGATCCCGATTGCCGAAGCGCGCTATGTGAGGACCGTGGAGCTGCAGCCGGGCAGCACGCGGTACGTCCACCACGCGATCATGGCCGTAGACGAGATGCGCTCGTCTCGACGAAGGGACGAGCAGGATGAGGAACCGGGCTTCGAAGGCATGGACATGGGCGACGCGCACATGCCCGAAGGCAGCCTCCTCGGCTGGACGCCCGGCATGCTGCCGTTTCCGGGCATTGAGGGCTCGGCCTGGCGCCTCAACCCCGGTACCGATCTGGTCCTTCAACTGCACATGATGCCCGCGGGACAGGCACAGACCATCGACCCCGTCATCGGCTTCTACTTTGCCAAGTCGCCCGGAACGGGCGCGCCAACCTATGTGCTGATGCTCGACGGAGACGACGCCATCGACATCCCGCCTGGTGAGCAAGACTTCGTCGTCACCGACACGCTGGAACTACCCGTGGACGTCGAGGTGCTGGCGGTGTACCCCCATGCGCACTACGCGGGCAAGGCCGTCGAAGGTTTCGCGGGTCTCCCCGGAGGCGATAGGCGGTGGCTCATTCGCATCAACCGCTGGGACTTCAAGTGGCAGGACGTGTACCGGCTGCGCAACCCGGTTCCGCTCCCCAAAGGCACAACGCTCACGATGCGCTGGACCTACGACAACTCCGCAGACAACCGACACGGTCCGACGCACGAGCTGAAGCGCGTGGTTGCCGGAAACCGGTCGTCGGATGAAATGGCGCATCTGCAGCTGCAGTTGCGACTTCGAACCGCCGAGGACCGACTCACGCTCCAGGAGGCGTACTTTCGTCATCTGCTCGGCAAGAATCCACGCAACGCGCGCATCCTCTATGGGCTGGCCGGAGTGCTCAAAGACCAGCGTCGATGGGCCGAGGCCGCCAGTCAGTACCGCGCCGCGCTGGCGATTCAGCCCACGCATGTCGGCGCGCACGTCAATCTGGGGGCGGTGCTCGTCGGTCAGGGACGCGTGGACGAGGCCATCAGCCATTTCCTCACGGCGGTCAGACTGCAGCCCGATTACGCCGGCGTCCACTACAACCTGGGTCTTGCCTTCAGCTACCAGAATCGGTTGGAGGAGGCGGAGCGCCACTATCGAGAGGCGCTCACAGCGAATCCGAATTTCGCCGAGGCTCAGAACAACCTCGGCCTCGTGCTGGCGGCTGAGCGCAAGCTGGACGAGGCGATTGTCCACTACCGTGAGGCCGTGCGGCTCCTGCCCGACTCGGCCGACGTCCACACCAACCTGGGTACGGGCCTGTTCGCTCGAGGCAACGTCGAGGAGGCCGTGACCCACTTTCGGCGGGCGCTGGCCATCGACCCCGCTCATGCTGATGCCCGCCGGAACTTGAGCGCGGCGATCGGCGCGCCTGGAGCGACACGCCAGCCGAGCAAGCCGTAGCGAGGAGCAGGGGATGGACCGCAAGCCATGTGCTCCTGTTGTCGCCGCGTGGATCATCACGTCTGTGACCGTTGGCGCTTCGGACTTCTGGGCCGTGAAGGACTACACGACCTGGGCCGACAATTTGTCTGATACGGTGCCGGCCCTGTCGATCGCCCGTCATGTAGGGGCTGGTCGCGTAAAATAGGATTGGCACGAGCGCGAATAGCGCGCGTTTGAGGATGCGATCAGCGGTTGAACGATTCGGGAGGACGATCATGCGAACTGGAATCTGCCGCGTGGCTGGTGTCGGGCTGGCGTTGCTCTTGGCAGGTGCCACGTCCGTGCCGGCTGTCGAGCCCGATTTGCGGCTGGTGACCGCCGCGGCCCGGCAGGACAAGACCGCCGTGCGGACCCTCCTGAAGTCGAAGGTTGACGTCAACACCGCTCGTGCCGATGGAGCGACCGCCTTGCTCTTCGCCGCCCATTGGGACGACGCGGAGATGGTCGAACTCCTCCTGCGGGCCGGTGCCAACGTGAACGCCGCCGACGATCACGGCGTGACCCCCCTCGCCCAGTCGAGCGAGAACCGCAACGCGACCATGGCCGAGAGGCTCCTGAAAGCGGGTGCAAATCCCAACGCCGCTCAGACGAGCGGGTTGACGCCGCTGATGATTGCCGCACACACCGGCAGCGTCGAAGTGGTCAAGGCGCTCCTCGCCCACGGCGCCAACATCAACGCCGCCACCCACGAGACCGGAAACACGGCCTTGATGTGGGCCGTCGCCGACCGACACCACGAGATCGTGAAGGTGCTCATTGAAGGCCAGGCCAACGTGCACGCCTCAGGAACGAAAGGGTTCACGCCGCTCCTGTACGCTGCGCGGAACGGCGACATCCAGACCGCGAAACTGCTGATCGCCGCCGGCGTCAGCGTGAACGAAGTCGGATCCGATGGCACGCACGTCCTCCCGTACTCGATCGTCGCCGGCAAGGGGAAGTTTGCCGAGTTCCTGATCGAGCAAGGGGCGGATCCCAATGGGTCGATGGACGGGGTGCGCGCTTTGCACGCGGCGGCCGGTGGCGTCGACATCTGGTTGAGCGATTGGAACCGGCGGCATGGCGGCGTCAGTTACTTCGGCGGATTCGGCTTTTCGACGATCAGCGCGGCCGACAGGCTGCCGCTCGTCAAGCTGTTGCTGGCGAAGGGGGCGGATCCGAACGCAGGCATCGACCATTCGGCCATGCTCATGGGCTATATCGGATTTCCAAAGAAGGGCGCGTTCGAACCCTTTGCCTGCGGCACAGGGGATCTGAGGGGCGCGACACCGCTCTGGGTGGCGGCCTATTCGGCCAACGGGGACGTCGGCGGCTTCGGTGGCGACGGCGGACCGGCTGCCGCAATGATGGCCGAGAGCAACGCCGAGATCCTGAAGGTCCTCCTGGCCGCCGGCGCGGACTTGAACCGGACGAGCAACGACGGCACGACCCCACTGATGGTCGCCGCTGGACTCGGTCGGCCCACGTTCATCCCCGGCAAGCCGAGAGCGAGCAGATCGCCGGGCGCCGAGGCTGCCGTGCAGGTGCTGCTGGACGCGGGCGCCGACATCAACGCCATCAACGAGGCTGACTTCACGGCGCTCCACGGAGCCGCGTTCCGTGGCCTGAACGAAGTCATTCAGATCCTCGTAGACCGCGGCGCCACTATCAACGCACGGGACTTCAGGGGCCGGACGCCGTATCGCCTGGCCGAGGGCTCCAAGCAGTCGTTCCAGTTCCAGGCCTGGCCGGAAACGGCCGCGTTTCTCAAGAAGCTCGGGGCCAACACTGCACTGAGCATTCCGGGAACCGTGCAGGAGCGCCTGCGCGACGTGCCGGCCGGGGATCAGCAACAACAGCAGTAGTATCTGGTCGTCGTCGTCGTCGGGATTAGATGTGCGCTGTGAGCGGCTCCTGCGTCGGGTGCCCGGCCTCGAGCGACATCAGAATCTCGTCGAGCATGACTGGGGCTCGGTTGAAGATCTTGTCACCGAGCGCATCCGCCAGGGCGTTGGTCACGGCTGCACATGCCGACCCCACGGGCGGCTCGCCGATACCCTTCGCGCCAACCGGCGTCTCCGGGTCCGGAATGTTCACCGCGTCCCACGCCATCTTCCGAGGCGCGTCCAAGATCGTCGGCGGCCGATTCTGGTAGAACCGCGTCGCGAGCGGCACGCCGTAGTGCTGGTCGTAGACCGTCTTCTGCCCGATCGCGTGGCTGATGCCCAGCATCGACCGACCCAGCATCTGACCACCGAGGCTGCGCGGGTTGACGATGGTGCCCACATCCCCCACGGCGAGGAAGTCGACGATGTGGTACTTCCCGGTTTCGACATCGACCTCGACCTCGGCGAACGACGCGACGAAGGAATGGGTCCCCCCGTCGTGCGGATAGGTGTCGCGCGCCGTGGCGAGAAGACCCTGGCCGGCAAGGGCCGTGGCCGCCGCCTTGGTCATTGCGTTGATGTTGGCCGGCAACTCATGGCCGTCGTATTTCCCGCCGAGCTCGATGGCGCGTTTGGCGGCCTGCGCGAGCGTCATGCTGCGGCCCCCGCTCTTGTGGAACACGCGCTCGTTCGCCACCTCGTAGTCCTCGGGCTTGCCGCCAAAGTCCTTGGCCGCAATCTCCTGGAGCTTGCGCTTGCCGTCCATCGCCACCGCGTGGGCGGCGCGCGTCATCGTGTGCAGCGTCGTACTGCCACCCGAGATGCAGGACCACGGCAGATGGTTCGCCGTGTTGCCCCAGGTGATGTCGCACTTCTCCCAGGGAACGTCGAGCACTTCGGCGACGACGCGATGCACGTCGATGACCGAGTGGGTCCCGAGGTTGCCGATCCCCGACTGGATGGCCAGCCGGCCGTCCGGCTTGATCACGAAGAGCCCGTCGAACCCGATTCCCCCCCCGAAGTAGCCGCTCATCGCGACGCCGATCCCGCGGACCTTCGAGCCACGCCGACGGTCGGTGATGGCCTTGCGCTCGTCCCACTTGAAGAGCTCGGCGCCACGATCGATGGCTTCTTTCAGGAACGACCCGGTAATGTAGGCGCGCTCTCCCTTGGCGTTCGCCGGGCCCATCTTGGCCTTTCCGGCGGGCGCGTTGATCCGCCGAATCGCGACCTGGTCGAGGCCCAGCTGGCGCGCGGCGTTCGACAGGATCGGCTCCAGAATCGCCACGGCATTCATCCCGCCGGGCTGGCTCTGTGAGCCGGTCGGATTCGTGTTCGTGACGACCGACATCCCGCGGAAGCGCATCGCCTCGGGCTGATAGATGAGCGACGCCATGCGCGCGCCGGTGCCGCAGTCGTGCTGCTGTTCGTAGGGACCGTTGTCGGCGAGCCAGTACAGATCGAGGGCCAGGATGCGACCGTCCTTGGCGAAACCGACTTTCGCCCGACCATGGAAAGCCGGACGCACGCGGCCGATGTAGTGCTCTTCCTCCTGCCCGATCCGCATCAGGACGGGCGCGTTCGTCTTCTTGGCCAGCAGCGCCGGAATGGCCATCGTCACCGAGCCGGCCACCTTGCTGCCGAATCCACCGCCGGTGTACTCGCTGATGATGACGACCTGAGTGGGTTCGACCCCGACCCATCGAGCCACGGCGGGCACGGTCTGCGCGGTGCTCTGCGTCGACCCGTGCAGATAGAGCTTCCCGTTCTGCCAGTAGGCCATGGCCGAGCGGGACTCCAGCGGCAGGTTGGCGGTGGCCGACGTCGAGAAGGTTTCGTCCAGCACGAGCGCCGAGTTCTTGAAACCAGCCTCGAGGTCGCCGTACGACCACTTCAACGACTCATCCCCCGCCTCACCGGTCGGGAGCTGACCGTCCTTGGCTGCGGCGAAGTCCGCGTCGGTCCATTTGAGCGGACGGATCTCTGGGCGCATGGGAGGCGGACCGGTGGGTGCCTGCGCGGGCGCCTGGCCCTGTCCGGCGGGGGGGGCCGGCGCGGGAACCGGGACGCGCATCCAGACGTTGCCAGCGGTGTGCGCGCTCGCCGAACCGGGTCGCATCGTGGCGACCGGGTCAACGGCAAAGGGCAGCGGCTCGAACTCGATCTGGATCCGCTCGATTGCTTCGGCGGCCGTCAATTCGTCGACAGCGGCGACAGCCAGGATCGGCTCGCCCTTGTAGAGCGGCTCGTTGGTCAGTGCCCGTTCGTTGAACGGGTTGGCCTGGATGACGGCGCCGTTGTCGGCGACGCTCGCGGCCGGCGCCGGCAGGTCGTCGGCCGTCAAGATCGCCTTGACTCCGGGCATCGCCAGCGCGGCGCTGGCGTCGATGCGCGAGACCCTGGCATGGGGCATCGGGCTCAGAAGGAGCCGCGCGAACAACATCCCTTCCGCGCGGTAGTCCTCGACGTACTTCGCCTTGCCCGTGACCTTGGCCACGATATCGGGAGTCGTGTAGTCTTTGCCGATCAGTTTCTGTTCAGCCACGATGCCCCCCCTAGATGTCCGAAAGATACGCGAGCCGCCCGGTACTGTCCCCGATACTCTCGGCGGGCACGCCCAGTTTGTCCAGCATATTCAGAAACAGGTTGGTGACCGGGGTGTCTTTCGGAAAAACCACGTGCCGGCCCCCCTGGAGCCGACCCGCTCCGCCGCCGACCAGGACGAGCGGCAGGTTGTCGTGCATGTGCACGTTGCTGTCGCTGATTGCCGAACCGTACAGCAGCATCGAGTGATCGAGCAGTGACCCGTCCCCGTCCGCCGTCTGGCGCAGCTTGTCGACGAAGTACGCGAACTGCCGGATGTGGAACACATTGATCTTCGCGAGCTTGGCGAGCTTCTCCGGGTCGTTTTGATGTTGCGAGGTCGGATGATGCGAGTCGGGCACGCCGATCTCGGGATACGCGCGTCCACTCACCTCGCGGCCGAGCATGAACGTGCTGACCCGCGTCATGTCGGTCTGAAACGCCAGCCACAACAGATCGAACATCAGGCGCGCGTGTTCTTCGAACGTGCCGGGCGTTCCGGCCGGTCGGTCAACAACAGGCAACTCACGGCTGCTCTGCTGCTCGGCGGTCTGGATGCGACGTTCGACGTCACGTACCGCGTCGAGATATTCCCCCAGCTTCGTCCTGTCGCGCTGTCCGATCCCCCGCTGGAGCTCCCGCGCCCGGTCGATGACTGAATCCAGAATGCTCTTGTCCTTGGCGATGCGGGCGAGCCGGGCGGCGGCGTCCGTGCTGTCGGTCCCGCCGAACAGCCGTTCGAAGACCGCCCGCGGATCGTTCTCCATGGGCAGGGGCGTCGTGGGACTCCGCCAGGCGATCGTGTTCGCATACGCGCAGCTGTAACCCGCGTCGCACGCACCCAGAAACTCGACCGACTCGAGGGCGAGCTCGAGCGACGCGAGCTCGGTCTGCTTGCCGAGCGCCTTGGCGGCGATCTGGTCCATCGAGACGCCGCCTCGAATGTCGGCGCCCTCGGTTTTCCTTACGTGCACGCCGGTCAGGAACGTCGCCGCCGCCCGCGCATGGTCCCCGGTCCCCTCATCGCCCTGCGGCCAGCCGTACCGGTCAGCCAGGCCACTCAAGACGAGGAGGTTGTCGCGGTAGGGCGCCAGCGCCTCGAGGATCGGAGAAAACTCGAACGCCGTGCCCTCGCCCTTGGGGGTCCAGTTCGGCATCATCATGCCGTTGGGCACGTAGAGCACCGCCATCCGGCGCACGCCGCGCGCCGGCGTGGCGCGCAACGCGGAGAGCGCCGGCACCATGCTGTCGAGCAGCGGCAATGCGAGCGCCGCGCCCAGTCCGCGAAGGAGGGTGCGGCGCGGCAGACCTCGTTTGGTGACGACCATCACTGCGGCAACCTCCTCGCCTGGGCGACCGATGCGTCAGGCGGCGGCTGGACCATTCTCATCCGAAATGGCGTGCTCTGGACAATACCGAGAAGGATCGCAGACCAGCGGTATTCGCTCGGAGCAGCCCGGTGCACGATGGCCCGGACAGCCGGCATGTCGTAGTACTCGAGTCCCCGGCCGATTGCGTACGTCAGCAGCTTCTCGGTCAGGGCGAAGACCATTTCCTCGCTGCGGGCCAGAAGCGCCCTTCGGAACTCAACCGGGCCGGTGAACGCCGTGCCGTCCGGCAGCACCCCGGACGCATCGATCGGCTTGCCCGTGTCGTCCACGGAGCGCCACTTCCCGATCGCGTCGAAATTCTCGAGCGCGAACCCGAGCGGATCCATCCGCGCGTGACAGCTCGCGCACACCGGATTCTTGCGGTGAGCCTCGAGGCGCTCGCGCACCGAGGTGGGCGCGCTCCCTTCACCGTTTTCCTTGAGCGCCGGGACGTTGGCGGGCGGCGGCGGTGGCGGCGCGCCCAACAGGTTCTCGAGCAGCCATTTTCCCCGGACGACCGGCGACGTCCGATGCGCATAGGAGGTGACCGTCAGGATGCTCCCGTGGCCGAGCAGACCTGCCCGCCGGTCGTCGGAGAACGTGATGCGGCGGAAATGGCTCCCGTAGACGTTCGGGATGTCGTAGTGCTTCGCGAGTCGCTCGTTGACGAACGTGTAGTTGGCCCGCAGCAGGTCCACCACGCTCCGATCTTCGCGCAGCTGGCTGTCAACAAAGAGCTCCGTCTCGCGCTGAAACGCCTCGCGGAGGTTGTCGTCGAACTCCACGAACAGATTGGGGTCCGGCGCGTGTCCGCGGACGTTGCGCAGGTACAGCCACTGGCCGATGAAGTTCTCCACCAGCGACCTGGACCGCCCATCCCGCAGCATCCGCTGCACCTGGCGCTCGAGCACGTCGGGATCCCTGAGGCGCCCCCGTTCTGCCAGGTCCAACAGCTCACCGTCGGGCAGGCTGCTCCAGAGGAAGAAGGAGAGTCGCGAGGCCAGTTCGAGGTCGCTGACCGGGTACGCCACGCCAACCCGGGAACCGGCGGGATCGCGCTCGATCCGAAACAGGAAGTCGGGCGCCACGAGCACACGTTCGACGACCCACTCGATGCCAGTGTCGAAGCCGCCCACGTCGCGGCCCTTCTCGTAGAACTGGAAGAGCGTCTGGATGTCGGCTGGGGTTGCCGGACGACGGTACGCGCGGTGGGCGAGCCCAGCGATGATGTGGCGCGCGCACGACGCTTCGTCGTTGCTGTCGCGCGGCTCACACACAAAGATCTTGCGACGGCTGGGGCTGGTCGCGGGCGTCTTGCCGTTATACGGTCCCCGAATCTCGATGGAGTCAATCGCGGGGTCGGTGTCCGACTTGCCCGCGTGCTCGAAACTCGCCACGGGCGGCCGCGGCAGGAACACCCCCTCTGCGACCTTCGCTTCCTTGAGAAATGCCGCACCCACGAGCACGATGCCGGCCGCCGATCGGAACCTGATTTCGAGACCCTCGTCGGCGTTCCGCATGTAGTCGAACTGTTCGCTCGGGCCGAGCTCCTTGCCGCCGCCCCCAACGGTCAACTCCTTGAGCAGCCGCTTGTCCAGACGCACTTCGAGACGATGAGGCTCTGCCATGCCGCGGACAACATCGGTGTACGCGCGCTGCAACCGGATCTTGAGCAGATAGTCGCCGTCCACGGGGAAGTGGTGGCGCACGGCCAGACCGCCGCGCGATCCGAACGGCAGGTCCTCGCTCATGCGATCGTCCTGTGCGAAGAGCGGCGGAACGCGGTAGCTGACGGTGTCGGGGCGAATCGACGGATCGCCGATGGCCAGCCGCCCGATCTTGCCCGCGGCGAGCATGTACCGCTCGAACAGGCCGGGCGAAACCGACAGGACGTCGGCCACGCCGCTCAGCAACGCGATCGGACGGCCCTGCGCACTCTGCTCAAGCAGCGCGTCGACGTCAACCTCCCCCAGGCGGACGGAGCCACCGCTCTTGCGTGGGCGGCGCACTGGGACGATTCGGAGACCGCCGACCTCCTGATCCGCGCAGGCGCGAACGTCGATGCCGCAAACGATCACGGCGTCACGCCTCTCTCGCTCGCGTGCTTGAACGGCAGCCAGGCGATGGTTGAACGGCTCCTGAGCGACGGGGCAAATGCGAACCTGGCCCGGTCGACCGGTGAAACGCCGCTCATGACCGCCGCTCAGACGGGCAACGTGGTTGTGGTCAAGGCCCTGCTCGCACATGGCGCCCGCGTGAACGCGAGCACCACCGAGTCGAAGCAGACGGTACTCATGTGGGCCATCTCCGAGCGACATAGCGCAGTCGTCGGCGTGCTCGTCGAAGCCGGCGCCGACGTGGGCGCCCGCTCAGCAGGCGGGTTCACGCCGATTCTCTTCGCGGCGCGGCAAGGGGACATCGAGTCCGCCCAGATCGTGCTCGACCACGGCGCTGATGTCGATGACCGGGGACCCGGCGGCACCTCGGCCCTGGTCGTGGCCGCCGCGAGCGGTCGCGAGGACGTCGCCATCCTGCTGCTCGAGCACGGCGCGGATCCCGACTCGAACGGCGCCCGGTACACCGCGCTTCACGCCGGCGTCCCCAAGGATCTGCGGAAGCTCGTCAGGGCTCTGTTGGCCTACGGCGCTGACCCCAACGTTCGGCTCGGCAACGCACCGCCGTCCATCTTTGGTCCCTCGCGTGGGGCTGGCAGCGAGGTCGTGGCCGAATCGGGAGCCGACAAGACCGGCTCGGGTGGGAATCCGCTGACCGGTGCGACGCCGTTCTGGCTCGCGGCCAGAAATGTGAACGTGGACATCATGCGGCTGCTGGCGGAAGCCGGGGCCGATCCTTCAACGACGACCGACAACGGCACGACGCCCTTGATGGCGGCGGCGGGTATCACACAGGTGCAGGGCCCGCGGGCCAGGCGCGGAGACGTGTCGGCGTTCTACTCGAACTGGGGCGAGCAGGACGCCCTGGACGCGGTGACGTTTCTCGTGGAACGCGGCGCCGCGGTGTCGGCGGTCAACAAGGTGGGACAGACCGCCTTGCACGGCGCGGCGTACATGGGTGGCACACCGATCGTCCAGTTCCTGCTCGATCACGGCGCGTCACTCAACCCTCAGGACGCCCAGGGTCAGACGCCGTATCGCATTGCCGAAGGCCATCTGAACGTCGCGTCGCAGGGCGTGACGTCGTGGCCCAAGACCGCCGCGCTTCTCAAGGAGTCAGGCGCCGACACGACGCTCGGCGTCGACGGTCGGACGATGCTCCGTCAGTACGGGCGTCAAAGACCGTGAATTTGGTCATGTCTCGCCCTATTCTCTAAGGCCGAAGACCACGAGGTTGATGCCCGAGATCGTTGCCACGTACTGCTTGCCGTCGACCTGGTAGGTCATCGGTCCAGTGACGATTTGCGCACCGAGGCTCGCCTTCCAGAGCAGCGCGCCGGTGCGTGCGTCGAGCGCCTGGAAGTAGCCTTCGCGGCCGCCGGTGAAGAGCAGATCCGACGCCGTGACGAGGATCCCGCTGTCGGTGACGTCGGTCATTTCATACCGCCACTTCCGATCCCCGGTCTTCGGATCGATGGCAAGCACGGCGCCTTTGCTGACGGCCTCGGTCCACGTGTTGATCGGCCCTCGGGCGAGGGTCGGCGCGCCCGGCGCGTTCGGAACCGGCGTGAGCGTGGTCGGGAGGCCGCCGATGAAATACCGCCCCTCCTTGTACTCCTGCGGAACCTTCTGGTAGATCGACGCGTAGTTCTCCCACGCCGAAAGATAGAAGAGTCCGGTGCGTGGACTGTACGAAGGCGGATACCAGTTCGTACCGCCCTGATTGCCGGGGAAGGTCGGCGAGCCAGGAGGCTGGGGCGTAGGAATCGGACGTCCGCGCTCGTCCAGACCGCTGCTCCAGTTCACTTTCACGAATGGCTTCCCAAGCAGGAACCGCCCGGTCTCCCGATCGAGCGCGTAGAAGTAACCGTTGCGATTGCCCCAGAGCAGCAGCTTCACGGGGGTGCCGTTCCAGTTCATGTCCACCAGCACGGGGACCTGGACGGAGTCGTAGTCGTAGGTGTCGTTGGGCGTGAACTGGAAATGCCACTTCAAACGGCCGGTGTCGGGGTCGAGCGCCACGACCGAGTCGCTATACAGGTTGTCGCCGGGGCGCTGGTCGTTGTTCCAGTCCGGTCCCGGGTTCCCGACGCCCCAGTACGTGAGGTTGAGAACGGGGTCGTAGGATCCGGTCATCCAGACGGGACCGCCACCATGTTTCCAGGCGTCCGGATCGCAATAGGTCGGTGAGCCCAGCGTAGTGGACGCGCCTGCCGGACAGGTCTTCCACGTCTCGTGCCCCGGCTCCCCTGGGGCCGGGATCGTGTAGAAACGCCAGACCTCCTTGCCCGTCCGCGCATCATAGGCGGCGATGAACCCCCGGATGCCCAGCTCGCCGCCTCCGACGCCGATGATCACCTTGTCCTTGACCACAAGCGGCGAGAGTGTGATCGAGTATCCGGCATCGTAGTTGCCGATTTCGAGGTTCCAGAGGGGACGGCCGGTCTTCGCGTCGAGCGCGATGAGGTGCGCGTCGAGCGTACCCATGTAGAGCGTGTCGCCCAAGATCGCGACGCCGCGATTGTTCGCGCCGCAGCAGGCCTTCTGGTCCTTGTTCGGCACGTAGCGGTAGATCCAGAAGACCCGGCCGGTCTTCGCGTCGAGGGCGATGACGTCGTTCTGGCGCTGGGTGACGTACATGATCCCGTCGACCACGAGCGGTGTCGACTGCCAGTTCCCCATCACCTGGCCCTGGTACACCCACTTCTGCTCGAGGTTCTTGACGTTACCCGGGTCGATCTGCCGCAACGTGCTGTAGCGGTTGCTCGTGTAGTTGCCCGAGTAGGTCAGCCAGTTCTGCGGCTCCTCCGCCGCGCGCAGCAGCCGCTCAGAGGTGACCTGCGCCCGCAGGTCGAGGGCGCCGAGCGCGACCAAGAGGCACGCAATGACGAAAGCGCTTCGCTGAGTCATCTTCCTGAACGCCGTCATGATCGAACCTTTCTGTTCCTGCGGCGGGTCGCCTCGGCACCACACGGGAGGCCGCATAAAGAAGCGCTGTGTTCACCATAAAGGAAAGGGTTGAATAGACAGGGTTATTTCATTATGCTCCGATGCCTCAATCGAGGGTGTGTCGCTTTGAGACGGCTGTCGGCGCCGGCAGCCAAGATAGCGCGACTGCCGCCCGCCTTCAAGCGTGATGCGCTGCTTCAGGAGACCCCCGATGCTGATCATCAGAACCGGGTTCGCGCTGGTTCTTTTCCTGGCGGCGGCTGGTCCTCTGTTCGCCCAGGCGACCGGCACGGTCACCGGCCGCGTCGTCGACCAGGACAATGCCGTGCTTCCTGGCGTGACGGTGAACCTCAGAAACGTCGAGTCGGGTGCCACCCGCAGCGCGATCAGCAACGAGCAGGGTCTCTACAGCGTTCCGGCTCTCGAGCGCGGGTTGTACGAGCTCACGACGGAGCTCGCGGGTTTCGCGCCCTCGTCGAGGCGGATCGAGCTCCTGGCGGGTTCGACCGTTGCCCTGGACTTCAAGCTGTCGTTGGCCGGTCTCAGCGAAAGCCTGACGGTGCAGGGGACCATCCCGCTCGTCGAAACCACTCAGGCGATCAATGCTTCCACGATTCGCCAGACAGAGGTCGCGCAGCTGCCGATGATCAACCGCAGCCTCGCGGCGATGATGACCTTGCTGCCGGGTGCGCGCGAAGTGCCCGCGAGCGGCTCTCACGGACACGCCGCCGGGTACGTGTCCTTCGCCGGCAACACCGGGCGCAGCTACAACATGTACGTGGACGGCGTGGACAACAAGGAGGACCAGGACGGCGGCACGCTCGTGCAACTCAGCCTGGACGGCATCGAGGAGTTCCGGGCACTCGGGGCGGGATTCCAGGCCGAGTACGGGCGCGGGTCGACAGTGGTCGTCCTGGCGAGCAGGTCCGGGACGAATCAGCTCCGCGGATCGGCGTTCCTCTTCGGTCGTAACGAAGCCCTCATCGCCACCGACTACTCCTCGCAGCCGGAGCACGGCGGCTTCGGCAAACAGCCGTTCAAACGCCTGCAGTTCGGGGGATCGGTGGGCGGGAGGCTTGTGAAGGACCGGGCGTGGTTCTTCGGTTCGGTCGAGCGGATCATCCAGGACTTCCAGCTGCCTCGCTCGAGCAAGCAGATCAACGAACTGAAGATCCTGGAAGGCCTGGGCATCGGCGTCGTGGCCAGCTCGGCCGTGCCGCAGCCGTTTCGCGACTTCCTCTACCAGGTCAAGGGGAGCTTCCAGCTGGCAAAGAACCACAACGGGTTCGTTCGGCTCCTCGGGCAGAACGGCTACGTCGGCAACAACGCGTTGACCAACGCGAACGCGCTCTGGAAGGTCAACCCGGTGGCGCAGCAGAACAACCAAAGCCTCTACTCGGTGGCGGGCGGATGGACGTGGGTGGCGAGCCCGACTGCCGTCAACGAGTTCCGGGCGCAGTACGCCTACTACCTGCACAACGACACGACCGCGGTTCCCTGCCTGGATCTGGCGACCTGCGTTCCGCAGAGGCTGTCGTTTCCATCGGTCAACTCCACCCAGCCGTTCTTCGCCCATCCGAGCTGGGTGAACTACGAAACGAAGTTCGAGGTGATGAACAACTTCTCGAAGCAATTCGGCAGCCACGCCTTCAAGGTGGGCGCGGATTACGCCCGGCTGCCGACCTTCTACGCCAACCTCCAGGTCTTCAGCCCGGGCAACATCACGTTTTTCGACGACCCGTCCACCATCGCGAACAACACGAACGGCAAATATCCGCAGGGATTCCAGACCCCCGGCATCACACGCACGATTCTCCAGACGAGCCTCGCGCAAGTCGACGCCTGGTCGCACGACGCGTTCTTCTTTGCGGCCTTTGCACAGGACGATTGGCGAATCAGCCCCAAGCTGACGCTGAACCTGGGCATCCGGTACGACAACGAGCAGATGGTGAACAACTGCTGCTGGCAGGACAGCCGCACGTATCAGGTCCTGCGTGACATCGGCCACCCCTACGGGAAGGTG
>Ga0066710_100000158_pt1 | contig 33307 bp, 34 predicted proteins | sample GraSoiAngelo_159_FD_79666 | JGI IMG/M metagenome (GOLD analysis project Ga0066710, IMG submission 79666) | Grasslands soil microbial communities from the Angelo Coastal Reserve, California, USA - 14_1009_16_40cm | ecosystem: Environmental > Terrestrial > Soil > Grasslands | place: USA... | reverse complement strand
GCAATGGAGCGTGTCCACGACCTCGGCAGTGCAGATGTCACCGATCAGCGACCGCATTTATTCCATGCGTCGATTGACGACGCGCCTGAGGCGCTTGGCGACCGCTTTGTCGCGTCTGGCCCAGTCGCGCACCGCGAGGTCGATGCTGCCCAGGCCCCGAGCCTCGCGCGAGGAGGCGAGCGCAAACAGTCGCTGCAGCTTCGCCTTGGCGTCCCCGCCTTCGCGCTCGACGCGGTTGATCGCCTCGTCGATCACCACCCGCTCCCACACGTCGAGCATCTCCTCGAGCAGCGCGCGCCGGTCGCCGAAGTGCCAGTAGAAGCCGCCCTTGGTGACGCCGAGCGCCTGCGCCAGCGCCTCGACCCGCACGGCGTCCGGGCCGCCGACGCCGAGGGCCCGGAGTCCCTCCTCGATCCAGCTGCTCGGGGGCGTGCGGGTCTGGGCTGGCATCATCTGTCTCGATCACGTTTCGGTGCAGGTTGACTTTACGTCATCTATACACTACCGTATCGATACGCTGTCGTATGGATGGAGGAGACGAATGAGACTCGCTAACTCGGCGCACACCTCCCGGCCCTGGCGGATCCACGAGCTCGCCCCCGACTTCCGGCTCGAGGACGTGTGGGAGCTTCCCTGGCGGGGCGGCCCGGAGGACTTCCCGAGGGCGGTACAGCTGATCGTCTCGGGCGACCCCTCGCACAGCTTGCCGGGCCCCGCTCGCGCGCTCGTCGCGATCCGGTCGAAGCTCGGAGAGCTCTTGGGCTGGGACGACCCGGATACCGGTCTGGGAGCCAGGGTGCCGACCCTGCGCGATCGCTTGCCGGCGGATCTTCGCGAGGCTCCGCGCCCCGACTTCAAGGCGCTCCCCTTCACCTCGATGTACCAGCTCGAGGATGAGTTTGCCGCGGAGACCGCCAACCGGACCGTGCACGGGGTCATGCACATCGGCTGGGTCCCGGACGGGACGGGCGGCTTTCGCGGCCAGATGGCCATTCTTGTGAAGCCGAACGGAGTGTTGGGGACCGCGTACATGGCCGCGATCAGGCCGTTCCGGCACCTGATCGTCTACCCGGCCCTGATGCGGCGGTGGGAGCGAGCCTGGAGGAGGCGCTCCGCCGATCCGATACCCGCGCACACCTATTCAACTCTTTGACTTTCAGGAGGCCAGGCATGCATCCGTTTCGCAGCGCACTCGAAGCACGAGACCTCGACGCCGCAGTGGCCCTACTGGCGAGCGATGTCGTCTTCCGGAGCCCGATCGTGTTCAAGCCCTATCACGGACGTGCTGCCGTGACGGCAATTCTGGCAGCCGTATCGCAGGTGTTTGAGGACTTCTCCTACGTACGCGAGATCGGGGCGCCCGACGCGCGCGATCACGCGCTCGTCTTCCGGGCGCGAGTCGGCGACAAGCAGATAGAGGGCTGCGACTTTCTGCACCTCGACGACGGTGGGTCCATTGACGAGCTAGTCGTCATGGTGCGCCCACTGTCCGGTGCGCTCGCGCTGGCTGACGCCATGAAGGCGCAGCTTGCCTTGGCCCAGACTGGCTGACGTCACCGGGCGCTCGGCTGTCAGGGTCGGACCGGGCTGCCCGGGGGTGAAGGAGACCAACCCGCACGTCTCGAGGACTGCGGACAGGTCCGGACCCAACCAGGTGGGGTCCGAGCCTGCGGGTGCGTGGTAACGGGCCGTCGCTAACCGGCCTCCACGGACGCCCTCGCAGGGGCGCTCGCCGGCTCGATCTCGATGTAGAGGAGCTCGATCGGCAAGCGATTGCCGACACCCTCGTACAGCTTGCGAAACAGTCCGTAGTTGGCCGCGATCGCCCGCTCGGCGCGCTCTGACTCGTTCGCATCCAAGATGCGGCCGCGGCCCTCCGCCGGCGCGCCCGAGGGCTTGCCGCGGAACGTGCACGGAGCCACGCGCACGCGTGGATTGCTTCGGATTCGCTTCACCTTCCCGACGGCGGCCTCCGTGCGGAGAAACAACTTCCCGTCCGCGAGCCCGAACCACACCGGGGTGGGGACCGGCTCGCCGCTCTTGCGGAACGTCGTCAGTAGGCAGTACTTGCGGCCGCGTAGCGACTCGAACCCTTGCTCGGGCGCGATCGTCTCCGCAGTCGCGGAGCTCCAGGCGTCGCCATGGCGCATCCGCAGGTAGACGAAGTCCGTGAAGGCCGTGATCGGAGAGCGCTGTGAGCCCGGCACCGAGATTGAGAGTACTCCTGCCGCCGGGCGAGCCTAGGAAGGGTAAAGGGGGCGCTCCTAGTCCGAATGGGCCGGCCGGTCTGGTTGCGCGAAGCCGCGAGTTAGCGTGGATCCAGATCCTGACGGCGCCCGCTCACGTTTCCGTCGATCCGGCGGCGAGGCCCTTGGCGCGGAGCTCCTCGAGTGCCTGCCCGCTCTTGCTCAGCCCGTCGAGCTTCATTCCGCGCAGGATCTCCAGGGCCTTGGTGAACTGGATGTCGCCGTAGGCGACGACCTGAACGTGGTTGCCCCATGGGTCTGTGAAGTCGAGCGACCCAGACGCCGGCACAGGAATCCCCTCTTCGCGCAGCCGCTTGCGAACGGCCTCCTTGTCATCGACGACCAGACCGAAGTGCCTCGCCCCATCGGGCGGCTGCGTGCGGCCGGAGGCAAGCGCGATGAACTGATCGCCCATGTCGATGAACGCCATCCGACCCCCAGCCCGGCCGCGCAGCTCGAACTCGAAGAAGCGCCCGTACCAGGTGAGCGCCTCGTCGACGTCCCCGACCTCGAGGGCGACATGATTGATGCCAACCAAGCGTGTCATCGCTCATCCGCACCCTAGCGCCAGCCAGCCCGCGGTCGCTGGGCCGCTCCGCGATCGTCTCCTGCTCGGCTACCACGGGACGCCCGAGCGGTTCAAGCACGCCGTCGCCCAGCATGCGCCGCCACCGATGCGCGTCCCCGCTCCGGGCGAGCCGCTGGTGCTGCCGACTTAACCGCGCTGCACGACGCAGCGAGCTTGACTTCGCGATCTTTGTGCTATGCGGTGCTGGCTTGGTGTTGATGTTGGTGCGGCGCAGAAGGGCTTCGACGTCGCGCTGGTCGACGATCACGAGCTCCTGCTGCTCCGCTCGAGGCTGGACTGCGAGGGAGTGATCGGCGTCGCAGAATCGGCCCGGCCGCGGCTCGTGGCGGTCGATAGCCCGCGTCACTGCGCGAACGACGGCGAGCGCAGCCGACCGGGCGAGCGGCAGCTCGCGCGGGCGATCTGTGGCATCCGCTGGACGCCCGATGAACGCCGGGTTCGCGCGAACCCCTACTACGCGTGGATCGTCGCGGGCTTGATGCTGTACGACGTCCTCGCCGATCGCGCTGTCGACGCGATCGAGGTGTTCCCCACCGCGTCATGGACCCGCTGGCACGGCACGAGGGATGGCCGCTCTAGATCGATGTGGACGAAGCAGGCATTGGCGTCCCTCGGACTGGACGGCATTCCCGCCCGAACCAATCAGGACCAGCGCGACGCGATCGCCGCGGCCTTCACCGGCCGCCAGCACTCGCTCGGCCTCACCGAGTCGATCGGCGAGATCGTCGTTCCATTTGAGCGAGCGGCGGCTGGACGCGACTTGCGCAAAGCTAGTCCCAGGCGATAGTCAGGCCGGTTCCTCTCGGACCACTTGCCGGGCCGGCTTGTCGTTGCGAAGCTCGAGGTGGCGGGGTTGGCCGGGCATCCCGGAGATCGAGCTGCCAGAGCTTGACCGCCTTGACCTTCTAGCATCGTCCCGCAGATGCCTTCCTGCGCTCACCTCGATCGCGTTCGCGTGACCCAGCTCCCCGAGTCGGTCGAGGGCTGTGAGGACTGCCTGCTCACGAACGACCCGTGGCTGCACCTGCGCATCTGCCTGGAGTGCGGCAAGGTCGGCTGCTGCGATGACTCCCCCAATCGTCATGCACGCGCCCACGCCCGCAGCAGCGACCACCCGCTGATTCGCTCGCTCGAGCCTGGCGAGAGGTGGTCCTGGTGCTTCGTGGACGACGTGGCGTTGCTCATTCCTGAGGTGCACGGCCAAACGCGCATCCCGCCCTCTCCGCTGGGGTGATCCGATGACCGGGCCGGTGAGTCGAGTGCTGTCGAGCGCGCAGCTTACGCTGCTCGACGAGCACGGCGAACAGCGCAGCGCCGAGGTGGGGGAAACGCTGTATCAGATCGGCGATGAGACGTACCCGTTCATCGCGATCATCGAGGGGGAAGCGGCGGTGCTGGACGGAGCCGGCCAGGAGATCGCGCGCCATGGCGCCTCGGGCTTCCTGGGAGAGATCAACCTCCTGTCCGGGCAGACGGTCTTCGTCACTGCGGTCGTGACGCAGCCGCTGCGCTACATCGCGGTCGATCGCGAAGTCTTCAGACGCCTGCTTTACGAGGACAGCTCGCTTTCTGATCTGGTCCTCAGCGCCCTCGTAGAGCGCCGCGAGCTGCTGCAGCAGCGCCCAGGCATCGGGGTCGAGATCGTCGGCGTCCGCGACTCGGCCGACACGCGCCGGCTGCTCGATTTCGCAAGGAGCCAGAAACTGCCCCACTCGTGGATCGATCCAGCCCAGAGCCACGACGGCGCCGCCCCGGCCACGACGGGTGCCTCGACGGACACGCCGCTCGTGCGGCTTCCGGGCGGCACCGAGCTGCGCAATCCGAGCAACGGCGAACTATCCCGGGCGCTGGGAATCGGGCGGGCGCTCGCGCCGCACGAGGAGGTCGATCTGGTGATTGTCGGCGGCGGACCGGCCGGCCTCGGCGCGGCCGTTTACGGCGCCTCAGAGGGACTCGCCACGCTGATCGTGGAGAGCACGGTCATCGGTGGCCAGGCGGGCACGTCGCGCAGGATCGAGAATTACCTAGGCTTCCCCGCCGGAATCAGTGGCCTTGAGCTAACCAGCCGCGCAGCCTCACAGGCGCGCAAGTTCCACGCCAGGATCGCCTCGCCATACCGCGCCCGGGTACTCGAACCCGGCACCGGGAGGCACGTCGTCAGGCTCGAGGAGGGCATCGAAGTGAGCGCCCGCGCCGTCCTGCTTGCCACAGGCGCTGAATATCGCCGCCTGCCGGTGGACGGTCTTGACCGCTACGAGGGCATCAGCGTCTTCTACGCCGCCGGGCCGCTCGAGGGTCAGCTCTGCGCTGGCCAACGCGTGGGGGTGGTCGGGGGTGGCAACTCCGCAGCACAAGCAGCCATTTGGCTGACTCGCGGCGGCGCGCTCGTGACCCTTCTGCACCGCCGCGCGGACCTGCGCGAGACGATGTCGCAGTACCTGGTCGAAGATCTCGAGCGCTACGGGGTGGCCGTGCGCGACCGCAGCGAAATCGCCGACCTGCATGGAGAGGGAGGGCAACTTCAGGCCGTGACCCTCACCGACGGTGCGAAGCTGCCGTTGTCGTTCTTGTTCCTCTTTCTGGGCGCCGCGCCTTGCACAGATTGGCTCGGCGACGTCGTGGCGCGAGACAACGACGGATTCATCCTCACTGGTCCCGACGCTGGCGCGGACGGTCTGCTGGAGACCAGCGTGCCCGGCGTTTACGCGGCCGGCGACGTGCGCGCCGGGTCGATCAAGCGCTGCGCGACCGCAGTCGGCGAGGGTGGGGCGGTGGTGGCTTTCGTGCACGAGCATCGGGAGCCACTTGTATCGCGCCACGCATCCCGCGCCGGCGGGCTTCCGGCGTAGACTCAGCGTCGCTGTCGGCCGATCCTGACATCCGCTTTCCCGGCGAGTCCGGCGAGTACCGCCGCGAGCGTAACCGCCTGCTCGAGGCCGAGATCGAGCTCCGGCGGATGCTCGAGCGCGTCGCCGCGCAGCGACGCGCACTGCCGCCGGGCGGTGCCGTCCCCGGCGACTACCGCTTCGAGGGGGCCGTCGGCGGGGAAGGTGAGGTGAGGCTCTCTGAACTGTTCGCGCCGGGGAAGGACACGCTCGTGATCTACAGCTTCATGTTCCCTCGCTTCTCAGGCGACACCAGGCCTGGGCCCGCGAGCGGTGAGACCGCCAGATTGCCCCTGGCCGAGACTCCCTGTCCGTCCTGCACGTCGATCCTCGATTCGCTCGACGGCGCCGCGCTCCACCTCGCGCAGCTGCTCAATCTGGCCGTGGTCGCGAAGTCGGCTCCCGAGCGGATCCGCAGCTTCGCGCGCGAGCGCCGCTGGCGGCACCTGCGGCTGCTCTCGTCACGTGACAACACCTACAACCGCGACTACCACGCCGAGACGCTCAAGGGCGAGCAGATCCCGATTCTGAACGTGTTCGTTCGCGACGGGGAGGCGATTCGGCACTCATGGGCCACGGAGCTGATGTTCGCTCCGCGAGACCCGGGCGAGGATCCCCGCCACGTCGATGCGATCTGGCCCATCTGGAGCGTGCTCGACATGACCCCGGGAGGGCGGGTTACCGAGCCGAGCTTCCCCGGACTTGACTACCAGTAGCCTTCAGCGTTCGACCAGCGGACTCGCACGGAGGCGAGCGAGCGAGAAGCACACACCCACAAGCGCGAAAGGCTCGATCACGATGAAGCACCGCAAGCTCGGCGATCTCGAGGTCTCGGCCCTGGGCCTCGGCTGCATGGGAATGTCGGCGTTCTACGGATCCACCGACGAGGGTGAGGCGATCGCCACGATCCAGCGCGCGCTCGAGCTGGGCATCAACTTCCTGGACACCGCCCAGCTGTACGGTCCGTTGACCAACGAGGAGCTCATCGGGCGCGCGATCGCCGGCCACCGCGACGAGTACGTGATCGCGACCAAGTTCGCGCGGCGTATGGATAACGCGACCCCAGGCGACATCTCAACGACGGGGCCGCTCGACGGCTCGGCCGAACACGTCCGCAGCTCAATCGAGGGATCGCTCCGGCGCCTGGGCACGGACCGGATCGACCTCTACTACCAACACCGCGTGGACCCCAACGTCCCGATCGAGGAGACCGTAGGTGCGATGGCCGAACTGGTCCGGCAGGGCAAGGTGTTGCACATCGGGCTCAGCGAGGCTGCCGCAGACACGATCCGGCGCGCCCATGCAGTGCATCCGATCACCGCAGTCCAAACCGAGTACTCGCTCTGGACGCGTGACCCGGAGGCCGAGATCATTCCGACCTGCCGCGAGCTCGGAATCGGGTTCGTTCCCTACTCGCCGCTCGGGCGCGGCTTCCTTTCGGGGCGCTTCAAATCGCCCGACGATCTCGATGAGGGCGACTTTCGTCGCTTCGGCCCCCGCTTCACCGGCTTGAATCTCGAGGCCAACCAGAGGCTGGCGGCGAAGGTCGAGGAGCTCGCGCGCGACAAGGGCATCACGCCCGCGCAGCTGGCGCTCGCATGGGTGCTGGCTCAAGGCGATGACCTGGTGCCGATCCCCGGGACGAAGCGCCGTACCTATCTCGAGCAGAACGCGGCCGCCGTCGATGTAGGGCTGACCGATCAGGACCTGGGGCGCATAGACGCGGAAGTTCCCGCTGCCGCCGGCGGCCGCTACGACGAGGCCGGCATGGCGAGCGTCAATCTGTAGGCTGAGGACGAGCACGCCGCGCCATGCCGCCAGGCCCGCGAGCGCGCTCTGCGCCGCGGCGCGCTTGCTGGTGATCGCTCGCTACCGGGTCAGCGCGCTGTCGGCCGCCCCTGCGTAGAGCTCCACGGCGCGCCAGCAATACCAGGCCGCGATCGATCGATAGGGGCGGTAGGGCTCGCCAAGCGGCTGCAGCGCTCGCGCGCCAGGCATCGGCACATTCCACGCTAGGCCGTATCCGCGGCGAACGCCGAAGTCGCCCGTCGGCCAGACGTCGAGGCGACGAAGCTGGAACATCAGGAACATGTCGGCCGTCCACGGGCCGATCCCGCGCACCGTGGACAAGCGGGTGGTTATCTCATCGTCGGCTTGCCGCGACAGACCGCGGGGCGATAGGTCGACCGTTCCGTCGAGCACCTTGGTTGCGAGGTCTCGCAGCGAGGCGGTCTTGTTCGCGGACAGGCCGACCGCCCGGAGGTCCTCGTCAGCAAGGGCGATCAGCGCCTCCGGGGTGACGCCGCCGTCGAGCTTGGCGATCAAGCGGCCGTGGATTGCAGCCGCCGCCACGCCGGCCAACTGCTGGTAGACGATCGCACGCACCAGCGCGGCGAAATGCGAGTCGTGCGGGCGACGCAACGAAGGCGGGCCCGCGTCCGCGATGAGGCGCGCGATCACAGGGTCCCTGCTCGCCAGGATGCGGGCCGCGTCCCCGACAGACACGCGGCGCTTCGGCTCGGTTTTCGGGGCGGCGCTCACGCGCGTCATCCTCTCATGCTTGATCACGCAGGAACCGAGCTCGCTCGAACCGGCCTCGGGAGGCCAGCCCGTGATTCAGCCAACGGCGCGCAGCAGTCGCGAGGACAGCGCTCGGACATGCTCGACAAGCTCAGGCGGCTCGTGCACCTCGAAGTCGACGCCGAGCATCGCGATTCGCAGTGCGAGCCAGCTGAGATCGTCATCGCCCGTCCTGTACTCGCACCGGTGCGCGCCCCGCGACTCGATCGCGCCCCAGTGGGCGGCGATGCGGCTGCCGATCTCCTGCGCGGAGGCGTGAAGAGTGACTCGTGCCTCGAACCGGTTGGGCGCCCCGCTGATGCTCTGTTCAACGTATGCGACCGCATCCTTGGCGGGCAGCTTGCGCTGGCCGAAGCGGACGCCGGCCGGCACAGGTTCGCCCAGGCGGTCGACTCGAAACGTCCGCCAGTCCTCGCGGCCACGATCCCAGGCGATGAGGTACCAGCGCCGCCCGTGGTTGACCAGCGAGTGAGGCTCGACCTCGCGGCGGCTGTCGGTACCATCGCGGCTCCGGTAGGCGAAGCGAACGCTCTCGGAATCGCGGCAGGCGGCGGCGATCACCGTCAGATGTTGCGGGTCGACGGTAGGGCCGGCGGCTGGCGGCGTGAACGTCGCCGAGCCCAGCGCACCGACGCGGCGGCGCAGATGCGCCGGCAGCACCTGCTCGAGCTTGACGAGAGCTCTCACGGCGGTTTCCTCGATACCCGTCACTGAGGCGCGCGCGGCGGTACGAAGGCCAACGGCGATCGCGATCGCCTCATCGTCGTCGAGCAGAAGCGGCGGCATCGCGGTTCCGGCGCGAAGCCGGTATCCGCCAGCGGGACCGGTGAGCGACTCCACCGGATAGCCGAGTTGGCGCAGCCGCTCCATGTCGCGCCGGATCGTCCGGCCTGACACTTCGAGCCTGTCGGCCAGCTCGCTGCCCGGCCAGTCGCGGCGCGCCTGAAGCAGGGAGAGGAGCTCGAGAAGGCGACTGGAGGTCTGGCTCATCGCATTTTCATCGTGGGGCTATTGGGGACAGATCTTGACCTAAATTCTCCGTAGGATGCCTCTCGATGTCAACCAGCCCGAAAGGAGCACCAATGCAGCGAGACGGATACCTGCCCGGCGTCCCATGCTGGGTCGACACCAACCAGCCCGATCCGGACGCGGCCGCCACCTTCTACGGCGGCCTGTTCGGATGGGTTTTCGAGGACGCAATGCCGCCTGGCTCAGCGGGCAAATATCTCATCGCTCGCCTCGAGGGCGGCGACGTAGCCGCCATCGCCTCGCAACCCGAGGGCGCGCCGCCGATGGCGGTGTGGAACACCTACGTATGGGTGGACAGCGCCGACGAGGCCGCGGCAAGGGTGCTGGACGCCGGTGGACGTGTCGTGATGGATCCCTTCGACGTCATGGACGCGGGCCGGATGGCGGTGTTGACCGATCCGGAGGGCGCGACGTTTCGCGTCTGGCAGGCGAAGCAGCACAAGGGCGCGCGGATCGTCAACACGCCCGGCTCTCTGAACTTCAACGGGCTGAACGTCCGCGACGCGGACGGCGCGAAGACCTTCTACGGCTCGGTGTTCGGATGGAAGGCACTTGGCGTCGACGGCGGCGCGCAGATGTGGAGGCTGCCGGGATACGGCGACTTCCTGCAGCAGAGCGATCCGGGACTCCGCGAGCGGATGGCGGCAAGCGGCGCTCCCGACGGGTTCGAGGACGTGGTCGCGACGCTCAATCCGATCGCCGACGACCAACCCGATGCGCACGCGCACTGGAGCGTCACGTTCGCGGTCGACGATGCCGACGCGATCGCCAAGCGGGCCGCGAAGCTCGGGGGCAAAGTGCTCGTCCCGCCGTTCGATGCGCCGTGGGTCAGGATGACCGTGATCGCCGATCCGCATGGCGCCAGGTTCGTCGCGAGCAAGTTCGTGCCGGAGAACAAGGACCTCAGGACCGCGGCCGATTCGCTACAGACGGCTGCCTAGCTCCCTGAGAGCGGCAGCCCACCCACGTTGGGCGTAGGCGGGCGTCGCGGCGCCCGCTTTCGTCCGCGCCGCTCCCGGGCGAGTTACGGTACGTGGAGAATGTCAGGATCGCCAGTGGCGACCGAGCGCCGGGTGCAGCGAGCACCCGTCTTACGTAGGCTCACGCCGCTCTGTGGACTGGTCGCGGCCGCGACCGCCACCGCGTGCGGCGGCACGTCGCCCTCGGCGGAGACCGCCCGGACTCGCTCCGCGCCCGCTTCGTCGTCGGCGCCAGCCGCTCCGTCCACGCGGACAGGCTCTGCGCCCGCATCGTCGGCGCCAGCCGCTCTGTCCACGCATCGCGCGCGGGCACGGATCACGGTTCGTACGGCGGGCAGTCGCTACGGGCGCGTCCTGGTCGACGCCCGCGGACGCACGCTCTATCTCTTCACTCGCGATGGGACCGGAGCGAGCCGCTGCGGCGGAGCCTGTGCGCGAGCGTGGCCACCCTACGTCGTCGCCGGCGGGGGCCGCGCTGGGGCGGGGGCACATACCCCGCTCATCGGTGTCATCCGCCGCAAGGAGGGTTCGCGGCAGCTGACCTACAACGGCCATCCCCTCTACTACTACGTCGGCGACCGCGCGCCTGGAGACATCCTCTGCCAGGACGTGGAGGAGTACGGCGGTCATTGGTGGGTCGTCTCGCCCGCCGGCGGGCCCGTTACGGGGAGCGGGACGCCGTGCGGTCGCTCCCGGTGAGCCGCTCCGGAATAGTGTTGACCGGCAGGCTCGGTTGCGCACTTGCGCGTTGTTCAAACTGAAAGGGGAGTTGCGATGGACACCTACGTAATCCTGCGGCGCAGCGGCTGGCGCTCACCCGAGGAGCTCCAGGAGGCGGCCGGACGCTCCAAACAGGTGGGCGACGAGCAGATGTCCGACGACATCCGCTGGATCCGCAGCTACGTCTTGGAGGAGGGCGGAGGATCGGTCGGAACCGTGTGCGTCTATCAGGCCAGCAGCCCGGAGGCGATCCGCGAGCACGCCTCGCGCGCTGACCTGCCGGTCGACGAGATCATCTCGATCGCCGATACGGTCGTCGTGCGGCCCGACCCCGATGCCCGGGCCTAGAGCCGCCGTGCGTGTGCTGCGGAATCTCGAGGAGCTCGAGCGGCGGAGCTAGCCAATCGTCTCCTCGGGATTCGCGTGGTCGACCGCCGCGCTAGTCCTCCAGCACGTCGATCACCTCGTACACGCCGGAGACGTGCTCGTTCTCCACGAACGCCGACAGCCGCCCCACGCGCTGGACCTCCTGTGCGTCGGCCTCGCCGCGCCAGCTGCGGTAGTCCTCCTTGCTCGTGTTGAACAGCCCGAACGAGATGACCTCGTCCTCGTCGCGGATGTTGCGCGCGTGATAGGCACGCTGTAGGCCTGGCGGCCTCTCATCACCGGGATCCCACGCCCGACGGAAGTCCTCCCACGCGCCTGGCTTGAGTCGGCGGGCGGTGAACATGACGATCATTCTCCAGACCTCCTGTTAGCGGTTCGACGCCTGTTTGGTTGCCGCGACGGTAGCTCACGCCCCCGGCTGTCGTCGAGCAAAGCCCGCGCGGCTCGGTCCCTCAGGCGGTGAGGCGGACGCTGCCGCGACCGATGACCTCGACCTCGCCGCCTGGCTGGCAGCTCGAGATCTCAAGCGCCTCGCGGGCGAGCGAGGCTCGCAGCAGCACGAAGGCGACGGCTCCGAGCACGGTTGGGACCACGAGCGCAAGCGCCCGGTAGGCAAGCACGGCGGCGGTCGCCGCCGCGAACGACACGTGGTAGAGCGCCAGCGTGCCTACGAGTCCGGCGTCCAAGCCGCCGATGCCGCCGGGCAGCGGCACCAACCCGCCTAGCTCCCCGATCAGATAGCCGATCCAGATGATCGCGAGCGGTGGCACCGAGCCGAACGCGTGAAACGTGGCCCACAGGATCATCACATCGAAGGCCAGGTAGCCGACCAGTCCGCACAACAGCCACAGGTCGCGCCCGCGCAGCAGCGACAGCACTTCCGCCACGCCGTCCGCCAGCGTCTGCAGCGCGCGCGCCACGCGCGAGGCGGGGCCCGAGCGCGCCGCGCGACGCCGCCCAGCGGTCGCCGCCCAGCGCCCGCCGGCGATCGTGATGACGATTGCCGCGGTGGCGACCAGGGCCGGCACCAGCGTCAGGGCGAGCGAGGCACGGCCCGCAAACACGCCCGCTGCCAGGCCGAACCCGATGATCGCCACGCCGAGCACGTTGGGCAGGCTGGTGAGCAGGAAGAACGCCACGCTCCTGCGGGCGATGTGCCCGCCGTCCATGCCGCCGCGGCGCAGCGCCCAGGCGCCAAGCGCAAGGCCGCCCGCGCCTCCGGTGGGCAGCACCGCGTTGGCGCCCAGCTCGGAGAGCCCGATCTGCGTGCTCACGCGCCAGCGCATACCCCTGCAGAACACGCTGCGGAAGGCCGCCACGTAGGACAGTCCTGAGAGAACCTTCAGGACCGCGCCGAGCGCGAGCCAGGCGGGGTCGCCGTGCGCGAAGCGCGAGCGCAGGCTCGCGAGCCCCGGCACGAGCGTGATCACCGCGACGGCGACCACCACGGCCACGCTCAGCGTGAGCAGGCTGCGGCGCAGCAGCGAGCGATCGACGCGCGGCGCCGGGGCGAAATCGTCGCGGGTGAGGGAGGCAACCGTCGCGGCGTGACCCGGCTCCATCGGATGATCCTCGCAGGTCTCCGGCGGGCGGCCGCGGCCGGCGTGCCGGCTTGCGCTTGGCTGTCGCGCACCCGGGTAGACGAACAGGCGATGGCCGCCGCAACCACCCCCCTGAAGGCGCTGCAGGCGCTGCGCGGCGACGCGGCCGGCTGCCGCGCTTGCCCCCTGTGGCGCGGGGCAACGCAGACGGTCTTCGGGGAGGGCCCGCTCGACGCCCGCATCATGCTGGTCGGCGAGCAGCCTGGGGACCAGGAGGACCGCGCTGGCCACCCGTTCGTCGGCCCCGCGGGGAGGGTGCTCGACCGGGCGCTCGCGGCGGCGCAGATCGACCGCTCGGCGGTGTTCACCACCAACGCCGTCAAGCATTTCAAGTATCGAACGCGCGGCAAGCGTCGCATACACCAACGGCCGGGGGCGGAGGAGATCGGCGCCTGCCGGCAGTGGCTCGACAAGGAGATCGATCTGCTGCGGCCGGAGGTGATCGTCGCCCTCGGCGCCACGGCCGCGCACTCGCTGCTGGGTCGTGCCACCGCGATCGGTCCTAACCGCGGGCAGCTGCTGCACAGTCCCCCGTTCGACTGCTCCGTGCTCGTCACGGTCCACCCGTCGAGCGTGTTGCGGGAACGCGACAGCGAGTCGCGCAGCGCCGCGCTTGATGCGCTCGCCGCGGATCTGCGCCGGGTCGCATAGTCGGCGGTCGAGCGGATGGGCGTCGCGAGCGACGCGCACACCTATGCTCCGGCCATGCGCAGACTGGCCGTGGCGATGGTGGCGTGCGCGTTGCTCGCCGGCTGCGGTTCGTCCGGCGCGGGCGGCTCGCCCAAATCCGGCAAGGGAGCGGACACGTTCGTCGCGCATACGCCCAACGCGGTCATGCTCGTGCGGTGGATGCGAACCGGCCGCAGCGTCAGCGGCTCGCTCACAGAGGCGATCGCCAAGCGCGGCCGTCGCGGCGTCTCCTCGGCCGCCAAGTCGTTCACCGGCACGATCAACGGCAGAGGGCTGAGTTTGCAGCTCGGCGGCGAAGCGCTCGTGGGCCAGTTCGAAGGCGGCGGGTTCTCGCTGACGCTGCCGGGCGCGGAAGCCAGCGCGGTCGCGATCCGCTTCGAGCCCGGCCAGATCGCCGAATACGAGCGGGGCGCGGAAAAGCTGGCCCTGGCCGAGTACCCCTCTCCGTGCACGCTGTACCTGTCCGGGCGCGAAGCCGAGGTGGAGTTCAGGGGGCCCGGCGCGGCTCGGCATTGCGAGCAGTTCGTGCGGCGCTTCTCGGCGCAGGCGTGGACCACGACCGAACCCGCCGCGCCGCCTGAAAAGCGCACCGTCTGCAGCCTCGCGCGCGGCGATGAAAGCGTGGTCGTCACCGACGGCGGCGGCCAGCAGCAGGGGCGCGAAGATTGCACGTCGCTCTCACGCGAAGGCTGGGCGAGCGTCAGCGCGGGCGAAGCGCACGCGCAGGCGTGCGGCTCCTTGCCGGGGCCCGGCGCCCAGTTCGCGATCACGACCGCGGGCGGCGTGAGCTGCGCCGAAGCGCGCCGCGTGTTCGCCGACCTGTTCGCCGGCAGAGGGGCTAAGCACGAGGGGCGTGACGCCGCCGAAAGCTACACGGACGTGGACGGCTGGGCCTGCGGCAGCGGGGCCGGCGGCTTTGGTTGCCGGCGCTCGGCCGCCAGGATCAGCGCGACCGCGGAATAGTGCGCCGGCCCGCGCCTGCCCAATGGCCCGCGGTGAAGACCTTCATGGCCCCCGTTGACCACCTAATGGGCCCCGGTGAAGACGTCCGCCCCGAACACGCTCGGCACCGAGGCGGCATCGGCCAGTCGCGGCAGGCCCAGCAGCGACTCCCAGCTGGCCAGCGAGGAGTAGTGGTTGTAGGGGGTGGAGCTCACGGTACCCGGCTTGATGAATTGCGACAGCAGCACTGCGCCGACGCGCCCGCCGCCCGGTCCGGTGATTCCCGGCTCGGGCGAGCCCGGGCCGGGCATCTCTTCGCAGCAGGCTTCCGTTTCGGAGTTGGAGGCCTCGTCGAAGACGATCTCGAGCAGTCCGTGTTCGCGATAGGCCGGCGAGCCGGTTATCTTCGGAACCCACACTTCCAGGAAACGATCGATGTCCGCCAGCGCGGATGCCCCGCTCGGCTCGTTGGTGCACGGGAAGTCGTGGCCGTCATCGCAAAGGTCGGGCGTGATGAACGAGAATCGCGGCGCCTTGCTCCCCGAGCTGAGATCGGTGGCCAGACCGGTCTCTCCCGGCAGCGCCGCGGCCGGCATGGCGCCATTGGGAGATCCGAGCGCGACCACGTGCTGGTCGCAGTAGGCCTGGTTGTCGATCACCGAGTGGAAGTAGACGAACGGGTTATGCCGCGTGGCGTAGCCGTCGCCGGCCTCCGCTTTCTGCGTCTGGTCGGTGCTTTCCAGGGCAGGATGACCGCACGCCGCGGCCTCGCGGCTTGAGTCGTTGCCCATGTCCTCCATGTATGCCTTCCAGCTCTGCTTCGCGGCCGAGAGCTGCGTGCCGATGTTGGGCACCTCGGCCGGATACACACAGCCGGTGCCGGTCTCGACGCCGTTTGACAGCATGGATGCCCCGGTGAAGTTGTCGAACCGGGGGCAGTCCGCCTGGTTCTCGGCGTTTGGCGGCTGGCCGGAGACGAGCGAGATGTAGTTGTCGTTGCTCTCGTGGCCGGTCGCGTAGTACTGCTGCAGCAGCGCCCCGCGTGACGGGAGCGTGCGCGCCAGCGGGTCGGCCGCAGGGTTGCCGAACGTGGCGCCATAGCCCTCGTTCTCGAGCACGATCACGAACACGTGGCGGATGCTCGGCGGCTTGAAGGCCGCCTGGGCGCATGCTGCGGCGGCGAGGGAGGCGCAGGCGAGCGACAGCGCGAGCGCTGCGGCCAGGCGGCGGAGCCGGCTCGTTCGCCCAAGCGCTAGGGAAGCCGCGGCGAAGGATGTGCGAGTGGAGCTCATGCGTCCCCTCCTGTCAGGTGCTCGTCGCTGCGCCGACCGGCACCGGCGGTTCGGCTAGCGCTGGCGGCTGCAGCAGCGCCGCATGGTCGAGGTCGAGGAAATCCTTCACGGTGGCGGCATTGGCGTCGCGGTAGGTCAGCGCCGGCAGGTTCCACTTGGCCTCGATCGTCGCGAGCACCGAGGTGTGGTCGTGGACCACATTGGTGACCGCTTTGGGCTTCGCGTGAGGCGAGGCCACGATTGCGGGCACGCGGGGGCCGTATATGTCATAGCCTCCCGGCACGTCGCCGGGACCGAGCTGCGGGGGGATGGAGTCTGGCGCGATCGCGGCCGGTGGCGGGACGTGGTCGTAGTAGCCGCCGTGCTCGTCATAGGTGTAGATGAGCAGCGTGCGCGGCCACGCGGGCGAGTGCAGCACGGCGTTGAGCGTTCGATAGGCCCAGTACTCGCCGTAGGCCATGTCCTGGGGATTCTCCTCGGAGCCGCCCGTCGTTTCGAGCTTTTCGGCCAGCGGCGCGAGCGTCGGCACGGTGGCGAGGCTCGAGCCGACGACGCCGAGCACGCCGAACTCCGGGTCGACGAGGCTCACCGCCGGCAGGTTGCCGCTGGCGCAGTCGGCGTAGAACTGTGCGATCGGCACGATGTTGCTCGGGTATTTCTCGATCGTCGAGGGGATGATCCCTGTCGAGGGCAGGTCGGTGAAGTAGTTGCGCCAGCTGATTCCGTAGTGCTCCAGGCGATCCCAGATCGTGCCGTTGGGGGGCGGCGGGTCTTTGAGGCTTTCGTTGTCCGTCGAGATGTTCCCGTACGCCGTGCCGGCCATCAGGAAGCGGCGGTTCGGATAGGTCTGGCACGGCGCCGAGCAGAACCAGCCGTTGGCGAGCGTGAACGTGCGCGCCAGCGAGTAGGCGAACGGCAGCACCGCGGCGGTCCAGTAGCCCATCGGCTGCACGTCGTGCACCGAAGCGACGAAGCCGTCCATCTTGCCTCCGTCGATCTGCTCGTGCGTGGCGTTCCAGCTCTGGGAGACGTGGGGACCCTGAGCCGTGGAGGGGAACGGGAACGAGCGTACCGGCCCTTCAGGCCCAGGGTTGCTGTTGAGCGCCACGCCGGCCGCGTTGAACCTCAGACCCTTCGCTTGCGGCTGGCCGGAGATCGCCAGCGCGCCCAGCAGGTTGTCGAAGGAGTGGTTCTCCATCATGACCACCACGACGTGGTCGAAGGGCAGGGCGGCCGTGGGGGTGCCCGCCGGCCGCTTGGGGTCCGGCAGGCTGTCGGGCTGGCGGATCGTCGCTCCGGCGGCAAGCGCCGCCCGCCACAGGCCGCCGGCGCTGGACATGCCGGCGAGCGCCGCTCCCAGCGAGCCGCCGCGACGCAGGAAGCTGCGCCGGGTCAGCTTCTGCTCGAGCGGGTGTTCGAAAACGTGCAAGGAGTTGTCCCCAAAGCCAAGCGCGGCAGCCATCTTCGTTCGGGCTGCCGTGCCGACCGTGAATATTCTGCGACAAAACCCGATTTGACATGGAAATAATTGACAGAAATTTTCTCTGACATGGAGAAATCTGTTTGACATGAAATCTCCACGCCGATGGCGTGAAAGCGTGAGCGCGCTCGCAGCGCGGGTCGCTGCGGTTTACCTCGCAACCCCCAACGCGGCGGCGGCCGGCGTCGCGATTCGCGACACCGGCCGCCGTCTCCCCTGCTCGTCCTAGTGCTGGTTTTAGCCCGCCTGGAGCGACCTGACTGGACCTAGTGCTGGTTCAACCCGCCTGCAGCGCCCTGACCGATTTGATGCCGGCCTTCAGAACCACCTTCGGGATCGGGGCGAAGTCGAGCTGCGCGCCGAACGCTTGGCCGCCCGTCATCGCGTAGTAGATCCAGCTCGCAAGCGCCGCGTGCTGGGGTGCGGCCTTGGGGACGATGCAGTAGGTGAAGGTGGACAGGGGATACGCTTGTGCGTACTTCTTCGGCGGGTTGACAATGTGCATTTCGTTGTTTGCCGGCACGTGCTTGACCGGCGCGGCAGCGTTCTGGATGTTTTTGAGGTTCGGGTACTCGAACTTACCTGCCGCGTTCTGAAGTGCCGCCGCGTTGAGACCGTGGGCGATGATGTAGGACGCGGAGATGTAGCCGAGCGCGCCGCCGGTCGACGAGACCACGGCCGTCACACCTTGGTTGCCTTTACCACCTACGCCTGCCGGGAAGCTCACCGTTGTGGCGGTACCTACCTGGCGCCTCCACGTCGAGCTGATGCGGGACAGGTAGTCGGTGAAGGCGTAGGTGTCCCCGGCGCAGGGTTGCTCGTTTTCGACACGAGCGTCTACAACGCGTATCGGTAGCGCCAGCGCAGGCGACACCGACCGGCTCGCAGCGACCCGGTCGCGATCAGGAGGAGGCTTCGGCCCGGCGCAGGCCGCCGCGCGCCCACAGCGCGAACAGCGCCACCAGGCCCACCGCCACCGCGAAGGCGAGCGCGACGTGGGCAGGGCTGCCGGAGATGAACCCGCGCGCGGCCTGGATCAGCGCCGTCGCCGGATTGACCGACGCGACGGCGTGAATCCAGCCGGTGAGGAGCTTGAGCGGCACGTAAACGGGGGCCAGGAACAGGATCAGAAACACCGGGATCTGCATCAGGGGGCCGCCCTGGATCGAGCGGATGCGCATCGCCACGCCGGTCGCCCACAGGGTCGCTGCGACGTTGACGATCAGCGCGAGCCCGTATAGCCCGAACAGGTCGACGCCGTCGCCGTCGATCCTCATCCCGGCGATCAGGGCGACGATGGTGAGCAGCGCCCACGTGATCAGCGCCCGGGTGAGGGCGGCGAGCGCGTAGCCGACCACTATCCCGCCGCGACGCGGCGCCGCCAGCATGATCCGCCGGGCGACGCCTCCCTCGAAGTCGGCGGCGACCGCGAACCCGGTGAAGACGCCGCCGAAGGCGGCGGACTGCAGCAGCACGAACACGAACTGGAAGGCCGTGTAGCCGCTGCGGAAGTCGAAGTTGGGGACGTTGCCGATCGTCGACAGGCCGCCGGCGAAGGCGGTGAAGAAGAACAGCGGAAAGACGATCGAGGGAACCAGGAACGCCGGGTTCGTGAGGAAGTTGTGGATCGCCCGCCAGGCGACGGCGAGGGCGACCGAGCGGGAGCTTGCGCGGCTCATGTGCGCTCCAGCCTGTTCCTCAGGGCGACGCTCGCGGCCACCATCGCGGCTAGTGCGATCGCGGCGGCGAGGCCGAACCCGAGCTCCAGCGCCTGGGCGTTCCAGCCCGTGATCAGCAGCGAGCGGATCGCCTCGATCAGATAGGAGACGGGGTTGTAGGTCGCCACTTCGCGGAACCAGACCGTGTGGATGAGGTTGCGGGGCAGGCTCATCGAGGAGAGAAAGAGGGTCACGAACAGGACCGGAAACAGGCCTTGCACCGCCTCGCCTGAGCCGGTGCGCAGGGCCGCGAACAATCCGATCGCGCCGAAGCCGAGCGTGATCAGAATGGCCAGCGCGAAGATGACCGCCACGCCGGCTGCGCCGGCGGCGAAGCTGGCCCCGGCGACGAGCCCGACCAGGATGTAGGTGGTCGCCTGGGCGAGGGCCGTCACGATCGCGCCGGCGAGCAGTCCCGCGAGCAGCGCCGGGCCGCGCAGGGGCGTGAGCGCGAGCCGGTTGAGGAACCCGCTCTCGATGTCGCGCGCGAGATCCGTTCCGGCGTTCATCACGGAAAACAGCGCGCCCTGCATGAACGGGATCGCGAGGGCGAACGTGAGGTAGGAGTGGGTCGGGAAGCCCGGGATGCGCGTCGCCCGCTGCAGCCCGCCGGTGTTCACCGCCAGCAGGAACAGGGGGAAGATGAACGCCGGCACCAGCTGGGCGGGCTGGCGGAGCGTGCGCACCACCGAGCGGCGCGCGAGCGTCCGGACCTGCGTGCCGAGCAAGCGCCGGCGCGGGCTCATGCGGTCGCCCCGCTGTGTGCCGCGATAGGCTCGCGGTTGGCGGCCTCCTCCGGCTGTGGCTGGTCTCCGGCGCCCTCGAGCGACCGGCCGGTCTTGGCCAGGAAGACGTCGTCCAGGGAGGGCGCGTGCAGCTGGATGTGCTCCACCGCGATGTGCTCGGCGTCGAGCGCGCGCACCACCTCGGCGAGGTCGCGCTCTCCGCCGCGCAGGCGCACCGCGACGCCGTTTGGCGAGGCGCCGGTGGGCTCGCCGAAGCGCGCGAGCACCGCCGCCAGCGGACCCCGCTGACCCGCGTCGAGCGGCACGACCTCGACGCTCGGCCGGCCGATCTGGCTCTTGAGCTGCGCCGGCGTGCCTTCCGCCACGATGCGGCCGTGGTCGATGATGCCGACGCGGTCGGCGAGCACGTCTGCCTCCTCCAGATACTGCGTGGTCAGGAACACGGTCACGCCGTCGTCGGCGGCGAGCCGGCTGACCTCTTGCCACAGCGCCGCGCGGCTCTGGATGTCAAGCCCCGTCGTGGGCTCGTCAAGGAACAGGATCCGCGGCCGGTGCACGAGCGCGAGCGCCAGGTCCAGGCGCCGCTTCATGCCGCCCGAGTACCCGCCGACCTTGCGGTCGGCGGCTTCGCGCAGCCCGATGCGCTCCAGCAGCTCCTCGCCGCGAGCGGCCCGCTCAGCGCGCGGGAGCCCGTGCAGCGCCGTCTGCAGGCGCATGTGCTCGCGCCCGGTCAGCAGCGGGTCAAGCGCGGCCTCCTGCAGAGCCGCTCCGATCGCCGCGCGCACGGCAGGCCCCTCTCTGACCACGTCGTAGCCGGCCACGCGGGCGCTGCCGGCGGTCGGCGGCAGCAGGGTCGTGAGCATCAGCGTGGTCGTCGACTTTCCCGCCCCGTTCGGTCCGAGGAACCCGTAGATCTCGCCGGGTGCCACGTGCAGGTCGATGCCGTCGACCGCCCGGGGGCCTTTCTTGAACTCACGCACGAGGGCGGAGGCCTCGATGCTGGCAGGCCGCGAGGGGGTCATCGCAAGGCTCCTTTGGTCGGCTCTGTGAACGCTCTACGCACAATAGCTCCGAGCAGAATGATTTATACCATAAATCATTCCATGTGCTCATGATCTCGTCTGCGCGGCCCCACGGGGCCGGTGCCGACGAGGCTACAAGCGGTCAGGCTGCGTACGCTTCAGACGATGCCCGGCCCGCCAGCGCTGCCGAAAGTGCGCGAGATCCTCAGCCGCCGCAGCGGCGAGGAGATGCAGCTGAACGATCGCTTTCTGAATCCGCAGATGGGGCGCATCCTACGCACCCTGGGCTTCGACAAGGTCTGGCGCGGGGGCGAGGGCGCCCATCTGATCGACGAGGAGGGGGAGCGCTATCTGGACATGTTCGGCGGCTACGGGGTGTTCGCGATCGGCCGCAACCACCCGGAGGCGATCAGCGCGCTGGAGGAGGTGATGGCGGCGCGCACCGGCAACCTGCCGCAGCTCGGCGTGACGCTGCTCGGCGGCGTGCTGGCCGAGCAGCTGCTCGCGCGGGCGCCGGCGAGCGTCGGCGCGATGGTCCCGGCCAACAGCGGCACCGAGGCGGTCGAGGCGGCGATCAAGATCGCCCGCGCCGCGACCGGCCGGCGGCGGGTGCTGTACGCCGAGCATGCCTTCCACGGCCTCACGCTTGGCGCCCTGTCACTCAACGGAAACGCCGAGTTCCGCGAAGGCTTTGGACCGCTGCTGGCCGATTGCGATCCGGTGCCGTTCGGCGACCAGGACGCGCTGGCGCGCGAGCTCGCCCGCGGCGATGTCGCCGCGTTCGTGGTCGAGCCGATCCAGGGCAAGGGCGTCAACCTGCCGCCCGAGGGCTACCTGAGCGCCGCCCAGGCGCTCTGCCGGCAGGCGCATGCGCTGCTCGTTTGCGACGAGGTGCAGACGGGGCTCGGCCGCACGGGGCGGTTCCTGGCGCTCGAGCGCTGGGACCTTGAACCCGACATCGTCTGCCTCGCCAAGGCCCTCTCCGGCGGGCTGGTGCCGGTGGGGGCGGTGCTCGTCTCCCGCCCCGCCTTCGAGCGCGTGTTCGACGGCATGGAACGGGCCGTGCGCCATGGCTCCACGTTCGGCGGCAACGATCTCGCCGCCGCGGCAGGGCTGGCGACCTTGCGGGTGCTCGAGCGGGACGGCCTGATCGCGCGCGCCGAGCGCCTGGGCGCGCTGCTGCTCGAGCTGACCAGCCCGCTCGTCGAGCGCTACGAGGTTGTGCGCGAGGTCCGCGGGGCAGGCTTGATGTGGGCGATCGAGTTCGGGCCTCCTGCCGGCCGCGCGAGCCGTTCGCTGTGGGATGCGGTCGAGCGCAGGCAGGCGGGCCTGTTTGCTCAGCTGATCACCGTGCCCCTGTTTCGGGAGCACAAGATCCTGTGCCAGGTCGCCGGGCACCACATGAACACGATCAAGGCGCTGCCCGCACTGGTCGTGGAGGAGTCCGAGATCCGCCGCTTCGCGGCCGCGCTCGAGCAGACCATCGCCGCCGCGCAGCGATACCCCCTCTCGCTCGCTCGCTTCGGCGTGCGCACATCGCTCAGGGCCGTGGCTGCACGCCGCTAGCCTGGGCTCGTGCTGCTCTCGCGAGACGACATCCGCAACGTCGCCATCATCGCGCACGTCGACCACGGCAAGACCACGCTTATCGACGCCATGCTGTGGCAGTCGGGCGCGTTCCGCGCCGGGCAGGAGGTGGCCACGCGCGTGCTGGACTCGATGGATCTGGAGCGGGAGAAGGGGATAACGATCCTGGCCAAGAACACCTCGCTGCGCTACCGGGGGGTCAAGTTGAACATCGTCGACACCCCGGGCCACGCGGACTTCGGCGGCGAGGTGGAGCGCGGGCTGACGATGGTCGACGGGGTGCTGCTGCTCGTCGACGCCTCCGAGGGTCCGCTGCCGCAGACGCGCTTCGTGCTGCGCAAGGCCCTGGACGCGCGCTTGCCCCTGATCCTGGTGGTCAACAAGGTGGACCGGCCGGACGCGCGCGTCGCGGAGGTGATCGACGAGGTGTACGAGCTGTTCCTGGACCTCGACGCCGACGAGAGCCAGATCGAGTTCCCGATCGTCTACTGCAACGCCAAGGCGGGCAGGGCTTCGCTGCGCTACGAGCAGGCGGAGCCGATAGCCGAGCGCGACCTGTCGGCGCTGCTCGACCTGCTGCTCGAGCACATCCCCGCGCCGACCTATGACCCCGCGCACCCGCTGCAGGCGCTGGTCACAAACCTCGACGCCTCCCCCTACGTCGGACGGCTGGCGATCTGCCGCGTGCGCCACGGCCACATCCGCCGGGGACAGCCGATCGCATGGTGCCGGGCGGATGGCAGCATCGCGCGCGCCCAGGCGGCCGAGCTGTATGTGACCGAGGCGCTCGAGCGGGTGGAGGCCGCCGAGGCGGGGCCGGGCGAGATAATCGCCATGGCCGGCATCGCCGAGGTGACGATCGGCGAGACCTTGGCCGATCCTGAGGATCCGCGCCCGCTCGAGGTGATCACCGTCGATGAGCCGGCGATGTCGGTCACGATCGGCGTCAACACCGCGCCGCTTGCCGGACGCGAGGGCAAGAAGCTCACGGCCAGGCAGATCCATTCGCGGCTGGCGGCCGAGCTGGTGGGAAACGTCTCGCTGCGCGTGCGCGACACGGAGCGACCGGACACCTGGGAGGTGCAGGGTAGGGGCGAGCTGCAGCTGGCGGTGCTGGTCGAGATGATGCGCCGCGAGGGCTTCGAGCTGACCGTCGGCCAGCCACGTGTGCTGGAACGGGAAATCGAAGGCGAACGCCACGAGCCGGTGGAGCGGCTGTCGATCGACGTACCCGACGACTACGTCGGCGCGGTCACGCAGATGCTCGCCGCGCGCAAGGGCCGCATGGAGCACATGACCAACCACGGGTCGGGGTGGGTGCGGATGGACTATCTGGTGCCGTCGCGCGGGCTGATCGGATTTCGCACCGAGTTCCTCACCGAGACGCGCGGCACGGGGATCATGCATCACGTGTTCGACCGCTGGGAGCCGTGGGCGGGCGAGCTGTCGATGCGCAGCACCGGCACGCTCGTGTCCGACCGCCTCGGTGTCACGGCGACGTACTCGTTGATGACGCTGCAGGAGCGGGGGATGCTGTTCGTGGGCCCCGGCGATGAGGTCTACGAGGGCATGATCGTCGGCGAGAACTCGCGCGCCGAGGACATCGACGTGAACCCGTGCAAGGAGAAGCACCTCACGAACATGCGCTCCTCCACGGCCGAGGTGCTCGTGCGGTTGGATTCGCATCGCAAGCCGACGCTTGACGAGGCGCTCGAGTTCGTGCGCGAGGACGAGTGCGTGGAGGTGACGCCGGCGTCGGTGCGCATGCGCAAGCTCGTGCTGCCCAAGGTGCAGCGGCTGAAGACGGCGCGACTCGCACGCCGTTGACGGCGCCGACACGCCCGCTGCAGGCGTTAGGGTATCGCCGATGAAAGCAGCGATCAGACGCGTGCTGGTGCTGCTCGTCATGGCGCCGGCCGCTCTGGCCATGCTGGCGCCGGCCGCGAGCGCCGCGCCGGGCACGGTCGGCTACCAGCACGAGAGCCTGGCGCAATTCGAAGCGCAGCTGAAGGGCGGCCGGATCCACGAAGCAACGATCAACAAGCGCCTGCGCAGCGTGCGCCTGTCGCTGACCGACGGGCGCCACATGCTGGCCCAGTACGCCCCCCACGAAGAGCCCCGCGTGCTGGCGGAGCTCAAAGCGCGAGGCGTGCCCGTCTCGGTGCTGGGAGCTACGGCCAAGAAGAAAGCGGGCAAAAAAGCCGTTCACCACAAACTGCGCTACATCGCCGGCGGGATCGTGATCGCGGTCGTCGTGATCGTCGGCGGGGTGATGCTCTACAACCGCCGCAGGCGGCCCATCGAGGGTCTCGGCTAGGCCCTCGCAGGCGGCGCCGCCCGCCGATGATCGCGCGGTGGCGCCCGCAAGGCGATCATGTGCGGGGTGAGCAGCGCCGAGATAACCGTCCGCCTGCAGCCGCGCGCACGCGCCAACGAGATCGTGGGCGAGCGCGAAGGGGTGCTGATCGCGCGCGTCACCGCGCCGCCGCTGCAGGGCCGCGCAAACGAAGCCCTGCGCCGCCTGATCGCCGGCCGGGCGCGGGTGGGGCTCGGACGAGTGGAGATCGTGCGCGGCGCCGCGCACCGCCAGAAGATCGTCCGCGTGCGGGGTCTCAGCCCCGAGCAGCTGCGGCGCGCGTTGCTGCCGGCCGACGCAAACCCAGAACGAGACTCAGTCTTATGATAGGTTGAGCGCCGGATGATGATGGCGCCCCAGCGGGCGAGCAGCGCAGGCGCGGAGCGGCCTGCGGGGGCCCATGGGCCACGGGCGGCCGTAGCGGCCGTCGAGGTGCGGGACGCCGCGGTGCGGCTCGGCGGGCAGACGATCTGGCGCGAGTTGCGCCTGACGGTGGCGCGCGGGGAGTTCGTCGCCCTGCTGGGTGCCAACGGCGCGGGCAAGTCGACGCTGCTGAAGGCGCTGCTGGGGCTGCTGCCGGTGGCGAGCGGCCAGATCCGCGTGCTCGGGCGCGCGGCCGGCGAGGCCAACCGTGCGATCGGCTACCTGCCGCAGCGGCGCACCTTCGATCCCTCCACGCGGCTGCGCGGCGTCGACATCGTGCAGCTTGGCCTGGACGGGGACCGCTGGGGGTTGCCGCTGCCGCTTCGCTGGGGCCGGCTGGGGGAGCGCACGCGAAGCGACCGCGAGCAGGTTTGGCGGGCGGTCGAGATGGTCGGCGCGGGCCCGTACGCGCGCCGGCCGATCGGCGAGCTGTCCGGCGGCGAGCAGCAGCGTCTGTTGATCGCCCAGGCGCTCGTGCGGCGCCCGGGGCTGCTATTGCTGGACGAGCCGCTCGACAGCCTCGATCTGCCCAACCAGGCAGCCGTCGCCGCGCTGGTGGCGAAGATCTGCCGCGAGCGCGCCGTCGCGGTGCTGCTCGTGGCGCACGACGTCAACCCGCTGCTGCCGTATCTGGACCGAGTCGCCTACCTCGCCGCCGGGAGAGCCGTGGAAGGGACGGTGCAGGAGGTGATCAACAGCGCCACCCTGAGCGCGCTGTACGGGGTGCCGATCGAGGTGCTGCGCGCCTCCGACGGGCGCCTCGTGGTCGTCGGCCAGCCCGAGGCGCCGGCGCACCACCACGACCGCCACCTGCTCGCCGACGGCGCCGGCGATCGCCATGCGGACTGAGCCCACCGGCCCCACGATTGGCTGGGACGTCGTGCGGGACGTAAGCCAGGTGCTCGAATATCACTTCATGGTCAACGCGCTGCTGGCCGGCGGCGTGGTGGCCGTGATGGCCGGCCTGGTGGGGTGGATGATGGTGCTGCGCCGGGAGACCTTCGCCGGGCACACGCTCGCGATGATGGCCTTTCCCGGCGCGAGCGGCGCGGCGCTCCTCGGCGTCCCCGCCGCGTGGGGCTATTTCGCTTTCTGCGGCGCGGGCGCGCTCGCCATCGGCCGCTTCGCCGGCGCCGAGCGGCGCTCGTGGAGCGAGCGCTCGGCGAATACCGGAGCGGTGCAGGCGCTTGCTCTGGCGATGGGGTTTTTGTTCGTGAGTCTCTACGGCGGCGTGCTGGGCGATCTGGAGAGCGTTCTGTTCGGCAACCTGCTGGGAGTCTCCGACACCCAGCTGCTCGGGCTGACCGGGGTCGCGGCCGCGGCCGTGGTGGCGCTCGCGGCCCTGGCGCGACCGCTGCTGTTCGCGTCGGTCGACAGCGACGCCGCGGCCGCGCGTGGACTGCCGGTGCAGGCGCTCTCGATCTCCTTCCTCGCGCTGCTGGGGCTGGCGGTCGCGGCGACGAGCCAGATAACGGGCGTGATGCTCGTGTTCGCGCTGCTGGTGGCGCCCGCGGCCAGCGCGCAGGCGCTCACCGCCCGCCCGCTGCCCAGCCTCGGGATCACCGTGGCGCTGGGCCTGCTGGTGGTGTGGCTCGGCCTGGGGATCTCCTACTACTCGGTGTATCCGGCTGGGTTCTTCATCACGGTTATCTCGTTCGCGGTCTACCTGCTCGCGCGCCTGTTCGCGGTGGCGCTGGCGCGGCGCTCGCGCGAGCGCGCCCCGGCCGCCTCCCGGCCGGGGCCTCGGCGCGGGGTCATCAGCTGATGTTCTCGGCCGAGTTCATGCGCAACGCGCTGCTCGCGGGAACCTTCATCGCGCTTGCTTGCGGTGTCAGCGGCTGGTTCGTGGTGCTGCGAGGCCAGGTGTTCGCCGGCGACGCGCTCAGTCACGTCGCCTTTCCCGGCGCTCTGGCGGCAGCGGCAGCGGGAATCGACCAGCGCATCGGGCTGTTCGCCGCGACGATCGCCGCAGGCGCGGCGATCGGCGCGCTCGGGCGCGGCGCCCTGGCCGGACGCGACGGGCGCTCCGCGTCCGCCTCGGCCGCGGAGGACACCGCGATCGGAACGGTGTTCACGGTGATCCTCGGTCTGGGCGTGTTCTTCCTCACGCTGCTGAGCACCAGCAGCGCCGGAGGCGCGGGCATTCAGGGGGCGCGCACGCTGTTCGGGTCGGTCTTCGGCCTCGGCGCAGGCGAAGCGCGGCTGGCCGCTGGCGTGGCGATCGCCGCGCTGCTGTTGACCGCGGCGATCGCGCGACCGCTTCTGTTCGCCTCGGTCTTCCCCGACGTGGCGGCCGCGCGCGGCGTCCGTACGCGGCTGCTCAGCATCGCCTTCGCCGCGCTGCTCGGGGTCGTGGCGGCGGAGGCGACGCAGGCCGTGGGGGCGCTGCTGCTGCTCGGCCTGCTGGCCGCGCCGGCGGCGGCGGCGCACAGGGTCACCGCCGCCCCGCTCGCGGGCCTAGCCCTGGCCGGCGCGCTGGCGCTCGGCGCGATGTGGGGCGGCCTGACGCTCGCCTACGCGCTGCCGTGGCTGCCGCCCAGCACCGCCGTCGTGCTGATCGCCGTGTCGCTCTACTACGCCGCGCTCGGATGGAGGTGAGCGTGCGCTCAGGCCGGCGAGCGGGCATCGGCCGGCGCCGAGCCCAGCGCCCGCGAGCGCCCCGCGTGCAGCGTGCCGGAGTCTCCGATCGGCGGCGGCCGCCCCCACAGGTAACTGAGCACGCAGCCCAGCGCGAATACGGCCACCACAAGCAGCACAGGACCGGAGTCCTCGACCAGGGCACCGACCACGCCCGCGGCGAGTCCGCCCGCGAGCGCGGCTTGCCAGGCGCGATCTGCTCCGACGGGAGCGAGCAGGCGCTCGCGCCAGCGTAGGCCGAGCACGGCGCACAGCAGCGCGATCGCGGTGGCCGCGGGCATGGCGTGGTTGCGCAGCTCATGCCAGGCGGCGCTGTAGCGGCGCTCGAGCACGTCGCGCAGGTCGCCCGCGGAGCGCGCGTGCAGGATGCTGCCCGCGTAGTGGCCCGTGCCATGCGCCGCCGCGAGATCGAGCACGGCGAGAGCCAGCAGCCCGGCCAGGGGGCTGAGCAGCACGATCATGGCGCGCTTGCGCGTCACCCGTCCCGGCAGCAGCAGGACCGTCGCGACCGCCGTGCCGAGGCACACCAGGATCACGCCGCCGACGGCGGCGCCGATCCTCGCCCAGCCCTCGATCGCGGCCAGCAGCGCGCCCGAGGCGGCGGTCGCCACCGCAGCGCGCCTGCGGCGCCGCAAGGGCGCGCCCGGCCCGACGCGTGCCGGGTACACGGCGGCGGCGACCGCGGCCAGCACGAGCACCGCGAGCGCCGACTTCAGCTCGTTGCCGAAGCCGTAGAAGCGCGCGCCCAGGATCGGGTTCGGGCCCAGCAGCGAGCGCATCAGCAGCTGGGTGCGAGCGAGCGCGTCAACGACCAATGCGGCGAGCGTGACGAGCGCGGGCGCGATCGGCGCGCGCGGCCACGCCAGCAGCGCATCGGTGATCGCCCCTAGGCCGAGACAGGTGAGCGCGATCGTGGTGTACTCGAGCGCCGCGCTCGTCTCAAGCGCCGCTGCGAGCAGTGCGACGAGCGGCGCCCACAGCACGGCCAGGGCGCCGGTGCGCAGCGCCCACGCGCGCCGCCTGCGCCCGGCCGGGCCACGCCGCAGCGCCGACAGCGACAGCAGCAGCGCCCATCCGCACAGCAGGAAGGCCAGGGCCCTGAGCCGCCGGCCACCGATCACGCGCAGGCGCGCCATCAACGAGCGCAGGCTGCTCGAGCGCAGCGGCCCGTCGGTGCGCAGCGCGGCGCCGCGCATCGCGGCCGGCACTCGGGTGACGCCGAGATGGCGCAGGATCGTGGGGGCCAGGTCGATCGCGGAGGTCAGGCCGCGCTGGTTGGTCGTGCTGCTGCTCAGCTCCCGCCCGCCGCCGCCGCCGGCCAGGCCGGCCGCGCCCGCCCACAGCAGCGCGCCCGCCGGGCCATCGGGCGCGCGCTGCACGGTGATCAACAGCTCCCCGGCGACACGTTCTCTGCTCAGCGCGCTCAGATCGGCGGCGCCTTCCGGGCCGCCTGGCAGATCGCACACGACCAAGCGCCTGCGCGCGAGCAGCGTGCGCACGCGCGCCAGCAGCGTCGGCGCGCTCCCCAGCGAGACGGCGGCGATGTGCCCGCTGCGATCTGCGGCAAGCGCCGCGTCGGCACCACCGGCGCCGAGCCCCGCGTAGGCAGCTCCGCCCGGGACCTGCGCGGCCAGCAGCCCCGGCTCGAGCAGCTGCGGCGCGGCTTCCGCGCGCCGGCGCGCCGCCGCCCAGCCGCGCACTACCGCGCTCGTGCCCGTCCGCACCAGCCGCAGCGCCGGGGGACTGGGCGTGCGATATGCGCTCGAGGCGATCCTCGCGCCCTGCGTGATGTCCAGCACGAGCTGGGCGGTCGTATAGCTGCCCTGCGCGGCGGACATGATCGCCAGCGACAGGCCGCCGGCCCGCGCGAGCTCCGCCTCGAACGCGCCCCCGGCGGGCGCGGGCGCGAACGCGACCAGAACGGAGCCTGCGCGCCCGGCGATCGCGTGCGAGCCCGCCGCGCGAGCGGCCGGGGCGCCCGCGGCCGCAAGCGCGAACGCACACACAGCGAGCGCACATGCGGGAAGGGCCAGCCACCCCTTCCGCCGCGACGCGCCCAGGTGCTCAGCCCTCCGCTCGGCCGGCTGCGGCCTCGGTGCGCCGGCGCCGGGTCGCCTGCGGGGAGCCAGAGGCGGGGCTCGCGTGCTCCGCGGCGGCGAGCGCTGGTGGCGCGGATCCCTCGATGTTCAGGCGGGGCAGGCGGCGATCGAGCCACGCGGGCAGCAGCCACGTGCGGCGGCCGACGATCTGCAGCACGGCGGGCAGGAGCATGCAGCGCACGACGGCGGCATCGAGGAACACGGCGCTCGCCAGCGCCAGGCCGAACTCCTGGATAACGCGCTGTTCGCCGAGCATGAACGAGAGAAAGACGCAGACCATGATCGCCGCCGCGGCGGTCACCACGCGCCCGGTGAGCGCGAGTCCCTGCGCGATCGCACCCGCGCTGTCGCGCGTGTGCGCGAAGCGTTCGTGGATGCGCGAGACGAGGAAGACCTCATAATCCATCGACAGGCCGAACACGATCGCGAACAGCATCACCGGGATGAAGGACTCGATCGGTCCGGGCTGGACGCCGACCAGTCCCTTCAGCCATCCCCACTGGAAGATCGCGACCACCGCGCCCAGCGACGCGGTGATGCTGAGCAGGTTCATGAGCGCGGCCTGCAGCGGGATCACGAGCGAGCGGAACACGACCATCAGCAGCAGCGCGGACAGCAGCACCACGACACCGATGAACAGCGGCAGCTTGCGGGCGAGCACCGACGCGAAGTCGACCCCGCCCGCCGTCACCCCGCCGACGTACACGGTCATGCCCGCGCGCGCCGCCAGCGGCGGGATGACCGATGCGCGCAGGCGCGAGACCAGTTGCGTCGTCCCGTACGCCTGCGGCGAGGAGCGCGGGTAGACGCTGATCGTCGCGACGTCACCGGCATGGTTCAGCTGCGCTGGCGTGACCGCCATCACACCGGGCGCGGCGGCGATCGCCGCGCGCAGTCCCGCCACCGCGCTCGCCTCCGCGCCGCCGGCGCCCCCGCGGGAGCGGCCTCGAGCGCTCGCCGGCGTGCGCGCGTCAAACTGCGCCACCACCAGCAGCGGTCCGTTGAAGCCCTTGCCAAAGCCCGCGGCGAGAAGCTCATAGGCGCGGTGGGTGGTCTTGTCGGAAGGGTCGTTGGAGGCGTCGCTCGAGCCCAGCCTCATGGCCGTCGCGGGCGCGGCGATCGCGAGCATCAGCACGGCCGCGGCGGCGGCGATCGACCACGGGCGGCGCCGCACGAAGGCGCTCCAGCGCAGCCACGCGCCGGAGCCGCGCGCCGCCACGGGGGCGCCGCGGCGGGCTCGCGCGCGTGCACGCCGCGACGGCCGCGCCACGCGACGGCCGGCCAGCGTGAGCATCGCCGGGAGCCTCGTCAGCGAGGCGAGCATCACCAGCAGCACCCCGATCGAGGCGGCGATGGCCACGCCGTAGAGGAAGCTCACGCCCAGCAGCATCATCCCCCACAGCGCGATCACGACCGTACAGCCGGCGAACAAGACGGCCCGGCCGGCAGTGTCCATCGCCTGCACGACCGACTCGCGCACGTCGCCAAACGTGGGTCCGGGGGTGGCATAGGCCTCGCGGAAGCGCGTAAGGATGAAAAGGGCGTAGTCGATGCCGACGCCGAGGCCGATCATCGCGGCCAGCTCGGAGGCGAAGTCGGGCGTGTCGACCACATGCGTGAACAACGCGATCGCCCCCAGCCCCGTGCCGAGGCCGAACAGCGCCGTGATGATCGGCAGCCCCATCGCGATCAGCGAGCCGAACGTCAGCAGCAGCACGATCACGGCCGCGAGCAGTCCCACGGCCGTCGAGAGGCCGAAGCCGGCCTGCTCGGTCGTCTCGATCGCAAGTCCGCCGAGCTCGACTTGAAGGCCTGGGCGCCTGGCCGCGCGGGCCACTCGAATGACCGCTTCGACGGCGCTCTTGGGCAGCACATTGGCGCGCCGGTCGAAGACCACGGTGGCGAAGGCGATGCGGCCGTCGGCCGAGATCGAACGCCCCGCCTGGCTGCCGGCGTAGGGGCTTAGCACGCTCGCCACGTGGGGAAGCCTCGCGATCTCGCCCAGCGCTGCGCCGACGCGCGCGCGCACCGCTTGCACCGTCACCGTGGCAGAGCTGACGCGAAAGACGATCTCGTCGCGGTCGCCGGCCTGCGCGGGGAAGCTGGTCTTCAACAGGTCAGCCGCGCGCTGGGCGTCGGAGTGCGGCAGGGTGAAGTTGTTGGAGTAGCTCGTGCCGGCCGCGCGGCCCAGCGCGATTACTGCGAGCACGAGCACGATCCAGCCGAGCAGCACGTACTTGCGATGTGTGGTGGACCAGCGCGCGAGCTTCAGCATGTCGGTTTCCTCGGGGCCTGGGCGGCCGCAGGCCTCACCGCGGCTCGTCCGACGGCGCCGCGCGAGCCCGGCGCGGCCATGGTAGAGCAGCCCGCGCGGGCGGGGCGCGGCCGCTCACGGGACCAGGTCAGTTCACGCTTGGATCCAGCGGCATGCGCGCGATCAGCGCGTAGCTTCCGCCCTTGCGGGTAAGCACCGCGCTCCACAGCTCGCGTGGCAAGTCGGTGAACACGTCCTCAGGCAGGGCGCTGTGCGCGATCCAGTCGCCGTGATCGAGCTCCGCATCGAGCTGTCCCTCGCCCCAGCCGGCAAAGCCCGCGAACACCCGCCGGCGGGCGGTCGCCTCGGCGAGCTGCTCGAGGTCGGCGTCCGCTGCCGGGAAGCCGATTCGCCCGACCACCAGCATGCCGGCGGGAGCGGGATCCAGGAACTCGGCCAGCACCACGACCGAGGCCGGTTGCACCGGGCCGCCCACATAGACCGGCTCCTGCGCCGCGACGGTGGCCCTCAGCTGCGGCACCGCCTCCTCGACGGTGACCGTCGACGGGCGGTTGAGCACGACCCCCAGCGCTCCTTCCTCGTTGTGCACGCCAACCAGCACGACCGTGCGCCTGAAGTTCGGGTCCAGCAGCGCCGGTGAGGCGAGCAACAGCTGACCGGCTAGCGATTCCTGCATCACACACGAGCCTAACGCGGACCCGATCGCGGCCGTCGCACGCGGGCGCTGATCGCTCAGCGGCCGATCAGGATGAGCGCGATCAGCAGCACGCCGCCCACCGCCGCGACCAGCGCCAGGAGCGCGAGCACGCGCTCGTCCGGGCGCTGGTAGCGTCCTTCGGAGATCGCTACGTCCACATCACGGCCGCGGCGCCGGCCGTAGCCGATCAGTGTGACGCCGAGGAGCGCGAACAGGATGCCGACGATGCTGTACAGGACCTGCGGGCCACCGGCGATCGCGGGCACGAGCCGCCCGGCGCCGAGGCTGACCGCGAAGGCAGCCAGCCCCGTGCGCCACCAGGCCAG
>Ga0066710_100000157_pt1 | contig 33321 bp, 30 predicted proteins | sample GraSoiAngelo_159_FD_79666 | JGI IMG/M metagenome (GOLD analysis project Ga0066710, IMG submission 79666) | Grasslands soil microbial communities from the Angelo Coastal Reserve, California, USA - 14_1009_16_40cm | ecosystem: Environmental > Terrestrial > Soil > Grasslands | place: USA... | reverse complement strand
TTGAGCGGATGGAACGAGACGACGTGCGCGCCGACGTTGCTGGTGTTGACCGTGCGGAACGCGAGGAACGCGCCCCCGGCGTCGAGCGCCAGCTCGGCGTGCGACACGAGATCGCGGCCCTGATAGTCGGCCAGGAACGCCTCCCGGCGATCCGCCGTCCACTTCACAGGCCGCCCAAGACGGCGCGCCGCCCAGGCGACGAGCGCGAACTCGGGATAGCAGCTGTTACGGGTCCCGAAGTTTCCGCCCACTTCGCGCGCCATCACGCGCACCGCGCTCTCCGGGACACCGAGGGCGCCGGCCACGCCGGTCCGCGTCCGTCCCAAGCCTCCGGCGCCCGCGTAGACGGTGTAGCGGCCGCTCGAGGGCTCCCAGACGCCGATCGCCGCCCGCGGCTCCATCGGCACTCCGGTGACGCGCTGCACCCACGTCTCGAACCGCACCACGTGAGCGGCCTGCGAGAACGCACGGTCCACGGCCGCGGAATCGCCGACCTCGGAATCCACGCACACGTTCGACGCGGCTCCGTCATAGAGCCGCGGCGCATTCGGGCCGGCGGCAGTCCGGCTGGCCGTCACCGCGGGCAGCGGCGCCCAGTCGACGACGACACGCTCTGCGCCATCACGTGCCGCGGCGGGCGTGTCGGCAACGACCATCGCCACCACCTCGCCCACGAAGCGCGCGCCGTCGAGGGGCATCGGCGGATGTGGGGCGACGAAGACGACGTCGTGCGTCCGGATGATGTGCTCGTGGGGATTCATCGGGATCGGGCTATGCGTGAGCGGCTTCACGCCATCGGCGGCGGCGTCCATGCCGGTGAGCGCCGCGATCACGCCGGGCGTGGCGAGCGCCGCGGCCGTCTCGATGCGCCGGATGCGCGCGTGGGCGTGCGGTGATCGCACGAAGCACGCGTAGGCCTGGCCCGCGAGGTTGACGTCGTCGCTGTAGCAGCCCGCGCCGACGAGCAGTCGTGCGTCTTCCTTGCGCAGGACCGGCTGACCGAAGCCTTCGCGGGCCGCGCGGGTGCGCGAGCTCAGGAATGACATGGGGGCCTCACGGCAGCTTGATCTTGAACACCTCGTACGGACGATTCACGCGCGGCGCCTGAGAGTTGGGGAAATAGTAGAACCCATCCGGTCCGATGCTGCCCTCGTTGGGGCCGCTGATGCGATCGTCGCGGATCACCGTCTGGAGCTTGCGGTCCGGCCCCATCCGGAGGATTCCGTCCTCGGTGAGCGCGGAGAAATACAGCGTGCCCGTGCGGTCGGCGGTGATGCCCGTCACGGGTGGAATCCGCACCACCTCCTCGACGTGGGCGGTGATCTCCCGGTTGCTCAGCCGCGGCTCTTGCAAATACTTCGTCTCCACTCGCCAGAGCCTCGGGCCGAAGAGCGGCGTGAAGTACATCCACCTTCCGTCCGGGCTCAACTCGAGATGCGAGAGATGAATCACCGGCACCTTGCCGTCTGCGTGGACGAGTGGCTTGCCGTGCACCATCGGCGTGATCGTGGGATCGGCGCGCGAGCAACGCTCGCCCTCCAGCACCCGGTGGCCCCGGCCGGTCTCACGGTCGATCACGACGATGACGCCGAAGCCGGAGTCGGTGACGTAGAGGAAGCGCGCGTCGACCCGCATGTGGCTCAACGCCGATCCAGGCGGCGCCAGGTCGTGGCCCAAGGCATAGATGCGGCCCACGCGGTTCGTCGCGAGGTCGATCTGCACCAGCTTCGCGCCGCCCTCGACCATGGTCCTGTGGTGCGGCGTCGCGTCGTCGATGACCCACAGGTTGTTGCCGCGGTCGGCGTAGAGGCCATGCGTACAAACGAAGCGTTCCTGGGGTGGCAAGCCCGGCCGCCACTCGTTCCAGGCCCCGCCCGGGAACGGCCTGAAGTTGCCGTCCGGCGTGGCCTCGCCGACCGACGGGGTGGGCACCTCGGTCCAGCGCGGGAAATTGCCGAAGAGTCTCCCCGTCGGAGACACGGCCGCGTTGGTCATCATGACGTTGCCCGAAGAGGCGACGGTGATCAGCTCCACATGTGCCTCAGCGCGCGCCACGCGCTGGCCGCGTCAGGCGAAGATCGCGTCGAGAAGAGCGTCGAACGAGCACCTCACCCGCCTCGTCGCCGAAGCCCGAGACTCGACGCACTACACCGTCTGTAAGATCTCGGCCGTGGCCATCTCGGGAGTCAGGACCTCCCGCCAGTCGGCGTCGCGCGGCAGCACGCCCTCCGACGCCCGGAGCGTGTAGTAGCTCGGCTTGATGCCACGCGGGGTGCCGCCGGCCTGCACCGCCTTGACGGCGCCGAGGAGCAGGCGACGGGCCTGGATGATGGCCTTGTCGGCCGGCCCGAGGTGCTCTTTGCTGCGATCGACGACACGCCCCATGCTTTCCTGGATGCCCCGGTCCTGGGTATTGATGCCGTCGATCCCGGTGAACGTCTCCGTCTTCTGCACACGCCGATCGAGGAGGTAGTTGTTTCCCCGATTGGCCCTCGAGCGGAAGGTCGTCTGGTCGACGTGGTCCGGACCGTTTCCCGAACGACGCTCGAGCCGATCGTCGTCGTCGAGCACCTCCTCGGTGGTGCTGTGATGCCAGTTGTAGACCATCGTATTCCCGTCATCCATCGGCACCCAGATGTGGCCCGCAACCGCGGCGAAGCCCTTGCTCGTCTGGTAGGGGCGGATCTGATGGAACGGCATCACGAAGTGGTAGGTGCGGATGTGCATGTCAGCCTCGTCGAGCGGACGGAGGCCGGCGTACTGGTAGCCCCAGTCCGTCAGGTCGACGACGAGCGTGGGCGCTTTCCCGCGAACGAACGGGTTCTTGGGATTGATGCCCCCCCGCTTGGTATTGGTCGTGATGAGCCGGTGCAGGATCGGTGCGTGCGAGGTGTCGATGCCGCCCTCCAGCGCCTGGAGCCAGTTGCACTCCTCGATCACCTTCGACACGTGCCGGTGCGTCGCCGGCGACTGCGTCCAGGCGAACTTGGGCAGCGGCGGCTGGAGGTCCGGCGGTCCCATGTAGGCCCAGATGAGGCCACCCAGCTCGACCGTCGGGTAGGATGTCTGGCGGATCTTGCTCTTGAAGCTGAGCTCTTCCGGCTCGTTCATCATATCCACGCACCGGCCGCTGACGTCGAACTTCCAGCCGTGGTAGACGCACCGCAGGCCACATTCCTCGTTGCGGCCGAAGAACAGCGAGGCGCGTCGATGCGGGCAGAACTCGTCGAGCAGGCCGACCCGGCCCTCGGTGTCACGAAAGGCAATCAGGTCCTCGCCCAGGAGCTTGACGCGCACAGGCGGGCAATCGGGCTCCGGCAGCTCCCACGCGAGCAGGGCCGGGATCCAGTACCGGCGCATGGTGGTCCCCATCGGCGTTCCGGCACCAATGCGGGTGATGAGCTCGTTTTCTTCGTGGGTCAGCATGGGTCGCCCTCCTCGCTGAACGCTGCGCTACACGGTGCCCACCAGAACGTTGGCCGGATTATACTGCGGACCCCCCATCCGGGGCGCGGGGCGTTGCTCTCGACCGGCTCTGCGCATCCGGCCGTGACTATAGACTAGTATCCGGTCATGACCAGCCCGGCTGGTGTCGCCGTGTCGCTCGTGCGCGTGGAGACTCGCGACGGCGTGTTTCTCGACGGGGTCGTCGCCGAGCCGAGGCGCCGGCGGCACACGGCGCTCATCTGGGTGCACGGCCTCGGGTCCGTGTTTTCCTCAGCGCAGCCGTTGATCCGGGAGCTGTCGAGGCGGCTCAATACCGCCGGCATCGGGTACTTCAAGCTCAACAACCGCGGCCACGATGTCGTCGCCGGCCGGGGCAAGCGGCTGGCCGGCGCGGCCTTCGAGCGATTCGGACAGAGCGTCGAGGACATCCGGGCGATGGTGACGTTCGCGCGACAGCGTGGATACCGCCGCGTCATGCTGGCCGGGCACTCCACCGGCGCCAACAAGGTGCTTCACTACGCGGCCCGCGCCCGCGACCGGCGCGTCAGCGGGATCATCCTGCTCGGTCCGATCTCCGACGTGGCGGCCGAGGCGAAGCGACTCGGCTGGCGCGAGCTTCGGCGCCGCGTTGCCGCCGCCGAGCGGATCGTCCGGCGGGATCCCCAGGGCCTCGTGCCGCGGGCCTGGGGCTACTGGAGCGCCCGGCGCTACATCAGCCTGTACCGGCCCGGCGAAGACGAGGACGTGTTCCCGTACTATCGGCCGGGTGCCCGGTGGACGGCGCTCCGGTCCGTGCGATTGCCGATTGCGGCGATCGTCGGGAGTCGCGACGAGTTTCTCGACCGCCCCGCGCAGGAGGTGATCGACGCCTTCGCGCGTCACGCGTCGGGCGCCCGCTCGTTCACCGGCGCCGTCGTCCAGGGCGCTCGCCACGGTTTTCAGAGCCGCGAGCGGGAGCTGGCGGACCTCATCGTCCGCTGGATTCAGTCACCGAAGGCGCGATGAACGGACGCCACGTGCGCGATCAGGCGGTCGTCGGCTGAAACTCCAGCGTGTTGCCGTCGGGATCGTTGCACAGCATCTGGACGCGCCCGCCCGGCTGCGTGTTCTCGACGTACTTGATCCCAAGGCGCTCGAGCGTGGCCTTCATCGCGTCGTAGTCGGCCACCTCGAAGCAGGTGTGACGGGCGAGGGGGCTGATCGGGGCGCCCGACCCCGGCGGCACCAGCTCCGACTGGATGATGTGGATCTGGGGAAAGATGCCCGGCGTGCCGAGCCAGTAGCCGCCCGACTTGAACGCCGGGCGCGGCAGCACCTGGAACCCCAGGACGCTGCAGTAAAAATCCTTCGACCGCTCGGGGTCGGCGGTCACGATGCCCTCGTGCTGCACGCGGACCACGTGCGTTCCCGTCACCGGTCGAATCCGCTCCTGCGACGTCTGCAGCGCCATCGTCTTCCTCCTGCGCGTTTCAACCCACACGCGCGTCAACGATTATACTCGGCATGAATGAAGGGAGAGACCCCATGACGGCACGATCGACGAACCACGACTGGCTCGCGTTGACGGTCGAAGACCCGCTCGACCCCGACCTGCCGATCTGTGACCCACATCACCACCTCTGGGACCTCCAGCCCGCCCGGGTGGCCCCGCGTTACCTGCTCGACGAGATCGTGGCCGACGTCGGCGCCGGCCACAACGTCGTCTCCACCGTGTTCATCGAGTGCGGGGCCATGTTCAAGAAGGACGGGCCGGAAGCCCTGCGCCCGGTCGGCGAGACCGAGTTCGTGAACGGCATCGCCGCGATGAGCGCCTCCGGCCTCTACGGCAAGACGCGCATCGCCGCCGGGATCGTCGGCACGGCCAGCCTGCGTCTGGGTGACGCCGTCGCCGCCGTGCTCGACGCGCAGATCACCGCCGGCGGCGGCCGACTCCGCGGCATCCGACTGGGCGCCGCCTGGGACGCGGATGAGTCCGTGCCGAGTCACCGCACCAAGCCCGGCAAAGGTCTCCTGCTGCGTGACGATTTCCGGGCGGGGTTCGCCCATCTGGCGCCGCGCAAGCTGACGTTCGAAGCCTGGTGCTACCACCGCCAGATCCCTGACGTCACCGCGCTGGCGCGCGCGTTTCCCGCCACCACGATCATCCTCAACCATTTCGGCGGGCCACTCGGCATCGGCTCGTATGCCGGCCGAGCCAAGGACGTGTACGCCGAGTGGCGAAAGTCCATCAGCGAGCTCACCACCTGCCCCAACGTCGTGGCCAAGCTCGGCGGGATCAACATGGAGGTCAACGGCTTCGGCTGGCACGAGCGGCCCCGCCCGCCGAGCAGCCAGGAGCTCGCCGACGCGACCCGGCACTACTACGAGTTCACCATCGAACAGTTCGGCGTCGATCGCTGCATGTTCGAGTCGAACTTCCCCGTGGACAAGGCGAGCTGCAGCTACACGGTGCTGTGGAACTCGTTCAAGCGCTTGACGTCGGGCTACTCGGCGGCCGAGAAGGCCAAGCTCTTCCACGACACGGCGGCCCGTGTCTACCGTCTCACTTCAGCTTGAGGTCCTCGTACGGTGAGACGAACGGGTAGCCCGTGATGGTGGGGACCTCCGCCAACCGAGGTCCGACGCCAATCAGCCCCGCCTGCTCGACGATCGGCGCGAACATCGCGCGCTCGTACATGAGCTGCTGGATCTTGTGCAGCAGCGCCTCGCGTCGCTTGCTGTCCATCTCGGCGGCCTGGTCGCGGAAGAGCGCGTCGATGTCCGGGTAGCCACCGTAGGACCGGATTCCGCCGGAGATCACGAAGGCCTCGATCCGCGTCGCGGCGTTGCCGGCGGCGCCGCTGCCGACACGCACCAAGTGCTTGAACTGCTTCTCCTGGTCCGCCTTGTAGAAGCTCGCCCGCTCCATCGGGCGCAGCCGCGCGCGGATGCCGATGGTCCCGAGCCCGTTGATGACGGCCTCGGCCTCGGGCGCGAACACGACGTCGGTGCCGAGCTCGACCGCGTCGAAGCCTTTCGGATAGCCCGCCTCGGCCAGGAGGCGCTTCGCCCGCGCCGGATCGTAGGGATACGCGGGCGGCGCCCAGTAGTACTCGAAGTCGCGGGGAATGATGCTGGGCGCCGGCCGGCCGTACCCGAGGTACTCGGCGTCGCTGAAGGCCTTGCGATCGATGGCGAGGTTCGCCGCGAGCCGGACGCGCTGGTCGGCCCACGGCGACTTCGGATCCCACTGCTGGGTGAAGACAAGCCACTGGCTGACCGTCGGCAGCACCACTTTGAGCGCGAGGCCGGGCGTTCGCCTCACCTCTTCGGCGTCCGGCCCTCTGAGCCCGTACGCGATATCCGTCTCGCCGCGCTTGACCATCACCATGCGCGTCGCCTCGTCGGGCACCGACTTGAAGACGAGACGCTTCACCCCCGGCGTCTTCCGCCAGTAGCCGTCGTACGCCTCGACGACCAGCTCGACCCCAGGATTGAACGACACGAAGCGGTATGGCCCCGCGCCGACGGGCGCCTTCTTGAAGCCGTCGTCACCGACGCGCTCCACGTACTTCTTCGGCACGATCCAGGCGGCGCTGGTGGCCGGCGTCGCGTAGAACGTCATGAAGTCGGGCCACGGCTGCTTCATCCGGAACCGGATGCGCTGCGGGTCGACGATCTCGACCGCCGCCACGCGCGCCTTCAGCGTGGTGGCGCCTCCGCCCTTGTAGCGGTCGAACGAGAACTTCACGTCCTCGGCGCTCAGCGAATCACCATTGTGGAACCGCACGCCTTTGCGGAGCACGAACTCGTACGTGAGCCCATCTTTCGACGCCGTCCACGACTCGGCCAGGCCCGGCGCCCACGGATTCCCCGGCATCGGCTTCACGAGCGCGTCGTGGAGCGCGTAAAGCATGAGGAACGGGGTGATGACCCCCGGCGTCTCGGCGGGATCGAACCATGTCGGCGCGAGCGTGACGGTGACGGCGAAGGAAATCTGCGAGGCGGGGGCACCCTGTGCGGATACGGGCGGCGCGAGCGCGATGATCAGGACTAGCACCACCGCCGACACCAGTGTCGAGCAGCGAGCCATATGTATCCTCACTCTACAGTTCGTGAGGCGGATCTCAGGGGTGGATCACCGTCTCCGCGCGGCTGATGACGAACGCCTCGTGACGCTCGAGGAAGTCGACCACCACCTCGGCGAACGCCTCGGGCCGATCGGTGCTGATCGCATGCGCCGCGTCGTAGACGAACACGAGATGGCAGTTGGGTATCAGGTCCTTGTAGACGCGCCCCATCGCCGGCGCGATGACGCGGTCGAGGGTGCCGAACAGGACGAGGGTCGGCGTGGGAAGCTCGGGCAGCCATTTTTCGAGATCCGCGTCGCGATCGGGCCCGCGCAACCGCTGGACCAGTGGCTGCGTCTTCGCCCGGACGGCCGGGTCGATCGGCGGGATCGAGGCCAGCCGCTCCGGGTGAGCGTAGAGGCGCCGCGCGATCTCTTCGGCAGATCCGGAGGGCGATTCGGCGCCTTGCTGACGGATCGCCGCGGGCGCCTCCAGCACGAGTGCTTGCACACGCTGGGGCGCCTGGACCGCCAGCCACAGCGCCGTCTTGCCTCCGAACGACGTGCCCATGAGGTTGAAGGCGTCGAGCCCGAGCTTGTCGACCGCTCGGGCCATGGTCGAGGCGAGCTCGGGCATGCTTTGCGTCCGGTCGTTCGGGGGCGACTGACCGAACCCGGGCATCTCGAAGGCGACGACCCGGAAGTGGCGAGACAAGAACTCGTGCGCGGGCGTGACGCGTAATCCACCGGCGCCATGCAGGTGCACGAGCGGAGCGCCCTGGCCGGCTTCCATGAACCGGATCCGGAAGCCGTCGGCGTCGACGTACTCTTCGCGGAAGGCGGTCTGCGCCACGCTCGGGTCCCTTTTACCTCATCAGATGTCGCGGATGCGCGGGAGCACTTTCTTGCCGAAGAGCTCGAGGGAGCGCATGAGCGGCTCCAGATCTGTCGACCCCGGCGGATGCAGGGACAGGTCGATCACGCCCGCTCCGACGACCTCACGGCAGCGCCGGATCTGCTCGACGACGGTGTCGGGGCTCCCGATGAACGTCGTGGGCAACGCACCGCTCACGATCGGCGCGCGCGCTTCGCCCGCGATGTTGCGGGAGTCCAGCGTCATCATGGCCTCGCGAACGCCCGGCCGCATCGAGAACGGCGCCTGTGCCGGCAGCTTTCGCAGCTCCGCCTGGGCTTCCTCGTCGGTATCGGCCAGCAGCATGTTCGCGCGATAGATGATCTGGTCCGGCGACGGCTCCCAGCCGTATTGCGTGCACTGCTCGCGGTAATACCGGGTGGCTTTGCCCACGCTCTCGAACGACCCGTAGGAGACGCCGCAGCCGAGGTGGTGGCGCGCGGCGAACTCGCCGGCCTCGCGACTCGTTCCCAGCGCATAGGTCGTCGGATAGGGCTGCTGCAGCGGGCGCGGCCAGATGGAAATGGTGCGATACCGGAAGTGGCGGCCCTGCCAGCCGAACGGCTGCGGTTCCGTCCACGCCTTGAGGATGAGCTCCATGCCCTCGTCGGTTCGCTCTCGAGACTCCGCCGGGTTGAGGTCGTAGGTCAGCGATTCATTCGACGTTCCCCGCAGCAGGCCGACCACCAGGCGTCCCCGAGCCATGGTGTCGAGCATCGCGACCTCCTCGGCCACGCGCACCGGATTGCTCTGCGGGACGATCGGGCCGAGCAGCGCGATCTTGATCTTCTTCAGGTGCGCGGCGAGGAATGCGGCCGAGACGATCGGGGACGGTGTCAAGATCCGCGGCGAGTAGTGGTGCTCGGAAACGCTCACCCAGTCGAAGCCGAGCTCCTCGACGTACTGGAGCCGCTCGATCATGCCCTGATAGGCCCGGGCGCCGGCGTCGCGGTCGTAGTCCCCGGACGGCACGGGCCATTCCGACGGCAGCGGCCGCGGTGCCTGGTAACGCACGGTTTCGAAGAACGAGACCTTCATGGCCTCTCTACCTGGGCGCGGGCGGGGCGACCGAGACGCCCTGGGCGCCGTTCTTGGTGATCGCCTCGGCCACCAGGCCCGAGGCCTTCACGTCCTCGACGAACGCGCGCAGGTACTGGGCGCCAGCCTCGCGGCTCTTCGGTGTGCCGATCGCCTGCTGGACCGCCGTGAACTGCCCGTCGAGCAGCCGTGCGCCGGGAATCTTCTGGACGTCGGTGAGGAGCCGCGGCTTGAGCCCCGCCAGCGCTTCCAGCTTCTGGGCGACGAACGCGTCGAACGAGGCGTCGACGCCCTGGGTGAGCACCAACCGTGCGTGTTTCACGGTACGACTCAGGTAAAGACCGTAGGCGCTCTGCTCGGCCACCGCGATGCGCACGCCCTCCCGATCCACCTCGGCGACCGATCGGATCGGCGATCCGGCGGGCACGAGGTACGTCGACGGGATCTCCAGGTAGGCGGCGGTGAACGCGATGTCAGCCGCGCGCTGCGGCTCGGCCCCGAGAAACGCCACGTCCCAGGCGCCGGTCTTCACCCCGTCGCCCAGTTTGCCGGCGGAGTCGAAGCGGATGAACTCCACCGGCACGCTCAGGCGTCGGCCGAGCTCTCTCGCCACATCGGGCGCCACGCCGCGGGGATCCGTCGCGGACGAGCCGGGCGTGACGAGCAGGAAATTGCCATGGTTGAGTCCGACCCGGAGCTTGCCTGTCGGTGTCAGCTCGGTCCGGACGGCGGGCGAGATTTCGGTGGCCATGGCGCAGGACACTAGCACGAGCAAGCCGGCGAAGGCTATACCGAGTCGGAGCGTCATCGAACGCCTCCAGGTATCGTCTCAAGAGTAAGGGGGCCGTCCATGAGACTGCAATTCCTCGGCAGCGGTGATGCCTTCGGCAGTGGCGGGCGGTTCAACACGTGCGTGCTCGTCGAGACCGCCGCGAGCACGTTTCTCGTCGACTGTGGCGCGTCGAGCATGATCGCGATGCGGCGATTCGGCGTCGATCCGAACCGCATCGGCACGGTCTTCATTTCTCATCTGCATGGCGATCACTTCGGCGGAGTGCCCTTCCTCATCCTCGATGCGCAATTCTACAGCCGGCGCACGGCGCCGCTCACGCTGGTCGGACCGCCGGGCTTCCGCGAGCGCCTCACGCAAGCCATGGAAGTCCTCTTCCCCGGCTCCTCGACGGTCGAGCGGAAATTCAAAACGGAGATTCGCGAGATCAGCGCCGACCAGAGTACCGCGATCAACGGCGTCACGGTCACCCCGTACCTGGTCAAGCACGTCTGTGGCGCGCCGCCCTTTGCGCTTCGCTTCACGTGCGACGACAGAGTGCTCGCCTACACGGGCGACACCGAATGGACCGAGAGTCTGCTGGCGGTCGGCCGCGGCGCCGACCTCTTGATCGCCGAGGCATTGTTTTTCGAACGGCGGGTCAAGTACCACCTCGACTACGCGACCCTGAAGGCGAGCCTGGCCCGGATCGGCGCGAAACGCGTGATCCTCACCCACATGGGTCCCGAGATGCTCGCCCACATCGGCGCCGTGCCCGAGGAGACGGCTGACGACGGCACGGTCGTCGACATCTAGCGGCCGTGACGCGGGGGCTCACGCCGTGCGGTTCTTGAAGTACGAGCTCTTGACGGCGATCCTGCCGTCTCGGAACGTGAAGATGTCGCAGCCGTTCGCCTCGACCTTCTGGCCATCGGCCGTCGTGCCCGTGAAGACCCACTCCGACACGCCGCGGTCGCCGGCCACGAAGTGGCGCGCGTCGCGGAACCGGGCGTCCGCGAAGCGTGTGAAGACCCCGCCGAACGCCTCGCGGACGCGCTCGCGCCCGGCATAGCGCGTGCCGCAGGCCTCGGCGCCGGCGGTGCTTTCGAAGACGCAGTCGTCGGACATGAAGGTCATCAGAAAGTCGACGTCGTGACGGTTCCAGCCCTCGGTAAAGAACGCTTCGAGCTCCTCGATCGTCATCATGAGCGCGAGGATCTCTCGCGACACCACGCCGGGTCAATTCCCGATACATCCGGGCGCTCGCGGAGCGCGACACGATGTATGGTGTCGGCGTCGCGTCGATCCCCATACATCCGCACGTCCACCCGGCGTGGCCCGATATCTCGCGTTGCACGAGGCGAGGCGGCGCGATACTCTTCGGGCTGGCCCGACCGAGGGGCCGACGGTCCGCGTGAAGGGCTCAGCCCGCTCCGTGGTTTCTGGCCGACATAGCCTGACTTCCTTGCCCGCGTTTCGCGGACACCGGGCACAACTCGCAGGGCTCTGCCCTGAGACAGGGAAGGAAGGCGCATCATGAACGCATCGCGGCAGCTCCCCGCCCGTGCCAATCTCGAGCATCTCAGGAACGAAGCCAAGCAGCGCCTCCGGGAGATGCGAACCCGCGACGCCGCGCTCAAGCTGGCCGACGCCCAGCTGCTCATCGCGCGCGAGTACGGGTTTGCGAGCTGGCGGCAGCTCAAAGCCGCTGTCGATGACCGCGACCGCGACCGGGTCTTCACGGCCGCCCGCGACGGCGATCTGAGCACCGTCCGTCGAGCGCTCGACGGCGGCTTCCACCCCGGCACGACCGACAAGACCGGCCGCACGATCCATCAAGTCGCCAAAGCCCTTGGCCACACGCACGTCGAGCTGCTCATGCGTGAATGCCAGGAGCGCGACGAGCGGCCCGACGAGGTGAAGCAGGCCGTCAAGGCGATTCAGGCCGCGGCGGCCGATGGGCGGGACGACGACCTTCATCGCCTGCTCGATGCGCATCCCGACTTGATCGACGCGCGCGGCGTCGACCTCGCGAGCCAGACCGCGCTGCACAAGGCGGCGGCGAGCGACCGGCTCGGGTGCGTGCGTTTGCTCCTGGCGTGCGGCGCCGACGTGGGTATCCGCGACTACGGCGACAATGTCTACGCGCTGCACTGCGCGGCCGGGGCCGCCGATCTTCAGGTCGTCAGGATGCTCGTCGAGGCCGGCTCCGACGTGATCGGCGAAGGCGACGACCATCACGTCAACGTGCTCGGGTGGGCGACCTGTCTCGGCCGCGTGCGCGAGGACGTCGCCGGGTACCTGCTGAGCGTGGGCGCGAAGCTGAACATCTGGTCCGCCATCGCACTCGACCGCGGCGACGACGTGCGCCGCTTCGTCCAGGACGATCCTTCAGCGCTGGCGGCGCGGATGAGCCGTAACGAGCACTACCGCACGCCGCTACACCATGCCGCGGCGGTGAATCGCCCTGATATGGTGCGTGTGCTGATCGAGCTCGGCGCCGATATCAACGCGACCGACGAAACCGGAGCGACGCCGCTGACCCTCACCGCGGGGGACAATGCCGATCCGAGTCTCATCGCGCTGCTCGAGCGGGCCGGAGCGACGCTCGATCTGCTCGCGGCCGTCAGCCTCGAGCGATACGACCTCGCGGGGCGCATGCTACGGGACGAGCCCGCGCGGATCGGTCCCGACGGCCGCGACACCATCGCGCTGCACGTGCTGGTCGCCAAGAAGAACGTCGAGGGCGTGCGGTGGCTCATCGAGCGCGGCGTCGATGTGAACGCCAAGCGCGTGCTCTGGGACTGCAATCACACCGCCCTGCACATCACCGTGGAGCACGGCGTGATCGAGCTCACGCGACTGCTCCTGGACGCCGGCGCCGATCCCAACATCCGCGACGACAAGTACCACGCGACGGCCCTCGGCTGGGCCGAGTACTGCGAGCAGCCGCAGATCGCCGATCTGCTCCGACAGCGCGGCGCGACGGAATGATCGGCGGTGCCGCGTTCAGCGCAGCGTGGCCAGCGGCGCCAGGCCCATCTCGCTGGTGCATTGGCCAAACCACTGGAGCACCTCTTTGTGCAGCGGGATGCCACTGGCCCGGCGGTGCTGGATCTCCTCGGCCTCCGACAGTCCTGGGTAGAGGACACGCTCCTGTCCCGGCGCCGGTGTCGCCGTTCTGAGGGTCTTGAGCATCTGGTCCATCGTGTCCTTGAACTGCTCGACGTCGGTGAAGGCCTCGATGTTGTATGCCGCGAATTGATTCTTGGATCCGCTGCCGGCGGCCAGCATCGTGGGCAAGGCACCGGACAGCATCGTGGACAGGACCTCGGCCATGAGGGCGAACCCGTAGCCCTTGTGGGAGCCTTGCTCGCGCGTGCCGCCGAGCGGCGCCTGGTAGTACTCGTCGCGGTCGAAGACGGGCTTCTCCTCCATGATCGGGATGCCGTCCTTGTCCGTGACCCAGCCGGGCAAGAGAGGCGACGCGACTCGGATGGCCAGCCGGATCTTGTTGCCCGCGATCGCCGACGTCGCGGCGTCGAAGAGCATCGGCGCCTCGTGGCGCGCGGGGGCCGCGAGCGCGATCGGGTTGGTGCCCAGGAGCGGCTTCGACGCGAACGTGGGAACCACACTCAGCCCGGCGCCGGTGAAGCAGACGCCCACCATGCCCTCGAGAACGGCCTGCATCGCGTAGTGGCCGATCGCGCCGAAGTGCCCGCTGTTGAACACGGTCACGACACCGACGCCGGCGGTCCGGGCTTTCTCCATCGCCAGCCGCATCGCCTTCGGTCCGACCATGATGCCGAGCCGCCGCTCGGCGTCGATCACCGCCGTGGCGGGCGCCTCACGCACCACCCGCCAGCCGGGGCGGGGATTCAGCTTGCCGGCCTTGTAGTCGCGAACGTAGGCGCGCAGCATGTTCGACACGCCATGCGTCTCGACGCCGCGGAGGTCCGTCATCGTCAGCACGTCCGCGCCCTCCGCGGCATCGTCCGGGCTCAGGCCCAGCTTCTCGAAGATCTCCGTCACCGTCCGCCGCAACCCTGCTTCCGAGACGAGGACCTGGTCTTTCGCGGGAACCTTGAAGCGCTCGAGAATCATGCCGGCCTCCTGGGTCGAGAACGTCTCGCTCGCGACGGTCCGTCGCCGTCAGCGGGGTGCATCGTAGCCGATTTCGTCGAGAAGTAAAGGCGAGCACCCGTTGCCCAACGGGGCGCTTCGGTGTATTGGAGGGCCGGGAGCCACGTCGTCGAAGCGGGAGACCCCGACCCGAAAGGAGACGCCTGGTGAAGATCACGCAGGTGGTCGTCAACGTGTTGCGGGTCCCCGTCGACCTCCCCTACGTGGCGGGCGGTCGCACGGTCGATGCGAACTGGCACGTGGTCGCCCGCATCACGACGTCCGATGGCGTCGAAGGGGTCGGCTACGTGGTCTACCCCCGCCCGGATCTGATGACGACGATCGGCCATGCCGCGCGTGAGCTCGGCGAGTACCTGATCGGCATGAACGTCCTGGAGCCGGAGGCGGCGTGGGATCGACTCGCGCGACGCGGCGACTGGGTGGGCCCCGGCGGACTGCTCCACTGCGCCCTGTGCCCGCTCGACATCGCGCTGTGGGATGCCGCCGGCAAGACCCTCGGCCAGCCCCTGCATCGGCTCCTCGGCGGATATCGCGATCGACTCCCGACGTATGCGAGCGACGGCCTCTGGTACAGCCTGTCGCCCGATGAGCTCGCGGCCTCGGCGAGGCGCCACGTCGAAAGCGGATTCGCGACGCGGTGAAGCTACGGCTCGGCAAAGAGGCGACGCCGGAGCTAGAGGCCCTCCGCGTCCGCGCGGTGCGCGAAGCCGTCGGGCCGGACGTTCGCATCATGGTCGACGCGACCGAGAGCTGGTCGCTCACGCGAGCGCGACGCACGGGCCGAGTCCTTCAAGACGCGGGCATCGCGTGGCTCGAAGATCCCGTCCGCCATCTCGACGTCGCCGGGCTCGCCGAGCTCCGGCGCCAGCTCGAAGTTCCCATCGCGGCCGGCGAGCACCTGTATCACCTGGACGCCTTCCGGATGCTCCTGGAGGCGCGCGCCGTCGACGTGGTCATTCTCGACCTGGCCAGGGTCGGCGGCGTCACGCCGTGGCGGAAGATCGCGGCGATGGCGCATGCGCATCGCATTGCCGTGTGTGGTCACGTCGTTCCCGAGATCCAGGTGCACTTGCTGTCGGCGATTCCGAACGGCCACCTGGTGGAATACGTGCCCCGATCGGCGGGCATCCTCCGGTCGATGCCCCGGCTCGAGAAGGGCGAGCTGGTCGCGCCGCCAGGGCCCGGTCTCGGTCTCGAGCTCGATGAGCCGGCGATCCGACGCTATCAGGTAGACTGAGCCATGAGCGCGACCCCTATCCCCGATTTCCTCTACGGCACCGCCTGGAAGGAAGACCGCACTCCGGCCCTCACCGAGCTGGCGCTCCGGATGGGCTTCCGGGGCATCGACACCGCGAATCAACGGCGGCACTACTTCGAGGCCGGAGTCGGTCAAGGCCTCGCCGCTGCGTATCGCGCCGGCATCGTCACGCGCGCCGAGCTGTTCTTGCAAACGAAGTTCACCTACCAGGGCGGCCAGGACCACCGGCTACCCTACGACCCGGCGGCCGACCTTTCTACGCAGGTCGCCCAGTCGATGTCCAGCTCGCTCGAGCACCTCGGGACCGACCACGTCGACAGCTACGTGCTCCACGGGCCCGCGTCCGGCTACGGCTGGACCGACGACGACGCCGAGGTCTGGGCCGCGATGGCGAAGGAGCGGGACGCCGGCCGCGCGCGGCTCCTCGGCGTGAGCAACGTCTCCTTGCAGCACCTCGAGGAGATGGCGGCCACCGGCGCCGAAGCGCCCGCGTTCGTGCAGAACCGCTGCTTCGCTCGCTTCGGGTGGGACCGCGATGTTCGAGCGCTCTGCGTCGAGCGACGGATCGTCTACCAAGGCTTCTCCCTGCTCACCGCCAACCCGGAGGTGCTACGCCATCGCCTGGTCGCCGGCATTGCCGCGCGCGAGAAGGCGACGACGGCCCAGGTCGTGTTCCGCTTCGCGCACGCGGTCGGCATGCTGCCGCTGACCGGCACCTCCAGCGCTGAGCACATGAAGCAGGACCTGACGAGCCGCGATCTCTCGCTCTCCGCCGACGAGGTGAGGGCGATCGAGTCGCTGGCCGGCTGACTGCGCCCCGGCCCTGATCCTCCCCGCCTTCCGCGTCCGCAGCTTCCGCTTCCAGTGGCCCGCCGATCTCTTGACGTCGTGGGCGTTCGAGATGGAGACGCTCATCCTCGGCTGGTACGTGATGGTGCAGACCGGTTCGGTGCTGCTGCTCACCGCCTTCGGCTCGCTGCAGCTGCTCGGCACGCTCTTCGCGCCGATGTTCGGAGTGCTCGGGGACCGGCTTGGCGGCCGGGCCATGCTGTGTGCGCTGCGCGCGATCTGCTCCATACTCGCCGCGCTCCTCATGGTCCTTGCCCTGGCCGGGATGCTCACGCCGGTGTGGGTGTTCATCGTCGCGGCGCTCGTCGGCATCGTTCGCCCCAACGACCTCGTGATGCGGAACGCGCTCATCGGCGAGACGATCCCACCGGATCACGTGATGGGAGCCGTTGGCATGTCGCGCGCCAATGCAGATTCCGCGCGTGTGGCCGGGGCGCTGGTCGGCGCGGGACTCTCCACCGCCCTCGGCATCGGCTATGCCTACGTCTTCGTCACGAGCTTCTACGTCGCGAGCCTCGCGTTGACCTTCGGGGTGTCGCGCCGGCGTCCAGTGCCCGACCCCGGCGCGACGCCGCGCGGAGCCTCCACGCTGCCGACCTCGAACTGGCGCGACTTGAAGGACGGCCTCGTCTACGTCCTGACGACGCCGAAGCTCCTCGCCCTGATGTGGTTGGCGTTTCTGATCAACCTGACCGCGTACCCCCTGTCGAGCGGCCTCTTGCCCTATGTCGCCAAGCGCATCTACATGGTCGACGCGACGGGCCTGGGCTGGCTCGTCGCCAGCTTCTCGTTCGGTGCCCTCTTGGCTTCGATCACCATGGTGGTGACGGGCGGGCCCCGCCGCCAGGACCGCGCCACGCTCGTGCACACCATGCTCTGGTACGCCCTGCTGCTCGGCTTCGGGCACGTGCAAGCCATGGGCATCGGGCTGCTCACGCTCCTGCTCGCCGGCTTCGTCCAGAGCGTGGCGATGATCTCGATGACCGCCAGCCTGCTCGCGGCCTCGGACACGAGGTTTCGCGGACGAGTGATGGGCGTGCGGACGCTCGCGATCTACGGCATGCCCGTGGGGCTGATGGCCTCCGGCGCCCTCATCGAGCTCGTGGGCTACCGGTTGACCCTCAGCGCCTACTGCGCGATCGGCCTGGTGTTCACCGTGCTCATCGGAATCAGGTGGCGCGCGAGCCTGTGGCAGCGGGCGCGGCTGGCGACGGCGCCGGCATCGGAGCCGCAGCGCGTGGAAGCGCGGTGAGTGATTCCGGGGCGGCGCCTCACACCGGGTGGACCGCGAGACCGATCGCCCGGGCAGCGGCTCCCAGCCGCACGTCGAACGACGCCACCGACGCCGCTCGAGCCGACGTCGCCAGTGCCAGGTGCAGCGCGTCGGCGGCGCGGAGCTGGATCTTCGTCAGGCTCAACAGGAAGTGCTCTGCACGGCGGTGCACGTCGCGGGTCAGCTCGATGCGCCCGTACGCACCGCCGTCGAGACGTCCAGCGATCGCGTGCTGCACGCGGCGCGCGGTCTCTCGCGTGATCGCGTCTTGACGCAGGCGACGCGCCAGCGCGGAGACGACCTCGGTCACCGCCAGATCGGACACGAGCAGGTCGTCTCGTCCCTCCACCATGCGGTTGAATGCGTCACTGCCGGGCTCGGGCAGATAGAGCTTGAGCAGAGCGCTGGTGTCGCAGTAGAGCGGGCCGGGTAGCGCCAACCGATAGGCGGCGCGCTGCTCGCGAAGCCGCGCCCGAGCGCCTCGTCTAAAGGCGATCCTCGCGTTCCTCTGCGATCGTCGTGGACAGCGGCGGGTCGAAGACCGGCATCGTCCGGCGGAAGCCCGCGAGATTGGGAACGCCGCTCCCGCGCGGACGATCCGGCGGCACCAGCTTCGCCACGGGGCGCCCACGCTCCGTGATCACGACCTCTCGGCCCTTCTTGACCTCCTCGAGCAGCGCCGACAGGTTCTGGCGGGCCTCACGGACGCCGGCTGTGCGCATGGCCCGATTGTGCTACATGTAGCACATGGCGTCAAGGCGGCTCGGGTTGACAAGCGCTGCGTTTGCCCGGATAACACACTCCCATGGACCTCGAGCTGAAAGACAAGGTGGCGATCGTCGGAGGCGCGAGCAAGGGCCTGGGGCGGGCGTGCGCGGACGTGCTGGCGCAGGAGGGCGTCAAGGTCGCCCTCTGCAGCCGGTCGCAGCCCGATCTGGACAAGGCAGCGAAGGAGATCCGTGACGCGACCGGTCGCGACGTGCTCGCGTTCGCCGGCGATCTGGATCGACACGAGACCATCCGCGACCTCATCGCGGCCACCGTCGACCGGTTCGGCCGCCTCGACATCATGGTCAACAACTCCGGCGGTCCTCCCCTCGCCCGCGCCCAGGCCGCGACGGAAGAGCAGTGGGCGACGGCGGTGCAGCGGTCGCTCCTGTTCTTCGCGCGGATGTCCCGGGAGGCGCTACCCCATCTGAAGCGGCAACGGGCGGGGCGCATCATCAACATCCTGGCCAGCACCGTCTACCAGCCCATTCCCAATCTCGCGCTCTCCGGCGCCACCCGCATGGGCGTGGTGGCGTTCGCCAAGAGCCTGGCCGACGAAGTCGGGCGCGACGGCATCCTGGTCAACAACGTGTGCCCGGGCTCGATCCTGAGCGAGCGCATGCTCTCCAACGTGACGAGTCGCGCCAAGGAGCTCGGCATCTCCGTCGACGAGGCGCTGGCGCAGCGCGCGGCCGAGACCGCGGTGGGACGCATCGGTGAGCCGAAAGAGCTGGCCCATCTGGTCGCGTTCCTGGCCTCGGGCAAGTCGAGCTACATCACCGGGACCACGATCCTCGTCGACGGTGGTCTCGTCCGCTCGGTGCTGTAGGGCCGACACGGGAGGACGACATGGACGTTCGTGACCTGTTTCTCGACCAGCACGCCGCGATGCACTCGGCGGCCGTGGGCGGCAACAAGATGTCGGCCGCCGAGCGCGCCTTCGCCGGTCTGACCGACGAGCAGATGCGCGTTCGCCCGCGCGAGGACCTCAATTCGCTGGCGTGGCTGATGTGGCACATCGCCCGGGCCGAGGACATCATCGTCAATCAGGTGCTGACCGGAGGCTCTCAGGTCTTCGACGATGCGCGGATGAAGCGGCTCGGCATCACCCGTCGCGATTTCGGCATCGGCATGACGAGCCCTGAGGTCACCGAGCTGACGCGGGAGATCGATCTCGGCGCCCTCCGCGAGTACCGCGACGCGGTCGGCCTCCGGACGCGCGACGTCGTCGGTGGATTCAAGCCCCAGGACTGGGAAGGCGCCGTGGCGTCCGAGGCCGTCCAGCGCGCCGCGGCCGGTGGGGCCTTCGGCGCCCGGACCGAGCAGCTGGCGAAGGCGTTCCCCGGCCGGCCGCGCGCGGCGGTGCTGAGCGGCATCGCCCTGTTTCATTCCGCGGGACACATGGGCGAGGCGGCGACCGTCCGCACCGCCGGCGGGTTCGGCACCGGCGTCTGATCAGCGGCGAGCGGGCTCGAACAGCTCGATCGGATTGCCGGCCGGATCCTCGAGGAGGATCTGCTTGCCACCGTTGCCGGTGACGATGTCGTTGCGGAACCTCGTTCCGGCCTGCTTCAGCGTCGCGACCATCCGAGCGAGGTCGTCCACCTCGATCTGAATCCGGTTCCATCCGCCGGGTTCGGGACGTCGACCGTCAGGCATGTCGCGCCCGGCACCTCCCCCGCCACCCGGCGCGCTGAGCAAGAGACGGAGATCGCCGCGGGAGACGAGCGCGAACCCGGGCCCGGGATGCATGGTGACCGCGAAGCCGAGGCGCTCGGTGTAGAACCGGATCGCCGTGTCGACGTCATCGACGATGTAGCGAACACTCACGCTGCCCATCGTGCTACCTCCATGACGCGCTCTGGATCGCCTGCCACACGCGCTCGGGCGTGGCCGGCATGTCGATGTGCGTCACCCCGAGTGGCGCGAGCGCATCCAGGATCGCGTGGATGACGGCGCCCGGCGCGCCGACGGTGCCGCCTTCGCCCGCGCCCTTGACGCCGAGCGGGTTCGTCGGGCTCGGCACGTCGCGGCTGGTGACGGAGATCGCGGGAAGGTCGTCGGCGCGCGGAATCGCGTAGTCCAGGAACGAGCCGGACAGCAGCTGTCCGCTCGCCGGGTCGTAGACGCATCGCTCGGTCAACGCCTGACCGATGCCCTGGGCCACCGCACCGTGCATCTGGCCGTGCACGATCATCGGGTTCACCGAGCGGCCGGAGTCGTCGACCATGGTCAACGCGACGATCTCGACGGCACCCGTCTCGGGGTCGACCTCGAGCTCGCACACCTCGCAGCCGTTGGCGAACGCGAACGCCGGGTTCTCGTGCATCCTGGCGGCGCCGAGCGTGGTGCCGAGGGCCGCCGGCAGCTTGCCCGCGGCGGCGGCGCGCGCGACCTCGAAGATCCCGATCGCCCGGTCGGTGCCGACGACACGAAACGCGCCCTCGCGGTACTCGATGTCCGTCGCGGCGGCCTCGAGCAGATGCGCCGCCATCGTCGTGCCCACGGCGACGACGGCGTCCGAGGCCTCGACCGCGGCGCCGCCCGCCTTGACCATCGAGCGGGACGCGAACGTGCCCACGCCCTTCGCCACCCGGTCGGTGTCGCCGGCGACGATGCGGACCGCCTCGAACGGGACGCCGAGCCGGTCGGCGACGACCTGGGCGAAGACGGTCTCGTGGCCCTGGCCCTGTGAGTTGCTGCCGACCGGCACCTCGACGATGCCTTCGGGCAGCACGCGCACCTCGGCGAACTCTTGCGGGACCCCGCCGGTGCCCTCGGTGTACGGCCCCAGGCCCAGGCCGCGCAGCTGGCCACGCCGCGCGGCCTCCGCACGCCGCGCGGCGAATCCGGTGGCGTCGGCCCGCTCGATCGCCTCGTCGAGCCGGGCGACGTAGTCGCCCGAATCGTAGACCGCGCCGGTCGCGGTTCGATACGGGAACGCCCGGACCATGTTGGCGCGCCGGAGCGCCGCCGGGTCGCGCCCGGTCTCGCGCGCGGCGCGATCGATCAGCCGCTCCACCGTGTAGACGCACTCGATGCGCCCCACACCGCGATAGACATTGATCGGCACGGTGTTGGTGAAGGCCCCCTCGACCCTCAGATGAATCGCCGGGATCGCGTAGAGCCCGGAGACCATCCGCTCCATGTTGGAGAGCGTCGAGATCGGGATCGTCGGCGCGACGTAGGCGCCGAGGTTCGACGTCGAGCGCACGCGCAGCGCGGTGACGTGACCCGTCGCCGCCAGCCCGAGCTCGCCCACGAGCACGTGGTCACGCGACTGGGCATCGCTGACGAAGCCTTCGGACCGGCTCGAGACCCACTTGACCGGACGGCCGACGCGCCGCGCCGCCCACGCGAGCGCGACGTACTCGGCGTAGAGCTGGATCTTCGAGCCGAAGCCGCCGCCGACGTCGCCGGTCACGCAGCGGACCCGGCCTGCCGCGACGCCCAGGACGCGCGCGAGGTTGGTCGCCAGCTGGTGCACGCTCTGAAGCCCGGCGTGCAACGTGTAGCGCCCGGCGCCCGCGTCCCACTCGGCGAGCGCCGCCCGCGGCTCCATGAAGCAGGTGACGAGCCGGTTGTCGACGAGCGTGAGCCGCGTGACGTGGGCGGCCGTGGCGAGGGCGCGCGCGGTGGCCTCGGAATCGCCGCACTCCCAGTCGTAGGCGCGATTGCCCGCGATTCCCGCGTGGAGCCGCGGCGCGCCGTCGACGAGGGCGGCGACGGCGTCGACGACCACCGGCCGCTCCGCGTACCGCACGGCCACGGCCTCGGCGGCGTCCCGCGCCTCCGCCGGCGTGGCCGCGACCGCGATCGCGACTGGCTCGCCGACGTGACGCACGCGGTCGGTCGCGAGCGGATACCAGAGCGGCTCCGCGAACGGCGACCCGTCGCGGCTCCGGATTCCACCGCCGCGCTCGGCGATCAGCGTCGGGATCGCGCCGACGCCGTCGGCGATGAGGTCGCGTCCGGTGAAAATGCCGAGGACGCCCGTGATCGCCGACGCGCGCTCGACGTCGATCGCGATCACGTCGGCGTGCGCGTACGGCGAGCGCACGAACGCGGCGTGGGCCTGGCCCGGCGCATCGCAGTCTTCGGCGTAGCGGCCCCGCCCGGCCAGCAGCCGGAGATCCTCACGGCGCTTGACCGACGCACCGATGCCGAAGCTGGTCATGACGGAGACAGGATACCAAGCACATGGCGCCACGTTCGCAGCGGCGCGGGACAGGAAGTCCGGTATACTCCGCGCGTTGGGTGGACCCAGCGGTGAACGCTCGCTCTAGACTATGGTGGTGCGCGCTGCAGGTCGTCGCGGCGCCGTAGTGCGAGCCGCAGGGCCGCCCGGGGGCTGGGGCCCCCAGGCCCGAGGCGAGCCATCCGAAGAGCCCCACCGAGGCGCGACTCTAAACTGAGGTCAAGCTGATGGACTACCGCATCATTTCCGCCGACTGTCACATCGACATGACCTGGATGCCCGGCGATCTCTGGACCAGGAACGCGCCCGCGAAGTGGCGCGACCAGGTTCCTCAGGTGCGCGAGAGCACGGACGGGCCCCGCTGGTACGCGGAAGACAAGGAGCTCGGTGTCTTCGGTGGCCTCGGCTTCGGCTTTGACCGCGTGCAGCGCGGCTTCTCGAAGCACGTCGAGAAGATGTTCGAGGTCGGCTTCTACGAAGGCGGCCCGCACCCCACCACCCCCGCGTTGCGCCGCAAGGACCAGGTGCTCGACGGGGTCGACGCCGAGGTGATGTACGGCATCCTCGGCATCGGCCAGCGCCTCCGCGACCCGGAGCTGATGCAGGTCGTCTACGAAATCTACAACACGTGGGCGGGCGATTTCTGCAAGACCGACCCGGGGCGCTTCGTCGGCCTGGCGTGTCTTCCCAATCACGACCCGCAGGCGGCCGCGGCAGAGCTGCGCCGGGTGGCCGGCCTGGGCCTCCGGGGCGCCGACTTCGCCGTGGGCACCGCCGTCTATCCCATCTGGCACGGCGCCTGGGACCCCCTGTGGGAAGCGGCGCAGGATTGCCGGATCCCGATCTCCTTCCACACGGTCGGCTACCCCGTGCGAGAGCCGGCGGACGAGGCGATGGCGAAGGAGTACAACTTACGCTATCGCGCCACGCGCACGACGATGTTCCAGATCGCCGCCGCCGAGTTCCTGGCCAGCATCGTGTTCTCGGGCGCGCTCGACCGATTCCCGGGGTTCAAGTTCGTGCTCGGTGAGGCCGGGGTGGGCTGGCTTCCCTACGTCCTCGATCGGATGGACGAGGAGTACGACGACCGCTACTACCAGCTCAACCTCTCGGCGAAGCCCAGCGAGCTCTGGCGCCGTCAGGGCTACTCGACGTACCAGCATGAGCCGTCGGTGGCCACCATGATCCCGCTCATCGGCGAGGACAACATCATGTGGGGCTCGGACTATCCGCACCCCGACGGGATCTGGCCCGACTCGCAGAAGTGGATCGCCGAGGACCTCGGGTCGGTCAGCCCGGCGGTGCAGCGCAAGATCGTCTGCACGAACGCCGGGAAGCTCTACGGCCTGCTGTAGCCGGGCGCCTTCAGGACCGCGGAGAATCCGTCGGTCGCGACGGGCATGAACGAGACGCGCGCGCTGGCCCGATTCGTGGCGCAGACGAAATTCACCGATCTGCCGCGCGGCCTGGTCGACAACCTCAAGATCACCGTCGTCGACACGATCGGCGCCGGCTTCGTGGGGGCCGGGCAGCCATGGGCTCAGCGAATCGTGGCGGTGGTCCGGGCGCTCGGTGGCACGCCCGAGGCGTCCGTCATTCACCAGGATTGGCGGACGGACGTCTCCCGGGCCGCGCTCGCCAACGGGGTGCTCATCGGCGCGTTCGAGTGCGAGCCGCTCACCGGGTCGCACGCGAGCGGCACCGTGTTGCCGGCGGCGCTGGCGGTGTGTCAGCGGGAGCGGTTCGACGGCGCCGCGTTCCTCACCGCACTGGCCGTGGGCTTCGAGGTGTCCGCCCGGATCGCGCGCACGGCCGTCGGCCTGGAGACGGTGCGGGGGTTCCACAACCCGGGCACGCAGGGGCCGTTCGGCGCGGCCGCCGCCGTGGGCAAGCTCTACGGCTTCGACGAGGAGCGGCTGGCCAGCGCGCTCGGCATCGCGGGCTCGTCGAGCGCCGGCCTTCTCGAGTTCGCGTGGAGCGGCGGCGACACGAAGCGGCTGCACCTCGGGCGCGCCGGCCAGCTGGGGCTGGAGAGCGCATTGCTCGCGCGGCAGGGCGTGCGCGGCCCGGCGACGGTCCTCGAGGGTCGCTCCGGTTACTTCAACGCCTTCTCGACGCCGCCCCGGATGGAGAAGCTCCTCGAAGGTCTCGGGACCGACTGGGTCATCGAGCCGCCGTCACTGAAGTCCTACGCGACCCACGTCACGCACCAGGCCGTGGTCGAGGCGATCCAGCGTTTCAAGCGTGAGCATCCACTCGTTCCCGGGAAGATCACCCGCGTGGTGATTCGTGGTGCGCCGCAGATCATGGAAGAGCGCCACGCGGCGCGTGCGCCCCAGGACGTTCTGGGCGGGCAGTACAGCCTCCCGTTCACGACGGCGGTGGTGCTGACCCGCGACATGTCGAATCCGCTCGTCTACAACGATGACGCCGTGTCCGACCCGGTCGTGCGTGACCTGGCCCGCCGGATCGAGCTCGAGCCGCTGGAGGCGGGGCATGACGACACGCCAGGCGTCTGGCCGGCCGAGATCCTCATCGAGTGGGCGGGCCAGCGCCACACGTTGCGCACGCGCCCCCACAAGGGCTCGCCGTCCAACCCGTTCACGTGGGACGAAGTCTGCGAGAAGTTCCGGCGCTACACGGCCTCGGTCCTGGGCGCGCAGCCGGCGGCGGCCATCATCGACGCGATCGGCGGCCTGGAGCAGGCGGCCGACATGGCCGACGTCGCCCGGCTCTTGACTCCGGGCCCGAGCTGAGGGACGTTTGCCGCCGAGAGCGACGGGTCGGCCCAGATCGGCCCGCGTCCGAATCCTGCGAGGAGGCCATCATGAGCTACGAGATCAAGGTCGAGGACGTCGAGTACATCCGTCACGCCGGCACGTCGCAGCTCGCGCGCCTCTACCGGCCGCAAGGCGCCGGGCCGTTTCCCATCGTGGTCGAGCTCCACGGCGGTGCCTGGTGTCGCTCCGATCGTCTCGGCGACAAGGTGATGCACGAGCCGCTGGCCAAGAGCGGGGTGATCGTGGCCGCCCTCGACTGGCGGCAGCCGCCGGTGGCGCCATATCCCGCCTCGTTCCAGGACATCCACTACGCGATTCGCTGGCTCAAGGCGCGAGCCGCTGAGCTCAGGAGCCGCCCTGACATGGTGGGCTCGATGGGCAATTCGAGTGGTGGCCACCAGGCGATGCTGCTGGGCATGCGGCCATTCGACTCGCGCTACGGCGCGCTGCCGTTGGCGGCGACGCCCGCCGTCGACGCCACCGTGCGCTGCGTGATCATGACCTCGCCCGTCATCGACCCGCTCGGCCGGTACCGCTACGCGAAGGAGCTCAAGGCCAAGGGTCAGCCGTATCCGGCGCTGGTGGACGAAGTGCTGCCGTGCCACGACGCGTACTGGGGGACCGAGGACGCGATGGCCGAAGGCGCCCCGGCGCAGGCACTCGAGCGCGGCGAAAAGGTTCAGCTGCCGCCCGTGCTCTACCTGCAAGGCACCGAGGACCAGGCGCATCCCCGACCCCATCTCGATCGTTTCGTCGCGGCCTACCGCAAGGCGGGCGGCGTCGTCGATCTCGAGCTGTTCGACGGTGAGGGACAGGGCTTCATCATGCGCAAGGCGGGCTCGCCGCCGTCCAATCGCGCGATCGACATGATCATCGAGTTCGTGCACAAGCAGATCCGGTAAGGCCGAGCGCGTCTCGTATGCACTTTGGTCTGTTCATGATGCCGCTGCATCCGCCCGATCGCGCGTTTGCCGACGCCTACGACCGGGACATCGATCAGATCGTCCTGGCCGATCAGCTCGGCTTTCGTGAAGCCTGGGTGGGTGAGCATCTGACGGAGCGATGGGAAAACGCACCGGCCCCCGATTTGCTCATCGCCAAGGCTCTGGCGCTGACCAGGAACGTGCGGCTCGGAACCGGCGTGACGCTCCTGGCTCTGCACAACCCCGTGTACCTGGCGCACCGCGTCGCCATGCTCGACCACATGGCGCGCGGCCGTTTTCAGTGGGGGATCGGTGGGGGTGGTATCCCCACCGATCTCGCGCTGCTGGGTCTGGACCACACGAACCCCACGGCCGTGCGGGCGCGCTCGGCCGAAGTGCTGGACGTCGTGCTCAAGCTCTGGGCGTCCGAAGGACCGTTCACGTATCACGGCGCATTCTTCGACATCGACACTCCCGTGTTCGACCCGCGGAAAGATCGCGGCTACTACATGAAGCCGTATCAGCAGCCGCATCCGCCCATCGCCGTGGCGGCCAGCACGCCCAACTCCCATTCGATGCGGATGGCGGGCGAGCGTGGCTGGATCCCCATGTCGAGCTCGCTCCTGTCCCGCCCGTATCTCAGCGCGCACTGGCGACTGGTCGAAGACGGCGCCCAGAGCGCCGGACGGCCGGCGAAGCGGAGCCAGTGGCGCATCGCGCGCGACATCCTCGTCGCGCCGACGGGGGCGATGGCGCGCGAACGGGCGCGGGCCGTGCTCGGGCGGAACTACATCCGGCACCAGCGCCCCAACCGACTGGGCACCATCCAGATGGCGTCGACCAAGCTCGAGTCATCGATGCCCGACGAGGCCGTCACCGTCGACTACTTGATGGAGAACGTCTGGATCGTCGGCGATCCCCGCGAGTGCGCGGACAAGATCCATCAGCTGTACGACGAAAGCGGCGGCTTCGGCACGCTGCTGGCGATCACCACCGACTCGGACGACGCCGGCTGGGATCACGAAAGCCTGCGACTCTTGACCGAGCAGGTGGCGCCCCGCGTCGCTCACCTGGGATAGAACCGGCGCACGACCCAGGCCTCCCCCGCGAGGCCCCGCGGCACGCTCCGTTCTCACTCCATCACAGGGCCGTGACATTTCGGCTGCCCGGTCGACATCGTGATATCGCCACCAGTGCGACTACCTCTACCGGGTCGGCGACATCATCGACTTCTGGCAGCTCCGACACACGCCGCACTGGCCGCAGATCCACACCGACGTCGTCCGCAAGGTGCTGTCCAAGGCGCGCGCCGGGGCGAGTGTGACGCTGATCCCCGGCAACCACGACGAGTACCTGCGCCGCTTCTGCGATCTGCAGCTCGGCAACCTCATGCCCCCTCGGCGACCACCGTGAACTCGTACTTCGGGCTTCCCCCGTTGTGACCCGTCCAGCCGTCCGAGATCGCGGTCTTGCCCTCCGGCTGGCGCGACCAATCTTCTCCTCCACGACGACGGTCGGCGCCTCCGCGGCGACCGGGGGCGCCGCCACGAGCACGGTCAGGATGATCGAAGCGACGAGGACGCGCCGCACGGCCTGACCGGCCAAGTATGCGTTCCCAGCGCTACACCGAGATGACACCTCGCCGACGATTACGTGGCGCGCGTCGTCGGCTACGGCCCGCGATACGCCTCGATGACCTTCAGGATGCGGTCGCGGGCCGGCCGGCTGAGCGCCGGATCGGAGAGATCGCGGCCGACGTAGTCCTCCTCGACCTCGTTCATCTTCACGAAGCGTGGCGGTTGGCCGGCCGGCGCCTTCTCGATGAAAGGGGCGGCGCCGGTCAGGACCTCGTCCCACACCTCCCGCAACACACGCCAGAACGCCTGACGCGGCCGGGCGAACGCCCGAGCGGCCTCGCACTCGGACTCCGGAAGCCGCACCGACCAGTTTTTCCCGACTTCCCGGGCCAGCCGCGTGCGCACTCCGTCACGGTGGATGGTCTTGACGTTGTCCTGACGCTCGAGCCAGCTCTGGCCGTACGCGATGATGCGCGTGGTCCGCTCGAGCGCGTCGTAGTCGACGCGGCGCATGTCGCGGGTCTCGCGGCCGGGAATGGGCGCATAGTTCGAGCACGACCACTCGGGATAGGCCGTGTCGCCCATCCAGCGCGCCGCGCACTGGTAGCGCAACCCGTCGTCGAGGTTCGTGACCCGCCGCGTCCAGAGCCCCGGCGTCGGCTTCAGGTCTCGCACCTGCCAGGTCCGGGGCGCGACGAACTCGTAGAGGAACGGCGCGTCGTACTCCCAGTCCTCCGTCTGGTGCTTGATCTCGCTGCCGTCCCGGACCGTGCCGCGGAGGTCGGTGAAGAACAGAATGCGCTGGAGCCGCACACGGCGCGGCGACAGCACCTCGGCGGTGATCCACTCCTTCACGGACTTGTCCCGGTTGACGTCGTAGACGCGCGCGTCTCGGGCGTAGCCCGGCTGGAGGCTTTCGATCTCGACGTAGCTGTAGTCGACCAGGTAGCAGCCCGCCATGCTGTGAATCGCGACCAGTCCACGCGCGAGCGGGTCGTCGGCGGCGCCGGCGCCCAGCGCACTCGCAGCGACGAGCACGAGCAGGCCTGGCAGTAGCGCGAGACGTCTCGGCATCGACATGGTCTGTTCGATTCAACGGGTGATCGGAATCAGGTTCACCTGATCCCCATGCTCTGTCAACCGAGCGCCGGGCGCGGAGTCGGGGCGACCCCGAGAGCGCGTCGCGCCTTGACTCACCGACCTGAACGGCGTTAGTGCTCCTTGCGTCACCGCCGCGCCCGGGGGCTCCCGGCTCTGGACGACGCAATGGTGCGGAACCAGGGGCGCGTCGAACCAGCAGGAGGAGAGCGATGCCGCACTACCTCAGTGACGACGAGCTGAAGCGCACGGCACCGGCCGAGGTCCTGGCCTACCGAAGCCCGGTGCCCACCCAGATCGTGTCGAATGGCGAGTACAACCCCCTGCCCCAGACCCGGGAGCAGCGCCGCGTGGAGGCGCGGGTGAAAGAGCTCGCCAGCGACCTGGCTCCCAGGCATGGGATGAACCGCCGTCAGTTCCTGGCCTCCAGCGCCGGCATGGCCGCCGCCTTCCTCGCGATGAACGACGTCTTCGGTCCCGTGTTCGACGTGAGCCGGGCGGAAGCGGCCACACCGGGCGTCGCCGACATGCGCGCGCAGGCGCTCTCCGGACAGTTCATCGTTGACGCCCAGACGCACTTCGTCCGCGACGACTTCAAGCAGGAGGGCCTGCTCGATCTGGCCAAGTACGCCAAAGAGAACTGGAACCCGAAGCTGTGGGGCGAAAACAACCTGGCCCGGTACAAGTTCGAGAACTACATCAAGGAGATCTTCGTCGACAGCGACACCAAGGTGGCGCTGCTCTCGGGCGCGCCGTTCGACGACCCCAGCTGGGACCTCTTGACCAACGACCAGATCGCCGCCGCCCGCATGTCCATCAACAAGTTCTCCGGTTCTCGCCGTCTCCTGGGCCACGCCGTGTTCACGCCGAAGAAGCAGGGATGGATGGAGGAAGTGGATCGCGCGATCGCGACCCTCAAGCCCGACAGCTGGAAGGGCTACACGATCGGCGATCCGCTGTTCCCGTCCAAGCTGCAGTCGTACTGGTGGCTCGACGACGACAAGCTGATGTATCCCTTTTACGAGAAGGCCGTGAAGGCCAACATCACGACCGTCTGCATCCACAAGGGGTTGCTGCCGGCTGACTACGAGACGTCCTGGCCCGGCGTCTGGGAGTACGCGACGGTCAAGGACGTGGGCAAGGCGGCCAAAGACTGGCCGAAGCTCAACTTCATCATGTACCACGGCGCCCTGCGGCCCTTCCTGGAGAAGCCTGACGCGGTGCTCGCCGAGTTCGAGCAGACCGGGCGCATCAAATGGGCGACCGACCTCGCCGAGATCCCGAGCAAACACGGCGTGAAGAACGTCTACGGCGAGGTAGGCACCGCCTTCGCGACGTGCGCCGTCGCGAACCCGCGCTTCGCCGCGGCCTTCATCGGCACGCTCGTCAAGGGGCTCGGCGCCGACCACGTCATCTGGGGCACCGACTCACTCTGGTACGGCTCGCCCCAGTGGCAGATCGAGGCGCTGCGGCGGCTCGAGATTCCCGAGGACATGCAGAAGAAGCACGGCTTCAAACCGCTCGGGCCGGCCGACGGCCCCGTAAAGCGCGCCATCTTCGCCGGCAACTCCGCGCGCCTCTATGGCCTGCGGCCGAAGCTCGCCCAGCATGGCATCACCACCGACAAGATCGCCGCGATCAAGGCGGAGTACCTCGCCGCCGGCGGAGCGCGCACCAACGCGCGCTACGGCTTCGTAGCGCGTCCGACGGCGTAGGCAGGCACGGGTTCAGGCAGGAGTCGCGCGACGGGCATCCCGGGTCGACCGGCGTGCCCGTCGCGCGGTCAAATCTGGGGCGGCGGCACCGTCACTCGCGCCGCTCACGCTCGCTCAAGCTGATCCCGTACCGCTTCGTCAGCCGGTAGAGCGTGCGCCGGTGAATCCCCAGGAGCTGGGCGGCCAGCTTCTTGTTCCACCGCGCCTCGCGCAGGACCCGATGGACGTGACGCGTGACGACCCCGCGCAGGCTCAGGGACGACGCCACGGTCGCCCCACCCGACGCGCCCGCCGTCTCGACGCACTTCGGCGGCAGATCCTCGGGGCGGAGCACCGAGTTCGTCGTCATCGCGATCGCGCGCTCGATGGCGTGCTCCAGCTCGCGGACATTCCCGGGCCAGTCGTACGCGACCAGCAGTGCCATGGTCTCGGGAGCGATGTCGGACACGGGCTTGGCGTTCTCGGCGGCATACCGCCTGAGAAAGTGCATGGCGAGGATCGGGATGTCCTCGCGTCGCTCCCGCAGCGGCGGTACGTGGAGCGTCACCACGCTCAGACGATAGAAGAGATCCTCCCGGAACTTCCCGCTCGCGACCAGCGCCCCGAGATCGCGGTTGGTGGCGGCGATGACCCGCACGTCCACCCCGAAGCTCCCGGTGCCTCCCACACGCTTGACCTCGTGCTCCTGGAGGACCCTGAGGAGCTTCGCCTGGACGCACGCGCTGATCTCGCCGATCTCGTCGAGGAAGCAGGTGCCGGCGTGCGCCGTCTCGAAGAGCCCGCGCTTGTCGATCACCGCTCCGGTGAAGGCGCCCTTCACGTGCCCGAAGAGCTCGGATTCCAGCACGCCTTCGGCCAGAGCGCTGCAGTCGACGGGCACGAATGGGCGATCGGCTCGCGGGCTCGCCGTATGGATGGCCCGCGCGATCAGCTCCTTCCCGGTCCCGGTCTCCCCCTGAATCAGCACGGTGCTCCGGGTGCGGGCCACGCGCGCGACCGTGTCGAATACCTCGCGCATCGGCGCGGAGGCGCCCACGATGTCCCGGGCGCGACTGGCGTCCGGACGGGCCGGCGCGCGGTCGAAATCGTCACGCGAACGACGCCAGCGCGCTCGCATCGGCTGGATCGCGGCCTTCACGAGGTCAACTCCGAGCCTCTCGTTCCGTGGTGTGCGGGCATTCCCGCTCCTCCTGTATAGTCGAGCCTCGGCCGGCGGGGCTCCAGCCCCGCGACGACCTGCGGCGCACACGACTTGAATTCGCTGCAGACGGACGCATTCGGCAACGAGCCGTCGCAATCACCGGGTGAATCGGACGTGGCGGCTCGGCGAGCGCCCAAAAATGCCGCGCGACGGGGAGCGTTTAGACGATCAGAAGACGCCGCGGCCGGGGAGACGGAACGCGGGCAAGCCGAACTGCGAAGGATCTCGAAGCTGTGCGTGATTCACGGTACCTGCCTCATCGATTGTCGAGGTCAGGGTATTGGTGCTCTCGGAGCCTGTCAAGGTTTAGAGCACCGAGGAAATTTCTCCAGTGTGGCGGAATGTCTCACGGCCGCGCTGGCCGGCCACACCCCCCAACACGCTGATCTTCCTGCGTCTTGCTTGAGCAGGGACGGCGGGCGCGTGACCGTTTAACCGGCAGGGGTGCCTAAAGTCACGCGGTTGCTCGACCGAACCCGCACGGCGAGCGTCCTTGTCCTCGCGCACTTGCGCACGGCGTCGTCTCGCTCCGTTCGACTGGCAAGTCTATTGCTGCCGATCGCGAAGGGCGAGCGGTGCGCCGGTAGAAGTTCACGACCTGGTGATCGAGTTGTCACAACGGGGTAACTGAACAGGCGGTATTTGACAGGTGCGGCAGCCGGCATTTGTAAGAGAAAGCGCCGGCATCTGGAGCGGGGAGCCGGAAGGAGGCGCGCGATGAGGGGCACCGTGGGAAATCTCCAACACCTGAATGAGCTTCGCCAGCACGGCAAGATGAATTGGTCAGTGAATGAGCAGGCCTGGGCGGCGCAGCCCCTCGATATCGTCGAGGCGCTCGCGCACGAGGGGTTCGCCGAATACAAGCGCGAAGTGACGCGGAGCCGGCGTGATCGTCCCCCGACGGGCGGCGTCTGGCAGGGGCTCAACAGCCAGACGGGTGCCGTGGCCTCCGCGATCTGGGTGCAACGCGCGGCCGGCGCGGAGCCGATCGTCTTCATCGACATCGACGGCGAGCCCCTCGACGGCGAGCCCCGTGAGCTGCCGGGCGACTGGACTCGAGACGTTGCGTGACGGGCCGAACCAACAAAGGAGAGGGTAATGGACACCACGACACAGGAACGGACGATGCGGGGCTTCGAGCCGTCGATGCTCGCCAGTGACGCGGCGATCGGCGCCACCCAGCGGGTGATCGGGGACCTGACCGAGCTGTCGATCGGCGCCGCCAAAGAGAACGCGAGGCTCGCAGCCGAGCTGCAGATCGCGGCCATCGACGCGCTCCAGGAGTCGCACGCGGCGGCCCTGCGCTGGCACACGCTGTGGCCC
>Ga0066710_100000155_pt1 | contig 33450 bp, 29 predicted proteins | sample GraSoiAngelo_159_FD_79666 | JGI IMG/M metagenome (GOLD analysis project Ga0066710, IMG submission 79666) | Grasslands soil microbial communities from the Angelo Coastal Reserve, California, USA - 14_1009_16_40cm | ecosystem: Environmental > Terrestrial > Soil > Grasslands | place: USA... | reverse complement strand
TCCCCTTTCTTCGCCCGGTATTCGGCGCTCCAGATGCCGGCGGCGGCCGGCTGCGCTGCGGCCGCACCCGGCCCGAGCTCCGCAAGCGCGCCGGCGGCGATTCCCGAGCCGGCAATCTTCATCAACGTGCGGCGAGAGGGGCAAAAACCGGGATGCGTCACGGGCGCCTCCGCTGGAGAAGGTCGGGATGATACCGTCTGTGGCGGGCGTCAGCGCGACCGGCGCTGCATTCGGTGTAGCATCGCCGCGCTCGTCTTCCGTGCACGGAGAACAATCATGGATCGACGAAAGGTCATGCTGGCGGTCGCCGGCGGGGCGGCAGCGCTTATCGGCGCCTGGGCAAGCGGTTCGTTGAGGGCGCAGCAACCGGGATTCAAGCGCATCGAGCTGCAGCGGCACGATCTCGGCATCCCGGGACGAGAGGTCGTCCAGGCGCGCGCCGAGTTCGACACAGGAGCCTCGATCGGCAGGCACACCCATCCCGGCGAGGAATTCGGCTACATACTCGAGGGCTCGCTCGAGTTCGAGATCGCCGGGAAGCCGAACAAGACGCTGCACGCGGGAGAGACCTTCTTCATCCCCCCCGAGACCGTGCACGCCGCCAAGAACGTCGGCAAAGGTCCGGCCAAGGTGCTCGCCACCTACGTGGTCGAGAAGGGAAAGCCGCTGGCCACCATGGTCAAGGAGACGGCGTCCTCGGCACCGTCGAAATAGGCGGTGAGCAAAACCGACGAGGCGCTCCGGACGTCGTTCGATCGCAACGCCGATCTGTACGATGCGGCCCGGCCCTCGTACCCCGAGGCGCTCGTCGACGAGACCATCGCGTGGAGCGGCATTCCGGCGGGCGGCCAGATCCTGGAGATCGGCGCCGGCACTGGGAAGGCAACGGTGGCGTTCGCGCGGCGCGGGTTCGGGATCCTGGCGCTCGAGCCCGGCCGGAACATGGCAGCTGTCTTGCGGAGGAAGACCGCTGCGTTCCCTGCCGTCTCGATCGAGGAGATCACCTTCGAGGCGTGGCGCGGCGGGGATCAAGCTTTCGACCTGGTGATCTCCGCGCAGGCGTTCCACTGGGTCGACCCGGCCATCCGCTACGTGAAGGCCGCCGCCGCGCTTCGCTCGGGTGGAGCGCTGGCGCTGATCCGCAACGAGACGTCGGGCCTGGAACCCGGTCTTCGCGCGGAGCTGGAAGCCGCCTATGCGCGCTGGTTCCCTGCCGTGACCTGGTCCGCAGCGCGCGACTCGACGGAGCCCAAGCGGGCCGAAGTGACCGGCGAGATCGATCGGAGCGGCCTCTTCGGGCCGGTCCGCGCCGCCTCGTTTCCCTGGACCGCGACCTACACCACCCAGCAGTACCTGGATCTGTTGAACACCCATTCCGATCACGCGCTGCTGGACGCTGGCTTCCGGGTCCCGTTGTACGGGGCGATTGCGGACGCCTTCGAGCGACGCGGTGGCGGCATCGAGGTCCCCTATGTGGCGGTGCTGTTGTTGACCGTCCGCAAGGATTGATGCCACCTGTGGGCATGGCCGCCCCGCAGGCTTCGCCGGCGCTCGCTGGCTTCACCGTCCTCGATCTCAGCCGCGTCCGGGCCGGGCCGACCTGCGTCCGCCAGCTCGCGGACTGGGGCGCGAACGTGATCAAGGTGGAGATGCCCGAGCACCTCGAGCCGGGCGATCCGCCCGGCGGGCCACGCGACGGGCCCGACTTCCAGAACCTGCACCGGAACAAACGGAGCATCACGCTGGACTTGAAATCGCGTGAAGGCGTGGAGGTGTTCCGCAAGCTCGCCGCGAAGGCCGACGTCGTCGTGGAGAACTTTCGCCCCGAGGTGAAGGCACGCCTCGGCGTCGACTACCCGGCGCTCAGCCGGATCAATCCCCGCCTCGTCTATGCCAGCATCTCCGGGTTTGGACAGGACGGACCGTACCGGGATCGCCCGGGCGTCGATCAGATCGCGCAAGGGCTGGGAGGGCTGATGTCGATCACCGGCGAGCCGGGCCGCGGACCGATGCGCGTCGGCATTCCCATCGCGGATCTCAGTGCCGGGCTGTTCTGCGCGCTCGGCATCCTGGTCGCGCTGCTCGAGCGGGAGCAGTCGGGCAAGGGACAGGAGGTGAACACCTCGCTGCTCGAATCGCAGATCTTCATGCTCGATTTCCAGGCGTCCCGCTGGCTCAACGCGGGCGAGGTGCCGCGCCAGGCGGGCAACAACCATCCGACCAACATTCCGACCGGCGTCTTCAAGACTCGTGACGGGCACGTCAACATCGCCGCGGTGGGCGGCGCGCTCTGGGAGCGGCTCTGCCGCGCCTTGGGAGCGGAAGCCCTGATGCAGAGACCCGAGTACGCGACCGCGGCGGACCGCCTGCGGAACCGCGACGCTTTGAATGCCGAGCTGGAGACGTTCCTGGCAACCCGCTCCAACGCCGAGTGGCTCGATCGCCTGAACGAGGCCGGCGTGCCCTGCGGCCCCATACACTCCATCGACCAGGTCTTCGCCGATCCGCAGGTCCGTCACCTCGGAATCGTGCGCGAGGTCGAGGCCGCGAGCGGCACCCTCCGCGTCCTCGGACAACCGGTCACGCTGGGTCGCACTCCGAGCCGCGTCGCGTCCCCGCCGCCCGGCCGCGGAGAGCACACGGACGAGGTGCTGCGCGAGTTCGGTTTCTCCGAGGCGGAGATCGGCCGGCTCCGCCGGGACAAGGTGATCTGAGGGAGGCGCATGGAACGAAGCGACAAGATGCTCGCCCGCAAGGACGGCCGCATCGGCACGGTGATCTTCAACAATCCCGAGCGCCAGAACGCCGTCTCGCTCGAGATGTGGCAGACCGCCGCACAAATCCTGGACGAGTTTGCCGCCGACGAAGAGGTCCGCGTCGTGGTCCTGACCGGGGCGGGAGGAAAGTCGTTCGTCTCCGGCGCCGACGTTTCCAGATTCGAGGACGAGCGTGCCGGGCGCAAAGCCGTGGAGCGCTACAACGCGGCCACCGAGAAGGTCTACTCGGGCCTGGCCGCCTTCCCCAAGCCGACCATCGCGATGATCCAGGGCTACTGCATCGGCGGCGGGCTCAACCTCGCCATCTGCTGCGACCTGCGGTTCTGCTCCGAAGGCTCGCGTTTCGGCCTCCCCGCCGCGAAGCTCGGGCTGGGCTACGGCTACGCAGGTCTCAAGCGCTTCATCGACACCATCGGGCCCTCGCACACCAAGGACATCTTCTTCAGCGCGCGTCAGTTCGGCGCGGCCGAAGCCCTGGCCATGGGCATCGTCAACCGCGTGCTCCCCGAGCCGGAGCTGGCCTCTTCCGTCCGCGACTACGCGGAGGGCGTCGCGGCCAACGCGCCCCTCACGGTGGATGCGATCAAGCAGATCTCGCTGGAGGTCCTGAAGCCGGAGAGCCAGCGAAATCTCGAGGTCGCGGCCGAGCTCGTCGCCCGCTGCTTCGCCAGCCAGGACTACGTCGAAGGGCGAAAGGCTTTTCTGGAGGAGCGCAAGCCGGTGTTCACCGGCAAGTAGGTCGGGAGCGCCGTGTCCTCGGTCATCCTGCGCGGTCTCACGAAGCGGTTCGGGGATCAGACCGCCCTCGACGGCGTTTCGCTCGAGATCGAGCACGGGCAGTTGGTCTGCTTGCTGGGGCCATCCGGCTGCGGCAAGACGACGGCGCTGCGCCTGGTCGCGGGATTCACCGAGCCGAGCGCGGGTGAGATTCTCCTTGGCGGCAAGGTCGTGTCCTCGCCGGCGCGCACCCTGCCGCCCGAGCGGCGCAACGTCTCCATGGTCTTCCAGGGCCACGCGCTCTGGCCGCACATGACGGTCGCGGAGAACGTCGCGTACGGGCTGGCCGTGCGGAAGCTTGATCGCGCCACCATCGCCACCAAAGTGTCCGCCATCCTGAGTACTACCCGGCTGGCCGCCTTCGCGGACCGGTACCCGGCGGAGCTGTCCGGCGGCCAGCAACAGAGGGTTTCGCTGGCGCGCGCGCTCGTCATCGAGCCCGACACGCTGCTTCTGGACGAGCCGCTCTCGAGCCTGGACGCCAACCTGCGCGAGGAGATGCGCTTCGAGGTGCGGCGGCTGCACGACGCGTACCGCACGACCAGCATCTACGTCACGCACGATCAAGGCGAGGCGATGACCACGGCGGACCGGATCGCGGTCATGAACGCCGGCCGGATCGAGCAGGTCGGGACTCCCGAGGAAGTCTACGACCGGCCGCGCTCGGAGTTCGTCGCCCGGTTCCTGGGTGGCAGCAACATCCTTCGGGGGACGGCGCTCGACGCGACGCATGTGTCGTTCGCTGGAGCGCCGATCGAATGCCGCGGAGCGACGCTGGCAGCGGGCGCGCAGGTCGCCGTCTGCGTCCGCCAGCACGACATCCGCATCTCGAACCATGCCACGCAGGCTTCGCACGCCAACACCGTCCGCTGTACGGTGGTCCGGAACGTTTTCCTCGGTAACGCCCGCGATTACCTCGTCGAAGCGGCAGACGGCACGCAGCTCCGGATCACGGCCGCGCCCGGGGAGAGATTCGCGCCCGGCGCCTCGGTTTGGCTCACGCTGCCGCCCGAGCGCTGCAGGGCGCTGGCACCGTGAAACGAGTGCCCGGTTCCATCACCGCTCGTCGGGCGAGGGATGGCGCATGCCGCGCCTCGCACTCCGCTGTGCTCTGGTAAGCTCGTGGCCGACCGGGTGGGTCTCGAGAGGCTTCCATGCGAATCGCCAGGCTGGGCCGGCGCCGGGTCCTCGGAAGTCTCACGGCCTTCTGCCTCGCGCTAGCCATGCCGCTCGGTGCGGCTCGGGCCGCGCCGGCGCCGAGCAAGGTCACCCCTGAGCTCATCGACGCCGCGAAAAAGGAAGGCAAGGTCGTCTGGTACACGGCCGTCGACCTTCCCGTGGCCGAGCGCATCGGCAAGGCATTCGAGGCGAAGTACCCAGGGATCGACCTGCGCGTGGAGCGCTCCGGCGGCGAGCGGATCTTCCAGCGCGTCGGGCAGGAGTACGCGAGCAACATCCACGCCGTCGACGTGCTCCACAGCTCGGACGCCGCCCACTTCATCGTCTGGAAGCGGGAAGGCATCCTCGCGCCCTACGTCCCGGAGGATGTCGCGCTGCACTACCCCGCGGACCAGAAGGACCCGGACGGCCTCTTCGCGAGCTGGCGCGTGTGGCTGAGCGTCATCGGCTACAACACCAGGATAGTGAAGCCGGAGGAGGCGCCGAAGAGCTTCGCAGACCTGCTCGATCCGAAATGGTCCGGCAAGATCGTGAAGGCGCATCCCGGATACAGCGGCACCATCATGACCGCGACGTTCCAGATCTCGCGCGATCTCGGCTGGGAGTTCTTCGAGAAGCTGGCCCGGCAGAAGGTGATGCAGGTCCAGTCCTCCGCCGATCCGCCGAAGAAGCTGGCGCTGGGCGAGCGCGCGGTGATGGCGGACGGCAACGAGTACAACCTCATCCAGCTCAAGGAGAAGGGCGAGCCGGTGGAGATCGTCTACCCCAGCGAAGGGACGCCGCTGATCATCGGCCCCTCGGGCGTCCTGAAGGATGCGCCCCACCCCAACGCGGCGCGGCTGTTGCAAAGCTTCCTCTTCTCCGTCGAAGCGCAGCAGCTCATGGTCGACTTCGGCGGCCTGCGCTCGTTCCACGAGCGGGTCAAGGATCCGCCCGGCCGCAAGCCCCTTCGCGAGGTCAAGCTGATGAAGGACGATCCCGCCGCCGTCGAGAGGCAGGCGGACGAGCTCAAGGCCCGCTACAGCAAGTACTTCAAGGTGTGAGGCATGGGGTCGCGCTCGCTGACATCGCGGGTCCGCCCCGACTTGTCCTCCGCGGTCCTGGTCCTTTTCGCCGCGGTGCTCTGCGTCCTCGTCGCCCTGCCCGTCGGCTGGCTGGTGGTCTTCGCCTTTTCGGACCGGTCGGGCGGCTTGACGCTGGCGAATTTCCGCCTGCTCTTTACCGACCCGGCGTTCCTGGAGCCTCTCCTCACCACCCTCATCCTCGCGGTGTCGGCGAGCGCGATCTGCTGTCTCTTGGCGGCTCCGATGGGCTGGCTCGTGGCCCGCACCGACATGCCGCTGCGGCGGACGGTCCGCTTCCTCGTCATGGCCTCGTTCGTGACACCGCCGTTCCTCGGCGCGATCGCGTGGGAGCTTCTGGCGGCGCCGAACAGCGGGCTCTTGAACCAGCTCCACCGCGCCTCGACCGGGGCAGATTCCGTCCTCTTCGACGTGTACACGCTGGCGGGGCTCGTTTTCGTCGTCTCTTGCTACACCTTCCCGTACGTCTTCGTGCTGGTCGCGAATGCGCTCGATCGCATCCCGCCCGACCTGGAGGACGCGTCGGCGATGTTGGGCGGAAGCGCCCTGTGGACGGCGCGGCGCGTGACCATCCCGCTCGCGCTTCCCGCGCTCGCAGCGGGAGCGCTCGTCGCGTTCCTGCAGGCGATGACGCTGTTCGGCGCGCCCGGCATCCTGGCGCTGCCGGCGGGCTTCCACACGATGACCACGAAGATCTGGAGCCTCTTCCAGTATCCGCCCAAGCCCGAGCTGGCCGCCGCCGCCTCGTTGCCGCTCCTGGTCGTCACGGTCGTGCTGCTGCGGGTGCAGTCCGCGGTCCTGGGCCGCCGCGGATACGAAGTCGTCGGCGCAAAGAGCGGACAGGCGCGCCCGGTGAAGCTCGGGCCGTTGCGCTGGCCCGCGCTCGCACTCTGCCTCGCGATCCTCTCGCTCCCGATCTTCCTGCCATACGCGGCGCTGGTGAACGCCGCGTTCTCCAGGATTCCCTCACAGCCGCTGACCCCGGAGAGGTTCACGCTCGACCACGTCCGGTTCGTCTTCCTCGAGCTCTCCGCGACCCGGCTCGCGCTGAAGAATACGCTCGTGCTCGGGCTGCTGGCGGCGACGGCGGGAACGGTCCTCGCGCTGGTGATCTCGTATGTGACCGCGCGCGCTGCGATCCGCGGCCACCGCGTGCTCGCGTTCCTCGCCACGGCGCCGATCGCAATCCCCGCCATCGCACTGGGCGTCGGACTGTTCCTCGCGTATACGCGGGGACCGGTGGTGCTCTACGGCACCCTGTGGATCCTCTTGCTCGCCTACGTGACCATCGAGATGCCCGCGGCGTACCAGCAGCTCCAGGCCTCGTTCCGGGCGTTGTCGCCCGAGATGGAGGAAGCGAGCCGGATCCTCGGCGCCTCGCGCCTGAGGACGCTGCGCGACGTCACCGCGCCGCTGCTCGGACCGTCCCTGATCGCCACCTGGTGCTTCGTCTTCGTCGCCGTCGTGCGCGAGCTGTCCGCCGCCGCCATCCTCTTCACTTCGGAGACGAAGGTGCTCTCCGTCCTGATCTTCGACCTCAACGAGAGCGGGGACCTCGCCGCCATCGCCGTGCTCGGGTTGACCATGCTCATCCTCACTTCCGCCGTGATCGCCGCGGCGAATCTCTTGCCGGGACTTCGCGGCGGCCAGGTGCGGGTCCGGAACGCCTGATGCGCCAGACGCCTGCGGTTGCGGAAGCCCTCGCCGAGCGCATCGCCTCGCTGGACATCGCGCGGCTGCCGCCCGAGGTGCGCGAGACCTGCGAGCGGCTGCTGATCGACGTGATCGGGCTCTGCGCGATCTCGCGCGGAACGGACTACGTCCGTGCGGCGCTGGCGGCGTGGAGCTCGGATCCCGGACGCGCGACCGCGATCGGGCACGCCGGCCAGATCGGGGCCGCTGCGGCCGCCTTCGTCAACGGAACCGCGGCGCACGGGGAGGACTTCGACGACACGTTCGAAGGCGGCCCGGTCCACGCAGGCGCCGTCGTCGTCCCCGCGGTCTTGGCGGCGGCGGAGCAGGAGCGGCGGTCCGGCGCGTCCGCGCTGCTCGGCATCGCCGCGGGCGCGGAGACGATCTGCCGGTTGAGCCTGGTGGTGCCCAAGGCGGTGCACAAAGCTGGGTTCCACCCGACCGCCGTGTTCGGGACGGTCGCGGCAGCGGCGGGAGTTGCAGCGACCCTCGGGCTCGAGAGCAGGCAGATCGTGGATGCGCTCGGAATCGCGGGCTCGATGGCCAGCGGCATCATCGAGTATCTCGCCGAAGGCGCCTGGACGAAGCGCATGCATCCCGGGTGGGCGGCGCAGTCGGGCCTGCGCGCGGCACTGCTCGGACGCGCGGCCTTCAGCGGACCCCGCACGGTATTCGAGGGCGTGCACGGTCTCTTCGCCGGATTCGCGCGTACGGAGGACGGCAACTACTCCGCGCTGCTCGACGGATTCGGCGAGCGCTGGCACATGACTGGGGTGGCCTTCAAGCCCTATCCCTGCGGGACGATGATCCAGCCGTACGTCGACTGCGCCCGCCGGCTCGGCAAGCGCGTCGATTCCAAGGACGTCATCGAGCTGGTCGCCAGGGTGGCGGAAGGCACCGTGCACCGGCTGTGGGAGCCGCTGGCCGAGAAGCAGCGCCCCCCGAACGGGTACGCGGCCAAGTTCTCGGCGCCTTGGTGCATCGCCGCGGGCTTCGTCAGCGGCCACCTCGGGCTCGACGCCTTCGCGGACGGCGCGGTCGCGGATCCGGCCGTGCGCGCGCTGGCGGCAAAGGTCCGCTACGAGATCGACGCCGCGAATCCCTACCCGTTCGAGTACACGGGCGACCTGCGCGCCCGCGTCAGCGGTGGCGCCGTGCTCGAGGAACGACAGCCGCACCTGCGCGGCGGCGCCCGCGAGCCGCTCACCCGCGCCGACCTGGAGGAGAAGCTTCGGAGCAACGCGCGCGCAGGCGGCTGGCCCGACGATCGCGTCGCCGCGGCGCTCGCGTTGGCGCGGACTTTGTGGGACGGTCCGGTCGAGCTGTCGGTCCTCCGAGGGTAGAGGCTTTCGCGATGGGCAAAGAGCTAGCCGGTCGCGTGGCCGTCGTCACCGGGGCGGGACGCAACATCGGCCGGGCCATCGCGCTCGCGCTGGCGGACGCCGGAGCCGCAGTGGCCGTGAACGGTCGCGCAAACCGCGCGGACGTGGATGCCGTGGTCTCCGAGATCGAGTCGCGCGGAGGCAAGGCGCTCGCGGTGATGGCCGACGTGTCCGACGAGGTCGCCGTCCAGCGCATGGTCGCCGCCGCCGTCGAGCGATTCGGCCGCATCGACGTCCTGGTCAACAATGCGGCGGTCCGTCCGGAGAAGCCGTTGGAGGCCTTGTCGCTGTCCGACTGGCGCGCCGTCCACTCCGTCATCCTCGAGGGCGCCTTCCTGACCGTGAAAGCCGCCCTCTCCCATCTGAAGGCGAGCGGGTCAGGAGCGATCGTGAACATCGGCGGCATGACCGCGTTCACAGGCGCGAAAGGCCGGGCGCACGTCGTGGCGGCCAAGTCGGGACTGATCGGATTCACGAAGGCCCTCGCGCACGACCTGGCCGAGTCCGGAATCACGGCGAACTGCGTCGTCCCTGGGCTGATCGACACGGTGCGGGCGCCGGGAACGAAGGCGCCGAAGCATCACGAGTCGAGCAAGACCCTCGCGGGCCGATTCGGAACGCCGCAGGTCGTGGCCGCCGCCGTCCGTTTCCTGGCGGGTCCCTCGGCCCGCTACATCACGGGACAGGTCCTGCACGTGAACGGCGGCGCGTATCTCGGCTGACCGGGCGCCCGGGGTCGGCGAATCACTTCTTCTCGCTGGCCGCCGTCTCCGCCCGCTTCTTCACCAGCGCGTCCGCATCCTTCCACACCGTGCGATCGACGAGCTGGTCGTAGGTGACCGGGGTCTTGCCCGGCTTGATGCTCCCGAGCTCCTTCTCCACCGTCACCACTGACTCCAGATTCGCGCGCGGGAGCCCGTCGTCCCCCACGGGCCACAGCCCCATCTTCGCGAATCGCGGCAGCGCTTCCTTCGCGATCTTCTCGCTGCGGCCGGTCACCGCGGCGATCTTCGCCACACGATCGGCGTGCGCGGGATTGAGCGTGTACCGCGTGGCATCGATGATCGCCGCGAGCAGGCGCACGTAGGCGTCGCGCTTCTCGGCGAGCCGCGGGCGCCTGGTGACCAGCGACAGGTAGTGGCTGCGCTGGTTCACGTCCTGGAACGACTGGACCACGACGAGCGGACGCCCGAGCTGCTCCTCCAGCACCGGCACGTCATCCTGGTGCAGCACGCCGACCTTGAGCTGCCCGGCCACCATCGCGGCGCCCACGTTGGTGCTCAGCGCCACGAGCTTCACCCGATCGAGCTTCAGCCCACACGGCCGGATGAGCTGCTCCAGCGCTGCCGCGCGCGCGCCGCCGATCGAGTCGACGCCGACCGACTGGCCGTCGACGTCCTTGCACTTGCTCAGGGCCGGATCGATAGACCCGAGCAGCCAGTCCGGATTCTGCATCCCGTAGATGGCCACCAGATCGACGCCGCCGTTGGAGATCATCCTCACCACCACCGGCGTGGGCGAGAGCGAGGCGTCGATGTCGCCGCCCACCACGGCCTGCGCGGCCGCCGCGCCGGAGTCGAACGTGCGCACCTCGACGTCCACGCCGTACTTCTTGAAGAAGCCCTCGTCGCGGGCGACGAATGTGACTACGCTTCCGAACACCGGGGGCACCCCCGGCATCGCGATCTTGAGCTTCTCGTCGGCCAGGGCGGCACGCCCACAAAGCGCGACCGCGGTCACCGCCAGAAGCCGCATCAGTGTCGTCATCGCTGCGCCTCCTGCCTCGGCTCGAGCCCGTCGCTGACCGGCACGTTCTCCGGCTTGAGCGGCAGGTGCGCCGCCTTCGCTTCGAGCTCCAGCAGCGCGGCGAAATCGCAATCGGCGTAGCCGTTGCCGATCAGCCCCTGCACGATCTCGCGCACTGCCGCTGCCACCGGCATGGGGACCTCCAGACTGCGTGCGGCGGCCAGGCCCAGGTCGAGATCCTTGCGCAGGAGCACCGGAGTGAAGGTGGGCGCGAAGTCAAGGTTGACGTAGGCCGGCGTCTTGTAGCGCGTGAACGTGGAGCCGAGGACGCTCTTGTTGATGAAATCGAGGAACGCGTGCCGCTGCACGCCGGCCTTTTCGGCGAGCACGGTGATCTCCGCGAGCGACTGGGCGATCACACCGAGGAAGACGTTGTGGCAGATCTTCACCGTGCGGGCGAGCTCACCCTCGCCTACGTAACTCACCCCTTCACCCAGCGATTCCAGATAGGGAAGCGCCTCGTCGAAGGCGGCACGGGACCCGGACACCACCAGGCTGAGCCGCCCCGCCTTGACCACCTTGCCGTTGCCGCTCACCGGCGCCGCCAGCAATGCGCAGCCGGTCTCTGCCGCCGCTGCGCGGGCCTTCGCCGAGGCCTCCTGGGAGATCGTCGAGCAATCGACCAGGATGCGCGGGGCGCGGCCCGGGCGCGAGAGCACTCCCGACGGCCCGGTCACCACCTCCAGCAGATCCGGTGAAGCGGAGACCATGGTGAAGACGATGTCGCGATCGGCGAGCGCCGCGGGCGAGTCGACGATCCGCGCGCCCCGGGCCGCCAGCGGCTCCGCCTTCACGCGCGTGCGGTTGTACACCGCCAGGTCGGCGCCTTTCTTGAGAAGACGCTCCGCCATGGGAAAACCCATGCGGCCGATGCCGATCCAGCCGAGCTTGTGCCTCTTCAGATCTGCCATGCGCCTCCCCGTCGGTTCAGCGAACCGTTGCGTGCGGTGAGGGTGCGCCGGCGCAGGATCGGCTGGTCGAGCTTCTCGGCGGAGACGCCTCGGTGGCCATGTCGGACCAGACCGCGCAATCGGTCGGACGAGGCTTATACGCCGCGCGCGAGAGGCGGGGCAAGCCTGCGTCGCGCCGTGCGCAGCTCCCCCGACCCCGGTCAACCGGAAGCGGTCGTGAGAGCGGCCGACCAGTCCTTGCCCTCGATGATCTCCTTGAGGCGGCGCAGGAACGCGGCGGAGTAGGCGCCGTCGAACGCGCGGTGGTCGAAGGACTGCGCCAGGATTCCCACCGGGCGGACCGCCATGCTCTCGCCCTCCACCACCGGCTTCTTGGTGACCGAGTCGAGGGAGAGGATCGCGACCTGCGGCGGAAGGATGATGGGCGCCGTCAGCAGGGTTCCGAACCGGCCGGAGTTCGAGATGGTGTAGGTGCCCTCGCTGACGTCGTCGGGTCGGAGCTTCCGCGCGCGCGCCTTCCCGGCCAGCTCCTCGATCGCGTGCGCCAGGTCGGGCAGCGATCTCGCGGCGGCGTCCTTGACCACGGGGACGATCAGGCCGTCGGCGCCGAGATCGACGGCGATCCCGAGATGGACGCGGCGGTGCACCACCAGCGCGTCGCCGTCCAGCGAGGCGTTGACGAGGGGAAACGACGCGATGGCTTCGCAGACGGCTCGGGCGACGAACGGCAGGTACGTGAGCCCGTGCGCCGTGCGCGCCGACTCCACCGCGTAAAAGTCCACCTCGACGGCCTGCAACACATGCGGAATCGTGCGCCACGAGAGCGCCATCTGCTCCGCCGTGCGCTTGCGGATGGGTCCCAGCGGCCGCCTCTCGTCGGCTGCGGGCGCCGCAGACTTGTGGCGCTCGACGTGGTCGAGCACGTCGCGCCGGGTGATCCGTCCATCCGCTCCGGTGCCTTTGATCTCGCTCGCTTGCAGCCCATGCTCGGCGAGCAGCTTGCGCACCACCGGCGAGAGCCGCTCATCGGGTGCCGCCCTCGCTTCCGCCGCTTCCCCGATGGTAGCGAGCGCCGCGCCCACCTTCACCGTCGTGCCCGCGGAAACCAGGATCGCCGTCAGCACGCCCGAGGCGGGCGCGGGCACCTCCGTCTCCACCTTGTCGGTCGAGACGTCGAACAGCGCCTCGCCCGCCTCGACCCGCTCTCCCACCTGCTTGCGCCAGGCGGTGACGGTCCCTTCGGCGACCGTCTCGCCCAGTTGAGGCATCACCACCTGCATCAGCCGGCGGTCCTCACCACCGTCCGGACGATGCGCTCCACGGTGGGAACGGCGTTGTCTTCGAGCGCGTCGGCGGCCGGGAGCGGCACGTGCGGCGTGGTGATGCGCACCACAGGGCCGTCGAGATCGTAGAAGCCCTCTTCCGCGACGATGGAGGCGATCTCTGCCCCCCAACCGCACAGGCGCGGGTTTTCCTCGACCGTGTAGAGGCGGCCGGTCTTCCCCGTCTCGGCGAGCAGCGTGCGCGTGTCGAGCGGCACGAGCGAGCGCAGGTCGACGACGGTCGCCGAGATGCCGTGCTCGTTTTGCAGCCGCGAAGCAGCCTGCAGCGCGCGCGGCACCATGGCGGCGAGCGCGACCAGGGTGACGTCGCTTCCCTGCCGCAGGACCTTGGCAGTGCCGAGGCAATCCACCAGCTCGCCGTCGGGGACCTCGCCCTTGGTGGCGTAGAGGCCTTTGTGCTCGAAGAAGATCACCGGATCGGGATCGCGCACCGCGGCGGCGAGCAGGCCCTTCACGTCCGCTGGCGTGGAAGGGGCCACCACTTTCAGGCCCGGAACGGCCATCGCCCAGTTCTCCACGCTCTGCGAGTGCTGCGCGCCGAAGCGCGACCCGGCGCCGTTGGCAGTGCGGATCACCAGCGGCAAGGACATCTGTCCCGCGGACATGTAGCGGGCCTTGGCGATCTCGTTGGCGATCATGTCCCAGCAGACGGCGAAGAAGTCGGAGAACATGATCTCGGCGATCGGTCGTAGCCCGGTCATCGCCGCGCCCATGGCGGCGCCGATGATCGCCTGCTCGGAGATGGGCGTGTCGCGCACGCGCACGGGGCCGAAGCGCTCGAGCAGCCCGACGGTGCTCTTGAAGACCCCGCCGGCCGCGCCCACGTCTTCGCCGAGGAAGACCACGCGCTCGTCGCGCTCCATCTCCTGGGCGATGCCTGCCGCCACCGCCTCACGGTAGGTCAGTTCCGCCACGACGAGCCTCCGTCGTCCCAGACGTCGCGCTCGATCTCCTCCAAAGGAGCGGGCGGCGACGCCTTGGCCGCCTCGGTGGCCTCGTCCACCGCGTGCTGCGCCGCCTTTTCGATGTCTTTGAGCGGAGCCTCGCCGAAGTCCAGGTCGAGCAGCCGCTTGCGGTAGAGCGCGAGCGGGTCGCGCTTCATCCATTCCTCGAGCTCGCCCGCAGGTCGGTATTTGCCCGGGTCGGCGCGGGAATGCCCGCTGTGCCGATAGGTCTTGGCCTCGATCAAAGAAGGTCCGCCGCCCTGGCGCGCCCGGGCGATGGAAGCACGCGCCACGCGGTACACTGCGTCGGCGTCGTTTCCGTCGACGATCACTGGGTCCAATCCGTAGGCTCGCGCTCGGTCCGCGGCGGGATGCTCCACCGCCGTGACGCTGCGGATCGGCGTGTACTCCATGTAGAGATTGTTCTCGCAGACGAAGATGGCGGGCAGCTTCCACACCGCCGCCAGGTTGAGGGCCTCGTGGAAGGCGCCGATGTTGGTGGCACCGTCGCCGAAGAAACAGACCGCCACCTGGCCGGTGCCGCGCAACTGCGCGGACCAGGCGGCGCCGGCGGCGACGGGCAGGTTCGCCCCGACGATCGCGTACGAACCCATCGCCCCGTGCTCGACGCTGGTCAGGTGCATCGAGCCGCCCTTGCCGCGCATCAGCCCGATGCTGCGGCCCATCAGCTCGCCGAGCACGCCTACCATCGGAGCGCCCCGCGCCAGCGTGTGCGCATGCCCCCGGTAGGTACAGTAGGTATAGTCGTCCTTCCGCATCGCGACCGCGAACCCGGCCGCCACCGCTTCCTGCCCTAGCGACAGATGGCTCGTGCCCTTGACCAGGTTCTGCAAGAAGAGGTCGTACGCGCGCTTCTCCAGCAGCCGGATCTCGAGCTGCGATCGGTAGAGCGCGAGCCGGGTGCTGCGGTCGATGTCGTTTCCGGTTTCAGTAGGCATTGGCGACGAACAGCTCCTTGGCGGGGAACAGGGTGATCACCCTGCAGCCGTCCCGGGTGACCACCACCTCTTCCTCGATGCGCGCGGCGGAGTGGCCGTCGCTGGCCGGGCAGTAGGTCTCCAGCGCGAAGACCATGCCTTCCTGGATCTCGGTCGGGCTGTCGAAGGAGACCAGGCGGCTGATGATCGGCCGTTCGTGCAGCGCGAGCCCGAGGCCGTGCCCGAACTGCAGCGCGAACGCTTCCATCTCGCTGGCGAAGCCGAACTCCTCCGCCTTGGGCCAGAGCGCGGCGATGCGATCGGTGGTGACGCCCGGGCGGACGATCTCGATGGCTGCGTCCATCCACTCGCGCGCCTTGCGGTAGGCGTCCCGCTGCGCGTCGGTGGCGCGGCCCACGTTGAAGGTGCGGTAGTAGCAGGTGCGGTAGCCGGTGAAGGACTGGATGATGTCGAAGAACGCCTGATCGCCGGGCCGGATGATGCGGTCGGTGAAGTTGTGAGGGTGCGGGCTGCAGCGCTCGCCGGCGATGGCGTTGATGCCCTCTACGTCGTCGGAGCCCATCTGGTACAGGGTCTTGTTGGCGAGCGCGACGATGTCGCACTCCCGCACGCCGGGCTTCAAGTGCTCCGCGATGACCTGGTAGACGCCGTCCACCATCGCCGCCGACTGGTTGAGCAGGACGATCTCGTCGATGTTCTTGATCTGGCGTGCGTCCAGCATGGTCTGCTGGCCGTCGCGCACTTCCAGGCCCGCCTCCCGCAGCGCCGAGATCAGCGGCAGCTCGGCGATGTCCAGGCCGACCGGCATCCCGCCCACGCCCTGTTCCTGGAGGATGGACTTGATCTCCTGGGCGGCGCGCTTGAAAAGGCCTGCCTCGGGCGACACCGAGCCGCGCAGGCCCACCATGCCCGCGAGGCAATGATCGCGCGGCAGCCAGGGGGCGTACAGCCGGTGGTGCACCGCGGCCGAGCCGAAGTCCCAGAGCCAGGGCTCGCCGTTTCCGGTGAGCAGCGCGTAGCGGCACATCTTGTCGCGCGACCACTCGCCGATCACCGTGCTGGTGAGATAGCGGATGTTGTTGTTGTCGAAGCAGAGCACCGCGCCCAGCTTGGAGGCCGCCAGCGCCTGGCGGGCGCGATTCAGGCGCCAGGCGTGCAGGCGGCGGAAGTCGACCCGCTCCTCGAAGTCCACCGCCGAGTGGCCGGGCGCCGGAATCTGGCGCGCCCAGTTGTATCCGGGCTTGAGCGCCTCGGGAGCTAAGACCTTGTCGCGCGAGATGGGTTTCGGCTCGACGGGTCGATTGGCCATGGATCCTCCCGCTGTGGCGCGAACGCCTGCACGGCCCTCATTGGACCGCCGGATGCGGCGCTCCGTCCATCAGCGTCCTCCAGACGTGCTCGCGCAACTGGGCGAACCGCGGCGAGGCCAGCGTCTCGCGGTTGCGCGGGCGCGGCAGATCCACGTCGACGATCTCCCCTACCCGGCTCGGCCGCCCCTTCAGCACGACGACCCGGTCGCCCATCAGCACCGCCTCCTCGATGGAGTGGGTCACGAATACCATCGAGGTGGGCCGCAGCGACCACAGCCGCAGCAGCTCGAACTGCAGGATTTCGCGGGTCTGCGCGTCGAGGGCACCGAACGGCTCGTCCATCAGCAGCACGTCCGGATCCAGCGCCAGCGCGCGCGCGAGCCCGCACCGCTGCTGCATGCCGCCCGAGAGCTGGTACGGGAACGCATTCTCGAATCCGTCCAGACCGACCAGGTGGATGAAATGGGGAACGCGCTCGCGGATCTCTGCCCGCGGCGTGCCCGCGAGCTTCAGGCCGTAGGCCACGTTCCCGTAGACGGTCTTCCAGGGGAACAGCCCGAAGCCCTGGAAGACCATCGCCACCTTGGGGAGCGGACCCGTCACCGTCTTACCGTCGACGCGGATCTCGCCTTCGCTGGCCGGGATCAATCCGTCGAGGCAGCGCAGGAACGTGGTCTTGCCGCACCCCGACGGCCCTACCAGCATCAGGATCTCGCGCCGACCGACGGTGAGATTGATGTCGCGGAAGACCTCCAGGCCGTCGTAGCGCCTTCCCGCTCCGGTGACCGTGATGCGCGGGGTTTCCATCGGGCCGCTACTTCCGCTCCACGGGCTGCCTCGCCCAGTAGTCCGCCGATTCCCTGGCGCGGGCCAGTGCCTCCGCCGTTTCGGTGCCGGGCGCCATCGACGCAGAGGTGCCGGCCAATACTTGATGATGCTCGATGTTCAAGGTCTTGAGCCAGCGCTGCTGTCCCATGGTGATGGCGACGAAGTACCCCAGCTCCACCAGCTCCGGTTCGGTGAAATGGGCGTGCAGCCGCTCCCAGATCGCGTCGCCGGTGGGCAGGTCCCAGGTGATGGCCTCGGTATATGCCAGCGCGGCCTTCTCGCGGGGCGTGAACCGGATCGAAGTCTCGAAATCCAGCAGGTCGAGGTACTGGTCCTCCACCACGCCCGCGCGCGCCGCCTTCATCGATCGCTGGTTGCCGCAGTACTCGCACTTCACCGTCTTCGAGACGTAGACGCGGCACAGCTCCTTGAGCGCGTGATCGACGACCCCGCCGTGGAACACGTCGCGCCAGGTGTTGGCGAACGACCAGAAGATGGCGGGCACGTGGGCCCGGATCGCCTGGCTCTCCGGGCGCGGAGTGCCCTCGCGCCGGCAGCGCTCGAACTCCTCGCGCATCTCCGGATCCGCGACCGTCTCCGGGTTCACGTATGAGATCCGTTGCTTCGCCAAGCGCCACCTCTTGCAATCTTGATTGCCGGGTGACCATACATGGGCGTCCAAATAGCGATCAAGGACGCGGACCCGGAGGCGCAAGGATGACGACTCCCGTCAGGATCGCGTGCTGCTCGCTGGTCATCTGCCTGTCTGCGGGCGCTGCCTGGAGCGCGGGCGAGGCGCCGGTCGAGCGCTTGTCGATCGCCGTGCCGGGCGTCCCGCCGGTCTTCTCGGGCTTGGTCGCCTTCGTCGCGCGGGACCAGGAGCTCTTCAAGAAGCACGGCGTGGAAGTGGAGGTGCGGCCCTTCGACTCCGGCGCAGCCGCTGCGCAGGCGGTGGTCGCCGGCGGCGTCGACTTCTCGCTGTCACCAACGCCGGTGATCGTCCGCATGGTCTCCAACGGCAACGTCGATCTGGTGGGCATCTACGGCATGGAGCACCCCGACTGGCTTCTCGGCTCGGCGGACCCGGCGAAGGTGAAATGCGCGGACCTCAAAGGCGAGGCGGTGGGCGTCGATTCGGTGGGCGGCGCGCGCGCCGTCGCGCTGGGAGAGCTGCTCAGGCCCTGCGGGCTCAAGGTCGAGGAGGTGAAGCTGGTCAGCCTGAGCTCGAATGTCGGCGCGGCCATCGTCGGCGGACAGATCAAGTTCGGCGTGCTGCACATCGACGATGTCCCGGTGCTCGAGGAGCAGATGGGCAAGCCCATCGCCGTGGTCGCGTCGTTCCGGGAGATCAATCCGCTCAGCCATTACAACCTCATCATCGTCACCCGGGAACGCCTGAAGCAGAAGCGCGACGCATACGTGCGCGCGCTCGCCGGAATCATCGACGCGGGCAAGTTCATGGTCGACCCGCGCAACGCCGACCGCGTGGCGAAGATCGCGACGGTGACCGGACGCACTGCGAAGCTCGCGGGTGAGATCCTGCCGAGGCTGTACAAGATCGAATTCTGGCCGTTGGGCAGCGACGGGCTTACCCGGGCCAACATCGAGAACGTGGTGAAGGTGGAGCAGCAACTGGGCGGCATCAAGCCCGGCAAGACGCCGGTCGCCTACGAGCGGCTGGTCGACGCCAGCGTCTGGAAGGACGCCAACGCGCTGCCCAGGTAGCCGGTGGAGGATGAGCTCCGATTCCCGTTGGGTGCGCTGGACGACGGTCGCGGTGAGCGTCCTCTTCGGCGCCGCGCTGTGGGAGTTCGGCACGCGCGGCATGAACCCGGCGGTGATGTCGCCCTTCTCGGCGACAGTGCTCCGGCTAGTGGAGATGATCCGGAGCGGCGAGTTGGGCGCCGGCGCCGCGCAGTCGCTGGCGCTCTTCCTCACCGGCCTGTCCGCCGCCGTGCTGACGGCGCTTCCGCTGGGTCTCCTGCTCGCCCGCGTCCGCGTGCTGCGCTTGGCGTTCGACGACTACATCGCGCTGGTCTACGCCATGCCGATGGTGGCGCTGATTCCATTCATCCTCTCCATCTTCGGACTCGACTTCACCCCCAAGGCGCTGGTCGTGTTCCTCTTTTGTTTCTTCCCCGTGCTCTACAACACGGTGGAAGGCGCGCGCAGCATCGATCCCGAGTTGATCGAGGTGGCCCGCTCCTTCCGCTCCAGCGAATGGGCCGTCTGGCGCGACGTGATGATCCCGGGCGCCTTCCCTTACGCGATGACCGGGGTCCGGCAGGCCATCGGCCGCGGCCTGGTGGGGATGGTCGCCGCCGAGTTCTTCCTCAGCGCCAGCGGCCTGGGCCAGCTGCTGATGATCTCGGCGCGCAACTTCGACACCGCCGGCCTGTTCGGCGTCGTGCTGATCATCACGCTGCTCGGGGCCGGGCTGATGGCCGTCGGCCAGGCGCTCGAGAACCGCTTCACCACCTGGCGCGGAGTCCGGCGATGATCCGCGAACAGGCAGCGGGATCGGGACGGGCGCTCGCTCTCCGTGGCCGCGCGCCATCCGCTGAAGCGGGCCGGCAGGGCCATTGGGCCCGCCTCGCCAACGCGACGCTGCCGGTCAAGATCGCCGGAGGCGTCTTCCTGCTCGCGATCTCGGAGCTCGCAGTCCGGCTGTTCGCGCCGGCCTACGTGAGCCGGCCCAGCGGAGTGTTCCGCGTGCTGCCGCAGACCATCGCAAACCCGGCGGTGTTGAGCGGGGCGGCGACGACGCTGGGCTCGGTGCTGGAAGGGACGGTGGTCGCGCTGATCTCCGGAACGGTGATCGGGCTGGCGATGGGCCGCATCAAGCTCGTCGACCGGCTGCTCCGCGTCTACGTGGACGGGTTCTCCGCCATGCCGATGGTGGCCATCGTGCCCCTCTTCACCATCTGGCTCGGGTTCACCTCCTGGGCGCGCCTCGCGACGGTGATCTTCGCGGCCTTCTTTCCCATCGCGATCAACATGAGCAGCGGAGCCCGATCGGTGCCGCAGGGCTATCTCGAAGTGGCGCGCTCGTGCGGCGCCTCGCCCTGGCACATCCTCTTCGGCGTCACGCTGCCCGCTTCGATGCCATATCTGCTGTCGGGCATCCGCCTCGCGCTCGGACGCGCGCTGGTGGGAGCGGTGGTCGCCGAGTTCTACCTCGCGGTCGACGGGCTGGGATACTTCATCCTCTTCCAGACGCGCACGTTCCATCACAACGAGGCGTTCGTGGCGGTGCTGCTCCTGGCGCTGGTGGCGGTCGGCGTCGACGCGCTGATCAACTGGTGCATCCGCCGGTACATGCCCTGGTATCGAACGGGCGAGAGGACGAGATGAGGGACCGGAACCGATCGGTGCGGATCGCTGCGGTGCAGCCGGCGTCTTTCTGCGGCGGCGAGGAGCACCGCAACGCGGCGCAGGCCTGCGCTTTCATCGACGAGGCGGCGGCAGCGGGCGCGGCGTACGTCGTCTTTCCCGAAGGGTACCCGGGGCCCTACTCGGGTCCGATGGAGAACGACGCGCTGGACCGGGTGCGCGAACGCGCGCGGGCCCGACGCGTGTGGGTGAGCGCCGGCCTCCTCGAGCACGGAGCGCTTCCAGACACCTACTACATCGCGCACGTGCTCATCGACGACCAGGGAGGGATCCGCGCGCGTTACCGCCGCGTGCAGCCCAACCACCCCGTGTTCAACGCCTACTTGATGGGCGGCCGCCATCACGTGCTGCCCGGCGACGAGCTGATGACCGTCGAGGCGCCGTTCGGCCGCATCGGGCTGCTCATCTGCTCCGAGCTGTTCGTACCCGAGCTGTCCCGCATCCTCATGCTGCGCGGGGCGGACCTGATCGTCGCGCCCGGGGGTGGCGTGCACGGTCCGACGCGCACACGCCTTCAAGAGACCTGGCGCGCCGTCGCGCGCGCCCGCGCCGCGGAAAACCTGCTCTACGTGGCTGTGACGCAGAACCTCTTCGCCGGCTCGCGGCAGGGACGCGGCTGCATCGCCTCTCCCGAGCGGATGCTCGCGCAGCGGGACGATGCGGGCCTGATCGTCGCCGATCTCGATCTGGCGCGGCTGGACGCGGTGCGGTCGCGCTACTACGACGAGGAGATCCTTTTGCCGCCGGGACCGGGCGACGAGGTCTACGGCTGCCGGCCCGGACAGTCGCACGACCGGCGGCCGGAGCTGTACGGGGAGCTGACCCGCCCGCAGGCGGACGCCTTCGAGTACCACTACGAGCGCCGCGGCCTCGCGACGTGGCGAACCGAGTACGACAAGCTCAAAGGAGGACACGATGAGCGCTGAACCGCAGAGCCGCGTCCAGATTGCCGCCAGCCACTGGCGCCCGCGCTTCGTCGCGAACGGAATCGACGTCAACGACTTCGACAAGCTGGTCGCCGCCACCCCGGAATGGAAGGACTGGGCGCCTGCATGGCGGCGGATGGGAGACGTGCATCTCGGCATCGCGGAAGAGGCGGCGCGCGCTGGACGCATGGTCAGCGCAGCCGAGGCATGGCAACGCGCGGCGTGGTGCTATCACCTCGGCAAGTTTCTCTGGTTCGATGATGCGAGGCTGCACGATCGCCTGAGCGAGCTGACGGTCGGGACGTATGCCAGGGCTCTCCCCCATCTCGATCCTCCCGGCGAGCGCGTGGAGGTGCCGTTCGAAGGCACGGTGATCCCCGGCATCCTGCGCCGTCCCAGAGTCGGAGCGAAACCGCCGTTGGTGCTGCTCGTGCCGGGGCTCGACTCCGTGAAGGAGGAGCTCTTCGCCATCGAGAACGACTTCTTGCGCCGCGGGATGGCGACGCTGGCCGTCGACGGTCCCGGCCAGGGGGAGAACGCGCCGCGCTTCCCCATCCGGCCTGATTGGGCGTCGGTGCTGGGGCCGCTGCTCGACGGCCTGCGCGCGCGCAAGGACCTCGACCTCGGCAAGGTCGGGCTGATGGGCATCAGCATGGGCGGGATCTACGGGCCGCGAGCCGCCGCCTCCGAAAAGCGCCTCCGCGCGGTGATCGCGCTGGCAGGCCCCTACGATCTGTCCGAGTGCTGGGCCGCCCTGAACCCGCTGACCCGCGGCGGGTACGTCTTCTACACGAAGTCGCGCGACGAGGACGAGGCCTTCCAGAAGGCGAAGACGCTCACGTTGCGCGGAGTGCTGGACAAGGTCACCTGTCCGCTGCTGGTGATCCACGGCAAGCTGGATCGCCTCTTCCCGCCGGAGCAGGCCGAGCGCATCGCGCGCGAGGCTCCAAAGGCTACGCTGCTCATGTATCCGGACGGCAACCACGTCTGCAACAACATCGCCTACAAGTACCGGCCGGCGATGGCGGACTGGATGGCCGAGCAGTTGGGTTGACTGACGAGCAGCGCGGCGCGGCCCGGAATCCTGTTCTCGCGCAGCAACTGGTGAGCGGTCTCGGCCTCCTGCAGCGGGAAGGTCCGGGTGACCACCGCGCGCAGCCGCTTTTGCCGCAAGAGCTCCAGCGTCTGGGCCAACTCGGCGAGCGAGACGTAGCGCGAACCGTGGATCTCCAGCATCTTGCGCAGCATCAACCCCGGGTCGACGCGGAAGGTGGGGTCGTCGCCGAAGACGGCCTTGGGCCGGTTGCCGAGGATGACGAGCCGCCCGCCGGGCGCCAGGGAGCGGATGCAGGCCTCCAGCGTGGCCGACGTGGCGACCAGGTCGATGGCGCAATCCACACCCCGGCCCGCGGTTGCGGCCAGCACCTGCCCCGACAGCTCTGCCCTCCTCGCGTCGAGGACCGCGTCGGCGCTCAGCGCCTTCATCAGCTCCAGTTTCTCGTCGGTGACGTCGGCCCCCAGCACCCAGCCGCCGCAGAGCCGGGCCATCTGGATGGCGTGGATGCCCACGCCGCCCCCGCCTCCCACGACGAGGACGAGATCGCCGGGGCCGATTCTTCCCTCCTCGCGGCAGGCGTGCAGTGGAGTGGCCAGCGCGTCGGTGGCGACCGCGGCATCGAGATCGCTCACTCCCTCCGGGATGGGGCAGAGGTTGAGCGCGGGCAGCGCGAGGTATTCGGCGTATCCGCCATCCGTGGCCATGCCGACGTAGCCTTGGAAGTTCTTGCACAGCGTCTCCCGGCCGCTGCGGCAGAAGGAGCAGGCCTTGCAGGTGAGATAGAAGTGGCAGGCCACGCGATCGCCGGCCTTGACGTTCTGCACCTGCGCTCCGACCTCCTCGACCACGCCGGCCACCTCGTGGCCGGGGATGCGCGGGTACGCGGTGACCAGCCCCGGGTTGGCCGTCATGATGACGACGGTCAGGCCGGCCCCGGCGACGCGCACGCGCACCAGCGCGTCACCGGGTCCGATGGAGGGGACCGGAAACTCCTCCAGACGCAGCGCCCCACCGAGCTGGTGCAGCACCATGGCTTTCATCCGCCGCGGCGCGCTCACGAAGACCCTTTACGCCGTGCAAACGCTTGCCGCAATCCTTGACGCGACGAAGCCGCGGCGCATACAAGGCGCCTTCCATCAACTCGCGGGGGGAGGCCCAGCATGCTCCGATCACGGCGCAATCTGATGCTTGGGACGGTGCTCGCATCCGCATCGTTGGCGATCGACGGGGCGCTGGCGCAGCAGCCGGCCGCGCAGCAACCGCCGGCTCAGCCTGCGGAGGCGGGCCGGCCCGACAAGCTGCTCGAGGACCTGGTGGCGGCGAACAAGATCCTCGCCGACCAGGGCGTGCTCGACGGGTACGGCCACGTGAGCGTCCGTTCCCCGACCAATCCGGAGCGCTTCTGGATGGCGCGGTCGGTAGCCCCGGAGCTGGTCACCGCGGCGGACCTGTACGAGCACGACCTCGACGGCAACGCCAAGGACGCGCCGAAGGATGCCAGGCTCTTCCTCGAGCGGTTCATCCACGCCGGCATCTACCGCGCGCGTCCGGACGTGAAGGCGGTGGTGCACAACCACGCGCCCTCGCTCATTCCCTTCGGGGCGACGGGCGTTCCGCTGCGGCCGCTGTACCACATGAGCTCTTTCCTGGGCTCGGGTGTCCCGGTGTTCGACATCCGCGCTGCCGCCGGGGCCACCGACATGCTGGTGCGGACGCCTGCGCTCGGTCGCGCGCTGGCGCAGACGCTCGGCTCGCACTCGATGGTGCTGATGCGCGGCCACGGGGCGTCGGTGGTGGGGCCGGATCTTCCCCACGCCGTCTTCCGCAGCGTCTACAGCGAGGTCAACGCGCGCCTGCAGGCGCAAGCGATGGCGCTGGGCCGCAAGGTGACGTATCTCGACGCCGAGGAAGCGCGCCTGTCCGAAGCGGCCATGGCCGGAACGCTGTCGCGCCCCTGGGAGCTGTGGCGCAAGAAGGCGATGGGCAGATAGTCGTGCCCCGCCTCGATTTCAGAACACCACAGCCCACTGCAAGAGCACCGAACGCTGTGCTGGCGAGGAGAGCAGCGTGTTGATCGGCCGCCGCGCCGTACTCGGCGGCACCGGATCGAGCGAAGCCGGCACGTAGCCCGCCGTCGCGGCGGTGATGCTCTGGGGACCCCACGACGAGAGCCCGTGATTCACGGCGAACTCGATCATGACGTGGTTGAGGGTCTTGTTGATGTAGAAGTCGAGACCCGTGCGGAAGTTGCGGCTGTCCGCGCTGTGCGCGCCGGCGGTGCTCCGGCAGGTGGTCAGCGCCGCGCCGCTGAGCTGGGCGGGATCGGTGGGGCAGTCTTCGGAGGTGAACCATTCGATCGAGGCGTACGGTCTGACCCACTTCCACCGGTAGGCCAGGTCCGCGCCCCATCCCCAACCGGTGTCCTTCGAGCCCGTGCCCATTGCGTGCCGGTAACCGATGAGGCTGGCAATGACCTCGGTATCCTCGCTGAAAGGATACTCGAGGAACGCGGTGCTGGCGGCCGTCTGGAAATCCGCGACTCCCTTGGGCACCCGCACCGAGCGGGACTGGTAGCCGCCCGCAAGCGAGATGCTGAGCAGCGTCTCCTTCGAGAAATAGATGCTCTCGTAGCTGAAGCCGCCTTCCTGGCTTCCGAAGATGTTGAAGTTCACGATGCCGGCGAGCAGCGGGGCGCTGTGCGGGTTGAGCCCCGCATCGGCCGCGTTGAAGGGCCGCACGCCCTCGAAGACGCCACCCCGGAAGCCGATCTTCTTCTGCACGACCCAGCCGCGGACCTCCAACGCGAGGCTACGATTGGCGTTGAAGGTGTTCGCGTTGAAGCCGCGGATGAGGTCCGGATGGCCGTCGATGGTGAAGTTGTTGTTGACGTTGGTGATCGTGCCGCGGCTGGAGGGCACGCGGAGGATGCCGGCCTCTATCAGGAGAACGTCGGTGCCGGTCGAGCCGGTCGGCGCCCAGGCGAACACCGCGTCCTGGACGATCATGCGGCCGGTGAAGTTCCCGAACTTGCCGAAGTTCGTGTTGTCGACCTGGATGAAGAACCAGAAATACTTGCTCACGTCGCCGTTGAAGGTGAGGCGCGTGCGGCGCATGAACACGTCCGTGGACCAGCCGGTGCCGTCCGGAGTGCCGTTCTCATTGAACAGCGCGTGCGTCTGGATGTTGACCCCGAAGTTCAGGTTCACGCCCTCGATGGGCACGGGCAACTTGATTGCGTGAGCGGCGAATGGTGCGACGGAGAGAGAAGCTACGAGAAAGGCCTTCGAGGGAGCCCCCATTCGCGATCCTTTCCGGCGTGATGCTTGCGGCAGACGATGAACGCGGGGACGCTGTTGGCTACGTTTGAGGCCGAGCTTGCGGCGCACTCTACGAAATCAATCTGTCATCTTGCAATCGGGGTGGGAGGATCCATGGAACCGGACCGCTCGAGGCTCATGTCCAGCTTCTGATCAATGCCGTGCGCGACGACGACACTCAGCCAGGGGCGAAGGGTTGATTTCGGCATGCCGAGCGCCCGCCTGGGGCGCCAAGTCAAACCCTCCAGCCAAGCGCACCCATTCGGACGCTCTTGCGCATTTGGCGGACGGTAAAGCACTACAGTCATTGAGATTATTACAGAAAGGTGGAGGCGGCGGGAATCGAAGGAGCCGCTCGGTGTGGCCCGGCGTGTCCTTCGATGACCCTACTTGGCCCTGCGCTCTCTGAAGTGCGGAGCTTGCCGCTCCACTTCGTGACCCTCGGTAACCCTGCGTGGCCCTGTATGGGACTGGCACCTGTCCAAACCTGTCCAACGACATCCCCGAAGGACCGTAAGGATGTCATGCCCGAAAACGAACCGGGCCCGCCGCCGTGCAATGGCCGCTGCCATGATCGATGCCCATCTCCACGCGCGTGCGCTCGCTACTGATCGGCGTCGGATTGCTCGTTGCGTGCAGCGGTTCCCGCTCGGCGCCGGATGTACTCGCAGGAAGCGGCGCAACGCCGGATGCTGGAGCAGCACCCGCCTCCGACAGCGGCACACCAGATGCGGGCTCCGTCGACGCTGGAGCACCCGATGCGGGCAAACTCGACGGCGGCTCATCCGACGCGGGCGACGACGCTGGCACCGCCGATGCGGGAGCCGACGCCGGACGGGCCGCGACCATCGACTGTGCGCCGTTCGGCGCTGCCAAACTCGCGTGGACGCTCACGGGGTATCAAAACCCGTGGAACTTGTATGACGCGAACTCGTATCTTCCCCGGGCGACGGACACGCTCGACGGAGTCCTCGTCACCCACTTTACTGAGTCCGGGCACTTCTCCGGATCCGCCGACGCGACGTACGGCCCGGATGGCGGACTGCGCGTTGATCGGGTAGGGGGTTCCTCCTGCCACCCCGTGCAAGGCTGCTTCTTCAGCAGCAAAATGATCTCGAACGGTACGATCTACGAGGCCGCAGGCATCGCAAGCGCTCTTGTAGAGAACGGGGGTATCGCCCGCTCCGCGCAGGATGGCCACATCATCTACCAGTTCGAGCCGGCTCCTGTCGGCGCGGATGCGGGCGCGTACTGGGTCGAGGAAGGAGTCGCCGCGAACGGCCGCATCGCCGTGTTCACATGGAGCGACTACAAGACACCGACCTCGACGGTGACCGCGCTCGACAGTGACGGCGGTACGATCTGGCAGCACACGTTCCCGCATGCGGTCGAGGCGGCCGCCGTCGATGATACGGGGATCACGCTGCTGCGGATGTCCTACGCCGGGGATCTCGTCGCATTCGCTCCAGACGGTGGGGAGCTCTACTCGCAGACGCCGGACATGAATCTGCGCAATCTGCAAGCCGCCGGGGGACGGTTCTATCTTGGTGGCCGCACACTCTACAGAATCGCGGATGGCTCTGAGCTCATGACGCTTCCGGTCGCTCCTTCGGACAGCCCGCTCCTCACGGCCTCGCGCGCGTATGTCTGGGAAAACGACACCGTCACCGGACGGTCGATCTTGTTCGCCATCGATCCAGCAACGGGAAACACACTCTGGGCACGGACACTCCGTCAGACGACGTTTGCAGTCTTCGCATTCAGCGTCACCGCCGAGCGCGCGGTTATCATCGATCCCCAGGACGTGCTGCACGTGCTGCAGGATGACGGGACCGACCTTCTCGCCTGCAAAGTCGCACCCGACGTAAGGAGCCCGGTGCTGCTCCGCGGCGGCCGCCTCGCCCTGCAGCGCTATCCGAATCTGGAGGTCTACGATCTGCCTTACTAGGGATCCGGCGCATTCAGAGCTGCGGACAAGAAAAGGGCCGCCCGGAGAGGCGGCCCTTGGTACCCGCTCGCGCCGCGCCTACTGCAGGGCGGGCGCTTGGACCTCGTCGGCCTGCGCCGCGCCGTTCGCGTCGTCGACGGACACCACCAGCCATCCCAGCGCGGGCGTCTTTTTCTGCTGGTCCTTATCGATGGTCAGCGGCATCGCCGTCGCCGAGCCGGGAGGAAGCGTCCCGAAGTCGCCGCTCGAGACCGGCGGGACGAAGGGATTGAACGTCGCCGCCGAGGTGGTATCGACGCCCCCGGTTACCAGCCCGAACGCATTGACAGCGTAGGTGAACTGCTGACTCTGCCCGCCCCGCTTGCCCGGGCCGAGGTTGCTCGGGTTCTGGGAGAGGCCCAGGTCGCTCGCCAGCGCCGGCAGCTCGACCACCGAACCGTTCATGGGCGCGTCGGCGAAGAAAGCATCGATGATCGCTCCCGTCGAGGCATCGATGACGAAGGAGGCCATCTGGCCGTTGAACGAGCCGGTCAGGACCGCCCCCAGGTCGACTCCGACCACGAAAAAGTCCACCACGCCGTCGCCGTTGGTGTCGACGAGGATGTCGTACTCGTTGACGGTCTGGTTGGCGGACCGGCCCCAGGTGTTGATCAGGAACACCAGGCTACGGTCGGCGTCGGATCCGCCGAGCGCCGCGCCGGGGAGCACCTGCACGCCCACGGCGCGCACGTCATTGGACTGGCCGCCGTCGTTGGGATCGGCGATTCCCCAGGCGTAGAGGTCGGCGGTGCCAGTGTGGATGCCGCTGTTGCTCAGCGGCAGAGTGGCGCTGAAGCTCTCCCCCAGCGCGGGCGGCTGGGTGGGCGGCTTGGTGAACGCGCCCGGCGTGCCGGCTACGACGTTGGAGAGTCCGCGCGGGACGAGGATGTACGGCAGGCGCAGCGTCTGCTGGTCTGCCGGGTGGCCCGTCGCGGGCGTGGCGATGATGTTGCCGCGCGCCGTCAGGACGGCGCCCACCCCGATGCTGAAGGTGTCGTCGCTGGGCAGGGCCGCGAACGCCGCTGCGGTCATCGAGAGCGCGACCTGGACCGTCGCGCTCCCTCCCGCCATGACGGTGACGCTGGTCGGATTGACGGTGATGGTCGAGCCCGCCGTCGCCTGCGCGGAGACGCTGAGGTTGTAGGTCGCCGCCGAGGAGCCGTAGTTGGTCAGGGTGAACGACTTGTTCAATGTGGTGGAGCCCGAGCCCGGCAGGTACCCGAAGGCGATCGAGTGCAGCTGGTCGCCGGTGGTGGCGAGCACCGAGGAGTTGACCGCCTTCTGCGCCTGGACCACGCCCGCGCCCGCGCGCCGGACGTTGTAGCCGACGTTCAACGAGGCATCGGCCGTATTCATCAGGGCGGCCTTGATCTGCAAGCCGTTCCAGCCCGGATGCGCCTGCTTGACCAGAGCGGCGACGCCGGCCGTCATCGGGGTGGCCATCGAAGTCCCGGACTCGACCAGCCCGCCGGTGCCGGTGCCGATGCCCGCGGAGGTGACGCTCACGCCGGGGGCGATCACCTCGGGCTTGGGCGCCGAGTCGGGGTTGCGCGGGCCGCCGGAGGAGAAGGAGGCGGTCGTCTTGTAGCCGGGGTTGGCGACGGTGGTATTCGTGAGCGTGACGGTGCGGCCATCGGCCGCGATCAGGTTCTGCGCGTCCGTGCCGGTCACGGTGTCCTTGATGCCGAAGAACGGGATGGTCACCTTGGGAACCGACTGGCCCGTGTCCGGGTTGCTGGTGATGTCGCCCTCGAAGGGCGGATACCCGGCGCTGTTGTTGATCATCGCCACCGCGGCGGCGCCCGCATCCCGCCCGTAGATGGCCTTCGCCACGCGCGCGCAGGTGCCGCGCTGGACGACCGCGAGCTTGCCGGAGACGTTGGCGGCCTGGAACGCCGCCACGCTGCAGCCGAGCGATACGCCGCCAGGCTGGGTCGCGTCCCGCACGATCACCACCGGCAGCGTCGTGCCGTCGGCGAAGGTGGCCTTGTTGGCGTTGAGCGCGTCGAGCGAGGCGCCGGAGCTGAGCGCGAAATGGCCGGCCGGGAACGTCGCCACCGAGCCGTCCATCGCTGCCACCGAAAGCACGCCGCTGGCCGTACCCGGCGAGGAGACGATGTAGGCGCTGCCGCCGGCGTTGCCGCCCGCCGCGACCACCGCGATGCCGTCGTCGACGGCATTCTGCGCGGCGACCGAGGTCGGGTCTTCGGTGCCGCCCAAGTCGGAGCCGAGCGACATGCTGATGACGTTGACGCCGTCGGCCGCGGCCCGGTCGATGGCGAGATCCACGACGTTGCTCGAGCCGGCGCAGCCGAAGACACGGTACGCGTAGACGTCGGCACGCGGGGCCACGCCCGGGCCGACGTTCCAGGAGTGCGAAGAGACGGTAGTGCCATTGTAGGGTCCGGCGAAGGTGCTGCCCTCGCTGAGGACGCCGAAGCCGGCCGCCGTCCCCGAGGTGTGCGTCCCGTGGCCGTTGCAATCGAGCGGGTTTGGGTCCGGCTGCGGGACCGAGTTGGGGTCGTTGGCGTTGTAAGCGTCGCCGACGAAGTCGAAGCCGCCCTTCACCTTGGGCGCGGCGGGCCCGAACAGGCTCGGATTGGCAGGAGCGGTGCTGCTCGCCTTCGCCGCCTGGAAGGCGGCGGTGGTGCCCGGGCCGCCGAAGTCGGCATGCGTGTAGTCGATGCCGGTGTCGATGACGGCGACCTTCACGCCCGCCCCGGTCAGCCCGAAGTTCCCCCAGGCCTGCGGCGCGCCGACGAAGGGGACGCCGTTCACGTTGACGGGGTTGAAGTTCCGCAGCGCGTGCACGGCGACCACGTCGGGGAGGCCGGCGAGCTGCGCCAGGTTTTTCTGCGGAACGATCACATGGATGCCGTTGTAGGCGTGCTGCAGTTGGCCGACGACGCGCGCGCCGGCGCCGGCGATTGCGCCCTGCAGGGCATCCTGCTGCGCTTGCAACTGCTGGCGGATGGCGCCTTTCTCGCCGGGGGTCAGCGGCCGGCCCTGCCTCTTGGCCGCGGCGGACTGGACGGCGACCGGCGCCGCGCCCAACTCGAGCATCACGGCGATCGGCTTGTCGCTGACGGACGCCGGCACGAACTTCGCGGACACGAGCGATTCGAGCAACGTCGAATCGATCCTCGCGAACCGCGCCGCGCCCGGCGCGTCCTCTTCGCTCGCCGCAGCCTGGCGTGCGTCGGAAACCAGAAGGATGCCGCCGGCTGCCAGAACCAGCATCCAGAGTGCTGTACGCATATCGCTATCCCCCGAATGCCGACCGAGGTCGGGCCCAAGCAGGTGTGCAGAACTGTAGGGCGACGGACCATAGCGGCCCCTCCCAAGGCCAGTCAAGCGCTCCAGCGCTCGTACTCGTAATATTCCAGGCTAGCGGCAGCTGGGAATCGAACGAGCGGCTCTGTGTGGCCATAGCCCTCGATGACCCGATCCCATTCGAGTACGACGCCGGGATGGAGACCGCCCGGCAGAGGGTGGCCCGGAAGGTGCGCGGCTCGCACGGCCAGTGGCATCGGTACATCAGGTCGGACAGGTCTAGCAGGTCCGCCCCGGAGCGGCGCGCGCGTTCGCGAAGAGCGGCGCTTGGAGACGGCGCGGCTCCGCGCCTCGAGTGTCAGGATCCCGGTGCCGGTCGCCCCGTCGTCGTGGACGAGTCGGGCTGCTCGGCGTCGATGTCGCCGAGGAATTCGGCGGTTCCGCTGGATGCGCATCGATGGCTAGACAGCCGCCTGACAGACGAAGAACTTGGACGAGCTCGAAGGTACGGAATGGGGGCCTCCGAGCTGTGACTCCTACCTCGTCACAACGTGCCACCGCCTGCGGCGGATGCTGCGCCTCCTTCAGACGCCGGAAGGTCGGACGGGACATTGCCTGTCTTGCACTTTGTCATGTTCGGGTGTAGTCGATTCCACCCGAACTGTACGGCTTCACTCGAACTGTACGGCCGTTCCGTTTCGCTGCGAGGTGGGGGAGGTTCCCAACATGAAAGCGTTGTCTTTCGCCTTCGGCGGCCTCGCTGCTGCGTCCCTCTGCGTCTGCGCGTGTGGAAATGGGCAGTTGCCCAATGCCGTGCTTGGCGACAAAGGCACATCACCGAGGGTCCGGAATGCTGACTGCGCGCATTTCTGCAACCAGCTCCCGCCCGGACCAGAACGAGGCGAATGTACTTCCAATGCGGCCCAGGGGACGGGGCTGTGCGTCGAATGTCAGGCGAACCTGGGGCTCCTCTGCCCGACGCTGCCGAGTCTCGACGCCAGGCTCGATTCTGGGCCAACGTTCAGTGGGGACTTGGACGCCGGGCCACCCTTCTTCGAAGACCACTTCTGCTGTACCCCCGGGCAGACCTGCTGCGGCGTCACTAACCTCGACGGCGGACCCCGAGTCGCCTGCACCGATCTCCAGAACGACCCACTCAACTGCGGGACATGCGGCAACGTCTGTCCTTCCGGCTTCTGCGCTCAGGGAGCTTGCTGTGCGCCCGGCACGACTGCGGTGTGCCAGATCAGCTCGAACTTCGACGGCGGACCCGCATTCGAGGCGTGCGTCGATACCACCAACGACGTGAACAACTGCGGGGCGTGCGGGCATTCGTGCGGGCCGGGCGGGACCTGCACGGCCGGGCTCTGCTGCATCCCACATGGCTGCTTGGCTGGTCAATGTGGCGTGCAAAGCGACGGCTGCGGGGCACCGATTTTCTGCGGTGTGTGCGGATTTCCGGACGCAGGTGTATTTCCGGACGGCGGATTCCCGGACGCTGGATTCCCAGACGCAGGTGTATTTCCGGACGGTGGATTCCCGGACGCAGGCGGATTCCCGGATGCGGGCCCCGCGCTGTCAGCCTGTTCCAACACTGCCACGTCCGTGGAGGTGTTTTCGCCGACGATGTCGGGCTGCGGCGGAAGCGTGAGCTTTTCCTCCCGCACAACCCTTTGCGCCACAGCTTGCCACGCATGCTCGGCGCAAGAGTGGGTAACGAACCGTGGCGGCAGGACCCCAAGCTCGACCTATTGGACCGGAGACACGCTGGGCGACAACGGCGGCACCACCAACAACTGCGCAATCGGGCAGGCCACGCTGCCCGGCTTCTCGAACCACTGCGGGATGGACAGCTCGATGCTCGTCTGCCCATCAGGCAGCCCCAATTGCGTACTCACTGGCTGTGGCTTGGGCAACAATTCGCCCGACGAGCTGTTTGGCGGGTGCTCCCAGCCAGTCAGCTCCATCGCGAGCGGTACGCTCTGCTGCTGTCCTTGAAGTCCCCCGGGATATCAACCCACCCCCACCGGGATCGTCTTCAGGCGTGCGCGATCCTTCTGGTTCGTGCGGGGCGCATCGACGTCGCCATGGTCGCCATGAAAAGAGCAGCTAGCCCGGAATTTCTCGAGGCCTTCGCGGTCGTTGGCGTGGAGGTGGACGGCTGCGTGGAGCGAGAAGCCTTCGACGAGCGCCGACTGCCGCTTGCGGCGGGCCGGCTCGGCGAGGCTAGCCGGCAGCGAGCGCGCCGTCTTGGATCGAGAAGACATTCGCACGCCTGGGCGGATTTGGCGGACGCTCGCGACGTAAGAGACTGTAATTATTATCAAAAGTGGAGGCGGCGGGAATCGAACCCGCGTCCGAAAGCACTCCCCTTTTTGGCGCTACATGCTTGTCCCGCGATTTGTCGTCATCCGGCGGAACGAGCACGGGCCCCCTGCCCGCCGGACCATCTCCGAATGAATCTCGTCTTCCGCCGTCGGAGCGCCACGGAAGACCAGCCGACTTTT